>Ga0315336_1001464_pt1 | contig 45635 bp, 33 predicted proteins | sample ASW5metaG_FD_204512 | JGI IMG/M metagenome (GOLD analysis project Ga0315336, IMG submission 204512) | Ammonia-oxidizing marine archaeal communities from Monterey Bay, California, United States - ASW #5 | ecosystem: Environmental > Aquatic > Marine > Intertidal zone | place: USA: California... | reverse complement strand
CGAAACGCAGCCTATCATCGGAAAAGGCCAAATCTCACCGGAAAAGGCACACGAGGCAGCGAAAAATGCCAGCCAGACCTTTCTGATTTCGCTGCCGCCAGCGCCGGTCACAGTCGGTGAGAGCTGGGAGGAAACGTTTGAAATTCCGGTCGCTGTGTCGAAAGGCCTCAGGCGAAATATCAAACTCGGGCGACGCTATACGCTTTCTTCGGTGGAGAACGATTTGGCGACGATCAACCTGAAGACGACGATCCTCGCACCAGTCAACAATCCTGAAGTCAGCGCCGAACTCGTGCAGCGCGCGCCTCAGGGAACCATCGTCTTCGACATCAAGCGCGGCCAAATTATTTCCAAGACGTTGAAGATCAAAAAGGCAATTCACGGCGTCGACGGCCCCGATAGCCTGATGAGGGTCGAAAGCGAGCTCGTCGAAAAACTGGTTCCCCGCGAGCGTATTGCGCGAGTCGAAAGACGAGAAATTGGACCGCCCAGGGCTCCGGAATGAACGCGGCCAATCGCGGCTTGCTGGCCAGATTGGTGCGACATCGACCTGAAAGACGTCTCAAATACGCAGCCCCTGCAAGTTGACGCCGGAACCGTTTTCCATACACTTGATGCACCGCCGACGTCTTGACTGAGTTTGATGACGGACGTTGTGTATTGACGCCGCTCGATGGAATTTGCGGATTGCTGCATGAAACGGCACGCGATATCAGAACAAGTCGTAAGTCTATTGACGGCGGCCCGGCACGTCGCGGAAAACAACGACGCCGTTGCCATTTTGCTTTTGGCCGAAATTCCCTTCGACTTCGCCGAGTTGAGCAAGCATTTGCGGCACGTCCGCCTTGTCGTGGCCACTGACAAGCCGGATGTGCAGCGGGCCGTTGCTGAAGACGAAATCGACCTCGTCCCACTGCTGCACGAGCCTCAAACGCGACAGCATCAAATCAGCCAGGCACTGCTGGAGGCGATGGCTGACGATTTCCTGCAGACCGGTGATAAAATCGTCGCCGTTTACGGCGTATTCGACCGGGATGGGCTCGATTCGTTCAGCCTCATCCACTTGGCTGAGCATCTTGCCAAGCTCACCGCCCGCGATCTGCAACGTCTGGAAACGCAGGTTCCGTTGGAGACGCTCCGAATCGTCGTCGATTTGGCCATCGAGATCGGCCGCGAAGGCCGTGAAGGCAAGCCCGTTGGCACACTTTTCGTCGTGGGCAACCACCGCAAGGTGCTGCCGCTCTCCCACGAGCAGGTTCATGATCCGTTCCGTGGATACGGGCAAAAAGAGCGGCACATTCGCAGCCCGCGCGTTCGTGAGAGCATCAAGGAATTGGCTCAGATCGACGGGGCGTTCATCGTATCAGCCGATGGTGTCGTTCAGGCCGCCGGTCGAATACTTGACGCCCCCGCTGAGGGTTTGACGCTTTCCAAGGGACTCGGCTCACGGCACTGGGCCGCCGCCGCCATTTCCAAGGTGACCAACGCGATTGCGATCGCGATCTCCGAATCGACGGGAACCGTTCGCCTATTCCAGAATGGTTATGTCGTACTTCGCATCGAACCCATGGAACGCGGCATGAAGTGGTCAGACGTCGACACCGAGCCGCCGATCACCGAATAGCCGACCGCCCCGTACGGAGCGTTGTTTCGGATGACGAACATGAGGTGGAACTTCACCCACACAAGCCGTCGCGCGCCGATTGTGCCGGCCGATACAACTCGGACTCCGTGCGCCCGAAACGGAAGCGAAAATCGTCAAGAATCGTTGGGTTGATGTGTCGCTGAATCGGACAGAATTCTTCGTGACATCCGGACCGGTCCCAGAAAACTCGGGACGACCAACTTTCACGGCATGCACGTCTCTCGGGATGTCCGGGCATCCGAATAGACATGAGACAGCTCCAAGGGATCATTGTCCGGCACAAAGAACAGCTAACCACGAAGCGGTTTCGCCGCGGACCAATTCAGGCGATATTCATTTGTCCGGGACCTCCTTCGGGTGCGATTCGTTGTTCTGTAGCAGCTTATCCCATCGGAAGCGAAGCCTGGACAGGGTATCGTGGCTGACGGCGTAAATCACATCGTCTTGCTCCCCAAGCATAAGCGTCTCGTACGAGTTGTCGCGACCAAATGTGGCCATGACCTTGCCATCCTTCACGCGAACGCAGAAGAAGACCGGTGCAGGCGTTTTTCCGACACGCCAAGACTGATATAGCAGAAAACGGCCGCCCAAAACCGGCACTGCATTACCGCCTTCGACCTTCTTGCGGAACACCTCTATCCCCTGGGAAGTCTCGATCACAACAAACTCCTTGTAGCCCGACACCACCAGGTATCGGCCTTCGGCGAGAACGGCCATGTGCCAATTTTGACCTGGGGAGAATTGCGTGCTTGGCCCGTACTCGCACAGAACGCGCTGCTTTCTGTTTTCCAGATTGACTGCCAACACGCTGCCTCTGTGGCCGAGCACCGCGATCTCTTTTTCGTTAAGGTAGCAGGCGTTGGAAACGGGCTGTTCTTCCGCAACGTCGATGATGCGTTCAAGACGGCCGGACGCCAGGTCAAAAAGTGCCAGGACGTCGAGCTTCGAGTCAAGAAAACTGGCAACGTGGATTAGCGCCAACTTGCCGTTCGGGGAGATTGCCAGCGGCTTGGGACGGACGTTGCCTTTGGCAACCGCCTTCTTAACGTCAAGCACGCTGGCAGTCTTCAGCGTGTTCAGTTCAATGTACCGGTTGAAGACGAGCACGTGCTGACCGCCCCGTCCCAGCACCGCACTATTCGATGACCATGGAAGGTCGTCCGATATCGACGTCCTTGCCGTTTCACCTAGGTTCTGTGGATTGAGGAGGACGATGCGGCTTCCCGATGCATGACTCAGGGTGCTGCCATCGCCTGCGACGAGACACTTCCCGTGCTGCGCGAGAGTGAGAAGTTTGATGCCAGCGCGGAATTCCAATCGGCGCCGGGCCGTCACTTTAGCCGGAGGTCCTGCTGTAACGCCGACTCCCGTCTCGTCCGGCGGCCTTGGTCTGTCGGATGGGTCGCCACTGTCAGGATCCAAAGCCGTGGCGGCGCGCGTGAAACCGTACACGCTGAACAAAATGTTCAATGCTGCCTTCTCACGGGCACTGTTCCGCATTGCCCGAAGCTTCGGTAGCAGCTCTTTGCGGGCGGTCTTCTGCTCTTCGGAAAGTTCGCTCTCGGGATAGCCGAGCAAATCGAGGAACACACCGGATACGGCCTCCTGTTGGCGCCAATCCGACAATTCTCCCAGGACTTCCAGCAGCGGCAGCAGTTTGCCGGCAGTCTTTGGCGGCGCGTTCATCCTGTGGTTGAATCCACCGCCGTCGAATTCGAGAAACGTCGGTTGCCGAGTCAGCAGGTTTGCTGCCGCAGCTCGCACAAACGGCTGTCGCTTGGGATCGACGGCAATGTCGACGTACCTTTCTATCGTTCCCCATTTCGGATACGCAACGGCCAAAGCCTCCAAGGCCAAGGCACCGTCTCTCCCAGTCAAGAGCGATTCCAGTTTCTCCTGAAATTGCCGCCGGATGGGCAGCAGACTCTTTGGGTAGACAATGATCGGATCGACAGGATGGGACTTGTCGTCGAAAATAGCGGCGCCAAAAATGCTGGGTTTTCCCATCGAGTGCAATCGTGTCTGATAGTAGTTCGACCGTGGATCGAGCTTGTTCGCGGCAACCTCGATCGCCAATCGGCCCAGTCGGCTTCGATCGTTAGCGCGATCGGTAATCGGCGCTTTATCGTCGATGAGCTTAACAACACGTTGGAGGATCTCCGATTCGTAGTATTGCCGCCACAGGTCGGTAAGGATCGGCGTTCCGGTCGTTGGGTCTCGTGTTACACAGGCGCAAACGCGGTCGTCGAGTATCCTCAGGCCGGTCGCTCGGACATCGCCTGCCAGTCTCTTGTCTTCAGCCATCTCTAAAAGCGCCGCTGGCCGATGCGGGCGATTCTCGATATCAAGGATCGCCTTGGCCAGATCGTTTTCCCAACCCCCTTTGCTCTCGCCGCCCGTAAGGTACTCTTTCTCCTCCTCGGTGGGCTCGTAAGGCTCCGCCATATTGCGCAACGGCGGCAAGGCAGGTCGATAATGCTGCATTCCCAGGGCGACAATCCAGCCGCCTCCGCCATAACGCGGGCTGTAGAAATGGCCCCAAAGGTGCATGGAGTCGAGAGGCGCCAAGGGCTCTCCGCATGCCGCCAGATCACCTTCGCTGTCCCCGTTCGGATCTACCAAATGCTTCCCCAGCCGTCGCAAAATCAATGGGCTTGCGCGCTGGAACCCCAACTCGGCAGCCGCCAGCGACGCGGCTTCGCTGACCACCGTGTTTTCGTCATCGATGGCCTTCAGCAGCGGTTGGAGAAACCGATCGTCGCTAATCCCCGCCAATCGAACTGAATCAGCCGCTGCGACGCGAACCGCTGGATCATCCTCGGTCAAAGCACGGGCCAGAAGCGCAAGAGTTTCCTTGTCAAGCGGTTTTGGCTTGGGCAAGGCAGGATTGTGGCCGAGGAATCGTTCCGGCGGTTTGCGGTGCGTTTGATATGCGGCAAAGGCGCAAAGGGCTTGTCTCGCTCGACGACCAGTCTTGCCCTCCCGGTCGTATTCTGCGTTCAGTTGCTTTCCACTGATCGTCAGCTTTTGTTCAACGATCAACATCCCCAACCGCCAGATCGTCTCTTGCGCAGTCTCTCCTTCTCGGTGAATCAGCGCGAGGAGTTGATCGGGACACGTGTTGCCAAGGTCCGTGTTTCGCAGGATCTGAAAACCCTCCATGATTCCTTTCCTGTCGCGCCGGATGGCATTCAACGCCTGAGCCAGATTCGCGTTGACCGCCTTGGTAGCGGACTCCTGCGCGAAGCAACGCATTCCACGGTACGTGTGCAGTGGATTTCCTACCCAGACCGTACAGGACAGGATGGTCGAGCAGAGCAGCAGCGATTTTATCCATGATGCTTTCATGCACCGACGCATCTTCTGTCGAGAGAAATCGATCACCCAGCGCATCGGCCACCTTGGGCCAGGAGCCGATCCAGATTTACAATGCTGACTACGCCGTCAAAGTCCCGCTCGCGTCAAACACCTTAGCAGATTTGTCATTACAGGAGAGTCCGAAGATATTGCTTCTTTCAGTCTGGCAGATAGGCGCCGGCTGTCAAGAAACATTCCCATTCTGACATTCGGCCCACCAATGAGATGCGACGCAGGGCATCATCACGGGCAAGATCCCAATCACCCATCTCACAAAACGAGATGTCGTAAACCCGTGATTTGAGAGGAAAATGAGATGGAGTGATACAGGCCGAGACATCCGCAGCGGCCGTGCCCGAGATCGCGCGGGCAGCGGCCTTCGCTTGCCTACGCCCGCGGCGAAATATCGCGGCTGCCCGGCGGTGACGCCTTTCGCCATGCCGCACATCTCAACCCGCATCCAACGGTTCATCTGCCGAGAACGGAAGCTCCAGACTTGTACGGTACCGCGTGTCGTGAGTCGCCTGCGCACTGTTCGGCGAACTGTGTTTTGATACCGCGTGTCGTACATCGCCTGCGCACTGCTCGGCGAACGACACTTGCTACTGCTCGGCGAACTGAGTTTGCTACCGCGTGTCGTGTTTCGCCTGCACACGGCTCGGCGAACGACACTTGCTTGCGTGAGGGCGTTCAACTCGAACATTACGACTGGACGTTGCGTTACGGCGCCGCAGACGGGGGCCGGGCATTCGCGGGCAAGACTCATCTTCCCTCATTTCACATGTTCTGCTATCTAACGCAGGCCCTGACGGCGTTGCGGTGGATGATCCGCCACGACGGTCCCGTAAGTCAGGGCACAGAAAATACTTATCGCTGAGAGAGCCGGCCCGCAGCGGCTGGGGGCACTCGAGCGGCGAGCCCGTCGATTGGGAAGGGAATCCCATGCAAAATTCCGTCTTGAAACTGACAGCGTTGGCCGGTGTGGTAGGCCTTGGGTTTCTCGTTGTCTACCAGGCACAACAGGCCATGACGCGGCCCAGCCAACAAATCGATGCCAACGGTGCGTTCGAAGCGCTGACAGGCGAGAACGGCGCCGAAGGTGACGCGGGTAAACAAGAACCGTCGCCAGACGACGCCTATACCGACGGTGCCGATCCGCACGCCTTCGATCAGGGTGACTTCGATTTTGGTGAAAACACCGAACCCGCGTTGCATGCCAACCACGACCATTCAGATCACGTTACCGAGCCTCAGACGGGTCTTGATTTCCGCGACACCCCAGAAGAAGACGAATTCGCCGATACGCCAAACCGTAACCGATCGATCGGCGTTGTCGCCGACGCCGGCGACGCGTCGTTTGACACCGAAGACGGTGAACCGTTCCGCTCGGCTCACGGCGACCACGACCACGCAGATCACGATCACGCCGACCACGAACATTCCGGCCACGATCGTGGTGAGGAAGCCTTCAATCCGTTTGCTGAAACGTCAGACGACGATGCGTCGCCCAACATGGCCGACAACTCCGTGGATCATCCCGAGTCGCCAGAACCGGCGGACGACACGGTCCCCGTTCGAAACGTCGTCCCCGCAGGATTCGGACCGGATTCTGACTCGCAAGAAGCTGCGACGCCACCTGAGCCGATCGAACAGGCAACCCCTTCGTTCGACGACTTCCCCGAGTCCGAGCAATCAAACGAGCCGGAAGCGGACGGTCCCGCTCTTTTCGGATCGAGCGAAGATCAGTCGGGCGTCGACGACGATGCACCGCCAAAGCTGCTACCGGAGGCGGCGGACGAGCCTTCGCAGCCGGCTTCACCGATCGGCCCGACAGCCCGCGCCGGCCTGAAAAACGATCCGTCTCCCGTCGACACACAGCGGTTTGAGCCTTCCACAATTGACGCGGCCGGTTCGGATGATTTCCAGGCCAAGCCAAACGATTTCGCGGCAGACGAGCCCAATGATTTTTCAAACGAACCCATCGAGCCGATTCCCGACGCGTTCGGAGAGATCGATCAGCCGGCCAAACCTCGGGCCGATGGCGCCGACACAACAACGGCAAACGAAACAGGCCCCGATTTCGGTCCTCAGGTCCAACTTAACAATGAGCCGTCACCTGTTGCCCAGACACCTCGCTCACGGTCGACCGACACCGGTTCACGCCCGGACCCCGATGCGTTCAATCCGTTCGAGGCAACCGATGGCGAGCCATCGTCGTTTTCTCCACAGGAAGAACCGAAGACTAACACTTCCGCCGATCGGGGAGAGGTGATTGATTCCGAGACATCGGACGCGAATTCCCCGGTCCCGTCGGCCGTCGACACGGTCGATGAGCCATCGCCCAGCCGGACGGACTTTCCGAGGGAGCGGCCCTCGACGGCGCTGCCGACTCCCGACTTACAAACGCGAATCGGGTCGCCCGGAGATACACAACCACCGGAATTGCTCGTCGATCCGTCTTCGCCACAGCCGCTCAGACCGGCTCACGATGCCGCACCGATCGCGCAACCGCACGATGACAGCTTAAACGGCAACGGCGTCGTACACGATGGTGCACCAACGGGATCACAAAAACCACAATTGAAAATTGAGAAACGTGCACCGCGCAACGCCGTCGTCGGCAAGCCGCTCATCTACAACATTCTCGTGACAAACACGGGGCAAAGTATGGCAAGCCAAGTCGTTGTCAAGGATCGCATTCCCAAGGGGACAAGGTTGACGGGCACCATTCCGCGAGCCGAGCTGTCGGACAAACAACTGTCGTGGAAGATGGGTACGCTCAAGCCGGGTGAACAGCGAAAGATTTCGGTGCGCGTTATTCCCATCACAGAGGGTGACATCGGCAGCGTGGCGACGGTGAATTTCGTCGCAGAAGTTGCCGCCGAGACGAAAATTGTCGTTCCGAAACTTTCGTTAGATGTGTCCGGCCCCAGGGAAGTCGAAACAGGGGGCCGAGTAACCGTTCGCTACAAGGTTTCGAACGATGGCACGGTCGACTCGAGAGGAGTCGTCGTACGAAGCATCATTCCGGCTGGGCTTCAGCATCCGGCGGGGCGCGACCTCGAATACGAAATCGGTACAATTGCAGCAGGCCAATCTCGTGAGTTGTCTCTGACGTTGTCTGCAATCACACCGGGCACGAGCACGTATCATGTCGTTGTGACCAGCGCGGATGGAGCTCCCGTTGAATCGAAGGCCCGGCTGAACGTCGTCGGTTCGCAGTTGGCCGTGACCCGGTCGGGACCCGAGCGGCCCAAGTTGCGGGCGACCGCCTCGTTTGTGAATACCGTGAAGAACAAGTCTCAACGTCCCGCCTACGGCATCACGCTGCTTGAAGTCGTGCCGGAAGGTTTTGAGTTCGTCGGTGCGACCGGCGGCGGACAATACAACGCTGCCCGGCGAACGATCGCCTGGCGAATCGATCATCTGCCGGCTCATAAGAGCGTCCGATTCGGCGTGAAGCTCGTTCCCCAGATCGCCGGAGCCAAGACAAGCACACTCACCGCGACTGAGCGAGGTGGACAACGGGTCCAAGTTTCATCGATCGCGAAAATTGATTCCGCTGCGCCAGCGAACTCGGTGGCGCAGGTGAACGGCGTGATTGCCGTCGGCTTAGACGTTCCCCCCTTACCCGGGCCGGTCAATGTCGGCACGCGTTTCACCGTTCGCTTGATCGCAAACAATCGGGGAACCATACCGGGTAGGAACGTCAAACTGAATCTTGAGATTCCGCCGGAACTCGAACTCTTGGGAGTCCGCGGCCCCAGTCCGTTTGCGCGAACGGCTTCCGGGGCGACAATCGGTCCGATCGGTGAGATCGGGCCGCAAGCCCGTGTCGCATTCGATGTGACGTTTCGAGCGCGTGCGCCCGGAGAAGCGCGTCTCAAGTTGGTCATCGGCGCCGATCACATGCAGCGACCGCTCACACGCGAGGAATCGATCGTCATTCTGGCGCCCGGCGGATAATCATCGTTTCGGACGCATGATGGCGTGGCAAGAATGCGAAATGGCGTCCGACTCGACCTGCCGGGAACTTGACGGCACGTTCTTGCCGTGGCCCAGTCGCTCGCGATACTGGCATATGGGCGGCCGTGCCGATTATGCTGTAGCACGTGTGAGCCGGCCCCCTGAGAACATCGCTGATGATGCGCGTCCAGCGCGAGGCGGCGTTTGAGTCAAGTCAAGCGTTTCGAACTACGCCGATGAGGTAACGAATGTCCGAAGACTTGCGTTCTGTTCTGGAAACGTTTGAAAACCCTTATCCGCAGCGCGACTACGTGATCGAGACCGCCTGCCCCGAATTCACGTCGCTCTGCCCTAAGACGGGGCAACCTGACTTTGGAACGCTCTACATCACGTACGTGCCGGACCAGGTCTGTTACGAGCTGAAGTCACTGAAGCTCTATCTTCAGCAGTATCGAAACCAGGGAGCCTTCTACGAGAGCGTGGCCAATCAGATTCTGGACGACCTCGTGGCCGTCACCCAGCCCCGGCGTATGAAACTCGTCGCAGAATTCACGCCCCGCGGCGGCATTCGCACCAACGTCGTCGTCGAATATCCGCATCGGGAACAATAGATCGCGTCGGTCCCAGGCCGCGAGCGATCGGGTCGGCGCGCCGCCCGCGCACTCGCTGCTCCGGGCTTGCCAACCCGCCAATTCGAAGCTAGCATCCCCTTCGTGACTTTCTGTGTCTACAGTTCTGGCAGAACATGTCAGATCGTGTGGGGCAGTCTAAGCCGCTGTAGCTCAGCTGGCAGAGCGACGCTTTCGTAAAGCGTAGGTCGACGGTTCGAGTCCGTCCAGCGGCTCTGAAGCAATGTGGTTCCGGGAAAGGGATTACGATCAAACGGTGATGCTTGGTATGGTCCCGAAAAGGGGCCAAAACCGTCAAGTGTCCACAAAAGTGTCCACATCCCGTGTCACGTTTTCTTTCACGGCGTTCCAAACCGCGTCGACGGTGTCGGTCGCGAGTGTTTTCTCCAATCGAGTAGCCAGTTGGAAAAGGCTCCTGCCCGGAACAGGCGGGGGCCTTGATCGTTCACTCCGCCAAAAAAGGCGCACACCATGAGCAAGCTTGAGAACAAAGTCGCCGTCGTCACCGGCGGAAACCAGGGCATCGGCAAGGCGATCGCTTTCGCGTTTGCGGCCGAGGGATGCAAAGTGGTCATCGCCGCCCGCAACGCCGACAAGCTCGAAGCTACGAGGGCGGAACTCGAAGCTGCCGGCGCGGAGGTTCTTGCCCAGCCGACAGATGTTTCGGTCGAGGAACAGGTCGCGGACTTGTTCTCTACAACGCAAAAACGATTCGGACAGATTGACATCTTGGTCAATAACGCCGGCGCGTTCGATGGTGGACGGATCGATCGTATTTCGCTGGAGGGTTGGAACAACGTCATCGGCGCGTGCCTCACGGGCGCGTTTTTGTGTAGCCGAGCCGCGTTCCCAATCATGAAAGACCAGGGTGGCGGTCGAATTCTCAACATCGGCTCGATCTCCGCACAAAGGCCTCGCGACGAAAACACGCCCTATGCTGCCGCGAAGTTCGGCGTGTGGGGGCTCACGCAAGCCACCGCCATCGACGGGCGGCCATTCGGAATTCTGTGCAGTTGCCTGCATCCGGGGAACGTCGGCGTCGAACGCCGTCTGGAGTCAGCCGATGAGACCGACCGCGAACCGATGATGAGCACTAAAACCATCGCCAAAGCGGCGCTGGCGATGGTCGATATGCCGGCCGACGTCAATTTTCTGGAAGCGATTGTCTTGCCCCAAGACCAATTGTATTTGGGCAGAGGATAAATCCGACGAATCGGCGGCAGGCATTGTGCGACGAAACGGCACAACCAGACGCGCGTCACGTGTGTTATGATCCGGTCAGTACCAGCGCTTTTTATCGACCAGCGTGAGCGGATCGTTTCCAGCGGCGAACTGGCGGATGTTTTCGAGCAGCGTCTCGGTGTGACGCTCGGCGATCCTGGGCGAAGCGGCCGCGACATGCGGCGTGATGATCACGTTTTCCATCTGCCACAAAGGGTGGTCGGCGGGCAAAGGCTCGACTTCGGTAACGTCGATCGCCGCCCCTGCAATTTCGCCTGCCTGTAGCGCCGCCGTGAGATCTTCAAGATCGACAATGGCGCCCCGGCCGATGTTGATCAAATAGGCGTCCTGCTTCATGGTGTGAAACTGTTCCGCACCGAAAAGCTTGAAGGTTTCGGGAGTGTGCGGCGCAGCGATCACCACAAAATCACTTCGCGCGAGCAGTTTGTCGAGTTCGTTCACGTCCCAGACGTCGTCAACAACTTCGGGTACAGAGCGACAAATCGGGTCAACGCCAATGACGGTCATTCCGAATGCGCCGGCTCTGCGACAGATCTCAGCCCCAATGTTGCCAACGCCGACGACTCCCATTGTGCAGTCCGGCAGATGCCGATGACTGCGATCGATGCTGCTGACGCACGACGGTCCCATCACGAAGTCCGACCGTCCCTCTTCGCCGCCAACGGGCTCCCAGACCGACTGCGTCTGTTGCCTGATGTATCGATTGAGGTTTCGAGCAAAGCAGAGCACGAAACCCATCACATGGTCGGCGATGACATCAGAATACAACCCCCGCATGTTGCTGAGTTGGCAAGGATGCTCGACGAGCGCCTCGAAAACGTAGTGCTCCAAGCTGGCCGTAGGCGACTGGACCCATCGTAACCGCCGAGCATTCTCCAGCAGGATAGGCGTGATTTTTCCGAAGAACGCATCGGCATCAGCGATTTCGCTGAGCGCCTGCGATTCATCAGCAGCGTTGATGACGTCCATCGTTCCTGCGGCGTCGCGGATAAGTTCGTAGCGCTTTTGATCAACGGCCGGATAGACGACGAGCTTCATAACCGAGCTTCCCACAAATCGAAACCAAGAAAAAACGCATGCCCAGCGACCGCTCGGTGGCGTGCCAGTCCGGTCGAACGCGAATTGGACACCGAATCGACGCCCAAACGAAACACAGAAAAACGAGTGCTAAACGTATTCCAACGCGAGTTCTTGTCCTGGCGACGCGGCACTCAACACAGGCGTGCGGTAAACGCGAAGCAGTCGTTTTTTCGTCGAAGCATCGCAGAAAATTGGCAGCCGCGCGTCGCATTCGGCACTTGGACCAAACCGAAACGTGTCCACGAGCGACTTGGCGCTCGGTTTGGAACGTATGGCGCAAACAAGCCGTACGGTTTTGACGATAGACGAAAGTTGAACGCTTCAACTGGTGCTGTCAAGAGTGGAAATTACAATTTGGCGACAACCACAAAAACGTGATTTTTCAAACTTGCTCTCACGGGCCGATCGCGTCAGAATGATGGCCGCGAAGGCGCATCACGCGATTCGCATCTGTTTTTCACATTCTCCACCGAACGAGGCGTAATAATGCAGGTGATCTCCCGTCGAGCCAACGAGGGATTAGTAATCGACGATAATATCTGTGTCACGGTTCTGAATATCCGCGACGACCGCGTTCGATTGGGCATCTCATCGCCCAACGATTTCCCGTCGTATTGGGAAGAAACGCTCTACTGGGAAGAAGCGGAGGCCTCGCACGAGTTGCAGATGCAGTAGCCTCCGGCAGCGACATCCTTCAGCCGAGCGTCCGGTCGACACCTTCAGACGCTGGATTGCATCGAATCCTCGCTTTTGCGATTCAGCCACAGCCGGGCGTGCCGACGGTTGACACCAGCATTGGCTTGCCCCGATGTCGGCTCATACCCATTTTCGGCCGATATTGACAAGTCGTTTCGGCGACCGGCCCCGCTTGGCCTTGGCGAATGTCGCCTGAGGCGCCAGAATGCTGGTATGCCTGCGCGGCCCTTCTCATTGAGCCGTGGGCAATTCTCCTGACCCTCGACGTGAAGGCAGTCTCTAGTGCGAACGGCGACCGACGACAGCACAAGCAATAGTGCGTCCGATGCACTCGAAGCGGATCAACTGCCGCGGCACATCGCGGTCATCATGGATGGCAATGGGCGGTGGGCCAAGGCCCGGGGGCTGCCGCGCATCGAGGGGCATCGGCGTGGCGTCAAGAGCGTTCGCATTCTCGTGGAAGAGTGCGCCGACCTTGGCGTTGAACAGTTGACGCTGTATTGCCTCAGCAGCGAGAACTGGAAACGCCCGCGGAAGGAGCTCGATCTGCTGATGCACCTGCTGACGCAATACGTCATCGAGGAACGATCCGAGATCATGCGGCAAGACATCCGCTTCTCGATCATTGGCCGCCGCGTCGGTCTGAGTGATGCCGTGCTCAAGGAAGTCGAAAAAACGATAAAGTGCAGCGCGGACAACAAGGGAATGCGGCTGTGCCTAGCCGTCAATTACGGAAGTCGCGCAGAACTTGTCGACGCGGTGCGTCGCATCGCCGAAAAGGCGGCCGCCGGTGAAATCGTTACGGACGAAATCGACGAGCGAACACTCCAAAGTCACCTCTACACGGCAGGCATGCCCGACCCTGATCTTGTCATACGCACGGCCGGGGAACTGCGCGTGAGTAACTTCCTGCTGTGGCAGATTAGTTACGCAGAATTGTGGGTGACGCCAAAATGCTGGCCCGAGTTCCGCAAGCCGGAGTTGCTCGAAGCGCTAAAGGACTTTGCTTCGCGCGATCGTCGGTACGGCGGATTGAAGGGCTAGAACGGAAATGCTCGGCTGGCGCCTCGCGATCTCAGCGATACTCATTCCTGTTCTGATCACCGTCTTTGTGTTCGACCACCGAACCGGCGCTGCGGCATACTACTTGCTGGTGCTGTGCCTGCTGCTTGCCGCACGCGGCGTCTACGAAATGACGTGTCTGTTGCGGTCGGAAACGGCTGTGCCGAGCAAATGGTTAACGGGTGTCTGCGCTCTGACGATTGTCCTCTCCGGTTGGTCGACTCATTGGGAGCCGAGTGCCGCAAGCGGCATGCGCGCATCACTTGAAGCACTCGGTCCGGCAGCCTTGGTGTTCAGCTTGTCCGTCTTGGTACTTTTTCTTAAGGGCGCCTTGGTGTACCGCGAACCGGGACGGAGCATGCCGACACTGGGTGCGGAACTGTTGATTGTCAGTTACGTCGGCGTGCTGCTGTGTGTCACGGCACAACTTCGCTGGGTCGCCGGAGCACAGGCCGGTTATCTCGCGCTGGGTTCACTGGTGATCGCAGCAAAATCGGGAGACATCGGCGCGTACACACTGGGCCGCATGTTTGGAAAGCGAAAAATGGTGCCCAGGCTGAGCCCCGGAAAAACCTGGATGGGAGCGATCGGCGCAGTTTTAGGTGCCGGGGTCGGCTCGGTCACCTGGTTGAGAATCGCGCCTCCCTTTTTTGGTTTCGGCTGGCAGCCCTGCGATTGGTTCTGGTCGGCTGCGTTCGGCATGACGATCGGAGTGGTCGGGTTACTTGGCGACCTCTGCGAATCGCTCATCAAGCGAGATGTTGGAAAAAAAGATTCCGCCGATTTGCTGCCCGGTTTTGGTGGATTGCTTGATCTGCTCGACAGTGTGTTGTATGCCGGGCCAATAGCGTATCTACTCTGGCTGGTTTTCCCGTTGGCAACGTGGACATAACCACGTGGGCGGCTTACGTCGTCAGATCAGCGCACGGTTTACGTCGACAGACCGGCGCACACAGTGTACCGTTTGAATATCAATCCTGACGATCAATCGGCGCGACAACTGCTGGGTAAGTGGAGAACTCCATGGACGCTTCTGACCGACCTGCGTTGTATCTCACCGAACAAGACGTCGGCGAGCTCATGGACGTCGAATCCTCGATCGAAGTCGTCGAGGAGGTATTCCGCCGGCTGGCAGATGACCAGGCGACCAACGTTCCCCGCCGTCGCGCGATGACGCAAGGCATTTGCTTGCACACGATGTCGGCAGCCGCCGAGTATCTTGGCTTGGTCGGTTGGAAGGCTTATACGACGACCAAAGACGCCGCGCGATTCCACGTTGCCGTCTATGACAATTCTTCGGGCAGGATGCGTGCGCTGATCGAGGCCGATTACCTGGGGCAACTCAGAACGGGCGCGGCGACCGGTGTGGCCACCGACTACATGGCACGTGCTGATTCGTCAGTTGTGGGAATTCTGGGAAGCGGCAAACAAGCCCGTACGCAGCTTAGAGCGGTCTGCCATGTCCGGAAAATCAGTCGGGTCGAGGTCTATAGCCGCACCGACGAGCGACGCACCGATTTTGCCGAAGAAATGGCCGAATACTGTGCGACCGACATCGCGCCCGTGCGGACGCCCGAACAGGCGACCGCTGAGAAAGATATCGTCATCTGCGCGACGAGTAGCAAGGTTCCCGTATTCGACGGCCGCGCTCTCGACGAAGGCACGCACATCAATGCCATCGGCTCGAATTTTCTGAACAAGGCAGAAATCGACCTGGCAGCGATTCGCCGTGCCGACTCGATCGTCTGCGATAGCGTCGAACAGTGTCGGCTTGAGGCGGGGGACTTCGTCCCCGCTATCGAAGCCGGCGTCACCGACTGGCCACTGATGCACGAATTGGCCGACGTCGTCACCGGACGGCAAACGGGCCGCGCCACGGCAGAACAAGTCACATTGTTCAAGAGCGTCGGACTGGCCATCGAAGACATCGCGATGGCGGCCACGATCATCGAGCGAGCGGCAGAAGCCGGCTTGGGGCAGCCGCTTCCGTTTTGAACGTGGTCCTAAATCCCTCTGGTGGACGACGTGAGTCCTCGGTGAGCATGAGTCCCTTGTAGCGCCATTTTCCACGACAACCAGGGTTTGGGATGGCGTTCAGAGCGGTTTTCGCCGTCATGCATCCGGTCACTTCGCAACTTCAATCTCGTTCGTTCCGCGTTGAATGCGAACGATCAAGGCGATGTTGCCACGCAATGCGGGTTCTGGTACAAGTCCGCCGCGCGAGCCGCTTCGGGGTTCGCTGCGCGTATCGTACGTACCGTTGGAGAATCGGCATGAACACCTGCCGCAAAATACGCACTCGCCGGGGAACATCCCGTGTGCTGCTCGCCGCATTGGCCTGTTTGCCGTGCGGGTTAGCCGTCGTCGCGCATGCGATCGGCCCGTCCGCTCACCCGGTCGCCCGCGCCGCCGCAGTCCGACCGCTGGCCTTCGACCAATATCTCGTCAATCTGGGTCCATCTTCCGTTGGCGAGCGATTTGTGCACGCACGCTTCTCGTTCACAAACACGGGCAGCAAACCGCTGCGCGTTCTCGGTCTCGAGCCAAGTTGCTCCTGCATTCATCCGCGATTCGCCCAGGAACAGGACGTTTACCAACCGGGTGAGCGTGGCGAGTTTTCGGTCGTGTTGGAAGCAACCAAAGAGTTGCCCGGACCGAAAACGTATTCGATCAACGTGCCCTATCGTGTCGACGGCAACGATGAGTCCAGCCCGGCCGATGCCGTCGATGTTTTGTTCAAGGTCATACTTCCCGAGCCGCAGGTGGCCTTTCGTCCGAAAGGATTCTTCTTCTATCAACTGGACGGTCGACCAACAAAACAAACCGCTACGTTGGTCGACACTCGCGAGAACCCGCTCACCGTGACCGGCGTACAGAGTTCGTCCGATCTGGTTACCGCTGATTTCGTCAATGCAAATACCGACGACGACGGCGTTCGCACGTACACGGTTGAGGTGAACGTCGCCGGAGACGTACCACCGGAGAAAACTCACGCCGTCGTCAAGGTCATGACGGATGACCCCGCCTATCGCATCCTCCGGCTCCCGCTGTTGATCATTGGCCCCGACGCGAATCCGTTCAAGCACGCCGGTCAACCGGGAACTTCCGAGACCCAGCGCCGCTAAGCGCTCGCTCGTATGCCCCTACGAACGCAAAATGGTTCCGCGTACGACGATGTAGATCAGAACGCCCAGCAGTGTCAAAATCGCCTTGCACTGAATGTGGTCAATTCCAGCCGTCCACCGGCGCATGCGATTAGTACGAGCCGTCTCCGAGCGTCGAGTCGCCCCAGCCGAATGTGGAGTGCCCAGTGCACGGGGCCGTTTGACCATCGCGAACATTCCCACGATGAATACGACGCTGATTCCGGGATCGCCCCAGGGAACCATGGCGAAAACCCAACCGCGATCAGAGAACGGCCAGAACAGTTTCACCTCCCAATCACTCAGCCCCGTCGCGCCGGAGACGACCATGTCGGCAGGCAATTGACTCAGTGCGGCGACGATCGCGACGATCATCCACGTCTGATAACCACACCTTTCGAACGTCGCCCTCAGCGACAACCGCTGCTTCGGCACTGTCATTCGCAGCAGTCTTGTCAGAAGCCGTCCGGCGCGTGTTATCAGATCGTAGCGATAATCGAGCGCTCCGATGATGAGGCCAGAAATGACACACGCGACGACATTGTGCCCCCAAACACGGTGCCCTTCAGCGAATAGCGCCGAGCTGAACAGGTAGGTCAGTCCATCCCAATCGGGACTCGCTGCCGCGAATCCCGCCATGGCAGCAAGTTGCCAGTGATAACGTCGGTGCAATCCCACTGCCAGCACACCGTCAACACCGAGCATCGCGTGTTCGAACGTCGTCATGACCTCACGACTCCTGTTCAATTCTTGCGCCGCCGGCACCAAGTCGACATAACGACTTCTTGCAGAGGCCGGCCCGCGACCGTATCTTTTTGAAAGTTCGTCGAATGGCGATAGAAGTCCGCAACAATTGACTCGTTCGAAAAGCATTTCGTCTATTCGAATCTGGCGAAAACGGTAGGAAGCCGCCTTTCGAACCGATTGCGTGATTCGAGTGCGCCGTCCAACTTTTCACGCGCCGACCGATTCTGATATCATCGACGGCCGGCGCGGTCGCATTCCGTCGAAGGCCAATCGAATAGCCCGTTCAAGTCTGGTTGCAGGCGGATGACAGAACGCTCTCAAGTGCGCGGGCCGTGCGAGCGATCACTGAAAGTTCAAACGGATCGATGAGTGAGTTTATGCATCTTGGCATCGAAATCGGCGGCACGAAACTTCAGCTAGGCGTTGGCGCGGGTGATGGTTCGGAACTCGTGGCCCTCGAGCGCCGTGACGTGAATCCCGGACACGGCGGCGCGGGAATTCGCGATCAGATTGAAGACGCGGGTCGCGCACTTCTCGAACGACACGACATCGAGCGGATCGGTTTCGGCTTTGGCGGGCCGATCGACGTGACATCCGGTTGCGTCACGACCAGCCATCAAATCGCGGGGTGGGACGGCTTTCCACTGGTCGAATGGTCGACCAAAACGTTGGGTCGCTCAACCGTCATCGCCAACGACTGCGATGCGGCTGCGCTCGCCGAAGCGCGGTTCGGCGCTGGCAGGGGGAGACGAGTCGTCTTTTTCGTGACGGTCGGCACGGGGGTCGGCGGCGGGCTGGTCATTGATGGTCGGAATCACGCTCCTTGGCGGCCGGCTTGCGCGGAGATCGGCCACCTTAAGCCGACGTTCGAGGCGGACGCGGCGAATCCCACGGTCGAATCGATGGCCAGCGGGCGCGGTATCGAACACGCAGCAAGGCATCGCTTGAATAACGCCCCGGATGGTTCCGACGAAACAACAAATGGGGATGCACGTGACCTGCTCGACCGCTGTTCCGGCGACCCCGGCAAGCTGACCGGGAAGATTGTTGCCGAAGCGGCTGAATCGGGGAACCAGATTGCACAAGCGGTGCTCAACCGCGCTTGCCGTGCACTCGGTTGGGGGATCGCCCAAGTGTTGGCGATCGCCACACCGGAAGTCATTGTCATCGGCGGCGGCGTTTCCTTAATGGGAGAAGAACTGTTCTTCGATCCGCTTCGCCGAGAAGTCGCGAGGCTCGTTTTTGCCCCTCTTCGCGACTCGTACGATATCGCTCCCGCTCAGTTGGGTGAACTGGTTGTCGTCCACGGAGCCATCGCCCGAGCCGCAGACGGATAAATTCCTCATCGTGCTCTGGCAAACCGTCACACGCCTGATCAGAAATGGTGAATCGCCGCTTCTATTTTCAACGCGAGGTCAATCAATTAAGCTACATATCGACGTTTGCAAGTGCGTTGTGAATGGTGGTGTCGAGTACAAATCATGGCATCGAAATCATGTTCCGGGCCTCCCACGCGACGGGAGTTCATGCAGATCGGCGGGCTGGCATTGGGCGGACTTTCGTTTGCCGACGTGCTGGCGGCTCGAGCCGATTCGGGACAGATGCGTCGCGATACGTCGGTGATCCTGCTCTACTTGCACGGCGGGCCATCGCAGCTGGAAACGTACGACCTCAAGCCCGACGCACCGAGTTCATATCGCAGCGTCTTCGATCCGATCGCCACGAATGTGCCCGGCATGGAGATCTGCGAACTTTTTCCGCGGCAGGCAAAAATCGCTGACAAAATCTCCCTCGTTCGCTCGCTGCACCATGACGTGAACATTCATAGCGACGGCGGCATTACGGTCCTCACGGGAAAACGACCCACGAAACTTGACCCGGCGTCGCAGTCGAAAAGCGAACATCCCGATTTCGGCTCAGTGGCCAGCAAGCTGCGCGGCATGGGGCCGGATGCCATTCCGCCGTACATTGCGATTCCCCGCAAGCCGTATATGACGCGACCGACGTATCTCGGCTTGCATCACGGCGCGTTCGAATTGGGCGATCCGTCGAAAGAGAACTACGCGCCGCCGCAGGCCAAGTTGTCAGCCGGTCGAGACGGGAAGAACCTCGAAGACCGGCAGACGCTCCTGGCTCAACTTGACCGGTACCGCAACGATCTGGATGTCGAACGCAATTTGCGGGGCACGGAAGAATTTCGCCGCCTTGCCTTTCAAATGTTGACAAGTTCCCGAGCCGAGAAGGCGTTCGACATCAATGGCGAGAGCGACGCGCTGCGTGACAAGTACGGCCGCCATCTGTGGGGGCAGGGCTGTTTGTTGGCGCGTCGGCTGGCGGAGGCAGGTACGGCGGTCGTAAGCCTGTACATCAACACGCCCAAGTCGGGTCAAGAATTCACGAATTGGGATGATCACCCGGCAAACGCCGGACGTCCCGGCCACTTCGGTGATTTCATGCGAACGCGGCTGCCCTATTTGGATCAGGCGTTGGCCGCTCTCATCGAAGACATCTACAACCGTGGGCTCGATCGAAAGATCATGGTTGTTGTCGTGGGCGAATTCGGACGCACCCCGAAAATCCGTTCAGACAAAATTGCGACGGGCCGCGACCATTGGCCGCAGGCCTATACCGCGCTGTTCAGCGGTGGCGGCCTGAAGATGGGGCAAGTTGTCGGAGCCACCAGCAGCAAGGCGGAGCACCCCACGAGTCGGCCCTACACTCCCCAAGACATGATGGCAACGGTCTACCGGCACCTGGGAATCGACTATCACCAGTCATTCGTGGACTTCGCAGGCCGGCCGGTTCCCGTTTTGCCTTCGGGATCGCCCATTCCCGAACTCACATAGATCCCGTTCGGGATAACTGTGGCGGCTATCGGGCGATTCTTGGTCTTTGAATATCGTCTCTACGCCGCCAGAACCCGCTACGCTGATGTCGAATGTACTCTAGCGCCGTTTTGCTTCGTTATCGTCACCGCGCGACGTGCGGGCTCGACTCCATCCGTGAATCCGGTAGTGATTGCATTCAAGTTGTCGGACGCAACGAAAAGAGGCCATCCGAAGATGGCCTCTTTTGTATCCGCTTCCGCAGCAAGCAAGTGATCATCGGTCTTGCTACGGTGATCGTTCAGTTTCTGTCAGTGTCTGTCGTTTACAGATCCAAAAGCACGGTAAACGCCAATGACAAGACCGACGCTCCAGCGACGAAGTGTGATCCGAGTCTGGAGATGATCCCGGTTTTAGCGGCCCGTATTTCTTCTTCTCTGCATGCGACAATCTCACGCAGTTCCTGATTGATCCAGCTTAAGCAAACATTACTGACGTTGGTGGTGTGATACCTATGCATTACGTTTCAGACTCCTACGTCATCTATGAACCCGCTCAAAAAAACGGGAGAAAACTTGTGTGTGCCCGGCAGACGACAAATCGTAGAACGCTCGATCGCCCAAGTCGGCACAGATTACGTATCGGCAGAGTCACATGTGTGGCTGCTTGCTTTCGACGGCTTGCCTCGTGAAATTTTCTGACTCCGCCAAAGCTCTGACAGTTGTGCATCCTCTACCGTCTAGAGGGCATTCGACATAAGTGTAGCGGGTTCTGGCAGCGTAGAGACGACATTCAGAGACCAAAAATCGTCCGATAGCCGCCACAGGTATCCAGGACGGGATCTCGTCGACCCACGGCTGCCCGGTGGCGCCGTCCGTCGAAACAGGCGGCGCCGTTCATTGTGGCATTGGCGCAAGAGACGATGATTCGAGGTGTGAATACCGGCGCGCCGACGGTTCCTTTGACTTTCGTTGGCCAAATTCTAGAATCGGATTAAATCGCCAGTACTTACGAGACCGAAGCCGGCCGGGATGTGGCGGTCATTGCGATCGTTCGTACCTCAGGCTTCCGCTCCAATCGGAACACGTGCTGTAGCCGGGCGGCAACCCGATGGCGACTGCGAACTCTTCGAGCAGCGATAGTGAGAACAACCGGCACGAACGACAAGGTCGTGCGACAAGAATCAAAAGAGTAAATTCATGGCAGATTGTCAATTCTTCAAAACAGTTGCGGTGTGGCCGCTGGTGCTCGGTCTATTCATTGGGTGCGGTTCGGACGATGATCCGACGCCCAACGCCAACACAACCGGCAACACGAAGTCAGGCAAATCTTCGACCGATCGGGCGAAATCCGAGGCTGATTTTTTTCCGCTCGTGCTTGTTGAAGACTTCGAGCATTTCTCCGAGGGCGAGCCTACTGATGAGCCAACGTGGTCCGAAGACACCGGAATTCTAAAATGTTCGGGTGAGCCTCGCGGCTATCTCTACACCTCCGAAGGGCATCGAAACTTCGTACTTCGTTTCGACTACCGCTTCGAACCGGCGGACAACCCTGATGACGTTGCCAAACTGAACACGGGTGTGTTGGTCTACATCAGCGATGAGGACAAGATTTGGCCAGTGTCGCTCGAGGTACAGGGGAAGCACGTTGAAATGGGGCAGATCAAGTCAAACGGTGGGGTGGCGGCGGTCGATATTGCCGATGACGATGCAGCTCGCCAGAATGCGCGTAAGGCTCCCGGTGAGTGGAACAGCGTCGAAGTCGTCTCTCATGAGGGGGCGTTAACGGCGTTCGTCAACGGGACGAAAATCTGTGAAAGCAAACCGGGCGAACTGAGCGAAGGCAGGATCGGATTTCAGTCAGAGCGTGCCAAAGTCGAATTCCGGAACATTCGCATCAAGGACGAGGAAGACGAAGAGGACGAAGAGGAATAGAACGACGCTAGTCGGGAATACGTCCCGCCACCGCGTGTCACGGCAACATGCTGAATCATGGGCGGGCGAACGCGGCGCGATGCGATCGCCGGGCACAGACGTCGTTAGGCCAGAATATCGTGAAGCACGTTGCCATGGACGTCGGTCAGCCTCACGTCTCGACCGCTAAAGCGAAACGTGAGCCGTTCGTGGTCGATCCCCATCAGATGCAGCATTGTGGCGTGTAGGTCATGGATTTCGACGCGATCGCGAATCGCCCGGTATCCGAACTCATCTGATTCGCCATACACGGTGCCGCCTTTGATGCCGCCACCGGCCATCCAGATGGAGAACGCCGTCGGGTTGTGGTCGCGACCGTTGGTGCCCTGGGCAAACGGCGTCCGGCCGAATTCTCCCGCCCAAATCAGAAGTGTTTCCTCAAGCAACCCTCGCTGCTTCAAGTCGGCAATCAACGCCGCGATCGGCTGATCGACGGTGCGGGCGTTCTTTGTATGCCCGTCCCGTAGATTACCGTGCTGGTCCCAGCGGTCTCCGTTGCCCGCCGGGCAAGTCAGTTCAATAAACCGTACGCCCCGTTCCACAAGCCTGCGGGCGATGAGGCATTGTTTCCCGAAGATCCGCGTCTGGGCATAGTCGGCTTCCAAGCCGTAGGCCTGCTGCGTGGCCGGTGTTTCGGCATTCAGATTCATGAGTTCCGGAACGGCGGTTTGCATGCGCGAGGCAAGCTCGTAGTTGGCGACAGCCGATTCGAGCGCGTCGACGCGTCCGATCCGTTCGAGCACACCGTTGTCGAGAGACCGTATCAGATCGAGCTTGCTCTGTTGAAGTTCGTCACTTTCGTCGCTCGGCTCGATGTAGGCGACAGGCTGGTCCGACGGTTTGAACACCGATCCTTGAAAAGCGGCCGGCAAGAAGCCGCTGTTGAAGCAGTCCAGACCACCCGGAGGAATGAGCCCGCCATTGATGACGACGAACCCGGGCAGGTTTCGATTCTGGCTGCCCAGCCCGTAACCGACCCAGGCGCCCATGCTGGGGCGTCCCTGGAGGCCGCTCCCCGTATGCAAGAAATAGTTCGCATTTGTGTGCTCAGGGAATTGTGAAACCATCGAGTTGATAACCGCCAACTCGTCGACGTGCCGGGCGACGTGTGGAAACAGCTCGCTGACGGGAGTGCCGCATTCTCCGTGCTTTTGAAACTTCCAGGGCGACTGCATCACCTTGCCGACGTTGTCGAACTGCGTGGGATCGACTTTGAAGATCGAGTGTGGGTCCCGGCCGTGGTATTTCTCGAGCGCCGGCTTGTAATCGAATGTATCGACTTGCGACGGGCCACCATCCATGTACAAGAAGATGACATTTCGCGCTTTGGGCGCATGATGCGATGCGCGGGCAGCGAGTGCGCCGGCACCAGATTCCGGCGCTACCGGCTTGCACATACCTTCGTCGGCCAGCAGGCCCAAAAGGGCGATGCCACCGAAACCGTTCGCGCACTGGGTGAGCATCTCGCGCCGCGAGAGCGGTGGCGCCGTAAAACGACCGCAATGATGTCCGCTGGAACAACTCATCGCAAAACGGCTCCGTTAAAACATTTTTTCAGAACGCATTCGAAATCTTGGCCGGCGGAGACGGAATTAACACTAGAACCCATCCTGAAACCCGGTTGTGGGCGAATTCGACGTTTGAAAACAAGGGTATTTCTGAGCCAACAGAGGGTTTCAGGACTGATTTTAGTGCAGGAAAATGAGCTCTTTGACATTAAGCAGCACGTGGCACAAGTCGGCCCAGGTCGCTTCGCTTTTGAGCGAATCGGCTTTCGACAGGCCGCGCAGGCCTCCTTGCTGTTCCAAAAACTCCAGTGCCGCCGAACGCTCCGTGCTATCCGGTGGCCGGGAAAAAGCGGTGGCGTACATCTCGTTGATTCGTTGGTTTGGCGTATGATCCGCGTTCGATAACATCCGACGAGCCCAGACCTTCGATTGCTCTACGACGAAATCGTCGTTCAGCAAGATTAGCGCCTGAGCCGGTACGTTCGAAACGGTCCGCCGGCCCACGGTGCTGAAGGGAATCGGCGTATCGAATGCCAACATCAGCGGCGGGAGAAAGTTCCGTCGGACTTCGGCATACAAGCTGCGTCGTCCCCCACCGCTCAGCGGGCCATTCGTCTTCGGTCGACCGCGACCATCCATGAACCGAGTCAAGTGGACCGGTACGCTGGGCCCAAACATGCGCGAATCGAACTCGCCTGAAAACAAGAGAATCGCGTCGCGGATCGCCTCTCCTTCGATTCGGCGGACAGAAGCGCGGTGCAGGAGTTCATTGTTAGGGTCGACCTGTTCGGCTGATGCGCTTGACTGATTTGACATCTGATAGGTGTTGCTCAATAGCATGGTGCGAACCATGCATTTCATCGACCAGCCATGTTCGATGAAATGCATGGCAAGATGGTCGAGCAGCTTCGGATGGCTGGGCGGGCGGCCCAGCACGCCGAAATTGTCCACCGACGAAACAATGCCTCGACCGAACAGATGATGCCAGAGCCGATTCACGAAAACGCGTGAGACGAATGGGTTTTTCGGATCGACGACTCGGCGGGCCAGTTCCATGCGGCCGCTTTTGGGACCGGCAGGCCGTTGTTCCAAGCCGTCCAATGCCTCGAAAAAGCGGCGAGGCACGACGTCGCCAAGTGTCTTGTGACCGCCACGAATGTGAACCCGTTCGTCCTCTCCCGTGCCGTCCGCCATGGCCAGAACCATCATCGGTGTGGGCAGCGCCCGAGCAAGAACATCGGCTTGATTGCGAAGCGTCGCGATCGAATCGTACCACCTGTCACCGCTGGAAATAGTTTCGAGTAACCGATGTTTGATCGCCCAGTTTAAAAGCGCCGTTTCGGATTCGTTGAGCGAGTGGTCGCGTGCGCTCGCGAGCGCTTCGGCGAATACCCGTGCATAGGCCGAGGCGAGCCGCTCGATCGAGCCGACGTTCGGGTCGTCAAGAACACGATGACCGATCGCCTTGACCTTGACTTGGGGACTCTTGTCTTCAGAAAACGATATCTGATCGACGGCCAGGAAACCGACCGTGTGGTCGATGAGTTCGATGTGGGCGCGATGACCCACGTATTTTGCGACGTTCTGCGTGTGCCATGTCCATTCGCCTTTGGTGTTGACGTCAAAGCTGATTCCTGCGAACAACAGCCGGTTGTATTCATCCATGACGTATCCATCGATGATCAACCGAATGCGGCTTGCCCGGCCGCTCAGACGATAATGGATGTAGGGATGCGTGATCTCGAACGTCTTTGAACGCAGAACACCATTGGCGCGATTTGCAACCAACCCGCTGTGGGCGATGCCCTGCGCCACTATCTGCGGGCGCCCACGCCGCCAGTCCCAATCGCCGATCTGTGACGGTGATGAGCCGAATGCTTCGCCGGTCGCGAACCACTGGCTGAAATCGCCGCCGCTAAAGTCTTCGAATGTCGATTGCCGTTTGTTCTGCGCGGTTTTGGCCTCGATCGATGGAACGACGCGATCCCGCTCAGCCACAACCGTTTCCACGAACTTGTCTTCAGGCTGCGCAGACAACAGTTTCCATGTCGAAAGCGGATGTGAGGCGCCGCCGATCGAGTCATCTGTGAGCGCCATAACCCAGCGGTCGAGATGCTGAACGCTAACGTCGAATTGCTTGGCGACATCGCGCACGAGCGTTGGCTCCAGCGCGATTTCAGATACTGGCTTTTTGTCCTGAGTTCTTTGTGATGCGTTGATCGCGGTCAATTGCCGCGCGGCGAGCAAGTAACGTGCAATTGTCTCGACATCGCCAGAAGTCACAGATGGCAGGCTGTCATTGAGCGCACGAGAGCCCTGCCGGTGTAGCCCAACCAAACGCTGCATCGAAGAGGCGATACGGCCATGTGGATCGAGCAGCGCCTGCTGCCGGCGTGAGGACTGCAAGTACCCGGCCATCGCGTAGTAGTCGCGCGTCGAGATTGCGTCGAATTTGTGATCGTGGCACCGGCTGCAAGCCAACGTCAAGCCGAGGAAGGTCTTGCTCAGCACGTCAATTTGGTTGTCGATGCGCCCCGCTTCATCTCCACGCACGTCGACCGGCGAGTGGATCGCCTCGCCCAAGAACCAGAAACCGGTTCCGATAATCGACTCGTTGTATCCTCCCCGGATGTTCCGTCGCGGGTTGGGAAGTAAATCACCGGCGATGTGTTCGACGACAAACTGATCGTAGGGAACGTCATCATTGAACGCGCGAATCAAATAGTCGCGATACCGCCAGGCATGGGGGATCGGGTAATCGAATTCGTGACCGCACGTTTCGGCGTAGCGAACGAGGTCCATCCAGTGCCGTGCCCAACGTTCACCAAAGTGAGGAGACGCCAGCAGTCGATCGACCAGCCTTTCGTACGCGTCGGGAGAATCGTCATTCACGAACGCGAGGGTCTCGTCGGGTGTCGGTGGAAGTCCCGTGACGTCGAACGTGACGCGCCGAATGAGCGTTTCGCGATCGGCAGGTACAGCCGGCGTGAGACCCGATTCTTCCAGTTTCGACAAGACATACCGATCGATAGCGTTCGCGGCCCAGTCCGGCGTTTTGACGTCGGGAAGTTGCGACGCGGAAAGCGGCTGCCAGGCCCAGTGGTCGGCTCGTCGCTTGGCGAGCTCAAATGTTTCATCGGCAGCCTCGTGCTTGGTGACCTCGGCCGGCCAGGGCGCCCCGATCTTCACCCAGCGGGTGAGATCGTCGATGGCCTTTTTGGGAAGTTTCGAACGCGGCGGCATCTGGTAGGTGTCGCCGTAGTTGATGGCGTCGATGAGCAGGCTTCGTTCTGGCTTTCCGGGAACGATTGCCGGCTCAGTCTCGCCGCCGGTGAGTAGGGCACGTTTCGAATCGAGCCTGAGCCCCCCTTCTTGCTTCTTGGGGCCGTGACACTTGAAACAGTGCTCGGCCAGGATCGGGCGGACGTTCTTCTCGAAAAACTCCAATTCGGCCGCGCTGGGTTCGGCTGCCTGCGCTGCGTACGGCGCACACGACGACCACGCCGAAGCAACGGCAAGCCAGATCACCCAATGCCGTTTCGCCCCTCGGAATTGCATCTAGAACTATCTATGCGGAGTCGAGCAGTGCCTTATCGGACGGCCAAAACGTATGACACATCAACGGTCTCCATTGTAAACAACCCGACGACGCTGAGCGAGGTGCAAACCAACTCAACGTGCCGATGACGGTGCTGGCGGATGAGCTTCGAAAACCGGGCAGACAACGAAGCCGAGCCTGCGGCGCTAGCGTTTCTACCGAGTCTCGAGCTTTTCGAGCCGGTTTTCCAACTCGCGGTTACGCTTGCGTACGGCGTCGAGTTCGGTTCTGAGCTGTTTGAGTTCCTGCTTCGGGAGCGAATCGGCCCTCATCTTTTCGACGGCATCACGGGCGGCACGGCGGACACGTCCGTTGGCGTCACGCTCGGCCAACTGCTCGAGCGCACTGATGGCCGGCGGTTTGCCGGATCCCAGCGATCGCAGTGCGCCCACTGCGGCGCGGCGAACGACAGGGTTGTCCTCGCGCAGATAGTCGGAGACCATGCGAACCAATTCGGCACGTCGAGCGCCTTCGACTTCATTACGATCGACGTATTTTGCGATCGTCGCCATTGCCGCGGTGCGACATCGCCGTGGCTTGCCGTGGTGGCTCCATTCGACCAGCACGTCGAGCGCGTTCGCGCCTTCGGCATTCTCCAAGGCAGCCAACGCAGCTCGCCGAATCGTCTCGCGGTGAGAGTCCTTTTCGAGTGCTGCGACGAAAATGTTGATGTCGGTGGGCGGCTCGACCTTCGCCAGCGATTGGAGAAGAGCGCCTTCGACGAAATAGCTCTCATCGCCTTGTGCGACACGTTCTCGAAGCGCCGCCACCACCTTTTCGTCATGTTCGAACTGCTGTAATGCAGTAATGCAGCCCTTTCGCACTTTGGGATTGGCGTGCGTCAATGCGGCAATTAATGCATCGCGCGATGAGTCTCCCCCCGATTTACCCAACGCGGCGGCCACTTCCACTTGCACACCGTGAAACGGGTCAGAGTTCAACGACTTGATGAGCCTCTCGCGATCGGCTTCTGACTTGCTCTCGCCAAAATGCTTCGCGGCGCGGATGCGCTCGGGCACCGACGGCGCAGATTCCAGTTGGACTTCCCACCAGTCGCGGTCCTTTTTTTCTTTGATCTCGGCGAGCAGCGTGAATTCCGGGTCGATGCGGATCGACTTCGGCCGGGACGTCGCGGGAAGATAAAGCGTCTGTTCCTTGGAGTTGATCACTTTGTCGATCGAGATCGAATGTGCCGAATCCGCGCCCGTCAATTCGATTTTGAGCGGAAATGCGAACGCTTCACCTTTTTGTTCTTGTTTGACGTTGACCCGCACGAGACCCGATTCGGCGTCGTATTTTGATTCAATCGCCAGAACGGGGTGCCCCGGTCGTTCGGTCCAGTCGTAAAAGAATCGCTCTAGTGACCGCCCGGTAAGCTGCTCGAACGTCTGCCGCAAGTCGGTCGTTTCGACGGTGCGATGCGCGTAGAGCGAACCGTATCGCTTGAGGGCCAGAAAGAAATCGTCATCGCCCAACCGATGCCGCAGCATGTGCAGCACCCAACCCCCCTTGGGATACGCGCGAACGTCGAACATGTCAGACGGACTGGGATAACGGCGGTCGACGACGGGCCGCTTCTGCGCGTTACCGGATCGTGCGCGGATCGACTTCTGATACAGACGGTAATCGCGCTCGTCACGGCCGAGTTTGTGCTCGGCCCACAAGACCTCGCAATAGGTGGCGAATCCTTCATTGAGCCACAGGTGCGACCAATCCTTGCACGTCAGCAGATCGCCCCACCATTGATGGCCCAATTCGTGGGCGATCAGCCAGTCGGGGCTGCTGTCCAACATTGCGCGCTCATCGTGGAGCACCGTTTCCGTCAGCGTCGTTGCGCTCGTGTTCTCCATTCCACCGATAATGAACTGCTCAACCACCACTTGGGCGTACTTATCCCACGGGTACTCGATTCCGAATCGGTCGCTGAAGAAGTCGAGCATCTCACGCGTGCGTCCGAACGTGCGTTCGATGTCGTCGGCCCGGTCTTCCGGCACGTAGTAAAGAACGGGCTTACCACGCCACTCTTCGCGACCGACGGCAAACTGGCCGACGACCAGCGTGACTAGGTAAGAAACATGAGGCTTGTCTTGCAGCCAATGAAAACGCGTCCGCTTTCCGTCCCGTGATTCTTCCCGCGAGATAAGGCTCCCGTTTGAAAGCACCTCGAAACCCGAGTCGACCGTGGCGACGAGTTCCGTCGTCTGCCGTTCGTTCGGATGGTCGATACACGGGAACCAGTATCGGTTCGCGACCGGTTCCCCCTGGCTCCAGAGCATCCAAGGAACATCCGGCTCGGACTCAGTTGGCCCGAAAAAGTGCAGTCCTGACCTTGGCTCTCGCACACGGTATCGAATCACAATCCGCTGTTTGCTGTCCCGTTCCAGCGGTTCGGAAAACGTGATGACCAACTGCTGGCCTGTGTTCTGGAATCGAACATCTTTTCGGTGCTCGCCGGAGCTTGACACGCGCTCGACGGATTGAGTCTCGTGGCCGACGGCATCGAGTTCGAGCTGTTCGACCGTTCGGAGAGGCTTGAAATCGAGCGTCGCTGTGCCGGCGATCTGTTTCTGTTTGAGTGAAACGTCGAAATCGAGACGGATGTGGGTTATGTCAACCGTTCTCGTTCGCACCGTTTTGAGCGGCTCTTCGGCCGATAGAGCGACGGAGCAATTGACACCGAGCAGGACGACGCTCAAGCCGCCGACGATTCGGAATTTCTCAACCGTTTTCATGAAGACCAACTTTCGTTGACGACCGATGTCGACCACTTTTCGCGCTCTTGGGGCGCTGCCCAGGCGGCATCTTTACTATAATGACACACATTCATCAGGACGGGTGCGCTTTTCCGCGCGCCCCTCACAATCGCACGCAAACACTACCATTATCTATGCAAAACGACGAAATTGCCCGCTACTTCGACGATCTGGCCGACCTGCTGGAAATCCAGGGGGCCAACGCCTTCCGAGTCCGGGCCTACCGAAATGCCGTTCGGACGCTCTCCGACCTTCCAGAATCAGTGGCCAAATTGGTCGCCGACCCGGATGCCAGCCTACAGGACCTGCCCGGAATTGGAAAAGACCTGGCTGCCAAAATTGAGACGATCGTTCAAACGCAGAACCTGCCGCAACTCGACGAACTCCGGGCGGAGATTCCCGAAGGCGTGGTCGAGATGCTGCTGCTGCCCGGCATCGGCCCCAAGAAGGTCGGTGTGTTGTTCAAGGAACTATCGCTGACCTCACTCGACCAGCTTAGAGAAGCCGCCCAGAACGGTCAAATCGCTCAACTCAAGGGGTTTGCCAAGAAGACCGAACAATCGATACTAGAGGGCATCGAGCAGGTCGAAAAAATGGGACGGCGTTTTCAGATCGACGTCGCGACAGCCGAAGCCGATGTCATTGTGGCTGACTTGCTCGCTCTTGAGTCGGTCGAACGGGCCGCGGTCGCTGGGAGTTGCCGGCGGCGGAAGGAAACGGTGGGCGACCTCGACGTGCTCGCCACGTCCACCGATTCAGCCGAGGCCATGGATTGCCTCGCAAAGCATCCGCGAGTTGACGAAGTTCTCGTCCGTGGCGAGACCAAGCAACGCGTCCGGCTGCATTCGGGAATCGAGATGGACCTGCGCGTGGTCGCCGATGAGTCCTACGGCGCCGCGATGCAATACTTCACGGGATCGAAGGAACACAACATCGTCATCCGACGCCGCGCTCAGGAGCGTGGCCTGAAACTCAATGAATATGGTCTCGTCCGCGAGGACGACGACACGCTCATCGCCGGCCAAAACGAAGAGGACATCTACGCCGCACTCGATCTGCCGTTCATTCCACCTGAATTGCGAGAGAGTCGGGGGGAAATCGAACGAGCAGAAAGCGGCGACTTGCCGGTGTTGATCGAACTGGGTGATATTCGTGGCGACCTGCACATGCACACCACCGCCACCGACGGAAAGGCGTCGATACTCGAGATGGCTCAGGCGGCCAAGAATCGCGGATTAAAGTACATCTCCATTACCGACCATTCCAAGCGCGTTTCGATGGCCAACGGGCTTGATGCAGGGCGGCTGCGCGAACATTGGAAAGCCATCGACCGGGCGCGAGGCAAGATTTCGGGAATCGAAATCCTGTGCGGAATCGAATGCGATATTCTCGAAGACGCCACGATGGACCTTCCCGATGACGTGTTGGCAGAAGCCGATTGGGTGATCGCCGTATTGCACTATGGTCTGAAGCAGCCCGGTGAGCAGATCAACCGCCGACTATTGAACGCGATCGCGTGTCCGCACGTTTCGGCCATCGGCCACTTGACGGGTCGGCTCGTCGGCCGCCGACCCGGCGCTGACGTCGATTTCGAAGACGTCTTCAAAGCGGCCGCTGACCACGGCGTCATGATGGAGATCAACGCGCATCCCAGCCGGCTCGATCTCGACGACATCCGCGCCGCCCAAGCCCGCGACCTTGGTATTCCAATCGTGATCAGCACCGACGCGCATAGCACCGGCGGACTCGACGTGATGCAGTACGGAATCGGTCAGGCGCGGCGTGCGGGTTTGGAGAAAAAAGATGTCGCCAACACGCGAACGCCGGCGCAATTCAAGAAGATGTTACGCAATTGTTGACCCGGACGTTTTGAAATCGGAACGCCCGGCCCGGCCCGGATTAGCGACAATCGAGCGACTATGATCGAAGAACAGACGATGATGGGCGTGTTCATCGTTCTCCTGTGTCTGACTGGACTCTGGGCGGACCGGTGGCTGCTCACACGCACCAAGAAGGGGCAACGGCTCGTCGGCTGGTTCGGTGAATCGCGGGCGCGATGGGTGCTTCGAGGCTTGTTTGTCGCGGGCATCTTGTTCGGATTATTGCTGGCCCGTGGCATCATTCAACCCATCTCATGGTGAGCGGCGATCTCAGGCGCACAAAGCCGACGTCGACGGTACACGCGACGGAAGGATGAAATCATAGGCCGCCCCGTGTATTCTGGCGAGACGTATTTTTCATGGCGGCACCGGGACGTTCGAGGAGTGGTTGAGATGAAACTGGGACTGATTAACTCGGCTTGGGCACAGGCAGATCGGGATACGGCTTGGGGCATTGCGAAAACGAAAGAGATTGGATTTGACACAATCGACATTTTCGCCGACCCGCTCGATACCGATGTTCGCGAACGATGCTTGATTCGACAAGAATGTGAGCGGCACGAGTTGCCCATCGTCTCGGTCTGTTGCGTGGCGGTGGGGCTGATCGACTTTGGTCCCAGTGTGCAGCGGTTTCACGTCGATCGTGTTAAGAGCTATCTGGACATGGTCTATGAGTTTGGCGGCGAGAACCTGCTGTTGGTGTTGGGTGAATACATTTGGAACCGCGAAGTCATTCCGCCGGAGGACCAATGGGCCTGGGGCGTCGAAAACTGCCGGCGACTGGGAGATTACGCGGAACGGCTGAAACTGAAGATCGCGCTGGAACTGGAGCCGTTCCCGCTGTCGCTTCTGAACAACGTCGACAACATGGCCCGTTTCATCGACGACGTCGGTCATCCCGCCGTCCGGGCCAACATCGACGTCTCGCATCTGCAATTGGCGGGCGTCGAGGCCGACGAACTAAAAAAGCTCGAGGGAAAAGCGATCCATGTGCACATTTCCGACTGCGACGGCAAGGTCCACGGCGACCTGCCGCCGGGGCGGGGTGTTGTCGACTTCGGCCCCTATCTGAAGGAAATCAAGGATTTGGGCATCGAGGGAGCGGTTTCGATCGAGTTGGAGTACTCACCCGAGCCGGAAAAGATTGCCGAATGGGTGAGCGAAGCGTACTCAGCGACCGATCGGCTGATGCAGGAAATCGGTCTGCGATACTAGATCCCGTTCGGGATAACTGTGGCGGCTATCCGACGATTTTTGGTCTTTGAATATGGTCTTCACGCCGCCAGAACCCGCTACACATATGTCGAATGCGCTCTGGAATCAGTGCTGAAGCCGTCTGTTGGCTCGAGAGCACCCCCGTTATCCGGTGTCGATTTCGCCGACAACCGGGTTTCAGGCTGGGTTCTCGATTCCGTCCCAAATCCTCTGCGTGGATGACGAGACCTCTTTATTGGTCGTGTCGAATGGCACGACAGCCGGGTTTTGAGATGGCCTCGAACAAACCGCGAGAACCCGTAGGCTTGGCCCATCGGCGACCGCTTGAAGTTTGTCCCGCGTTCCCCTAATGTCGAGAGCACGACGTAAACGGCGAGGGCATTCTGCCCCCGGCCGTTCGATGAACCGTGTGTCAATTGAAATGAAGATGAAAAACTGAAATGGCTGATCTGATCCCCCCCCATGGCGGACTGTCCGAACCGGTCTGCTGCACTGTTGGTGCCTCGGAATTTGATGATTTCAAAGCGGAGGCGTCCGGTTTGACAAAGGTGCCGGTCTCCGCGGCCGACCTGTCGACCGTGTATCGAATTGCCGACGGAACGCTCAGCCCGCTGACCGGGCCGATGAACGAGGATGTTTACAACCGTGTGCTCGATGAATCGGTGATCGAATCGGGCGGCAAGAATTACGCCTGGACGATACCGCTGTCGCTGCCGGTGACGTCGGAAGTCGCGTCCTCATTGAGCGGCGGCCAAAAGGTCGCGCTCACGAATCCTGATGGAGAGATCGTTGCCACACTCGAAATTGGCGACGTGTTCGAGTGGGACAAACCACGATACATCAAAAGCGTCTACCTGACCGAACGAACCGACCACCCCGGTGGAGACATGGTTCTCAACAGCGATGCCGACAACACGCATCTGATCGGTGGCGAACTGCGGGCGCTGCCCCAGCCCAAGAACGCCAACTTCGGGAAGTACGTACTCACGCCGCGCGAGGTTCGTGCCAAGCTGGCTGAAACGGGTTGGGACGCGGCCGTCGCGTTTCAAACGCGAAACCCGCTGCACCGTGCTCATGAGTACGCGCTGGTGTACGGCCTGGAGACGTTACTTCGCGCCGGCAAGAACGCCGGTGCCGTGCTGAACCCGCTGATCGGCGAAACGAAAGGCGATGACGTCAACGCCGAAATTCGCATGCAGACCTACGAACGGCTGATCGACAGCCGTGAAATGGGCGACGGTGACAGCGACGCCGATCTGTGGTCGGGGCGTGGCGAAAGCGTTCCGGACCGGGTGCTGCTTCTGGGACTGGACATTAAGATGTTCTACGGCGGGCCCAAGGAAGCCGTCATGCACGCGATCTATCGGCAAAACATGGGCTACACGAATATCGTGATTGGCCGCAAACACGCCGATGCCCCCTACCACGACGGTTCGGCCATCTGGGGCGACTTCGATGCCCAGGAGGTATTCGGCAACCTCGCCGGTGACTTGGCGATCGAACCGGTCAACGTCGGGTTTGCCGCGTTCTACGAATCGCTGGGCCGCGTGGACTTGATGTCCAACCACGACGAAGAAAAGCCGGTCTTCATCAGCGGCAAGCAGGTGCGTGCCACGCTCCAGCAGGGTGAAATGGTCGATCCGCGAATCATGCGGGAAAGCACGTCGGCGATTCTGGCCGAAGCGATGAAGCAGTAGTCGGCATGCGAGATGCTACGAAACAACGACCGCTTTTCGGCTCGGCACAATGTCGGCTGAAAGCGGTCGTTTTCTATTCTACATCGTGTTTGGCATTCGGCCCGCAGGCCGTGGATGCCGTTCTCGAAATACCGACGCTCTAGCGATTAAACAAGAATGCCGGGCTGTTGATTAGCGCCCACATCAGGTCTTGGATCGCCTCGGTGTCGTTGCCGACCTCGTTCATGAACGCGTCCGCTCGCTGGGCCTCCTCGTCGGTTGGGAAACGGCAAACAACCGACAGATAGACCTCATCGATCAGCGTCTTGCGGTCCGATTGCTGGGCCACCAGCCGGGCAATTAAGCCTTTGGGGTGTATGATCGCGTCGGCGATGGTCGGCCCGTTGACCAGGTTGAGCGTCTGGCCGAGGCTGACTTGGCTCGACCGCTCGCATTCGCACGGACTCTCACGCGGCGCTCGGCCGAACATATCCAAGAATGTGATCGACAACGCCGGGTCGGGCAGTTGAGCGGCTCTGAAGCCGCTCGGAGCACCGGGGATCGACGTCGGGCACCCGGCGGCAACCATGATTGAGTCGAACAACTGCTCGGCCGCCAAACGCCGCGGTGCCGCGTGAGAAAAGTTGATTGTGTCGTCCCGGTTCCATTCGTTCGGCCGGTAACTTCGCTGATACGTGTGCGATGAAATGATCGTTCGAACGAGGCGTTTGAGATCAAAGCCGTTTGCCACAAAATCGTCGGTGAGCGCCGCCAAGAACTCCGGATTTGACGGCGGGTTGCTGGCGCGAATGTCATCAACAGGATCGATGATTCCACGTCCGGTGAAATAGCTCCAGTACCGGTTGACGATGCTCTTCGCGAAATAGGGGTTTTTTGGCGACGTCAACCACTGTGCCAGTTGGGGCCGCCCCTTCGTCAGCGCCTCGTCCATGCCGGCATGTTCAAACGGGAAAACGGCCGGGATCGTTTGACCCGTACCGGGATGCTTGATCGGCTGCGGTTGATCGAGCGTGAAGATAATCTCTTCGTTGCCGATCCCCCCCTTTCGGCCGACGCTGGAGAAGAACGCAGAGAGTTCGTAATACTGCTGCTGTGTCCAACGTTCGAACGGATGATCGTGGCAGCGGTTGCACTGAAACCGTGTGCCGAGGAAAACCTGAGTCATGTTTTCCATGACTACGCGAGGCTCGCGGGCGATGCGGAAATAGTTCGCGGCGGGATTGGAGAACGTGCTGCCGTTGGCGGTGAGCAGTTCGGTGACGAATTCGTCGTAAGGCTTATTGCGTGCGATGGAATTGCGAATCCAATTTCGAAAGGCCCAGACACCTTTTTCCTTGATGTACTTGCGGTTGCTCATCAGCAGGTCGCTCCACTTGAGCGTCCAGTGATCGACAAACTCGGGGCTGGCGAGCATCTCTTCGGCAACCTCGGCTCGTTTCGTCTTGGAATCAGCCGATCGCGTCAGGAATGCGCGTGTCGATTCGGCGGTGGGCGGCACGCCCGTCAAGTCGAGCGAAATCCGGCGGAAAAACTCGGCATCGGTGCAAAGTTCAGAAGGCAGAACCTTGATGAGCTTCAACTTACGATTGATGTGCGCGTCGACGAAGTTGAACTCGGGGCTATCGTTCCACTCGTACCCTTCGCGGTCGCCGATGACGGTAACGGGGGCAGCCGCGTATTGGCCTTCATAGCGAACCAGCGCCGCCGCCTCTCCTCGCCGGATCGCTTTGATTCTCCCGGTGTCCGTGACGGTGGCAATCTCGAAGTCGCTGCTTTCGTAAACCGCCTCGCGGGTGACGTCGTGCGTGCTGCCGTCCGGGTAGTGGGCGATCACAATAAGTTGTTGCACGTCGTCGCTGTGTTGAAGCGAGGGCTTCGACGGAATGACTTCGATCTTGGTGACTCGCCCGGCTTCTTCAAACGAACAACCTTCGGCGATCCACTGATGCAGAATCTTGTAGTAGCGGGATTCCTCGTCGAATAAGAATCCCCCCTCATGCGGAACACCCTGCGTGGGTTTGAGCAGCATCAGGCTTTGGCTGGGCTTCGACCGATTGAATCGACGACCGGAAAGATCGTCGACGAACGCACGGTAGTCGTATAACGGGTCGTAGCCGCGCAACGACAACTGGAACCCCGCTTGCCCTTTCTGAGATCCATGGCAGGTACCCAAATTGCAGCCGACCCTGCTGATCACCGGAATGACCTCATGCACAAAGCTGACCGGCTTAGGATCGACGCTTTTTACGGCCACCCGAACCGTTAATTCGTGACCGGCACTCGAAACGAGAACCGTTGTGTCGCCGGCGGAAACAGGAACGACGAATCGATCGTCATCAATTTTCACCTGAGCGCCGCTCGCCTTCAACGTGGCTTCGCCGGTCAAATCGTACTTCAGACCGTCTTCACCGATTCCGGTCACGATCACACTGCGGCTGTCTCGAATGTCCGATAGTTCGAGCTGCGGTGGTTCGACCTCGATCGAAACGATCTTCGACCGTTCTCCAGCAGCACACGGTTCGGTAAGTAACGACTCGGCTGCCAAAACGAAGCAAAGCGGCAACAACATCGTGCTGAGCGAACGTCGTCTCATTTGAAACGTCCCTTTGAAATTGACGTCTTTTCTTCCCGGTGTTCGGCAAGGCCCCACCGGCGGCTATTGTAAACGTTGTACGCGATTCCTGTCGAATGCCACGCGTTTTTTCAACTTAACGAGCGGCCGTCGTCTCGGTTGCCGTGAGTTCAACCGGAATGAACTGTTTGACCTGCTCCCCCGTTTCGACGTCGTAAAGCCTCACGCTGCCGTCGAAACCACCGAGGGCCGCTTGTTTTCCATCGGGTCGAAATGCGACGGCGAACACCGGACCGCCGACGTCCTTCAGTTCATGGGCGAGCATCTTCACCGAGGACCGTTTTGTCGTCTCTTGACGCGTGTCGTTCAGGCTGCCGCCGTTGTTGATCTTCTCTGTCTCGTATTCGCCTGTCTTGTAGATCCGGGCCGAGCCGGAGGTTGCCGTGCTCGCGCCGACGACGAATAGACTGCCGTCGTGATTGAACTGTAGATCGTAAATCCGCCCGGGCATTTTCTGATAGCTGCGGATGTGATTGAAGTCATCGCCGATGATCCGTTTTCGCGTGCGAAAGATTTTGTAGAGTTTCGGCTGGCCGTCGGAGCCGCCGATGAGAACCTGTTCCTGCGCGGGATGCCTCTGGGCGGCCATCAACCCTCCCTTGAGAGCGCCCGGCGTGATACTCGTGATGTTATCGACAAACTGCGCGTTCTCGATGATGACGAGTTTCATCGACATATCGCGGCCGACCGTGATCAGGTGGTCCAATTTCTTAGAAAAAGTCGTGTCGAGAACATAGTCGGAATGGGCGTCGAATCGCATAATCTGCTCGCCATCCTCGACGCGAATGACTCGGGCGCGGTTGTCGGCGGCTCCAAATGCGAAATGCTTTCCATCGTCGCTGAACGATCCCCCAAACAGCGTGTCGTGAGAAACGGTGATCGACTGAGCCAATTCGCCTTTTTCGGTATTCCAAAGCTGCACTTCCCCGAACAGCGCCGGCGTTCCGCCCACGGCGCCAATCAGCTTGCCGTCGGGCGAAAACGCGATCGATTCGATACGATTCGCCCGGCCCACCAGACGCCGCTTGAGACCGCCACCCTCGGCATCGTGCAAAAGAATCTCGTGAAACCCGGAGACGGCCAACAGCTTGCCATCCGGTGAATAGGCCAACGAGGTGATCACCGGAGCCGTCGCGTAGACGGGCGGCTTGTCGGCGCTGATCGTCTCCTCGACCTTCTCAGGCGTATCGTCCTTGGCGCCCTCTTCAATCCAACGGCCGATCAATGCCACTTGTTGAGGCGTGAGTGGGTCACCGTTGAGAGGCATTTCGGGTTCGTCACCGGAAATGTAGTCGATGATCAAACTCTCATCGGGCTTCCCAGGTACGAACCCCGCGCCGTTCTCACCACCCTGTTTCAGCGCCTCGAACGATGTCAGCAGCAGGTCGCCGCCTTTTTTGGCGGGCTGATGGCAGCCGGCACATTCACGCTGCAAAATCGTCCGGACTTGACGGTAGAAGCTTACCGCCTTGGCCGGCTTGTCGCCCGCTGGTTCTTCATCGGCAACCGCCGGTAAGCTGACCGCGGACAACAGGCAGAGAAACGTAACGACTCGAAGCAACGTGGGCGTGACTGACATCGTGCAAACGGCCTCGTCTGGGTTGGGACCAAACACGTCAAGCACCGGGTCGGCTGAGCGGATTTGTTGGCAGCTCAACTCGGTCTGTTTCGACCGGTGCGGACCCTTCCCATCATACCGGCGACTTACCTACGCCGTAAAGCAATTGCCATCACCACCTGAATACTTAATGAGATTTCAAGGCTCCGCTGGAGGCCGTAAGTCCCAGCCGGGAAGCGCTGCGGGCGGTTCCGTGGGTGGCTCGATCAGTTTTGTGTACAAGTCCGGTCGTCGAGCGCGCAGAAACCGGCGACCACTCGATTCGCCCAGTTTTTCCCGCGTACACAGCCCCACGGCGACGTCGTCGCCAAGACGGCTGCATTCGGCGATCACCTCGCCGTAGGGGTCGAGGATCATCGCGTTTCCGTTTCGAACGTCGCCGTCATCGATTCCGATCGGGTTCGTGAAAACGGCGTAGATGCCGTTTTCATAAGCTCGGGCGGGGAGCCAACGCATCAACCAACCGCGTCCCTTGGGGCCGTTGAGTTCCTGCCGCAGCGCGACGGGGTCACGATCGCGGTTGTGCCAAAGTTGTGGATCGACGACGCCCCTGCCCGGCATCTTCGACGGCAGGCAGCCGGTTACGTGCGGCATGAAAACGATGTCTGCCCCCATCATCGTTGTTATGCGGACGTTCTCCGGCAAATTGTTGTCATAACAAATAAGAATGCCGCATCGGCAGCCACAAAGGTCGAACACGCAATAGTCACTGCCGGACGCCACGTGGGGATTGATGAACGCGTGCAGTTTTCGGAACCGGGCAACAAACTCGTCACCGTTGACGCAGACGTAGGTATTGAAAATCTGATCGCCATCGATCTCGAATAGCCCCGCAAGCAACGGCACACCGAATTCACGAGAGATGTTCATCAACTCGCGGATACTCGGCCCGTCGGGAACTGGCTCGGCTAACTCGCGAAGCTGCGGTTTCGAAAACGGCTGCACGAACGAATAGGCACTGATCGAGCATTCGTGAAAGCTGACAACCTCGGCTCCTTCGCGAACGGCGTCACGAGTCAACTCGCGGATACGTGAGAGATTGTAAGATTTGTCGCCGTTTCGGTGTTCGAACTGAACCGAAGCAATTTTGATATCTCTCATGCGACCGTTGTCCAGACGATGACGATCTGTCGGCAGCGGTGCGGGAGTTCGCCGGGCGGCTTTCAGAAGCCGGCGTGGCTTGCGTGAGCCCGTCCCGAAACCCGGCCGTGGTGCGTTTCGACTCTTCACATCAGGGGCGATCGTCGTCCATCAGAGGGTTTGGGACGGACTCTCGTTTAGCCCCAGAATTTCTCGCCGTGCCAGTTGAAAGCGGGTTGTGTTTCGACTTCGATGTCACCCCGCACGCGCGTGCGACAGGCGAGTCGAACTTCTTTCTCTTGACCCAGCCTAGCGAAGAAGGCGATCGGGTTTTTGAATAAGTTTAGCTTTTCCCACAGGCTTTGGCTGCTGACGTTTTCAGCCCCCTTCGTAATGCGAACCTGGCACGTCGTACACACTCCCAGCCCGGGGCAATGGATTGTCCTGTGGATGCCAGAATAGAGTTCGACACCGTTTTTCATCGCCTCGGCGCGGAGGTTTGCGCCATCGGGAATATCAATTGCTTTCTTTTGTTTGACGAACTTGACTGTGGGCATTGTGAACGTTTCCTGATGGCTGAACGAAACTCTCCGGGGCACGAACCGGGCAGACTTCATGAAAGAATGATAATTGGCCCCCGTGGGAATTTCCAGATTCGCGTGGACCGTTCTCAAAAAATTCTTTTCGGAAAACTTCCGTCGGGAGGCGACGGCTGTCGTTGTGAGCGCCGATTCGATGGTGTCGTTGCCCGCGGTGAGTCTTGTCTTTTGTACGAGATTTCGATTGAATAACAAGCAAACGCACTGCTTCACTCGATTATCTCTCCCATCGGGGCAAAGGGACGTCCATGAACATCCAAGTTCGCTCGGAAACACTTGCCGAGGCTCAGGCCGACTGGTTAATCGTTGCCGTCGCCGAGTCATCCGAGTTGACCGGCCCGCTTACCGACCTCAACACGGCTCTCGACGGGCAATTGGAGCGTCTTCGTGAGGCGGATGACCTTTCGGGCAAGGTCGCCGACGCTGTCGCCGTGCTCGACGTTCCGAATCTTGCGGCGAAGCGGCTCCTGATCATCGGCGTCGGACCACAGGATGAACTGTGCGAGGCAACGTTCAACAAAGCGATGATGACGGCGGCGCGGCGGACTTCCGACAAACACCCAGTTTCCGTTGCCGTCTGCGTGTTCCCGACCGCGTCGTTGCCACTTGAAAAGGCAATCGAGATCGCTGCCACCGCATTCACGGTCGGATCGGTCGGTCAAGATCTTTATCAAGAGAAGCCGAGCCACACGCCTTTTTCGGACGTCACGCTTCTCATCGAATCGAACTCGAATGAACAACAACTCACCGAAGCCGCCCGGCGCGGTGCGATTCTCGGTGAGGCCGTCAATCTGACGCGTGAACTCGTCAATCGGCATTCGGGTGACATCTACCCCGCGAGCTTCGCCGCTCGAGCCGAGCAAGACGCTTCTGAATGCGGACTCTCGTGCCGAATTCTCGATGAAGACGCCCTCCAAGACGAGCGAATGGGCTCGCTGTTGGCCGTGGCAGTGGGAAGCGACCAGCCGGCACGAGTCGTGGTGCTCGAGCATCAGGGAGGCGGAGACGGTCCGACCTTGGCGCTCGTCGGCAAGGGGGTCACGTTCGACAGTGGCGGGCTGTCACTCAAGCCGAGCGACGGCATGAAGACGATGAAATGCGACATGGCCGGTGCCGCGTCGGTGCTCGGCGCCATGACGGCCATCGCGAAGCTCAATCTGCCCGTCAACGTCGTCGGTTACATGGGGCTCGTCGAAAACATGGTCAGCGGAAGTTCGTACAAGCTAGGTGACGTGCTGACGGCTCGAAACGGCACCACCATCGAAGTGCTCAACACCGATGCGGAAGGCCGGCTCGTGTTGGCGGACGTGCTCAACTACGCAGCCGACCAGGGGGCAGACCGGCTCATCGATCTTGCGACGCTTACCGGTGCGTGTGTCGTGGCGCTGGGCGAAGAAATCACCGGTGTCTTCTCGAATGACCAGTCGTGGTGCGATGAGGTACTCGCCGGAGCCAAGACTTGTGGCGAAGGCGCTTGGCAGATGCCGATGTTTGACGAATTCAGCGAGTTGCTCAATAGCGACGTGGCGGATTGCAAAAACATCGGCACGCGTTGGGGTGGCGCGATCACTGCCGCCAAATTCCTCGAAAAATTTGTCTGCGAGAAGCCTTGGGTCCACCTGGATATCGCCGGCCCGTCATTTGCGTCTAGCAACAAGCCACACCGTGAAGGGGGCGGCACCGGCTGCATGGTCCGCACGCTTGTCACGGTGACCGAAGGCTTTGGTAAATAGGACGTCGATCACGTCGAGTCGTAAATGGTCGCTGGTGGGATCGAGCGAGTTGAAGGACGGCCAAGTCGGCGACGGTTGAGTCGATTGCCGGCCGACTGTGCGACATCGCCGCGATGCACGCATAACAACGCCGTGGATGCGGGATCTCGCGTGGGAAACAGGGGGAAGGGTCAATGGCCGAAGCGGAGTTTAATACCGAGCCCATCTATGAAGTCGGCGCCGCGACCATCACAGAACTCAAACGGCGTGCCGACGATTCACCGCGCGGCCGTTACCGGCTCTGCCTGCATCGCACGACCGACCATCCTGTACAGGAGATGGTGATCGTCTGCGATCGCGGCACCTATTTTCGACCGCATCGGCATCCGCGAAGCAAAGGTGAATCGTTGCACATGATTGAAGGTGAGCTGACGGTTTTTTTCTTCGACGATCAGGGTGCCGTCATACGCACCGTGGAGTTGGGCGCACCAGAAACGGGAAAGACGTTTTATTATCGGCAGGATGGCGACATCTGGCATTTACACGTCCCGCGAAGCGACCGTGTCGTGTTTCACGAAACGCGAACCGGTCCTTTCGATCGAGATCAGGACAACGAGTACGCGACTTGGAGCCCGGACGAATCGGACACCGACGCCGTGACGGCTTTCTTGAGCCGACTTGGCGACTGTTGATCAACTCGAAACCTGGTTGCCGTGTTCGTTGACTCAACAGATAATGGTTATGTGTCGCCGGCGAGGGCTTCTTGAGTCGACATCTTGCGGCGACGTGTCCAGCATGGTCGACCAACGTCGCGTCCTAAGTGGGCCGGCGAATGAGTTTGGGCACTTGTGGATGGACGCTGAGTCACAAACGGCGAGAATCGCGGCTCGCGCGACGGACAACGCAGGATCGCCCCGAATTCTTGGCGACATTGAATAAGAAAACGGAGATCAAAAGACGTGAAGTTTGTGGTAGTGGGTGCGTCCGGCTTCATTGGGCGTTGCATGCTGGATCATGTTCGCAACGAGGGATTTGACGCCGTCGGCACACGTGCCAGTGCCGCCGATGAGAATCTCCTCCGGTTCGATTTGAACAGTGACCGAATCGCCGACTGTCTTCCGGCGGGTTTCTTCGTTGAGGGCGTGCCCGTCTATGCAGCCGTGTTTGCCTGTGTCTGTCAACTCGACCGTTGTCGGCGCGAACGCGAGACGAGTTACCGAATCAATGTTCGACAGACGATCCAACTGCTCGACGATTTGGCGCAGTTGGGCGCGAAGCCCGTCTTCATATCGTCGAGTTACGTTCACGACGGACGGACGGGTTACTACACGGAAGAGTCGCCGCCGTCGCCAATCAACGAATACGGGCAACACAAGCTGGAAGTGGAACAGTACATTGATAAACACTTGCCGCAGGCCTTGGTGCTTCGGCTCGACAAGATTGTCGGCGATGAGCCTACGACGTCTCATCTGTTTACCGAGTGGTATCGTTGGATCGACGAAGGGCGTTCTATCACGTGTATCGCTGACCAGATTCTCTCTCCGACACTATCGACGGACGTCGCCCGTGCCGTCGTCGCCGGTTGTGAGCAGGAACTCAACGGCCTTTACAATGTCGCCAACACAGAGTTTATTGAGCGGGCGGAACTGGCGCGACAGTTCGCCGCCATCTGCGGTCGCGAGGCGGCAATTGTCTCCAAACCCATGGACGCATTCAACTTTGACGACGCGCGGCCGTTAAAGTCATATCTCGACAGCAGCAAGTTCATTCGTGCGACCGGCATGCGGTTTACAACGATGCGGGAGACGATGGAGGCGTTCGTCGCGAAAGCCCGCGGGGCGTAGATTCGACGACATGTCGACCGTCGTTTTGAGGCTCTCTCGACCGAGATTCCTGCTGGCGAATACTTAACACCGGACGTCAACGAACCAATACGCCGCTCGTGCTTCGGCACAGAATTGCGAAAAGTCTGGGAAGACGTGAATCGATGAGCGGACCGACGCTGTCTGTTGTGATGCCCAATTACAACCACAGCCGGCATCTGGCTGAGGCGATCGAAGGTGTGCTTCATCAGACGCGGTTGCCGGACGAGTTTCTCATCCTCGACGATGCCTCGACGGACAACAGCCTCGAGATCATCGAGTCGTACGCAGAAAAGCATCCGGTCATCCGCGTGCTGAAAAACTCGCAGAACACCGGTGTCGTGGAGGCGCATCGCAGGCTGTTCGAAGCGGCACAGGGCGATTACGTATGTACGGCTCCCGCCGATGACGCCCATTTACCGCGGTATTGTGAGCTGGGGATGCAGCTGGCGAAAAAGTATCCCCACGCGGGCATTATCTTTGGAAAAATCCGAGTGATCGATGAACACAACGCCATTTTGGCAGAGCTAGGTGTCCGTCGTTGGCCGCAATCGCGTTATGCGACGCCGCAAGAGTTTTTGACCGAATATCTTGATGTGGAGGCACCCTCGCATTCGCTGTGTGGTGCGACGATTTACCGCCGGCAGGCATTTCGCGAAGTCGACTGGTATCGGTCCGAACTCGGTCATTGGAGCGACACGTTCGCCGCGCGCGCCATCGGGCTCGCGTACGGCGTTTGCTACATTTCTGAACCGGTTTACGTTTGGCGAAAACTTGCAACCGGTTTCAGTGCGGAGAGCCGGGTCGACGCGCGACACACGCTCGATACCGTGGCGCGTGCCGCGGCGCTGATGCGGAGCCCGGAATTTCGAGACAGGTTTCCCGAGGAACACGTCCGCCGTTGGGAACGCCGTTATCGCCGACTTGTCGTCTGGAACTCATGGCAGGGCGAAGGGACGGCGTTTCAACCGACAACAGCCCGGTTCTGGTGGAATTCGTTCAAGCGATTGCCGAAGCTTCCACGAGCGATCAGGCTGGGGGTTTTTCATTCTCCGAGGAAGGGCGACAGCGGTGCCTGAACTGTCACGACGTAGACGACTCGACTCTGAAGGGGCA
>Ga0315336_1001463_pt1 | contig 45682 bp, 31 predicted proteins | sample ASW5metaG_FD_204512 | JGI IMG/M metagenome (GOLD analysis project Ga0315336, IMG submission 204512) | Ammonia-oxidizing marine archaeal communities from Monterey Bay, California, United States - ASW #5 | ecosystem: Environmental > Aquatic > Marine > Intertidal zone | place: USA: California... | reverse complement strand
TGGGCCGTATGCTGGTCAGCTTTTCCTTCGCCTCTCTCCGCAGTTGAGGAATCGCTTCGTAGTCAAAAGTGTCGGGTATCTTTACCAACTTCACTTTTTCTTGTCGCGCAATTTCCGACATCTGATTTTGAATGTAGCCGGCGTATTTTGCTTCGATAACAACTTGATCCTTGGCTCGAGCACTGATATCAAGCGCAGCCGCGGCCGCCGACAACTCGCTGACGCGCACCCAATCGACCTCCGGCCGGCGAAGACATTCTTCCAGCGTCGAACCGTGGTAGCGCTGTTCGCGAATGACAGAGACTGCCCGAGCGATTTCCCCCTCGTAGGTCTGAAATCGAGACCAACGATCGTCCGACACCAAACCAATGCGACGACCGACAGGCGTCAGACGACGATCGGCGTTGTCGTGACGCAGCAGAAGGCGATACTCGGCCCGAGACGTGAACATGCGATACGGCTCATCGACGCCTTTCGTCACCAGGTCGTCGATCAAGACCCCCAAATAAGCCTGACTGCGATCGAGAACAAGCGGTGACTTACCGGCGCATTTCATTGCCGAGTTGATTCCTGCCAGCAGCCCCTGTCCGGCGGCCTCTTCGTAGCCCGTGGTGCCGTTAATCTGTCCGGCAAAGTACAGGCCGTCGACAAACTGGGTTTCGAGCGTCGGCCTGAGTTGCGTCGGTGAGGCAAAGTCGTATTCGACCGCGTATCCGTAACGCATGATCTCGGCCCGTTCCAAGCCCACGATCGAGTGGATCATCTCGTCTTGGACGTCGCGTGGCAGGCTGGTGGAAATTCCGTTGCAATAATACTCGCGCGTATCTCGGCCCTCAGGTTCGAGGAAGATCTGGTGCGAGGCCTTGTCGGCGAACCGGACAACTTTATCCTCAATTGAGGGACAATAGCGGGGACCGGTCGAATCGATCTGCCCGCTATACATTGGCGCCCGCTGGAGATTCGCTCGGATCAGCTCATGGACTTTTTCGTTTGTCTTCGTCAGGTAGCAGGGCAGTTGCGGCGCTTCGATTCTCTTGGTCAGAAACGAAAACGGCTGTGGCTCGTCATCACCAGGTTGAAGTTCAACAGCCGAGAAGTCGATCGTCCGGCCGTTGATTCTGGCCGGAGTGCCTGTTTTAAACCGTTCGAGCTGAAATCCCAGCTCGCTCAGCCGAGTCGAAAGCGTCACCGACGTCGCTTCACCGGCGCGACCGCCTGACGTTTTCGCCTCGCCGGTGTGCATGACGGCCTTGAGAAAGGTCCCTGTCGTGATGACCGCCGTCCGCGTGCGATAGACGGCATCTCCTCGAACGCGGATACCGACAAGTGAGCCGTTCTCGACGAGAATGTCTTCAACCGATTCCTGTCGGAGCGTGAGATTCTCCTGCTCTTCGACGCGCAGCTTCATTTGGAACTGGTAGGCCTTTTTGTCAGCCTGAGCCCGCGGGCTGTGCATAGCGGGCCCTTTTGTCCGATTAAGCATGCGGAACTGGATGCCCGTTTCGTCGATCACCCGACCCATCTCGCCGCCGAGCGCATCGATCTCGCGAACGATTTGTCCTTTGGCCACGCCCCCAATTGCCGGGTTACAGCTCATCTGGGCGACGGTGTCGCAGTTCATCGTCAAGAGCGCCGTGCGCGCGCCGAGCCGAGCCGCCGCCAAAGCTGCTTCGCAGCCCGCGTGGCCGGCGCCGACCACGACGACGTCGAAATCATAGAAAATCGTATGCATTGCCAAATTCGTTTGTTGTATGCCGTTGGCCGCGCACGAGGCGCGTGATAAGAGACGTGCCGATTTTCGCCTGCCAGCCATTCCGATGCACGGCCGAGCCCGCGAATAAAATGGGCCTCATCGATGCCGACAGCGATCTTTCAGGCCGATTCAAAGGTGCCCACGTGCAAAAAGAAGAATTGTAGCCGACCAGATCGTTTTCCCAAGTCTACTTTTCGGGCTAACACGTCGAATTCCTCACAAATGCCTAACTTTGTCCACCAGCCTTGAATGTCTGGCGCTGAATTGCATACTGCTTGCATTCGGGTACAACGTTTCTCACCAACTGAGATGATTTGCAGTCAGTGACGTGTGAGTTTTGCGCCGGTGCGCATACGTAGAAAAAGAACGAACGCGGTTGCTGCAGCCGCGGCCAGATACCGGCTCGGCCGGTCAAAGGGAAAACGAGACATGGCAAACACGCGAACCACGGTAACGTTAAAGGGCGGTCCTGTTGAATTGGCGGGCAATGAGTTGGAAGTCGGTGCCGCTGCTCCCGATTTCACTCTACAAAGCAATTCTCTCGACGATGTCACTCTATCGTCCAGCTCGGGCAAGACTCGGATCATCGCGACAGTGCCGTCGCTCGATACGCCCGTCTGCCACGAAGAAACGAAGCGATTCAACGAAGAAGTTGGCAGCTTGTCGAACGTCGAAGTGCTTGTCGTCAGCATGGACCTGCCCTTTGGGCAGACCCGCTGGTGCGGTGCCGAAGGCGTCGAAAGCGTTCAAACTCTCAGTTCCCATCGCTGCACGAAGTTCGGCGAAGATTACGGCGTGCTGATTTCCGGTGGTCCGCTCGATCGCTGCTTGACCCGCGCCATTTTCGTCGTCGATGGTTCCGGCAAGCTGACACACGTCGAGTACTGCCCGGAGATCACCGAGCACCCCAATTACGACGCGGCACTCGCGGCTGCAAAAGCGTAGCCGCCTGTTGGCAATAAGGGCGTGGCAGCGACAACTTGACTGCCGCTGCTTTGTTCGCCGGCCGACTGTTCGAGTCTAGCTATGCGTTAGCAGCGCGAAGCTGACCCGTCTGCGCGCGGCTGGCTGGGTGTGGTCGCACAAAGTTGATACGGCGGATCAGCCAGGCACCACGAACGGCGGTTTCGTTCGTGGTGCCCCGGATTCGTTGTCTGTATCGGTTAGTTTTCCACACCGGAACTGTGGCGACACGCGACCCGGCCCGACACATGTGATTCGGTTGATCGCTTCTGAAAAGCGTCTTCTCACTTTAGCCGTCGGGCTCGCTATCAGCAGGCGCCGGCATGTCGAGGTGACGGAATGAAGCGGCAGTGGCCATTCGTCCGCGCGGCGTGCGTTGGATGAGCCCCTCACGCAACAGGAACGGCTCGACTTCATCTTCCAGCGTGTCGGCCGAAACGTTCATCGTATGCGCAATGGCTTGCAAGCCGGCAGGGCCGCCCGTGAAGACGGTGATGAGCGTCCGCAGGTAGCGCCGGTCCTGTTCTTCCAGGCCGAGTTCGTCGACTTCCTTCATCGCCAATGCGTCGCGCGCCACCTTTTTCGTAATCTGAGCACCGGTCTCTCGATCGGTTGCGAAGTCGCGCGCCCAGCGGAGCAGGTTGTTTGCCTTGCGCGGCGTGCCTCGGCTGCGGCGGGCAATTTCCAAAGCTGCGTCGTCTGCAATTTCCGTCCTCAATTTGTGCGCGTTTCGCGTGACGATTTCGGCGATCTCTTCGCAGCCGTAAAACTCAAGATGCTCCCGGTTGACAAACCGGTCTCGTAGCGGCGCGGTCAACATTCCGCTACGTGTCGTCGCACCAATCAGCGTAAATCGCTGCAGGTCGAGATTGAGCGTCCTGGCATTGATGCCTTCACCGAGGGCAATGTTGATCTGAAAGTCTTCCATGGCCGGGTAGATGAACTCTTCGACCGCAGGCGGCAGTCGGTGAATTTCATCGATGAACAGCACCGAGCCGTAACTCGCATTCGTCAGGTATGGCAGTAAGTCTTTGGGAGCACTGAGTGCGGGACCGGAGGTGATCTGAATTTCGGTTCCTAATTCCTTAGGTAAGACGGTGGCCAACGTCGTTTTTCCGATGCCCGGTGGCCCGTCGAGCAGCAGATGCCCCAGCGGCTCTTTGCGCTTGCGGGTGGCATTGAGAATGATCTGCAGCCGATCAACAACTTTCTGCTGCCCCACCACATCCCGCAGGCGCTGTGGGCGAAGTTCGTCGTCGTAGCGCGGGTCATCGGAGTCGAAGATGGAGTTCTGCTGTGCCTCGGCAGATCGATCACCGCCTCGGCGCGTCGCGCCGTCGCCTCCTCCTTGAACGATCGTTTCCCGCACCATCGCCGCCGTCTCTCCAGGTATGGGTCGGCTGAAAACTGTCGACCGGTCAACGACGCGGCATTGCCGTCAGGCCCATCGCGCCGGCCACATCGTAGAGAGATTCGAGCGATCGTACAACGACAATGCCCGTCGACACGGCATTCGTTGAGTTCAAACCTGTACGGTCGGCTGCCCGGTCATCCGGCAGTAGGCGACCGCCATGAACACGGTTGTCAATGGAAGTGTGAAGAGCAGCCCGACACCACACGTCAGCGCACCCAAGATCGCCAGTCCGAACGAGGCGATCCAGATTACGAACACTGCCCCCCAGTTTCCGGAAGTGATCTCCTTCGACCGGGACAACGGTTCAAGGCCTCGCGCATCGGTGTCGACGATAACATACAGATAGGGCCATAACATCAGCGTGAGTAATATGCCGGGAACGATACAGAGCAAGTAGCCAATAACAACGACGACTCCGAAAACGAACGTGTTACCAACTCCTCTAAGCCAGAATCGTCCGGCCGAAAACAGATCACCAATTTCGGCCGGTTCGCCTCGTGCGATCTTCAGAAAAAAGACGGTCTGCCCCAGATTCATGAACAGTTGAAAAGCAAGCGTGACCATGACCAGGCCGAAATTCAGTAGCCAATATGTCGCGTGCGGTTCGCGGCCGAACAAGCCGTTGGCGGCCGCAATATCGAGCACCGCGCCTGGGATTTCAATTGCGATCGCGCACACGAGGACGATCAAGAAGCCGCCAATGCACAGACCCATCTGAGATTGAAAGATCGACCAACTCGTCGAGATGACTTCGCCGGCGTCGATCCTCGTCGGTGCAAGCTCTCCGTGCTGACGGCCCAACTCTTCGCCGCAGTGGTAACAGGTAACAGCGTCGGAATAGTTCTCCCCGCCACACATCGGGCAGACGGTCATTTCCTCGGCCGACTCGTCTGCGGGTCCGCTCGTCGTGTTGGGAACGTCGCTGGTGACAAAGGCATCGTGCGTCTCATCGCCCGAGGGAACGACAATAGGCTCGCCGCAACCCGGGCACTTGGCCTTCGAACCAGCCTTGTCATCGGCTGTTCTCAGAAGTTTGCTGCAGCTGGGGCAATTGAATTCGATCGTCAACTTGCATACTCCCAAATGACGAAGATTCGTTTCAACACGGCTGCACGCCCCGATGGGTTGGAGACCACCGGACGGCCAAACCGGCGCGAGTGTTCATGTTCTTGCAGATTGAGCTTGTAAAATCAACAATCAATCTCGTCGAATTCTACGTTGAGGTGACAAATCCAGCAGTGTGATGTGAGCCAGTTTTCCGTTGCTCTTCAGCGGTAACAGCACCGCCGGTGTCTTCGAGAGAGACGTTTGAGTGAATGAGTTGACGTCAACAAAAACGCTGGTCGATTGCGTGACGCCGCCGCGATAAACCGCCCTTATTTCTCGTAAATCCTTGGTCAGGTCCCGGCCGCGGCCAAGGTATCAGTGGTCCCGGCTGAAGCGATCGACAGGTACGTCACGTTGACAATCGGCGACCAACATCGCGGTGTTGCTGGTTCTTCCGGAATTCGCGTGCTGGGGAATTAGCGGATATGCCATTTTGTGGTGCGGAACTTGCTGAATCTCGCCGACTCGCCTTGCCCAACCCCATAGACCTGCTGATAATGCAAGCAGAACGTCAAAACTGGTTGCGCCGGCTTCGGCTGTGTGGTGAGTTGCAGCCGGTGCCAGGTCGTTTGCGGTAGGAATTTTTCGGATCGCAGTTCCTGTGAGGGTTGGGCCACTTCGATTTTCGCTCCTCGACGTGATTATGGCCTCGAGACTTAAGGCGGACAGCGAAATGGGTGGTCAAGCTTGGGAAGTGACGCATCGCGCCGGATTGACGGTATTGGCGTTGGTGGCGTGTTTATTCGCGGCTGCGTGGGCGATTGTTTGGATTCGGTCTCGGTATCGCGATAATGAGGATGTTGCGGAGGCCGAACACCAAATGCTCATGCAAATTCGAGATTTGCGCCGAGAGGGTGACCTCTCAGAGGAAGAATTCCGATCCATCAAAGGTCGCTTGATAGAACGAATTGACGAAGCGGTGCGCCAGGACGAGTAGTCAGCTCTTGCGCCAGGTGAGTTGCTGTTGTGGTCTTCGGTGCCGGCTTCATAAACATAGTCGTGCGTATGTTTGCAAGGAGGCGGACAGGGAATGCTTTTAGGGACGATGATTTCCTGGCACGATCGGCAACGATGAAGGAATACGAATGCCCTCCGGCAAAGATATCACAACTGGGAAACGCGGCTCGACTGGTAAGAAAAACGCAAATTGCTCATTCTGCCGCAAGAGTTATCGCGAGGTGGGCCCTCTAGTAGAAGGCCCTGAAGACGTTTACATCTGTGGCGAATGTATCGAGCTATGCCAGTCGATCCTCGATCAGGAACGGCGGCGGCGCGGTGCATCGCACAAACTATTCACGAACGTCCCCACGCCGCGCGAAATCGTTACCCATCTCAACGAATATGTCATCGGCCAGGATCAGACAAAACGCATTCTGGCTGTCGCCGTGCACAACCACTACAAACGGTTGATGCTTCAACAGGACACCGACAATGACGTCGAGATCGAGAAGTCGAACGTCATGCTGGTCGGCCCGACCGGATGCGGCAAGACGCTCATGGCGCGCACTTTAGCCCGCATCTTGCAGGTTCCGTTCGCCATCGGTGACGCCACAACGCTGACCGAAGCCGGTTACGTCGGGGAAGATGTTGAAAACCTGTTGCTCAAGTTGCTGCACGCCGCCGATTTCGACATCGAGGCGGCCCAGCGCGGCATTCTGTTCATCGACGAGATCGATAAGATTGGCAAGACGAGCCAGAATGTCTCGATCACGCGAGACGTCTCGGGTGAAGGTGTGCAGCAGGCGCTGTTGAAGATGCTCGAAGGCACCGTTGCCAATGTGCCGCCGCAGGGGGGCCGTAAGCATCCCGAGCAGCAGTACATTCAAATCGATACGACCAACATTCTGTTCATCTGTGGCGGAACGTTTGTCGGTATCGAGGACATCATCGGCAAGCGGCTCGGACGCAAGATGATCGGCTTCGGGCAAGAACAGTCGCACTCGACCGATCGATGCCGTCCCGAGCTGCTCAACAACGTTTGTGTCGACGACGTGCTCGAATTCGGGCTGATTCCCGAACTCGTCGGCCGGTTGCCAGTGCTAAGTTCGTTGACTCCGCTGGGCGTAGACGATTTGGTCCGCGTGCTGACCGAGCCGAAAAACTCACTCATTCGGCAGTACAAGAAGTTCTTCGAAATGGAGGACGCCGAACTCGAGTTCACCGACGACGCCTTGCGCGAAATCGCATTGATTGCCAACGAGAAGGACACGGGCGCCCGTGGCCTTCGCAGCGCCATCGAGCAGACGATGTTCCAGATCATGTTCGAATTGCCGGAACAGGAAGCGGGGCAGAAGTACGTGGTCACGCCGGAAATCGTTCGCGGCGAAACCGCAATGTTCCCGCAAGACGACTCGGCCGCCGCGTAGTTGCCGTGGCACCTGTGACGCCAACGACTCGCACTGTTGGCGTCAACTGGCGACGCGACGCCCAGCAGCGATGATGATCAAACACCCCCGAAAGGGGGTGTTCTCTTTGATGTGGTTCCGTTCGGCACAGAGCCGATTCGAACTTAGAATATCATTCCAACTGGCATCCAAAACCAATGCCTGACTCCATAACCGAAGTGTTGATGGAACTCAGCCGTCGGCTGCTCGCGGCGATCGATCGACAGGACTGGCCGCACTACGCGGCGCTGTGCGACCCTAGTTTGACGGCGTTCGAACCCGAAGCCAGCGGACACCTGATTGAGGGAATGGGCTTTCACAGGTTCTATTTCGACATGGAATCGAACGGTCGAACGGTGCAGTCGAACATTGCTTCGCCCCACGTGCGCGTCTGTAACGATACGGCCGTCGTCAGCTACGTTCGACTCGTGCAGTCCGTTCAGGCGGACGGTGACCCGGTCACAGCATCATTCGACGAAACCCGCGTCTGGCAGCGTCAAAACGGTGAATGGAAGCACGTCCACTTCCATCGCTCGCCAGCATGACGGAGCTGGCTCTACGACAGCCCAAACGTCGAGAGCAGTAGCTCGTGCGCCTGCTTTGCGTGGGCCGGCGCGATCACGGCGCTCACCCGAATCTCGCTGGTGTTGATCATCTGCACGTTGATGTTCGCATCGGCCAGTGCACGGAACATCTTGTCACCCACTCCAGTGTGGCTGCGCAGGCCGATGCCGATTACGGACAACTTCGCGATTTCCCGTTCGGAACTGAGTTGGGCGCCGGGCCACTGTCTGAGAACTTGTTCCGCCAGTGCAAGGCAGTTATCCAAATCAGACCGCGGAACCGTGAACGAGAGATGAGCGTTTCCGCTGTGGCTGACATTCTGGATGATCATGTCAACCATCGCACCACCCTTTGCGACAGCAGAGAACACCGCGGCGGCCGCGCCGGGAATGTCCGGCACATTGCCGATGGTGACCCGCGACTGATTGGGGTCGAGTTCAATGTCGCTGACGACGATGTCCTCGAGCGAGGATAAGCGAGCTACGATCTCCTGTTCCAATTCGCTTCGCGCGGCGACAGTGACTTCGCCCGCCTTCGTTCGCCCCTGGCCGATCGACGGCGATGTTGTATGCGATTCCCCCAACGCGAATCCGTCGTGGATGGCGTTGACGGCGGCATCGCACTGGTCACGATCGACAAGCACGGAAATCTTGATGTCGCTGGTGGTGACCATACCGATATTAACATTCGCGTCTGAAAGTGCGGCAAACATCTCAGCCGCGACACCGGTGTGTGTTCGCATCCCGCTGCCGACGGCCGAGACCTTTGAAACGTGCGTCCCATGCTGAACGGAGCCCGCGCCCAAGTGCGCGACCGCCGATTCGGCCGCCGTCAACGTTTCCGCCAGTTCTTCCTCGGGCACGGTGAAGGAGACCTCGGCCAGACCGCCGGAACTCACGTCCTGAACGACCATGTCGATCGGAATCTTCCGCTGGGCCATTTGTGAGAAAATGGAACTGACCACACCAGGCCGGTCCGGAATTCCCACGACACTCACACGCGTCGCGTCACGCACAATGGCCACGCCGCTGACGACAGGACATTCGCTGTCCGGCTCGGGTGCGATGAGCGTTCCGATTCCGCCGGAGAACGAAGGTCGTACGCGCAGCGGCACATTGTATTTCTTTGCGAATTCGATCGAACGGGGGTGAAGTACGCCGGCGCCAAGGCTCGCCATTTCCAGCATTTCATCGTACGAAATCGAACTGACCTTGCGGGCCTCACTCGACGACCGTGGATCAGTTGTAAACACACCTTCGACGTCGGTGTAGATTTCACACTCATCCGCCTGTAGCACGGCGGCGAGTGCGGTGGCCGTTGTGTCGCTACCGCCTCGGCCGAGTGTTGTGATGTTGTATTCGTCGTCAACACCCTGAAATCCAGCGGCGATCACGATGTGGCCCGCGGTGAGTTCCTTGCGAATCCGGTCGGTCGAAATACTTTGAATGCGAGCTCGCGAATGGGAAGAATCGGTCTCGATGCCGATTTGTGCACCCGTCAGGCTCACGGCCGGCTCGCCCAATTCCTGGACGGCCATTGCCATCAGCGCCACCGACTCCTGCTCCCCCGTCGAAAGCAACATGTCCATCTCGCGGGCCGGCGGTCGATTGGTGATCTGAGCGGCCAGCGCAATCAATTCATCGGTCTTTTTACCCCGGGCACTGATGACCATCACGACTTGATGACCGGCCCGTTTTGCGGAGACGGCTCGACCGGCGGCTGCCAAAATCTTCGCCGCATTGGCAACACTTGTTCCGCCGAATTTTTGAACGATGAGAGACACGTGTACTACTGTTCCAATCTTGGGACTGTAAAATCGCCCCTAAGTCATGACCGATAAGCGGGAAACGGCCGGTCGAATCGTCAGAATAACAGATGCGCTCAGGGGCCGAAAGAAGCGCGCGGCAGGGCAATCTGACCTTTCCATGATCTCGCGAACTTCGTAAAAGACGCCATCGCGCGATGAAATCGGCCCGGCCCTGCCGCTTTGCACCACTCTCCACAGCGGCTGTCGTGGGCGACAGCGCGATTCCACTCGATTTACAATTCACGTCTGACAGAATCCGAACTTAATCCATCATGCAATGCCACAGGGCAACAGGGTGACGCCCTGATCCTTTGGTCATGCAAGACCATGCCGCATGTCTGAGACATCACGGGAAGTTGGTGGCCACGATCGTCCGGTCCACCGGCCCGTAATGCTGCGCGAGGTCATTAAACAACTCGACATTTCACCCGGCCTTATCGTCGTCGACGGGACAGTCGGCGCCGGCGGGCACAGTCAGGAAATACTCAAGAATATCGGTCCTGAAGGGACGCTCATCGGCGTGGATCGCGATCCGATGATGCAAAAACTTGCCGCGCGTGTTTTAGATGGGCCAAATTGTCACCTGGTTCGCGCAAGCTACTGCGATTTGAAGGAGACATTGGATCAACTCGGCTTAGAACAGGTCGACCGAATCCTCCTCGACCTGGGTTTGTCATCGGACCAATTGGCGGACGTAGATCGCGGTTTCGGATTTCAAGCGGGCGGCTCCCTCGACATGCGTTTTGATACATCGCAGGGCGAGCCGGCTTGGAAGTGGATTGAAGAAGCAGAACAAGCTGAACTCGAGGAGATTTTCCGAGAATACGGCGAAGAACGGTTCGCTCGCGCGATCGCCGAGAAACTTGTCTCTCGCCGCTCGAACCGTCCCGTCAGAACGGCCGCCGATCTGGTCGAAGCCGTGAACGAAGCGATTCCCCGATCCATACGAAAACAATCACGTCGGAACCCGGCAACGCGCGTTTTTCAGGCCCTGCGAATTGCCATCAATAATGAACTCGCTCACGTCAAGCAGGCGATAAACGACACAATTCCCTCCGTCCTAAGAACCGGTGGCCGGGCCGCGATCATTTCATTTCACTCGTTGGAAGACAGGCTGGTCAAACAAGCATTTCGGGATCAACAACGATGGCAAAATCTGACAAGCAAGCCGGTCGTGGCCAGCGCGGCGGAAATTCGAATCAACCCACGGAGCCGAACGGCAAAACTGCGGGTAGCGATCAAAAAGTGACCGACGGCAAGGAGACCCCGGAACAAGACTGGGGCTTCGAAAATGAGAGGTCAGGTATGGCATCAGAAACGAAAATCGGGCTGTTCTTTGTTCTCATACTGTTGGGCGGTTTGGGATTTCTCGTCCACACAAAAATGCAACAGACGTCTTCCAGCGAGCCGAAGCTGCTTGAGCCCACCGAAGATCCAACCGCCCAGGCCGAATCTGACGGATCGGACCTGAGGGATTCCGTCGAGATGTTCGGAGGTGACGGTGACGAACGGCAGCTTTCCCAGCGGCAGTTCGAAACCGACGAATTCGAACAAGCAACACAGTTCACCGACGAACGGGAACAGGTCCAGACGATGGATCAATTCACGTCCAAAACGGCGCACCACGCACAGTCGCCGCGGTCAATCGAAGAAGATGATTTCCAACGGTTCGGTGGTGATGAACAAATGCAGAACGAACCTACGTTCGATCCGCAGGATGAACCCGAGCATCACCACCACACGACAGCCCACGCCGATTTCGGCCACGATCACGATCATGCACATGGCCACACGCACGACCACTCACAACAACTCGCTCAACAGCCGGATGAGTTCTTTGATGACGAGCAGGACCAGTTCGACGGCCAGCACACCGCGCAACAGGAACCGGCTCACTTTCAAAACGACAATGTCGACAACGCATTCGACGAAGAGCCCGTGCCGTCCCAGACGACGCAGCACGATCCCCGCGAACGGTCGCAACAACAGGCGCCGGTTCAGGTCGATTTTGGCGACACCTTCGATTCAACCGAGCAGATGGCCCAACAGCAGCCGAGTTCGGACGAGTTTCAGCAGCGACAAGACGACTTCGACGTGGCCGAGCCATTTGAAAAAAACACAACTCAGCAAGAGCAGGATGAATTTGCCGACGTGCCTCGGGATCAGTTTGAGCAACAACACGTTGGCGGGGGTGAACCATGGAATGTCGACACTCCGGCCGAACCGCAGCAGCGAAGCATGGCGGCGCAGAACCGCTCGAACGACGCTGCAACAGTCGATCCCTTCGAGTCGGTCGATCCGTTTCAACAGCCAACCGTCGCGCAGAACGAACCGGGCGACGATGACTTTGCCGCACAACAGTCGTTTTCCGACGACACAAGTCGTCGGCCTGGCGCGAACAACGTCTATATCGTTCAGTCAAGGGACAGCTATTGGACCATCTCGCACAAGGTGTACGGTTCAAGTCGATACTTCAGGGCACTCGAGCAGTACAATCGACGGCACATCCCCAGTGCTCAGCACATGCAACCCGGTATGAAGGTCCGTGTGCCGGATGAGTCGGTTCTGCGTTCCACCTACCCCGACCTGTTCTCCTCGCGAGCCGCCGCGAATCAAGCGTTTCATCGCCAAAACCCGGGTGGTTCACACGAAGTGCAGACTGCGGGATTCTTCCGTGATGCCGACGGACACCCCATGTTTCGTGTCCGCCGAGGCGACACCCTCACCGCAATCTCTCAAAATCATCTGGGACGCTCGTCTCGGTCGATCCAGGTGTACGAGCTGAATAAGCGCCGAATCCCAAACCCGAATAACCTCACAATCGGAACAGAGCTTCTTCTTCCGGCCGACGCCAGCAAAGTCGAAATCGTTCCCAACGCGCGATGGGGCCGATAATCATTACCAGGCAATTCCGTGGTCTTCGGTGAAAAATGATGTTTTTTCGATTCGGCAGTGCTCTGGTTTTAGTCGTCTTGATCTCGCTAGTCGGAGTGGCGATCGAGAAGCGGAATCTCGAACTTCGTCGCGGTTTGAGTCGACAGCACTACCGGATGGACGCCCTCCACGAACAATACGCCCACGCGCGGCTTAAAACGCAACAATTGGGAGCCCCCGAGCGCTTGATCGAATCGATCGACGCCAGCGAACTCAAAGCACGTCGTCCGGAAAGCCCCGTCGAAGACGAATCTCGCCGCGTCCCGCTGTTGCACTGGCAGCGGGCCATGCCGCGCACCAAATGACGCATCCATGAGTACAACCGCCGGCCGAAATCCATTGAATGAGTTTGGCCCATGGCGAGTCAGACTGGTTGTCTTGTTGCTATTCTTGGTTGGGGTCGCGCTCGCTGGCCGTCTTGTACAACTGCAATCGTCGAGGCAATACGATCTTGCCGGCCGCGCTCAGCGGCAACGGTTCTACACCGAATCCATTCCCGCGCGCCCCGGCGATGTGATTGACAGGCGCGGTCGGCTGCTAGCGACGTCAATCATCACGCCCAGCTTGTACGTCGTGCCCGAGAGAATCGACGACGCCGATACGTTCGCCGGCAGGTTGGGCGGTGCGATAGGCATCGATGGCGACTGGATTCGTCGCCGTGTCGATCAGCATCGCGACAAACAATTCCTGTGGATCAAGCGACGCCTTTCGACCGAAGAGGCCGAGGCGGTTCGACGACTCGAACTGCCCGCCGAAACATGGGGCTTTCGCAACGAGTTCTTACGCCGTTATCCGCAAGGCTCGCTCGCGGCGCACATACTTGGACTGCGCGACGTCGACGGCATCGGACGCGGAGGGCTCGAACAGAAATTCGATCACATCCTGCGAGGTCGCGACGGCGAACGGTTACTCGACCGTGATGCGCGGGGCCGTGTGATCGGCGTGGTTGACGTTACCGAACCCCCGCAGAACGGTCAGACGGTGGTACTCACGCTCGATACCGTAATCCAACTGCACGCTGAGCGAGCGCTCGACGCCTTGATGGAGGAATGGAAGCCCAAGTCGGCCTGTGCCATCGTCATGGACCCCCGGACGTGCGAAGTGTTGGCGATGGTCTCACGGCCGACATTTGACCCCAACGATCCTTCACACGTTGCTTTAACGGCGTGGAAGAACACGAGTATCGCGGCCGTCTACGAACCCGGTTCGACGTTTAAGCCTTTCGTCGTCGCCTGGGCACTCAACAAGGGCATCATCAAACGTAACGAGTCGTTTCACTGCGAGCACGGTGAATACCGTATGGGTGCCCGCGTGCTACACGACCATCATCCGTTTGGTGAACTCAGCCTGACCGACGTGCTGGTGAAATCGAGCAACATCGGAATGGCGAAAATCGGCGAGAAACTCACCAACGCTGAGTTGTATCGGGCGGTGATCGCCTTCGGTTTCGGCCGAAAAACAGGCAGCGAACTGCCCGGCGAACTCGATGGCATCGTCCGACCGCGAGAAAAGTGGGACGGGTACTCGACCGGATCGATTCCCATGGGGCAGGAAATTGCCGTCACCCCGCTTCAACTGATCACCGCTCACGCGGCGCTTGCCAACGGCGGCCGGCTCATGAATCCGCGTCTCGTGACACGGTATGTCGACGAGCTCTCGGAATTTGATGAACACAACCTGCCGGGCGAGTCGACCGCGCCCATCGTTTCGCAAACCGTTCTCCCTGAGGTGGCCCAGTGGGTTGTGCGGGGACCGATGACGGACGTCGTCTCGCGCGGGACTGGCAAGAAGGCCCAGTTGGAGGGTTACACCGTTTTCGGAAAAACGGGGACCGCGCAGAAGCCCGATCCGGAAACGGGCGAGTACTCGTCGAAGCTTCACGTCAGCTCGTTCGTCGCCGGCGCTCCGGCTTATGACCCGCGAGCTATCGTGCTCGTCGTCGCCGATGAACCTTCGGTCGGTCACAACCACTACGGCGGAAGCGTCGCCGCACCGGCCGCTGCTGACATTCTTCTCAAGACGCTGGCACACCTGCACGTCCCGTCCGACAAGGCCGCTTCTCGAGCCGCGCTCAAGTAGCGAATGGCGCGCTTGGACGCATGGCTCTTGTTGCTTCAGCGCTCCGATGGCGCGCGGTGCGCTCCACGCCAATCTCATTCGCGTTCCGCTGCTAATCTGCTAGCAATCATGTTCACAGACGTTTATCATGACGGGACGCGTATCGGGCCTGTTCTATCTCTTTGAATGCGCCTCAAACCTTAGTCTCGAGGTTGACCGCTCCGCGGGTTCCCGCCCGATCGCTGCTAGTCAATGAGTGATTGGTCAATTCACAGGAGTCACAACGCTCGTCCGATCGACCTACTTGAGGTTTTCGCATGACGATTTCAACCACGTGTGGAGAGTGCGGCGCCAACTATCAAGTCAACGACGCTCATGCCGGCCGGCAATTCAAATGCAAAGCCTGTGGTGCCAGCGTTCGAGTTCCGGCGGCTCAAGATGATGCGCACGAATTCGAAGCTGATGCCCCCGACGAGTTTGCAGAAGCGCGTCCGAAACGTCGACGTCGGCCGCCACCGGCCGCTTCTCCCGGCCGCTCGGCCCGCAAGCCACCGAGTAAGCCAACCGGCAAGCCGCCGGGCAGGCGAAGCCCGGGCGGACGCGAACGCGGCCCGAGGCGCAAGCCGCCTCAAAAAAAGAAAGGCGGCGTGCCCAAGGTCGTGTGGATTGTCGGCGGCGGCGGCCTGACGATGGTCATCGTCGGAGTCGTCGTGATCGGCCTCATCGTCAACTCGGCCCGCAAAGCCGCCCGCAAAATTGCCGAATCGGACCCCAAGGAATTCGTGGACATGCTGGGGAAGTTGGCAGAAGAAGAGGCGAAGCGCAATGCCGGACGCGCCGGTGGAGGCGTGAATCGAACACCGAGCGAAACGCCATCAAGAATTCCGAGAGACTTCAACCCCGACGATCTGCCAGAAGAACAGTTCACGTTGGATGAGTTATTGGTCCTCAAACCCGATGGTCACTTCCCCAGGCTCAAGGGCGAGATAAGAAGAATTGCATTCTCACCGGACGGCAAGACACTCGCCAGTCTCCTTCAACGGGGTGGACTTGACGGGAGTTCGTGGATCGAGACATGGAACGTCCAGACGCATGAAAAAGTCGGCGAGATGAAATTGGCAAAGAAAGTCGGGAAAAAGCTCACCGCGTACATAGGTGAGATCGCGTATACGCCGGATGGACGAACAATTATTTGCGCGGGTAGCTCTGGACTGCATTCCGTTCGCGTCGTTGATTCGACGTCGTTAACAGACTTGCGGCAATTCGACGACTTTCAGGGCTACAATGAGGCACTCGTTTCTGACGGTAAGATGATTGCCGGCGTGATGGGCGACGATGAAGAAGACATCGCTCTGCTCGATCTGACAAGCGGTAAAACGCGTACACTCGCGAAACGAGGTGCCAATCGCGTGAGGGCCATGAGGTCAAACGCCGACGGAACTCTGCTCGCTGTCGGTAAAAAGGGCTTCTCGCGTGACGATGGGCCACCGTTCGTGTCTCTCTGGAACGTGGATTCAGGTAAGCATATCAAGGATATCTCGTTACCCGAGACTCACGATGATATCGAATCCATGGCAGTTACTATCGACGGTCGCTTCGTCGGTGTGAGATCCGACAACGGTTATCTCGTTTTTGACATTCAGGCTGATGAATGGGTGACCAATCGAGAAAAGTCGTTAATTCAGGCGATCGAATTCCTACCGGACAATCAGACGCTTGTTCTCACTGGTTACTCGTCGCATGCGTCCGTCGCGTTCTTCGACATTGAAACCGAGCAGCGGAAAGCCGCATTCTCAGCGCCTCGCCTGGGCGATTCTCCAGGCGACCGTCGTCCCGCGATATCCTCTGACGGCAGTCGCCTTGCGCAACAGTTTAGCGTCGCGCCATTTCTCTTTTGGAACATTAGCGCTGAACACCTCAAAGCGAAACGCGACGAACTGCTGGGAAACGACGACTTTTCGTTGACCGGCAAACAGTTTCTCAACCGTTTTCTGATGAACCCCAGAGCGGCGCACAAGAAATATGTAGGGAAGTACGTCGAGCTAGACGTCACGGGCATCGTCGATCCGCTCGGTGGGGGCCCGGTGATCTTTGACAACGTTCGGGGTGAAACACAGTCTGTCGATTCCGTCGATTTGAGATTAAGCATTAGCGACTTTACCGATTACGATTTCAATCACTTTGCCGCGCCGGCCAAATTACTTCGCATTCGTGCCAGATATGATTTCATCTCGCGGATCGCGATCAATCTATCGAACGCCACACTTCTAGAATTAGGTGAGGATCCAACCATACATGTGACCGCCGATGAGGTGACCCGCGATTTTGACGAAGACGAATTGGCGGCGTTGGGGAAATACAGCCGAAAGCCTGTCGTAATCACCGGAACGTATTTGAAAAAATATGTCGACAATTCCAGCGGCACCTCGATTCCACTTGGAATCGAGTTGAAGGGCCACCAGCTACCCAACGGACAATTCACGAGTGTTGGAGTCCGCTGTGATGTTAAGTTTCGCCCCCTTACCGAAGGACAAACAATGACATTGCGCGGATGGTGCCAGGGACAGGATCCGGAACGAATCTTCTTCATGGGCGGAAAGTTCGTCGACGAATAGCTCTCGTTTTAGAGACGCGAGATTGTGATTGAGATAATTGCAGCTGGCAGTACTCGGTATTCTGATACACGAGGATTGCCTGAAGAGGAAGAGGCTTTCGCATGACGATTTCAGTCACCTGTGGAGAGTGCGCCGCCAACTATCAGGTCAAGGACGCTCACGCCGGCCGGCAGTTCAAGTGCAAAGCCTGTGGTGCCGGCGTTCGGGTTCCGGTGGCTGAAGACGACGACCTCGAATTCGAAGACGATGCTCCGGACGAATTCGAAGAGGAACGACCGATACGGCGACGCCCGCCGACCCCAACCGGTCGGCCGCGGCCTCAGCGCAGCGCAAGCGGTCGTGAACGCGGGCCGCAGCGGCGCGAGCCGCCGCAAAAACAGAGGGGCGGCGTACCGACCGTCGTGTGGATCATCGGAGGCGGTTGTCTGACGATGATCGTCGTCGTGGTCGTCGCAATCGGTCTGTTCGTCGGTGCGGTCCGAAAAGCCGGCGAACGGAACCAGATCAGCCCAGCCGAAGTCCGCAGACGACTTGAGCATAATCGGCAGTTGAGGGAAGAATCACTCGTCAGGGAAGGCCTGGCTGCAAAGCCTGGCCCAGGTGGTAATAACCAAGCCGGCGGCGGAGGCACGACCGAAAATGGCGGCGCGCAGCCGCCATCGATTCCCAGAGATTTTGACCCCAGGGATCTGCCGGACAACGGAGTCGCGATAAACAAGCTCGTGCTGGTTGAATCGGTTGGAGATTTTCATCCGCCGAGGTTTCAACTCAGTACGCCTGACGTCGACTTCTCTCCCGATGGCGAAGCTGTTGCGTATTTGCACGTCGATGATTCGGGAGAAGTCGATAGATCCTGGATCGCTATTTACGATATTCGAACACGGAAAAAAGTAAGCGAGATCGTAGTACCGAAAGCCAACGAAATCGAGTATTCCCCAGACGGCCAAAGCATTGCCTGCGTCCATTTGCAGTCTTACGATGATCCTGGCCAAATCTACGTGTTTGATACAGTGTCTTCCAAGGAAACCAAGGTATTCAACCTGTTGGGGGTCGCGATCTGCCAATTCTCCCCCGATGGAAAGTCGATCGCAGCAGCTACGACAGACGCCCTCCATCTCATCAACGTCAATACGAGCAAGATCAGATTGATTGAAAAACTGACAACACGGCCCTCCGCCATCGAGTTCACCGCCGACGGAAGCCGACTCATCGTGGCAACCCACAAATCTTCCGATGATCAACAAGGAGGAAAAGTCATCATCTGGGACGTTGCTTCTGAAAAACGGGTTCGAACCCTGTCTGCACAAGACACGGATGAGGAGTTTTACGCTATGTCCATCAGTCCAGACGGCCGTTTCGTTGCCGCCTCGCGGAGTTCGCATGGCGGCTATGTTTGGAATCTTCAATCGGGTGAATTGGTAACCGACATGAAATGCCAAGACCCGAGTTTCGGCGTGAAGTTCTTGCCGGATAGCCAAAAGCTGATCCTGTGTACTCTTGATGAAGACGCCGGCGACGGCGTCGCCACATTGTTCGACGTCCCAAGCGGTGAGAAGCGGGCGACTCTCGTCGCAGATCCATTCTCGTGTGGATTTGATTTCGAGCGAAACCCAGCAATTTCCCCCGACGGAAAATGGTTTGCCAGCGTAAGGACTGAGACGGCGCCCACATTTTGGAACGTCAGTGAAGAAAACATCGAGGCCAATCGTAAGGGGGTTTTGGGGGCTGACGATTCCGTGATGACCCAAAGACAATTCCTCAACCGATTTCTTCTCAACCCGAAAAAGGCGCACAATCAGTTTGCGGGGAAGTACGTCGATCTTGATGTCCAACTCGGCTACCAGAGGCTGACACCCGAAACCAAAACACTCAGCCTTGAAACCAACTCCAAGATGGTTCGAGCCAAACATGACGATGAGGAAAGACGCTACTCGATCAAAATTGCGGGCTTCGGCGATCCTGTGGAGACACGGCCTACGCTGACTTCCAAGCAGACGGCGCGGATTCGGGCGAGGTATGACTATGTGAGTCAGACGTGGGGAACCGTCTACCTGTCCGATTGCACGTTTCTGGAAATTGGCGACGATCCCACGATTTCGATGACGGCGGAAGAACTGACTCGCGCCATCGCCGAGGACACGTACGCCGCGTGCGAGAAGTATTCCGAGATACCGGTGTTCATCACGGGAACATTTCTTAAATACGATACCGGACAGGTCGGTGATATTAAGCAGGCAATCGTTCTTAAGGGCCACGAGGTTTCCGACGGCGGAACGTGGATGGTAACGCTACCCATTAGCCACACCTACGACGAGGCTCCCATTCCTGAGGGAAAGCAACTGAAGGTACGCGGAATTTGTAAGGGATGCGATTGCTACACGAATGGTATTCAGATCGATCGATGGGAATTCGTGGACGAATGATACTCTCCGCCGAAACAACACGCGCTGGGTATTCGAACGGCGACCGTTTCGACCGGTTTTCTTCGCGCTGATATGCTGAGATGACACCGACGATACGATCGGTCGCCGGGCTCGCACCGGCCGCATGATAGTCGGCTCGTTTCGGATGCTGCGGCGCACGAGAGTCTTTTCGGCACGGAGCCTTTGGATCACCCACGTGGCGTCCCGATGATCTGCCGTCGTTAGCAGCGGTCCCAAAACCCTCTGACGGGCGACGCGCGTCCCTTGTTCGGAACAACACATTCCGCCACAGCCGGGCTTTGGGACGACTTCTAGGCTTTCCAGTGTGACAGCGTGGCATCGTTGAAGTTTCGTGTTCCCGGCCTAGAATACAAAACGGTGGACAACAACAGCGCACGTCTCCTAATTTGAGGAGTCCGATTCATGGTTTTGCTCGAATTCAGCATGACGCCGCTCGGCAAGGGCGAAAGCGTCAGCAAGTACGTCGCTCGGTCGTTGGAAATCATCGACAAAAGCGGTCTCGATTATCGGCTCAATGCGATGGGAACGATTCTCGAAGGCGAGTGGGACGAAGTGTTCGCCGTGGCCAAACAGTGTTATGAGGCGATGAGCGCCGACTGCGACCGCGTGACCTGCTCGATGAAAATCGACGCGCGAAAAGGAGCCTCAGGACGGTTGGTATCGAAGGTCGAAAGTCTTGAACAAATCGTCGGCAAGCCGCTCAAGTCGCATGCGACTTAGGCACACAAGGCCACGTATAAGCAAAACACACGGAAGAACACGCATGAACACGACCGACTCGAATTCCGCACCGGACCCACTTAGAGACGCCATTGCCTCGGTGCTGGGCCGTACGCCGAGCGGAATATTCATTCTGACGGCTTCCGACGGCGGGAGCCGCGAGACGGGCATGCTCGCCAGCTGGGTGCAGCAGGCCTCTTTCGATCCGCCGATGGTCACGGTAGCCGTGAACCGCAAGCGTTACCTCAACGATTGGCTCGACGCGGCCCCCAAACTGGCGCTCAGCATGGTGGCTGAGAAACAGTTCGATTTTCTGAAGCACTTCGGACGCGGCTTCGAGCCGGACGAACCCGCGTTTGAAGAGATTGAGTTTGCCCGTGGAATCACGGGTCTGCCGGTGTTGAGTGCCGCCTTGGGCTACTTGGAAGGCAATGTCGTAGGCCAGTTGGATGCCGGCGATCACGCCATCTATTTGGTCGAGATCGAGGGAGCGGGAACCGGCCCCGATCTGGATTCACTTGGGCCGATGGTGCATATCCGCAAGAACGGGTTTAACTATTGATCGGCTCGTCACGTGGCCCGGGTCACTCGGTGCGGTCAACGATCCAGGAATTTGAGACAGCTTCTGAACCGGCATCGGCAATGAATTCGCTTTCCGCATCGGCCGACACGAAAATCACCCGCGAGTTTCTCACGGGGCTGGCGGACATTGTCGGAAAACAGGGACTGCTCCATAGCCCCGACGAACTGCTCGTTTACGAGTGTGATGGATACGTCGTCGAGAAGAAGGCCCCTGACGTCGTCGCGTTTCCAAACTCGACCGAACAGGTGGCCGCTCTCGTCACATTGTGTAACGCGCACGGTGTTCCCTTCGTCCCGCGTGGTGCTGGTACAAGTCTCGCAGGCGGATGCCTGCCGGTCGGCGGCGGCGTGATGATTTCGCTCACCCGCATGCGTGGCATTCTTGAAGTGAACCTACGCGACCGATACGCGGTCGTCGAGCCGGGCCTGGTGAACGTCCATCTGACGCAACATCTCAAGGGAACGGGTTTCCATTACGCTCCCGACCCTTCGAGTCAGGGCGCGTGTACGATCGGCGGCAACGTCGCAACGAATTCAGGCGGGCCTCACACGCTTAAGTACGGTGTGACCGTCAACCACGTGCTCGGCCTAGAAGTCGTCATGCCCGACGGTTCGGTTGTTCAACTCGGCGGGCCGGTCGAGGAGATGCCGGGTTACGATTTGACGGGGCTGTTCGTCGGCAGCGAAGGAACATTCGGTATCTGCACAAAGGTCACGGTTCGCCTCACCGCCGATCCGGCCGCTTATCGGACCATGCTGGGCGTGTTTGAAACGGTGGCAGACGCCACGCGGGCGATTAGCGGCATTATCGGAGCCGGCATCATTCCCGCGGCACTGGAGATGATGGACCAGGGGATCGTCGAGGCGGTTGAGGCAGCGTTCCAATTTGGCTTCCCGTTGGATGCCGGTGCCGTGCTATTGATCGAAGTCGACGGGTTGCAGTCGGCCATCGACGGTGAAGCGGAAGAGATCGTCGGCATCTGTGAACAGTCCGGCGCACGCGAGGTCCGCACTGCCGATTCCCAGGCAGAACGTCAACTGTTGTGGAAATGTCGCAAGCAGGCTTTCGGCGCCATTGGCCGACTAAGCCCGAGTTATTGCACGCAGGACGGAGTGGTTCCCCGGACAAAACTTCCCGAGATACTTGAATTGATTACCGAATCCGGAAAGCGGCACGACATTCGAATCGTGAATGTCTTTCACGCCGGCGACGGAAACATTCACCCCATTTTGCTGTTCGACGAACGAGACAAATCTCAAATCGAGCGCGTGATGAAGGCTAGCGATGAAATCTTGAGCAAATGCATCGAACTAGGCGGCAGCGTGACTGGCGAACACGGTATCGGTGTCGAGAAGATCAGCTTCATGGATAAGCTATTCTCGTCAAACGATCTCGAGGTGATGGCGCTCGTCCGCAGCGCGTTTAATCCCACAGGTTGTTGCAGTCCGGGAAAAATGTTACCTACGGCCGGCGCTTGCGGCATGGAACACATTGAACGTGACAGCCCCGGCCGCCGCGCCGCCCTATGAGCGTTAACGGGCCTGCAAGTACCAACGAACTGCAAACTCACCTAAATTCCTTTGACTTCAATCATAATTCACGATGTAACTGCCTCAGGTGATCAACGAGGAATGATGTGCGATGGCCGACTTCAAGGTGACTCCACTCGATGACGAAACCGATTTTGACGCGATCAAGTACTGGGATGTCGTGATCATCGGTGCCGGTCCGGCGGGAATGGCCGCCAGTCTGACGACCGCGCATCGCGGATTGACGACGCTTGTCATCGAGGCAAAGGACAAACCGGGCGGGCAACCGCAGTTTTTGTATGCCGACAAACGGATCGTCGACGTGCCCGGCTTCCCGGACGGAATTACCGGAGAAGACATTTCGGCCCGCGTTTACCGGCAAGCCGTCAATGCGCTCGTGCAGTTTCGCTTCAACGAAGAACTCGTCGAGATCGAGGACACCGATCAGATCGAAAAGGGTGATCCGCTCAAGGAAGTCGCTACGTCAAACGCGAGTTACTTGTGCCGCAAAGTCATCATCGCCTGCGGGTTATTGCACTATCCGCGCCGACTGCCCGTACTCGATGCGCTGGAATCGAAAAAAGTCTATTACAAGATTCCCAAAATTGGCGACTACGAGAATCACTGTGTAGCCGTGGTCGGCGGAGGCGATTCCGCTCTCGATGCGGCCTTGATGGTGCTCGAACGTAACGGCTCGGTCGATCTGATCATCCGGGGAGAGACGACCAACGGCAAAGCCGAGTCGCTACAGCGCGTGCAACAATCGGGTGGCAAAGTTCATTTTTCGTCGGAAGTGACGGCGGCGGAGTACTCGGGCGACGGGTTCGCCTTCACGCTGACCGATGGCAGCGTATTGAGCTGCGATCAGGCGATAGTGCAAATTGGTTTTCTCTCCGCCAAGGAGACGTTTCACCGTCTGGACGTCAGGCTGAACGACGACGGAAGTATTGCCATCGATCCTTACTTCGAAACGGGCCGACGCGGCATCTTTGCCGTCGGCGACGTGCACGGCGATATCAAGCTGATCGTCGTCGCCTGGGCAGAAGGTATTCAAGCGGCCATCTACGCATTCAAGGAAATCACAAGCCCGTACTGGTTGAATGAAAAACGACTGCGCGACCACAAGATCACGCTCATCGGAGAGAAGATTACGCAGGCGGCCACGGATCGTCCGCGGTAAACGTCCTACTAGAGGGCGTCCCAAAACCCGGTTGTGGTGGAATTTGACCCTACAAATCAAGGGCGCTCGTTGCCCATCAGAGGGTTTTGGGACCAGTTCTAGTGGAACGCCGGTTTCGTATTCGAGGAATTGACGACGATCGCCTTTATTTCGCGCGGAAAACAATGCCGCGCATTTGACTGAAAGTTGAGATGCCTGCGACACAATCCGCTCTCACCGACGATTTCACACCGGCCACGCCGGCGGAACTGAGTCGATTCGTGGAGGAGAATGCCACCGGTCCGAGGCAAATCCTTTTCCCCGCTGGTGGTCGTACCTCATTACACTACGGCTACCCGGCCCAAGCCGAAGGGCGAATCGTTTCGACGGCACAGCTTACACAGGTGATCGACTACCCAGCGCGGGATATGACGATCACCGTCGAAGCGGGAATCCGGGTTGAGCAGTTGACGGAAGTCCTCAAAGCCGAGCGGCAACAGCTGCCGATCGACATTGCCCAGGCGCATCGGGCGACTCTCGGCGGTGCCGTGGTCACGAATACGAGCGGGCCTCGGCGATTCGGCTACGGGACGCTGCGAGATTACGTGATCGGCATCGCTGCCGTCGACGCACAAGGTCGGTTGTTCCGCGCTGGGGGCCGCGTCGTCAAGAACGTGGCCGGTTACGACCTTTGCAAACTGCTCGTCGGCTCGCTGGGCACGCTCGCCATCATCACCGAGCTGACGCTGCGTCTCAAACCGATTCCCGAAACAACGGCCGCCATTTGGGTGAGCTTTGACTCCTACGCAGAAATCGAGTCAACGCTCGCGAGCTTGCCGGCGGTGGCGGCGAATCCGGTAATGCTTGAAGTCCTGAACCCCCGAGCGGCTGAGCAGATCTCGACGGAATCGAAGTTGATCTTGCCTTGCGAACAACCGGTACTGGTGATCGGCGTTGAAGGAAGTAGCGAGAGTGTTCGTCGCCAGCGCGACGCGGTCCACAAACATCTCGGACAGTTCAAGCCGAGGAAGATCGATGATGTCGAAAGTGCAAACGCAGGGCTGCTTGCCGGAAGCATGACTGAATACCAGACGGTGTCGGATGACCCTGCGACGTTTCAGGCGAATCTGCTTCCGTCGAAAGTGATCTCATTTGTCGAGTGCGCCTGCCAGATGGGCGTCGCCGTTTTGGCGCATGCCGGCAACGGTGTTGTCGTCGGCCATCTGCCCGACGATACCGTCACCGTGGGAAAAGCGGCCGAGATGCTCACGCCACTCCGCGCTGCGGCCCGCAAGAACGGGGGAAACCTGATTGTGCTGAACTGCCAGCGCGAATGGAAAAGTGAACTTCCGGTATTTGGTGAGCCAGAACCCGCTTGGTCGCTGATGCGACAGCTCAAACAAACATTCGACCCGCACGACCTGCTTAACCCCGGTCGATTTCTTCCGAATTAGCGACGGCGGAATAGTTATCTCGCCCTTTCGTTGGGATGTTCACCGAAGTTGCCTATAATGCTCACCTCGGACAGAGTCGCCACGACGACAAATCCAAATCACGAGCATCTTAGACGATACAGTTTGATCAGACGCGCCCCCGTATCGAAGGCAGACCGACGTCGATGGTTCCCGCACAGCCCGTTTCTCAGTCGGCCAATCGTAAGCAGATCGGCAATGAGATTGATTACGACAAGTTTCTGGACTGTGTTCACTGCGGGCTTTGTACGTCGGCTTGTCCCACCTACTTGGAAACGGGTGACGAAAACAATAGTCCAAGAGGGCGAATTTACCTCATGCGGGCGGTCACCGACGGGCGCGTCGATTTGACACCCAGCATCTCGCGGCATCTCGATTTGTGTCTGGATTGCCGGAGCTGCGAAACCGCATGCCCGTCGGGTGTGCAGTATGGAAGGCTCATCGAACCGTTCCGAGTCGCCGTACACCAGGCCCAGGCCGACCAGGCAAGCGGCAGCGGATTCGATTGGTTCAAACGTTTCGTTTTGTACGGTCTATTTCCCTACCCCAAACGCATGCGTTGGGCACTCCTTCCCGCGCGAGTCATGCAGGCGATTTACGTTGACCGCCTGATTGAGGCGCTACGGCTGCCGAAACTCTTGCCGAAGAAACTCGAAAGGATGCAGAAGCTGTTGCCCCGGCTCCAGCCACGCGGGGCGCGGTTTCCCGACGTACTTCCCGCCGTCGGCCCTCGGCGGGCGCGCGTAGCGCTGTTCACCGGTTGCGTTGCTGATGCCATGTTCGGCCAAACGAATTGGGCGACGGCTCGCGTGCTCCAACAAAACGGGTGTGAGGTCGTCATTCCGCAGACTCAGGTTTGTTGCGGGGCGATCCACTATCACAGCGGAGCCGGCAAGGCGGCTCTCGAGTTGGCCGACGTCAACGCAGAGGCCTTCGCCGTTGATGACGTCGACGCAGTGATCATCAACGTGGCCGGTTGTGGTTCGATGCTCAAAGATTACGGACATATTGCCGGAGAACTCGCACCTGAAGACGATGATCTCAGCGAACGTCTAAGGAAATTCGCCGACAAAGTACGGGACGTCTCGGAGTTCTTGATGGAACTGGGGCCCATTCCGCCGGAAGGCCCGATCCGGGTTCGGGCTACGTATCATGACGCGTGCCACCTCGTTCACGCCCAGAAGATTCGCGAGCCACCGCGGACGTTGCTTTCGCTCGTACCGGGTTTGGAACTTTTGCCGCTGGCGGAGTCGGAAATTTGCTGCGGAGCGGCGGGCAGCTACAATTTGACCGAACCCGAAATGTCGGATCAGTTGGCGGCCCGAAAACGGCAGAACATTCTCAACACGGGGGCCGACGCGGTCATCACGGCAAATGCAGGTTGTTCACTGCAACTGCAAGCGGCCTTGCGCCGCACCGGCCGCGACATCTGGGTGGCGCATCCGATGGACGTGCTTGATTTGAGTTATCGAAAAGCGCCACCGCCCCATGCGAACTAACGGCATCGTTCGCTGGTTTTGTTTCTTGGATCAACGTTTTTTATTCTCGTCAACCCACTCGCCGAACCTAAACCAGCTATGCCTCACACAATTCGAGCCGTCGTATTTGATCTCGATGGACTCATGTTCAATACGGAATCGGTCTTCAATAAATCGGGGCGTGAATTGTTGTCGCGGCGTGGCCACGAGATGTCGCCCGAGCTGCTGTCTCAGATGATGGGGCGCCGTCCGGAGGAAGCGTTCACAATCATGATCGAGACGCTTTCGTTGGAGGAGTCGATCGAGGAATTGCGCGCCGAATCTGAGGAGATTTTTTTCCAACTGCTCGACTCGCACCTCGCCCCGATGCCGGGGCTGTTTGAATTGTTGGAGAGGATCGAAGCATCTGACCTGCCCAAAGGCGTTGCCACTTCGTCGCCGCGCCCCTACCTGGAAGACATTCTCAACCGATTTGAACTATTGGACCGTTTCCATCTTACGTTGACGGCCGAAGACGTAACCGACGGCAAGCCCCACCCGGAGATCTATCTCACGGCGGCCGAGCGTATTGGCGTCGAGCCACGTGAAATGCTGGTGCTCGAAGACAGCGAAGCGGGCACTCGCGCGGCGGCCGCCGCCAACGCCTTTGCTGTCTCAGTCCCACACGAACACAGCCGCGGACACGATTTCAGCTCGGCAACGTATGTCGCAGAAAGTCTCACCGACCCGTACGTTCTGGGCCTGATTGGGTCAGCTTAGGCCACTGGACACCGGGACGTGTTTTGGTCGCCGTTAGGGCTCAATAACGCTATGGTGTCCTGTTATAATAGATGCATTGGCGATGGGAGTTTGTCTGGGCCGATGGAGCGAATTGTTCCGAACCGATGCATCCGGGACGGCAGGCTGTTGCGCACCATATGGGGCAACGGCAGCACGCGTCGCACAATCGGCAGGCAAGCTGCTTGAACGCCAATTGAAGGCGTCAGACCGGCGTTGTCGCTGACGAACAAGTGAGCAATCATGACTGGATTCACGCAATCGAATCGACGCGACTTTCTGAAAGGCGCCAGTGCGGCGATGTTGTCGACGTTGGCGGCCGGGGCACCACAAACGCTACGGGCATCGGTGGAAAACCAGACGGGCCCGTTGGAACCGACGGCGGATACGGTCATTGTTCTGTGGATGGCTGGCGGAATGGCCCACACAGAGACGTTTGATCCCAAGCGTCACACACCCTATGAGAAGGGCCTCTCGGCCAACACGGTGCTCAGCACGTTTCCCGCGATCGACACGGTGGTCGACAACGTCAAGATTTCCGAGGGGTTGCCGCGGATCGCCGCGGTGATGGATCGGGCGACGCTCATCCGCACACACGTGGCGGCCGACTTGGGGACCATTCTCCACTCTCGGCATCAATACCATTGGCATACGGGGTATGAGCCCCCGTTGACGGTCGCCGCTCCGCACATCGGTGCCTGGATCGCCAAGTTTCTCGGCCCAAAAAATCCGGCCATTCCCGCATTCATCGACATTGGCCAGCCGTACGCCGGCAACGGCGAAGCGGAAGAGCTGAAGTCTTTCCAAACGGGAGGCTGTCTGGGCAGCCAATATGGACCATTTCGCGTTCCGGACCCGACACAAGCGATCGAGGCGGTTCGGCCACCGGCCGGAATGAGTCAGAAACGTTTCTTGAATCGTTTTGGCGCCTACAAGAAGCTGGTCGAGCAGAGTCCGATCGCTGAATACAGCAGCGGCTACCAGCGCGAATCGCTGTTGAGAGCCCTCGACGATGCGCACAGGTTGCTCGGTTCATCAGCCGCTGGAGCATTCGACCTGTCGTTAGAGGACCAAGACGCGTACGACGTCTACAACACGGGTAAGTTCGGCCTCGGCTGCCTGCTGGCGCGAAGGCTCGTGGAAACGGGTGCGCGGTTTATCGAAGTCACATCCGAATACGTCCCGTTTCTTGGGTGGGACACGCACGACAACGGTCACACGCGCCTACGAGCGATGAAGACATTGATCGACGCCCCCATCGCGCAGCTTGTGCTCGACTTGGAGCAGCGGGGCCTGTTGGATAAAACGTTGATCGTTTTGGCCAGCGAGTTTAGCCGGGACGTGATGATCGAAGGTAAGGCCGACAAACTGGTCAACAACCAGGTCAAGCAGCCGGACGTCATCAACGAACTGAAGTATTACGGCATGCACCGGCATTTCACTGGGGCGGGCAGCGTGTTGATGTTCGGCGGCGGCGTGAAGAAAGGTTATCTCCACGGAAAAACCGCCGAAGAACGACCGTGCACAACTTTGGAGAATCCCGTCACGGTCACCGACCTTCACGCCACGATGTATCACACGCTGGGCATATCGCCGCGGCATGGCGTCGAAATCGAGAAGCGGCCTTTCTTCGTGACCGACGACGGGCTGGGGCAACCGGTGGCCGAGCTGCTCGCACGCGGCTAAGTGCCGAAGAGCCAATTCCATGTCGTTTTCAGGTATCTGCCCGAGCGCGCGGCCTGAGCGCCCCGAAGCCGTGGAAGTCGATCATCTGTCGCCGTTGTCGTGAGAATCCAAGGACGATTCTTGAGTCGAAGTGCCGATGATTGACATTCAGCCAGCGACCGGCCGATACACGCGTGCTGGCTGGACGCATCCGCCAAAAAAAGCGCCGAAGCGTTTCCGGCCGCAAGGCGAATGTCAGCAATTGAGTTTTCTTGCGAGGGCACGTCTAGTTTTGACGTATCGGCTTCAGACGCGGTTGAAGCCGCAGCGCAATCATCTGAGTCATTGCAATTTCACAAAATGCGCCCTAGCTCAGGGTCGGTTTGCGAGCTTCCACGGGAAGATCGTTTTCGTTGGTGGAAGCATCACTCCCGGCAATTGACGGCTCTTCCAGATAGACACGGATAAGAACAATGTTGTCTTCCAGAATACCGAATCTCACGACGCCGTAGCGATGCCAGACGAGTGGCGGCTCCTGGGTATATCGATCTGCCTCGGAATCGTCGACAACGCCTTCACCCATTCCGCGTCTGAAAAGAAGTGCGGCCTCTTCAAATGAAATCGGGTCCAGCGGCACGAGTTCGATCATTTGTGGGCTCACGGCAAGCCCGTTTAGATTTTCAACGACGTTTTCAATTCGCGTATACGAAGGCGGGCCATCGTAACCCCTTGCAAAGGCCTTTTCGTAAACCCCCTCCTTTTCCGCCTTGACGATCTGGTCGTCGATGTGGCTATTCCGCGTCGTCGAGACCCGCGATTCCCTAATGGCGCCGATCTTCTTTCGTGCGTATCCTCGCGCCACCGAATTTGTCTTTTCGAGAAGAAACTCCCGCTTGTGTTCGTCTTGTGCCTTATTGAATTCGGCGCGTGCGGCGATCTCCTCTTCGCTCATGGACCTATCAGTCGGCGATTGCTCGCAGCCGGTGGCCGCCATGCCAACAGCCATTAGCGCAAGCCCGAAAATGTCGCGACTCAGTTTTCGCTGCTTCATGATAATCACTCTGTGTCTGCAAAAAATACCTAGAAATCAGTGATGTTTGGCTCGACCACGTTCTTGAGCGTGTCTGACGAAACTGTAGCGACTCAAATGCTCGCACTGCGGCTTCAATCGCGTCTGAAGCCGCCACAGCAAAACTCGACATGGTCTAGTCATCATATCAGACGATTCAATGAACGCGAGACCCGCGGGCGTAGTCGTTCTGCGTCTTTTGATGACTCCATTTCTATGGGATGAGGGTCCTTGCGTTCAAGCGCAATGCTGCTTGTTCACTAGATCGTGACTGTGCGGATTATTACGATTATGCCGAAAAGGGAGTATTGAGCGCTTCTCACAGACCGAATCGGAAAAGCCTCCGACAGCGTCGACTTCGGGTCGCAACGGTCCTGGCAAAAATGGCGATAAAGGGACCTGAAGAGGTTTCCGGAATGCCTGCGGGCGGCGATCGACGTTCGCCCGAGTCGGGACAGTTCCCCCGAAAGAAGTCGCCATGTTCAGCCGCAACCGGTTCCCCGGTCGCATTATTCGGAACGGTCGAAGGCGGCACTCGTTGCCACTCCACGTCGAATCGCTGGAGCGCCGTGTGCTGCTTACTGCCGTCGGTGCGGGTTCCACCGTCGACCTGAGCCAACTCGCCATCGATCTCGACACCTACGATTCGTCGAAGATCCTCGTACAACTGAAGGCGGGTTCCAACGTCGCCGACGTCCTGGTCCTAAGTGGCACCCAGTTTCAGTCCGTGACGACGTTTACCGGCGCCGGTGTGTATGAGGTGCTGCTTGCCGACGATGTTTCTGTCGCTGAGGCACTTGAGGCCTACGGCTCATCTTCGTTGATCCAGTTTGCTGAGCCGAACTACCGCATCAGCCTCACGGACATCACGATCCCCGACGACTCGTTGTTCGGCTCGATGTGGGGCTTGCAGAATACGGGACAGACCGGCGGAACAATCGACGCCGACATCGACGCTGTCGAAGCCTGGTCGTTAATCACGGGCGGGCCCGCGCCGATTGTTGCTGTGATCGATTCGGGAATCGACTACACACACCCTGATCTCGCGGCGAACATCTGGGTCAACGCCGGTGAAATCGGCGGCAACGGCATTGACGACGATGGCAACGGGTACATCGACGACTACCACGGGTATGACTTCGTCAACCTCGATGGTGACCCGATGGATGATAACGGACACGGAACACATGTCGCCGGGACAATCGGAGCCGTGCGGGATAATGGCCTTGGCGTCACCGGCATCGCACCAAACGTGCAACTCATGGCGCTCAAATTTCTCGACGATGAAGGCAGTGGCTACACGAGCAATGCGGTGCGGGCTCTCGACTACGCGGTCGCCAATGGTGCGATTGTTTCCAACAACAGTTGGGGTGGCGGCGGATACTCGACGGCGTTATTCAATGCCATCTCGGCGGCGCGGGACGCGGGGCACATCGTTGTTGCCGCAGCCGGCAACAGCGGCCTGAATGCAGATATCACTCCGCAATACCCTTCAGGATACGACCTGGACAATGTTGTTTCCGTGGCGGCCACCGATCACCACGATCAACTCGCCAGCTTTAGCAACTATGGCGCAGCGACGGTCGACCTTGCGGCGCCGGGAACCAGCATTCTGAGCACGACCCCCGGCAACTCGTACAGTTACTACAGCGGCACATCGATGGCCACGCCCCACGTGGCCGGCGCGATCGCGCTGCTGGCGAGCGAACACCCCGACTGGACGTACTCACAGATTATCGACCGCGTACTCACGACCGTCGATCCCATCGGATCATTGCAGGGAAAAACAGCGACAGGAGGACGGCTCAATCTGGCCGCGGCGGTCAACGTTTCCGACGGCGACATCTTCGGGCCGAGAATCGTTCAAAGCACTCCGTCCGATCTGGTCTCAGGTACGGTCGACAGCGTCCGCGTGACCTTCAACGAGCCGATCGACGTTGCAACCTTCATCGCGTCCGATGTGGTCGGCACCGGGCCAGCCGGCAGTATCGACGTTGTCGACGTGCTCGCCGTTTCGGGTACGAACGGTCAAGAATTTGACGTTCTTATCGGCGAGCAATCGGCATTCGGCCCATACAGCTTGACCATCGGCCCGGGCATCCAGGATGTCGCCGGCAACCCGATGGACCAGGACGTTGACGGCAATTTGGGGGAAGCAGTCGGCGACATCTACTCGGCCGACTTTACCATTACGCCTTTGAGGATCGAGCAATCGGTTGACGTTCCCAAGAGCATTCTCGACCAGCAGACGGCACGTTCGTACCTCACCATCACTGACGACTGGATCATTGACGACCTGGACCTGAAGCTTGATATCGTTCACACCTGGGTTGCCGATCTCACTATCAGCCTCGTTTCTCCCACAGGGACGACCGTCTTGCTTTCCGCCTCTCATGGCGGCGACGGGAACAACTACACCGACACCCGTTTCGACGATGAGGCTTCCGACACGATTTCATCAGGCGCGGCGCCATTTAGCGGCTCATTCCGCCCCGATCAACCGCTCTCTGTGTTCGATGGCCAAAGCACACAGGGAACCTGGGAGTTGCGAATCGAGGACGGCTACAACTTCGATCAGGGCACGCTCAACAATTGGATGCTGATCTTGGAAGCCGCGCCGCCCAACATTCCGCCGTCCATCGACATTCCCGACCAATCGATGTCTCACTTGCAGGACACGCTCGTCATCGACTTGCCCGCCACCGACGCGGAGGGCGAACCGGTCACGTATACCGCGCAGTTCGTGACGGCCGACCCGTTGGGGCATTTGGCCTACGAAACCGACCAGCAACTCGGATTGTACTTGAATGGCTCTTACGGTGAGGACTGGGCGGGCCTCGGCGAGAAATGGATGCAGAGCAGTAGCCAGACGCCGTACTACATCACCCCGGCTGGTCAGCTGTACCGATGGGGCGGCAGCGTCGGCGAAAGCACGCTTGTGGCAACATTCGATTCGAGCTTCCACGCCGATCCCACGAAACTGCACGATGCCCTGCCGCCGCTGGCCTTGGTTGACGTCGGCGCGAGCACCGTCGACATTGTCGATCACCAACTCATCGTCGACCCGACATCAGAGTTTCTAGGCGATTTGTATGTCGACGTGTTGGCGACCGATCTGAAGGACACCGTTTCAAAGACGATTAAGATCAGCGTGACGAATTTCGCTCCCGTGCTTTCGATCAGCGATCAGACGATCTCGCACATGCAGGACACGCTGACTCTTACGCTGCCCGCTGCTGACGCCGATGGTGAAGCGGTTACGTACACGGCGTCGATTGACGCGGGTGACCCCCTTGCGTCACTCGCCTATCAGATCGACCAGCAGCTCGGCCTGTACCTGAACGGATCGTACGGTGAAGATTGGGCCGGTTTGGGCGAAAAATGGATGCAGAGCGCCAGCCAAACGCCCTATTACATCGTTCCTTCCGGGCAGCTTTATCGCTGGGAGGGTAGCACGGATGACAGCGTGCTCGTGGCCACGTTTGATTCGAGCTACCACGCTGATCCCACACTGCTTCATGACGCGCAAACTCCGGTGGCTGGCAGCTCGGGAGACAGCGCCGTCACGGTCACCGGAAATGACATCCTGATCGATCCCCAGACTGGTTTCACGGGGAGTCTCAGCATCAGCGTCACGGCGACCGACGGTCTGACGTCAATCGATCAAACGTTTCTGGTGAACGTGACGAATTCCGCACCGGCGCTGGCCGTGAGCGATCAAGTCATCTCACATACGCAGGACATGCTAACGCTCACACTGCCAGCAGCCGACGCCGACGGTGAAACCGTCACGTACTCAGCTTCATTTGCCGCCGGCGACGCGCTGGCATCGCTCGCCTACCAGATCGACCAGCAGTTCGGGCTGTACCTAAACGGCTCATACGGAGAGGACTGGGCCGGTCTGGGTGAAAAATGGATGCAGAGCGCTGGCCAAACGCCTTATTACATTGTGCCGTCCGGTCAGCTCTACAGTTGGGGAGGGAGCGTCGACGACAGCACGCTCGTTGCGTCGTTCGATTCGAGTTACTTCGCCAATCCCACGCTGCTGCATGAAGCACAATCTCCGGCGGTTGGCGATGCGGGAAGCAGCACCATCGCGGTTGTTGGAAATCAAATTACGATCGACCCGGAAGCCGGCTTCACCGGGGGACTCGATGTCAGCATCACCGCGAGTGACGGCATGTTGAGTGTGACAGGCATGTTGACCGTGACGGTGATCAATACCATTCCTGTTCTGTCGTTGGCTGATCTCACGATTCCGATCGAACAAGACACCGTCAGTGTGTCATTGGCCGCGGTTGATGACGACGGAGACGCGCTCGTCTACACGGCATCAATTGCCGGCGGCGATCCCCTTTCAATGCTCGCATTTCAGATCGATCAAGAACTCGGTTTATACTTAAACGGCTCGTACGGAGAAGACTGGGCTGGTTTAGGCGAGAAATGGATGCAGAGTGGCAGCCAAACGCCTTATTACATTGTGCCGTCGGGTCAGCTCTACCGTTGGCAGGGGAGCGTCGACGATAGCGCGCTCGTCGCGACCTTCGATTCCACCTATCACGCCGATCCAACCCTGCTTCACGAAGCCCAGGCTCCACTTGTGGGCGATGCCGGCGGCAGCACGGTGAGTATTGTCGGCGACGAATTGATCATCGATCCAGCGGCCGGCTTCACAGGAATGCTGATGGTCGACGTCAGCGTGACTGACGGAGCCGCAACCATTCACGATTCCTTTACGCTCACCGTAGAGGACGCCGATGCCGACTTGGCGACTCACGCGACTCAAGATTTTCGTCGCGGGGATCCAACGCTCGCGGCGTCGGATGATGACCAACTCCGACTGCTTGACGATCTGTATACTCAGTTGCCCGGCGACGCGCGACTGGCACGGCCGATTCTTGATTCATCGAAAGTAACTGCTCTGACCGGTTTGAAATCAGGCAACAATATCTTTGCCGTCCTGAACAGCTTTTGGCGCTGATCAAGATCGTCGATTGACAGGCCGCATCCGCCGGGATGTCGAATGTGCAGCGATACCACAACACAGTGTCGCGCATCTCGCGCAAACTGAGCGTGAGGCTCTGCCGCCGTTGACAGGGCTTTTCTAGCGAACTCGGGCCGCGAACATCCAGCGCAACACGACGAGGCAGCCAGCACTGCACGATGTTGCGATGAGTGCATTTTCCACAAAGCCACGTAGTGCGAGTCTGTCTTGTAGCATCAGTTCTGCGAAGACAAACACGAAAAACAGGGCCACGGCCACCATCAGCGCGAAGTTTGACACTCTCGTCAGCATGGCGTTGCCCTCCCCATGCCAAGTGAATCACCGTCGATACTTAAGCCTAGCACGCCCATTCACGGCGTGACTGGTTAGAATCGCCGCAATGGCCAAAAAAAGGCTGCCTGTGAAAAAGAGACCTGGACGACACCGAGCCGCACGTTGACGAGATGAATCGGGATCACTCGGCCGGCACATCCCTTTTCTGAAGAATCAACATGTTTCCGCGGCATTCGCATCGAATCCCACCGGGAAATTCCATGCTGCCTCTTGAACGCACGAGTTGGGCAAGGCGTTCCCACTCGGCAAATCCCATCCGCTGCCGCGGCCACGAATTCCGCTGCCAGAGCAATCGGAAACACTCGCGAAGTAGATAGTGCGGCGTCTGCGACAGCGACTCGACATCGAGACGGCAAACGCTCGCGCTGAGTTGGAGCGCCGACTCATCAAGTCGCGAGTTGGCAACCATCTCCAACGTTTCCTGAACTTCGGCTGCCTGGACTCCCAGCCGCCGCAGCGCATCTTGCACGCGCGGATTGAATTGCTCTTCGAGCAGCGGCAACAACGACTTGCGAATGCGATTGCGTGTGAAACGAGAGTCGTCATTTGTGCGGTCACAACGTGCCTCCTGCCCGATTTCTTGCAAGTAATGTTCGACGGTTTTTCGTTCGATTTGCAGCAGCGGTCGCACGATGACGATCGCCGAATCGAGCGCTCGACTCATCGGCATTCCTCGCAAGCCGGCAAAACCTGTGCCGCGCACGATGTGGTGCAAAATTGTTTCCGCATCGTCGTTTGCCGTGTGCGCCAGGCAGACCATCGAAATGCCCTCCCGGCCGGCGACCCTTCGGAAAAAGACGTATCGCGCATCGCGAGCCGTTTCTTCCAGCCCTAGCCCGCGCTGCTTGGCAATGTGAGAGATGTCCTCGTTTTCAACAAATAATTCGATACCCAATGCCGCACAAAGCGAGCCGAGCCACTTGGCGTCTTCGGTCGACTCGTCGCTGCGAAGATTGTGATTCAAATGGGCAACCGCGATCTCCAACTGGAACTCTTCCGCTACGGTGTGCATCCCTCGCAGCATCGCGACACTATCCGGCCCCCCGGAAACAGCGAGCAAAACGCGCGTCGCTCTGATCGACAGCTCGCCCAGGGCGAGCTTGAGTTGAGACAGGAATTCACTCACCGGTCGTCGGAACCTTCCGTCAGGGGTAAAAATCGAGCCAACCCAGGAATGGGAGGCGAAATCTCGCTGTATGATGCCGCCGGTATAGTGCTGTGCCAATGAATGGGCAATCTAAGCCGAAAAACTCATGCAGCCGTCGCTCCGATTTCAAAGGTCGATTGGCTGTTTTGGCATAGTTGGTTGACCGATGGTTTCGCTTTGCTAGTATGGACTTACGTGCTGTAAAAACGTTCGGTTGTCGATATTTCGCCGATTCGGGCATTTTGGTACGGATTTTTTCGACACTTTAACAAATGAATTTTGCTAAACAGTTCGGGATCTTCGGGTGTTTTACACCGGGAGATGCGGTCGTGCATCGGGTGAATTTCTCCCGTGCAACTATTGAGTAGTACCAAGTTCGGTTCCGTTGGAAAACCAAGATGGTTGACGGTTTCGGCATGAATTCACCTCAGGCGCTTGTGTGGTTGGTCGGTTTGCTTGGCATTCTGGCAGGGGGGACCGTGTCTCGTGACGGATCCCCGGGAAACGCACGGCAGATTCGCTCGGTGGAGCATGTCTTGTCCTTCATTTTTCGAGCGGCAATTGCGCCGGAACCGGTTCGCCGATTCTGTGCCGCGACCGTTCGAGCACCGGGAAGAGCAGCCCCGCCGCCATCACGTTTGATAACCCGTAATTCCCGCAGGGTCTGTCAACACCTCTAACGAACGCTGCCGGCTAACACTTCTCACGGCCACCCCACGCTGTCCCGCGTTTAACCCGCAGGCGGGACAAGCCGTTGGAGATCCCGCCCCGCGGTCGATTTGGGGTGATCATACAATGTACGAACTTGCAATCGGGGCGAGCGCGCTCGTGGTCGGAACGGCCTTGGGCTTGTTCTTTGACCGGCTTCGCCGTGGGGCGACCTACCAGAGCCGCGACGAAATCATCGCGCAAGCCAACAGAGAAGCGGAAACGATCCGTCGAGATCAAGAGCTCTCGGCTAAGGAGGAATTGCTCAAACGCCGGGAAAAGATCGAAAAGGAACTGGACTCGACGCGGGAGGAACTCCGCGATCAAGAACGCCGCCTCGACCGGCGTGAAACGCAACTCGACGAGCGGCAGGAAGACATCAAGAAGAAGGACCGAATGCTCGAACAGATGCAGAACAAGCTCGTCGAACGCGGTAAAGCGGTCGACGCCCGTGAAAACGAGCTCGAACGCATCCTCAAGGAAGAGCAGGAACAACTCTACAAAATTAGCGGCTTGGCTCCCGAGAGGGCTAAGGAAATGCTGCTCGAAAGGCTCGACAGGAAGTTGGCCGAAGAAGCCGGTGAGCTGATTCTCAAACACCGCAACGAAGTCAACGAGAAATGCGACCAGCAGGCCCATGAGATCATTGTGATGGCGGTGCAGCGCTATGCTGCCGAACACACGTCCGAAACAACCGTTTCGTCGGTTGACATTCCCAGCGACGAGATGAAAGGACGCATCATCGGTCGTGAAGGGCGCAACATTCGCGCGTTCGAGAAGATTACCGGCGTTGACGTCATCGTCGATGATACGCCGGGCGTTGTCATCGTCTCGGCTTTCGACAACGTTCGCCGCGAAGTTGCCAAGTTGTCGCTCGTCAAACTCATCAAGGACGGCCGCATCCACCCCAGCCGGATCGAGGAGGTCGTCGAAGAGACGCAGAAGGAAATGGATTCCCACATTCGCCGGCTAGGCCAGGAAGCCTGCCAGGAGGCGAACGTCGCAAGCATGCATGAGAAACTGGTTGACATGATGGGCCGTCTGAATTTCCGGGTCAGCTATAGCCAAAACGTTCGCCAACACTCCATCGAGGTCGCGCATCTGACGGGGCTACTTGCGGAACAGTTGGGCCTTGACGGAACCCTCGCACGCCGCTGCGGTTTCCTGCACGACATCGGCAAGGCGGCCGATCATGAGATGGAGGGTGGGCATCCCGCCATCGGGGCGGAACTTCTCAAACGCTACGGCGAAGGCGCCGAAGTGGTCCACTCGGCCGGTGGTCACCATGACGACATTCGCGTCGACTACATCTACACCGTACTGGTTGCTGCCGCCGATGCTATCTCCGCTTCGCGTCCGGGTGCTCGCCGGGCGACGCTCGAAAAATATGTGCGGCGACTGGAAGAGCTCGAATCCTTGGCCTGTGGTTTCCCCGGCGTCAATCAGGCTTATGCCGTACAGGCGGGCCGGGAGATTCGCGTCATTGTCGATTCGGAAAGTGTCAACGACCGACAAGCCGCCAAGATGTGCAAGGATCTCGCTGAGGCGATCGAACAGTCACTGACCTACCCGGGCGAGGTCAAAGTTACGGTGCTCCGCGAATTACGCTCCGTCGAATACGCGCGTTAGCAACGGTCCGAATGACTGGTTGTTCTCGGTTGCGACTCGACGAGCGTCGTGCGCACGTTGCACATCGTAGCGCGTTCGACCACCTGTCGTCATGAACATGCCGCGAGGGCAAATTCTTCGTAGAGCGCGCAACCGCCATCGAGCGAATAAGAACAGTCCGCCGTCATAGGACTTCAGTGACACGCTGGTTCTCGGCAGCGCAGAGGCGGTCGACGGCGTTTTCGGCACTATGAATCGAATCGGGGATACCAACGCCGCGGTAGGCGTTTCCCGCCAGCTCAAGCCCGCCGTGTTTGGCGACCTGTCGCTCGATGTCCGCTACGCGATCCAAATGACCGACGGCGTATTGCGGCATGGCTTGGTTGTGTCGCGACACAACGGTGAAGTCCGCGTCGCCGGAAACTCCCAGCAGCGACGAGAGTTCACCTTTGACGGTTTCGGCGATCTGCTCGTCAGACGCAGCGGCCTCTTCCGGCTGCATCGCGCCGCCGACAAACGATCGCAATAAGACACGTCCCTCAGGCGCACGCCCCGGGAATTTTCGGCTGGAAAACGAAACCGCCAGCACTCTGCGTTTTTCAATCGCGGGGATGACCAGCCCGAAGGCGTTGAGCGGGTGCTGAATGTCGGCCAACCGGTGACCACTTAACACGACCACGCTCGTGGCGTAATCAATGTTTTTCAGTGACTCGGCAAGCCCGGCGTCGCAGTCGAGTAGTAGTCCAGCGGCGTGATACGTGCGAAGTGCGACGACGACGGCGTCATACGTTTCGACCGTCTTGTCATCGAGCGTCACTTGCCAAGCGTTGTTGTTCCGCCCCGGTTCACCGCTTTCCACCTTTCGCAGATGCGACACCGCCGTTCCCAGCCGCAACCGCCCGATCTCTTCCACGCGTGCGACGAGCCGCTCGATGAGGCTCGATAGACCGCCGCGCAAGGTCAAGAACATGCTGTATCGCGCGCCGCTGTCCTTTTGTGATGTTTGCAAGCTGCTTGCTGCCTGGCGGCGGACGGCCCGAATCAAGCTGCGATGTTCACGCTCCATTTCGAGAAAACGGGGCATGGTCGCCTTCAAGCTCAGAGTTTCCGGATCCGAGGTGTAGATGCCGCCGACGAGTGCCTGAACCAGCCGATCGAGCGTTTCGCGGCCGAATCTTCGCCGCACGAACGACGCAAGACTTTCGTCATCGTCAGCGGCACGGCGCGGCACCAGATATTCTAATCCCATCCGCAATTTTCCCCACGGACTGAAAATCGGCGACGCGAGGATTGGCCCAACCTTCGCGGGGGAAACGAGCAAAAATCCTTCGGGGACAGGCACGGGCCGACCACGCCGTAACACCAGCGAGCGGCGATAGGCATCGTCGGTCGCGATGAGTTGGTCTTCCAGTTCTAGCCGCTGGCACAGCTCAACTGCTGATGGTTTGCTGCTGATGAACGAATCAGGGCCCCTTTCGACGAGATAATCGCCCATTCGTTCGGTCTCAATTGCTCCGCCGGCGCGCCCGCTGGCTTCGAACACTTCAAGTTCGAGCGGCCGCCCGGTCTGCTGGCACACTTCGCCCAACCGATGCGCGGCTGACAACCCCGTCAGCCCCGCGCCGATGACGGCCACGCGCCACGTCCGTTCTCCATTCTTGGCGTCGTCTAACGGAATCGTCATCGAGATGTCTTCCCTGAGCCCATCTCGTGAACCATCTCAACCAGCGCCTTCACGTGATCGGGATTTAAGTCAGGCGTCACGCCGTGACCTAGGTTGAAAATATGCCCCGGCCGTCCCGCCGCCGCGTCCAACACGTCACGTGCGCGGTCGCGAATTGTTTCTAAGCCGGCGTACAGCACCATCGGATCGAGGTTTCCCTGCACGGCCACGTCGTCACCCACGGTCTTCCATCCCTCCGCAAGATCAACCCGCCAATCGAGCCCCATGACATTACCACCCGCTTCGCGCTGTAGCGACAACAGCGCCGGGTTGCCGGTCATAAAATGGATGACGGGAACGTTCGTGGGCAATCCTTCGATTAACGCTCGCGTGTGCGGCAGGACGTAATCGCGGTAATCCGCCGGGGTGAGACAGCCGGCCCAGCTATCGAAGATCTGCACGGCTTGGCATCCCGCGTCGATCTGCTCTCTCAGATAACGAACGAGGCTGTTCGTCAGTCGCTGCATCAAGCTCGTCCAAGCCGAGATGTCGTTGTACATCATCGTTTTGGTATGGATGAAATGCCGCGAGCCTCCGCCTTCGATCACGTACGATGCCAATGTGAACGGCGCTCCCGCAAAACCCAGCAGCGGAATGTCACCTGGCAAATCACGGCGGATGAGCCGAACCGCTTCGAATACAAAACCCAACTCCTCGATATTCTCGACTTCCCGCAACCGGTCGACGTCGCTCGCCGTTCGGATCGGGTTATGGATAATCGGCCCCTCACCTTTCGCGTATTCGAGGTCGAGCCCCATCGGCTCAAGGATTGGCAGCAGGTCCGCAAACAGAATCGCCGCGTCGACACCCAAAACCTCGCGCGCCGTCAGCGTGACTTCTGCAGCCAAATCAGGCCGCTTACAGAGTTCCAGAAACGTGACCTTGCTGCGGACCTGCATGTATTCCGGCAAGTAACGCCCGGCTTGCCGCATGATCCAGATGGGAGTCGTATCGACCGGTTCGCGTCGCGCGGCTCGCATGAATCGGCTGTTGTGAAGTTCCGGCGTCATGGGTTCCGTTTTCCGTCTATGTGTCTTCCGTACCGGCGATCGTCTGCAGCACCAATTGTCCCATCTTGGGCGGCGACGCTTCAACGTCGACGTGCAAACCACTCGAACGTAGTGTATCGCTGGCCGTGGGGCCAATCGAGCCGATGCGGCACTTCCCCGCAGCCGTTAACCATTCGTCCCTCAAGCCGATCTGATCGGCAGCTTCAAGCACATTCTTGACTTGCTGAGCGCTGGTGAATAACAATACGTCGAATCCGCCGACAACCGTCGAGCGAATCGCCGTGTACAACGGCTCGACGTCGACCGGGAACGCCCAACGGTACACGGGAACCGGCAAGACGCGTGCCCCACGCTGTTCGAGTTCCCGGTAGAACTCATCGCTCGGCTCGCCGTATTCCTGAATCGCCACGCAGAAATTCTCGACCGGCACGTCCGAGTCGATAATTGACAACACTTCCCGCCAAGTGTTCGGTTCGACGGCGCGGTGGTCGACACGAACGTTCCACTCGCGCAACACGGCGACGGGCTTCGGGCCGCGCACGACGATCGTACACTCCCCAAGCGCTGCGAGGAACGACTCGGAACTGAAACGGGTTTCGACCGCCTCGCGCAACGTCCGCGCCCCGACGCCCGTCATGAAAACCATCACGTCGACATTGCCCGCCAGCAGCTCTTCCGCGAATGCGAATGCGCCGGGATTCTCGTCGATGGGAACCTCGCGCATTGAAGGAGCCACCGTGGCCACGGCTCCGCGCCGCTCGATGAGCGATCGCATTTGCTCCGCCCGCCGGCTTTCAAAACTGCACACGCGTATCAATTCATGTCTCCATCGGCTGCGCCGGGCCGACGTTGTCTGCACGCGGCGCGTCCGTTTGCATCATACTTGTGCATCGCCCAGCCATCGTCTGACGGACGGCATTTTGTGTTCTTCCAGTTGTGTCAGCATCTCATCAGGCTCGTCGGCAACAACGATTAGGCGGCGATGGTTTTGATTGATAAATCCCTCGGTGATGGCACGCTCCAAAAACACAACGAGCGGATCGAAGTAACCGGCGACGTTCAACAAGCCGATCGGCTTGGCGTGAAAACCAAGTTGAGCCCAGGTGATCGCCTCGAACAACTCCTCAAATGTGCCGTAACCGCCGGGAAGCGCGATGAAGCCGTCGGAGAGTTCATTCATGAGCGCCTTCCGCGCGTGCATGTCGGGAACGCGTCGCATGTCTCGCACGCGGGTGTGCAGCAGTTCTTTGGTCGAGAGTGGTTCGGGAATGACGCCAATGACCTCGCCGCCGTCTTCGAGTGCCGCATCGGCAATCACGCCCATCAATCCCACGCTGCCGCCACCAAAAACGAGTGTCTGCTCCCGCTCAGCGAGAAGCTGTCCAAGCTGCGTGGCGGCTTCGCGATAAGCGCCGTTGTTGCCGGTTTTCGAGCCACAGAAGACGCAGATTCGCTTGAGCACGTTGTTTGCCATGATGGCGTCGAGCGTAACGGCTCGGCGGCGAGGTCTCAAGCGACGCAAGAGCGCGGCGGCCGGCACGGCTGATGACTGTGTTGGACCATGCCGGTCGATCTAAGGCCGACGCCCTAAACAATACAGCCTCTCCTTTCGGCCGTCATCGGTGTGAAAAGCGACGCGCATGTAGATGCGGCTCCCGCAGATCGTTGGCGTGGCGTAGACTTCGTCGCCGAGTTCGTTCTTGGCGACCTCTTGAAAGCCTGCCTGGGTTGCTTTGAAAATGAACGTCTGGCCGCCGTCGCTTGTGGCATAGATGTGTTCACCCACCATGATCGGGCTGGAGAAAAACGTTCCGCCAAGTCTCTGTTTCCAGACGTCCTTTCCCGTATCACATTTCCAACACATCGCAACGCCATTGTCGGCCACGCCGTAGAGATGTCCTTTGTGAACCATCATGGAGGGCACGTACATGCGGGTCTTGTTTTCCCAGACGATTTCACCGGAGCCGTCAGCCCGTACCGCCGAAATGTGATTCTTGGGGTAACCTCCGCTGGTGAAAATGAGTTGGCCATCGGTGACAGTCGACGTAACGCATTCGGTCGTCGATCCGGCAACCTCCCAATTTGTCTTCCCACTGAGCGGTTCGAAACTCGAAACCAAATCGCAACCGATGAACAACAGTTGTTCACGGCCAGCGACTTTGAGGATGATCGGAGACGCATAGTTGGGAACCGCGGGTCTGTTGTTCTTCCAAACGATCTTGCCAGTGGCACGTTCCAATCCGGCAATCGCGCCGCCGCCTTTGTTGTCGGCCGAGACGACCACCAACGATTGGTACAATGCCGGCGATGAACCATACCCCTGGTGCACGACGTAGTCGGAAATCTTTTTCTGCCAGAGTTGTTTGCCGTCACGGTTCAAGGCGGTGGTGTGAAGCGCCCCGCCGTTTAAAAAATTGATAAAGAGACGTTTCCCGTCGCAGGCGACCGTCGACGAGGCTTGCGTGGATTTTTTGTTGCCCTCTTTCGTGAAGCCACCGGTGTGAACGTCGGTCTTCCACCGTTGGTCGCCAGTATGCCGGTCAAAACAGATCACCGACTGAATTTCGCGTTCTTCATCGGCCGTGGCTATGAAGACCTGATCACCGACGACCGTTGCCGAGCCGTGACCCCGGCCGGGCAGGGGGCTCGACCACAGAACGTTTTCGTCTTCGCTCCAGCTTTGCGGCGGCGATTGATCGGCAGCAGCGATTCCGTTTCGGTTCGGCCCCCGCCACCAGGGCCAATCTGTGGCGCTGACGGTAATCGGCTCAACGGTGGTCAGTCCGGCCGCCTTTTCGGCTCGGCTCGCCGATTCCACGCCAAACAGAAACAGGCCGGCAACACACAAGAAACAGAATCGTCGCATGGAAATCAGCTTTCTGAATTCAAGAAACGGAAACGATTGCCGTTTTCACATCCTTTACAAATGAAGTGATAACGGCCATGTCAGCCTTCCGCGTGTTTTGAATCTATTCCGCAGCACCGGCCTTCGCCTGCTTGATCGCGAAGTCGATCAGTTCCTGGCAACGGAAAAACCCTTCCCAGTAATTGTGACCTTGGCCTTCGGCGACAACAAGTCGCGCGGCCGATTCGGCTCCCGACGATTGATACCGCCGGACGAATTCGGCCGAGTTCTCTTCGATCGGCACCACCTTATCGACGTCTCCGTGAATGAAGAACGCGGGCACACCGGCTTCGGCAAGCTCTGAAACACGTTCGATCGGGTTGTGCCGGGACAGGTTCGATTCCAATTGCTTGGCCGTCAGACCGTAGGCCGAGGCCGCCCGCTCGACGCCGGGGTACGAGGTTAAATCCAATACCGGATAGATGCCGGCGATTCCGGCGACCCGCTCCGGATTGGCAATCGCCCAACTGCCGATCATCAGCCCGCCGCGGCTGCGGCCTAACAAACACGGCTTGCGCCCGAACCGTCGTTTGGCGGTCAACTCGCGGTGCAGGGCAGTATATAGCCTTTGGCCCCTCGGGCTGCCGAACGACTCACCGACGTCGATGCCCGCCACGGCGACACCCGCATCGAGAAACTGTTCGTGCATCCGTTTCTCATGTTTGTCTGGTAGAGGTGGAAGCGTCGGGGCGTAGAGGATCCACGGCTGAGGCTTCGTACGCTTGGGCTTGGGCGGAAGCATGACGAA
>Ga0315336_1001462_pt1 | contig 45700 bp, 35 predicted proteins | sample ASW5metaG_FD_204512 | JGI IMG/M metagenome (GOLD analysis project Ga0315336, IMG submission 204512) | Ammonia-oxidizing marine archaeal communities from Monterey Bay, California, United States - ASW #5 | ecosystem: Environmental > Aquatic > Marine > Intertidal zone | place: USA: California... | reverse complement strand
CCGCATCACCCGCTGGGTCCGCCTCAGGAGGAAAGCGGCCGCGGATCCGACAGGCAAAAAGGGCGATTCGGAATGACGGAACACGACACGCTCCGCAAGATGATAGAGGCGGCCTAGCGTTGGCTTGCCGGCCAAGACGGACACCCTGCGCAGAAAGCTCCGACAAGGTTGTTCTTATCGAAGAGTAACGCGTAGTTAGCTGACGGGTTCCCGAATTCGGCTGCCGCAGCGGCTGTCTTGCCGGCGGCCGCCGGACGCAGGCACAAGCCGCCGGTCCAGCGGCGGGTGTCATCTTGCCAGGGTCGTTCTTGCGTTGTCGATGAACCTCTCGACCAACGGAGATTGGTAACGGTTCTTTCGCCAGATCATGGCGATGGTTCGCGCGGGCTTCTCACCGGCGATCGACCGGTACACGCGCTGCTTCGATTTGTCGCGGTCGACGGCCATTTGCGGGATGAATGAGATACCGTGTGCCGACGCGACGAGTTCCTGAACGGTCAATAGCTGGGCGCTGTGACAACTGACCACCGGCAGGCACGATTTCTGCTTGCAGAAGCTCAACACCTGCTCGCCCAGGCAATGGGCTTCGCTCAACAGCACGAACGGCTCAGCCGCGATGTCCCGCATCGTGATGCGTCGTTTTCGCGCCAGTCGATGACCGGACGCCATCGCGAGCAGGAGTTCTTCCGTGAACAAAGGCTCGGCCGTCAACGGTTCTCCTTTGACCGGCAGGGCAAGAAAGCCCACGTCGATATCACCTGCCAGGCACGCCTGAACGGTCGACTCCGTCACACCTTCGTAGACAGAGACCTCGGCTCGGGGAAATTTTTCCACGAAGCGTTTCAACATCGGCGGCAGCAGATACGGCGCCACCGTGGGGATCGCCCCGATCGAGACGGTTCCGGTGTCGTCATCTTCGACGAGCTCTCGTTTGGCCAAGTCAACAGAATCGAGAATGCCTCCCGCCCGTTCGTAGAGCTTGCGGCCGGCATCGGTGAGGCTGGTCTTTCGCCCACCGCGATCAAACAGCGGGCCGCCAAGTTCTTTTTCGAGTTTCAGAATCTGTTGGCTGAGCGATGGCTGCGCAACGAGACACTTCTCGGCCGCACGCGTAAAGTTTCCCAGCTCGGCGACGCAGACGAAATACCGCAACTGCTGTAATTCCATAGGCAACACCTATCAATGACATAGATATTATGTATTTCACTTATAGCACACGTGGCGCTATGATTCCAATTGAGTGGCCGCCGCATTGGGAAGTGGTCCCAAAACCCTCGGATGGTCAACGTCGGCCGTCCGTTTTTCCAAGGTCAAACGCCACCACAACCGGGTTTTGGGACGGCCTCCAATCGGCAATGCGGGCTGGTGACCATTGGGAACTTCATTCGAAAAGGAGACGTCGATGCCGACGCAACATTGCTACCTCGAACATGCCAACATGACGGTTCGCAGCCTCGACGAGGCGGTCCGTTTCCTCACCACGGCCTTCGGGCATTTCACCATACGAGGGCGGGGTGTCTCGAACGGGAGACCCTGGGCCCACGTGGGAACCGACACGACGTACATCGCGGTGACCGAAGCGTCGCAGTCAGACTCCGATCGCGTCGCCCACGATGAATTGGGCGTGAACCACATCGGCTTCGTCGTCGAAGATTCCGAAGCCGTGGCGTCGTCGCTCAGAAAGGCCGGCTTTCGAGAAGGCATGCACGTCGAAACTCACCCGCATCGAAAACGCGTCTACTTCCACGACGCCGATGACAACGAATGGGAATTCGTCGAATACCTGTCCGAGGTGCCCGGTGAACGCAACGATTACTCGTCGTGAACGCCCTGCCAACGCCATCAGCGTACAGGCCTGAAGCAGGCCTGCCGACCGATCCGACATCGTTTGGCCGAAGGCCATGTTACACCGTAGCCTGGGGCAACGCCCCAGGTCTCGGGTGAAGACAAGCATGATAGTCAACGGCCATCGTTACTTGACGAACTCAACCTTGACCGTGCGGCCGTCCACCTCGGTCACTTTGCCGAAGTTGATTTTCCGAGAGAATGTCTTCACGTCTGCGACGGGTGAAAGCGTGACCGTCATCGTGTCGCCTGACCAGGAAGACGTCATCGTGTGGCTTGATCCGTCGACCATTCCTTGCAACGTCTCTCGTACGTCCTCGCGATCATCGCCGCTGATCCCGGCAATCTCCACGGTCACCGACGTGGCGGGGTCGGGTCGGAAGTTAACATTGCAGCCACCAAGCGCGAAGAGAACAGCCGCGAGCATCGGCAAAGCCGCGTGTCGACAACATTTTCGAGTTTGTACGGACATGATTCGCCTCCTTGATCGCATGACGCTTGAATTCGCCGGGTTGGCAGAACCAACAGGATTGACGTCGAAAACACAGAAGCGTAAATGAAGAAATTGAGCTTGCAAGACCAAACGACGAGATCACTCCGGATGAGCACCTTCGCATGTTGCGTTGTTTGTTTTCGGGGGTGGCCACGGCTCGTAGGAATCATCGTTACGCTTACCACCAATTGCCGTGAGCCATTCGCGGAATTCTTGGGACGCATGGCACACGGCCCAGTCAAGGGGTGAGCCGCCGCCAGCATCAGCAGTGTTTATGTCCGCTCCGCGATCGACGAGAAACCTGGCCATTTCACGTTGATCGTATGCGCATGAGTAACTGAATGCCGTTTCGCCCTCTTCATTGCGTGAGTTGATGTCAACACCTCGGTCAAGGAAGAAGGTCGCCAGTTCAATATCGCCCTGGGCGGCCGCGTGGTGGAAGTAATCACCAAGATGATCCGGCAGTGCGGGATCGTCGCGAATCAAGTGATCAAGTCGAGTGAATTCGCGATCGAAGACAGCATCCCAAATCGTTTCGTCATCGGAAATCATCATCGTGCCTTTGAGTTCGGACCAAATGGATCATCGGGCCGGGACGAGCGTCTGTCAATTGTGCCTTCGGCGAGCCCTGCCGCGGCAGTTCGCCAGCGTGTCGTTTGCATGGTTTCGATCCCGACCTATATAGATGGCCATTTCCAAATAGACGGCGTCCCAAATCCGGTTGCGGTCGAATGTGACGGCGCGATAAAGCGGTAAACGACACGCATCAGAGAGTTTTGGGACCACCTCTGGTAGAAACTTTCGTTGGCAGGCATTCAAGAACGCGCAGCGGGAAGCACGACATTAACGCGAACTCTCCGAGCGAGCACGTAGATCGTCGAGGTCGATGTCGGCATTGTCGCTCACCACGAGGGCGTCGTGAACGATGGGTACGGGAATCGATTCGACACCCCGAAGAAACTGCATTAGCGCCCGCCCGCTGGACGCGAGCGCCTCGGCTCGGCAGTACACAACGATGAGTTGATGCTCGTTTTGTGAAACGACCCGACCGCGAAGAAAGCCACCGTAATCCGGTTCGTCCTGCACAATGTGCTCGAAACCGCGCGCAACGTTACGCGCATGAGAGTCCCCCGCATCGTGAAGAGCGCCATCCGGGTGAATCCAGAACACGAAGTCGGGAGCCAAGTGCGTCAACGCCTTGATCGCTTTTCAGCGCCCGCGAAAGTCTTGCTCCAGAAATGCAAACCGCTCAGCCGCATCTTCTCTTCGTATTGAACCAACGGTGATCACTTTGGGTGCGGCCTAATGCTTGAGTTCGCTGGGTTACGGTTAGCGACCTTCGATTTCAGATTCCACACCACAACGTCGCACCTGTCAAGCGATCTGTTACACGGCGATTCGTGACTCGGGCATCCAACGCAGTACGAGATGGTCTCGCTTTTCCAGCGCCACGTTCAGCGACGACGTCAGCTCCGGAGTGACCTGGGAGCTGGGCACGAATTCGAGTGACTCGACGAGAATGAAGATGTCGTTACGTCCTTGATCTTGCATGTCGGAAAACGCACTGATAATCGCCTTGATGTCCGACTTGGGAAACGAGCCGATATACGTGCAAGCACCGGCATCATAGAGATCGACCTGTTCGCCGTTGATGGCGTCAATGTCACTAGGCGGATGATCGTCGAACACGCCGGGGTGGTTGAGGGCATTTCGTTCTCGCAGTTCGTTCTCACTGGCCTCGTGTCGGCGGTTTGCTCGGTTCTGCGAAAGATATGCGACGATCCCCGCACACAACGCCACAACGACCCAGACCGCGGACGGGTGCAACAGCACTCCGCCGACAAAACCCAACAATGCGAAGAAGGAAAGTTCGCCCGTGAGTGTCAGTCGGCCACGGCCCTGCCGGTTGCAGGAGCGGTGGAAACGGTAGACGCGCCCCAACGTGGCGTACGTCAGGCCCAGTATCGCGATGACGATGAAAGTCCATCCAGAAATGTTTTCGGCCATTTGTGATTCCTCCTTCCATCATATGCGCGGATTCGGCGCGATGCGTAGTTGTCACTTCACACCACGAGCAGTCAGCAGAGTCAATGGCTCGTACCGGCGATGATGGGCGTTATGGCTGCAACCATGACCGCCGTCTGACAGGCCGCAATCAGCTCTTTCGTCGCCTTACCGGTCATCTCGCCATTGACGATGTCGTCGATCCGCTGTCTGCGATCTTTGACTTCCCTGCGACCGAACGTTTCGCTCAACAGGCCCGAGCCGTCGGCCAGCGAAATCAGCACGACGGTCCGCGGATCGAGGCGGTCGTCATCACCAAACAGCGCGGTCCGCAATCGATCGATAATCTTCTTCTCCGGCTCCGGGTTGACTTCCGGATAGATCTTGCGGGTAAAGATCAATAGCACCTTGTCTTCGTCGGCGCGGAGGATGCCTCGATCGCAGAGCTGTCGAGCGATCTTGTGTCTGAGGTTCTTGATGCCGCCCAGTCGAGACACCCAGGTTTGCAGGGATGCGCGGCGTTTGCTCGCCGCCAACTTTTCAAGACACTCGTCGATGATCGGGTCGCCCGTCGGCTCCGAGTTGTGAAGCGTCAGTAGTTGTTTCTTCGTCTCGTCGATTGAAATGCGGCGGTCAAGTAGCAACTCGGCCAATATCGCGCCGGCAACGGCATACTCCAAGTAGCCCGTCGCAACGGTCCCTTTCTCGTCGCGCAGGGCCAGAAGCAGGATTTCTTCGTACAAAAACAGCGACTGAGATGCGTTCATCATAAACATCAATCTTCTTGCGTGTTGGAACCGTGTATGGGTGGGATAACGCAGTTTGGAGTCAAAAGGATCTCAGAATTGCCCTGTCGTCGCCGGATTTGCAACCGATTGCAATTTCCACCGTCCGTCGTAAGGCAACTCGTACCAGTAGGTTGCCGATGTCTTTGTCGGTCTACGGTGCGTGACGCATTCTCACTGATCGCGCGATAAAGGACGGGCCGCCGTCGACGTACCCAGCGTACGACGAAAAACCGTCCTCGGCCGACAGTCATGGTTCCACTTGTGCCATCGGCGGTAGTAACATGGATAGGCAGCATCGAGCGCAACGAGGAGCTCGCCGCTCCGGGACACTAGAGCACGCCCCGCGAAACTGTAGCGACTCAAATGCTCGTATTTCAGAATCAATCGCGTCTGAAGCCGCTACAATGAAACTAGACAGTGGTCTAGTGTTGGTGTCGCGTTGGGTGACGAAATGAATCTCAGGAACGCTTCGTCTATTCTGGTCACGTGCTGCGCCACCGCGCCGTTTGTGATGGCTGCTCGAGCCGCGGAACCGATCGAGCACTGGTCGTTCCGCCCGGTCCAGCGGCCGGCGGCGAACGCTCCGATACAATCAGACGCGGTCCGAAATGCGATCGATGTATTGGTTCAACGACGATTGACGACGTTGGAGCTGAATCTGTCTCCCGAAGCCGATCCGGTCACACTCATTCGTCGCGTTACACTCGACCTGACCGGATTGCTGCCTTTGCCTGAGGATGTCGACGCGTTCGTTCGCGACCTTCGTCCCGACCGATACGAGCGGCTCGTCGACAGACTACTGGCCTCACCGCACTACGGCGAGAAGTGGGCGCGGCCCTGGCTCGACTTGTGCCACTACGCGGACACCGACGGATACCTCACCGATCAGTTGAGGCCCGTCGCGTGGCGTTATCGCGCATGGCTCGTCGATGCACTGAATCGCAATCAGCCGTATGACGAGTTCACAATCGACCAACTCGCCGGCGACCTGTTGCCGAAAGCGTCAACCGAGCAACGAATCGCCACGGGTTTTCTGCGGCAGACATTGAGCAACCGCGAAGGCGGCGCCACGCCGGAAGAGTTTCGCGTCAAGCAAATCGTCGATCGGACAGAGATGGTCGGTACCATCTGGCTGGGATTGACCGTCGGCTGCGCGCGTTGCCACGACCATAAGTATGACCCAATCGAACAGCGTGAGTTTTTCGGGCTTTATGCCTGTCTGAACAACGCCGACGAGATCAACATCGACGCGCCACTTCCGCACGAACGCACAACGATTGCCGATTCGAATAATGAGTACCGACGGCGGCAGCGCGAACTCATCGCCCCGCTCGAACCGAATATTGAAGAACTGCGAAAACGCTGGGAAGCGAAATGTCTGGCAGCTCATACCGACCCGGGGAAGGATCACGTCTGGGACCGGCAGTGGGAATTGTTGGGGCTCGTCTGGGGCGGCGGGTTGGGCGAAGGGCAACTCGAAGGACAGGAGATCGTCAAGCGGCCGTGGCCGAAACGAACGCCCAGGCAGAAACATGACCTGCTACATTACTTCCTGCGATCCGGATCGATCGTGGATGCCGCCCGGTTCAATGAGCTAAATTTGAACCAGCTCCACACCGACTTGGAGACGCTCAAGAACGAATTCCCTCAAGCGACCCGCGCACCGGTCATGCGAGCCGCGCTAACGCCCCGGCAAACGTACATTCATGAGCGGGGCGATTACCGCGATCGAGGAGAGGACATCGAACCGGCGACGCCCGGCTGTCTGCCGTCGTGGGAAGATTCGGGCGACGCCTCACGGCTCGCGTTGGCACGTTGGCTCGTGTCGCCCCGGAATCCACTCACGTCGCGAGTCGTAGTCAACCGGATGTGGCAACAGTTTTTCGGACGCGGGCTCGTCGTGACCACCGAGGATTTCGGTACGCGCGGCGAACAGCCTTCGCATCCGGAATTGCTCGACTGGCTGGCTGCGGAGTTCATTCATTCGGGTTGGAACGTCAAGGCAATGCACCGGATCATTGTCTGTTCGGCCACATATCGCCAAGCGTCAGACGAGCGCGAAGAGATCGTGAATATCGACGCGGACAACACTTTGCTTGCGCGCCAGAATGCACTGAGGGTTCCCGCCGAGACCGTCCGCGATGCGGGTCTGGCCGTGAGCGGACTGCTTTATTCGAAGATGGGCGGACCCAGCGTCAAGCCGCAGCAGCCGGATCGCGTGACGATGGAAGGGTTCGGAAATCACACCTGGGAAACGAGTTCTTCACCGGAGTGTTACCGGCGAGGATTGTATACATTCGTGATTCGCACAACGCCGTTCGCTCAGTCGATCACGTTCGACTCTCCAAACCCAAACGAGATCTGCACGCGCCGTCTGCGCTCGAACACGCCCTTGCAAGCACTCACACTGCTGAACGATCCGGTGTTCTTCGAGATGGCCGAGGCGCTGGCCGACCGCGTGCTTCGGGAATCGTCGGACAATGATCGTGATCGGATGACGCGCGCTTTTCGATTGTGTCTGGCCCGCCCGCCCACGGATGCCGAGCGGCAACGTCTCGCGCGCTTCTTAGACAGCCAGCGTAAACAATCCACCGTGAGTAAAACGGTTGTGGCTGCGCCCGGGGAGTCGTCTGTTTCAGACGATGATGCTGCGCGCGAAAAAGCCGCCTGGACGAATGTGTGCAGCGTTCTCCTCAATTTGCACGAGTTCATCACGCGGGACTGAACGAGCTATGGACACCCAACGTACGGTCAATGCAAATCGTCGGCAGTTTCTTGGCGATTCGGTTTGTGGACTGGGCACTGTTGCGCTGGCCGACCTGCTCGGAGCCGACGGCTGCACCGCGGCTGACGCGGCGACGGCGTCAGGGGATGGACAGAACATTCCACAACATCGTCCTACCGCCAAAAACGTGATTTTTCTGTTCATGGCGGGCGCTCCCAGTCAGCTCGACTTGTTCACGCCGAAACCCAAACTGAAACAACTGCACGGAGAACCTGTTCCCTCTCGTTATGTCGAGGGGCTCGATGACTCGCTCATCAAGGGTAGCGCTCGCGTGTTTGCGTCGCCGCGCACGTTCACAAAGCATGGCGAGTGCGGCATGGAGTTTTCCGATTACTTGCCCCATCTGGCCACATGTGCGGACGAGCTATGCATGATCCGGTCAATGACGACCGATGTGAGCAATCATCACCCCGGGCAGTTGTTGATGAATTGCGGCGTGCCGACGTTCGGTCAGCCGAGCATGGGTTCGTGGGTGACGTATGGGCTAGGAAGCGCGTCGCGAAACATGCCGGCTTTTGTCGTGTTACTCTCACGCAATGGTTCGGGCGATCTCGGCGGCCAGGCCTTATGGGACAGCGCGTTCCTGCCGGCCGCTTATCGCGGCGTGACGTTTCGCACCGAAGGCGACCCGATTCTGCACCTCTCCAGTCCCCCGCAGCTCACTTCGACAATGCAGCGCGACCGGCTGAAAACGATCGTCGACATGAATCGGCTGAGGCACCGTGAGCATGCCGATTCCCAAATCGAGCACCGCATTGCCGCCTACGAACTCGCCTTCCGCATGCAGACCGCCGCGCCGGAATTGGTCGATCTGTCTGACGAGTCGCAGCACACCCTTGATGCGTACGGTGTCGGCGGAAAGAAGTCGGATGCCTTCGGCAAGAACTGTCTGATGGCTCGCCGAATGGTCGAACGTGGCGTCCGGTTCGTGCAGTTGTACCATTACACCTGGGACGATCATTCAAACCTCAGCGAAAAGCTCAAAGACAACTGCGAGCGAACCGAGCAAGGCGTCGCCGCGCTGATCAAAGACCTCGACCAGCGCGGGCTGCTCGATGAAACGCTGGTCGTTTGGGGCGGTGAATTCGGGCGAACGCCGATGAATGAAGTTCGTCGCGGCATCAACCCCGGCCGCGAAGGACGCGATCATCATCCCTTCGGCTTCACAATGCTCATGGCCGGCGGGGGAGTCAAACGCGGCTTCGTTTTCGGTGACACCGACGAACTCGGCTACCACGCAGTCCAAAACCCGGTGCACGTTCACGACCTACAGGCCACCATTCTGCACTGCCTGGGTATCGACCATCTTCAACTGACGTACCGTCATCGAGGCCGTGATTTTCGGCTGACCGACGTGGCAGGTGAAGTGATCGAGCCGGTCTTGGCATGAACGGTGTTTCCAGCCGAGCGTCGTCTTGAAACACGGTTTTGAAGCGAACATGGCTTCGAAACGAGTATAGCCGCCGGACAAAGCGGCGGGCTCGCAGCACGTCGGCTACGCCTGCGAACCAGTATCGCGCTGAAGCTCCGTTTGCGAAAATGTGAACGTCAATGCGTCACAAACAGGTAACGTCTTCAGAACGCGGGTCGTCGACGAGTTCGCCGCTGTGCAGTTGGCCGTTCATCGTGGTTTCCCGCCACGGGCCGGCCGCGTCGAAGTAGCCTTTGCCGATCTGCATGTCGGTTATCAGCACGCCGGGACGGTGGAGCGTGAGTTGCCCGACAATCTGGCCGTCGGGACGAACCGTGAAACTCGCCCAACGCGAAGGGCGAGCCGTGCTGTTGTTGGCGCTGACCCAAAAATAGTTCTCCGCAGCGCGGCAGGCCATCGTTGAGGGAACGATCGTTTTCCAGATGTCGTACTCGGGATCGGCAACAACCGTCGAGCGCGCGTTGTGAAACGACTGGAAGATGACATCCACTCCCAACTGCTTGTAGTGGCGATAGAGTTCCGGGAACCGGTAGTCGTAGCAGATCAATACGCCGCACGTGACGCCGCCAACGCGGAATGTCGTGAAGTGCTGACCGGGCGAAAAGTGCGTCAGGTCGAGCGTCGGCTTTCTCTGCCGCAGGCCGGTGCAATAGCGTTTGTCGTAGCGGTTGACAATTCGCCCTCGCGCGTCGATCACGTAAACCGAATTGTGAGGTTTATGGTTTCCCGTTAAGCGGTGCGTCGATCCCAACAGAACCCAGATATTGCGCCGACGAGCTGTCTGCTGAATCGCTTCGGTCGCGCGGGTCAACTGGTCCCAATCGATGGCGGCAACGTCGGGAATGTCGACGCCCGCGTAGCCTGACAACGCACACTCGGAGAAGTGGGCGATCTTGGCATTTTGGTCGGCCGCCTGGTCGATCTGCTTGAGAACCCACCGGCAATTGTGGTCGATGTCGGCTTCGACGGAAAACTGGCACGTGGCGACTCGTAGCGTTTTCAAGGTCGTACACCTCTTGCTAATAGTGCGTTGGTGCGAGGCGATCGTTGAGCAATTTTGTTCTTTCGATCGTTTTTCAGCGGCACAAACATGATGAGGTCTCATCACAGTGCGTTCTCCACCTCATCACCATTATCGCAGGCAAGTCAGTCACTGTCAGCCTACAGACCGTCTGTTAGAGAAACACCGTCTTGCGATGCATGGGCATTTGCGGGGTGACGCCCTTGCGAACGGAATTCTCGACGAGCTTTTCGCCTTCGCTTGATCGGGCGTAGACCGGCTGACCGGGGCTGACGTGGACGTTCCAGTGGCGGCTGTACATAGCTGCCAGGCGTTTGTTCTTTGACAGAGCCGACGGGACCGCGTGTAGCATGACCATCTGACGGTCGTGCTTCTGAAAATAACGACCGAGCAAGTCGGGCAAGATTCGCGACAGCCACGAGTCGATCCGATAGTCGACGAACCGTCGGATCACGTACCGCGGTCGATCGAGCGACCCCATCGCTTCTTCCAGTGATTCGCTGAACAGTCGGCTCTCATCTTCACCGGCGCTTTCCAGAAACGCTCGCACGTAGCCACCGGCTCGTCCCTCGACGTTGACGCTGCCGGTGGACGTGATCAAACCCGCCTCGCGGAGCGCATCGAGCACCGCGCGGCCGACGGCCTGCGTCAACGATCGCGTCGTCCAGATCGGCTCGGCTCCCGGGGGAGGAATCTCACCGCAGCCTCCGGGTAACAATTCGAGAGCATGCACGGGCTCGGCGTTGAACGGCTCACCGATTCGCCACAACCGGCGAAAGTTCGCTCGCTGCGCCGGCCGCCCTAACATCTCGGCGTTCAAGATGTTCATCGATTCTTCGACAAGTTCCGGCTCGATTTCGGTGAAGGCGGCGTGCACGTGACCGACCCCGTTTTGAATCACACCGTCGTCGGTAATGCCGAACAACGTTTTGTGCCGTTTGATGAACCGGCCGTAGTCGTCGAGTCCTTTCACGAACTCGGGGGCGATGCACACGACGTCCCAGTTGTGCGCGAGCTTTTGCGGGTCGTCCGGATCGAGCCGCAGCGACCGACCGCGAAGTTGGTTGATCGAGGTCGACGTCGTCACCGTCGTCAGGTCGATCAGCACGTTGATCTTGTTAGCATCCCAGCCCTCGCCCAACAGGCCTCGCGTGCCCACCAGGCATTTCGTTAAGCCTCGCTGAAACAACTCAGTTACCATGGCCACGTACACCCGGGGGCACCAATCGCCGCCGTGGCCGCTAAGAACGTGAAACCCGTCTTGCACCCCGTAGTCGAGTTCGACTTTGAGGTTTCGCTCGGCAAGCCACTTTGCCGCGGCGGCATCGAATTCTTGCGCCAAGTCATCATCGACCAGCACCGTCGATCCGGTCACCAGAATCGGGTCGAGCGCGTCCGTTTCGGGGTCGCTCAACAGCACGCGGAACGCGGCGATCGCACCGCCGGCTTCCTCGTCGAGTAGGTGGCGAACTTCCGACGTCACGGCCGACGTTTTTTCGTAGTCGGTGACGATGACCGCTCGAATCCGCTCGCCGAGCGCCCGATGCTCGGCCTTGAGAATGGGGATCACGGCTCTCGCCTTGCCGCGCGCGTAGGCCAACACGCGTCCGATCGGCGACGCGCACGGTTGAACGCCCGTCTCGGTGATCTGTGTTCCCAGCATCCGCAGTCGGCGGATCGCCCGCTCGGCCAGCTCGTGATCGGCCGGCCGGCTCGACGTTCGCAGCTCGCGGCGAATGTAACGATCGAGCAGCGGTATCAACACCGACATGTGTGGCATCTCACCCGCCGCATTCGCGGAGTCGCCTGTGCGCGATCGCGTCGCGGCTCCCGTGGGCGGCGGTTCGGGAACACCGTCCGGTAGCGGCACGCCGCGCGATGTCAAGAATTGAGGCACGGCCCAAGCCAAGTTGGGTTCGAGCTTTTTGAACGTTTCCCAATCCTTAGCCGAGCCGCTGGCCAACCGGCGTTCGGCGAGCAGTCGGACCGCCCACTCGGTGAGCGGCTCCCGAACTTCCTGCACCAACGGATCGGCATCGGGGGACTGGCACAATTCTTCGACCAGGTCGTAGAGGTCTTTATCGGCGTTCGCGACATACGCCAACTCGTCGGGTGTGGGGCGGACGATCTGAACGAGGTCTTGATACGGTGCCAGAAACCCGTCTTTGACGACCGCAGGCACCGGCACCTCGTAATCGATCGGGCCAAAAAACTCTTCGTACCGCGCGACGTCTTCGGGCGGCGTCCCCCGCATGTCGGGCGGCGTGGCAGTTAATCCCACCACAATGGGATGATCGAAGTATCGGTGCGCGTCGGCTAAAACGCGGCCCCAATGGCTCAGCAGGTGGTGGCACTCGTCGAGAATCAACAAGCCGATGCCGGCGTGCTTGAGCCGTTCGAGCGTGTCGAGCGCCGAGGCGTGCAGCGTTTTCATCGCCTCACCGCCGATCGCCAGTTCGTCGCGAACCGCTTTGCGATAGCCGCTGAGCCGATCGTCGTAGTAGTCGCGATTGTGTCGCTTGAGGTCTTCGATCCAGACCAGGGCTTCGTCGGGGTCCTTGGCCTGATCCTTCTCGACTAGCTTTTCGATCCACAGCTCGATCGCCTCGGCTTCGACGTCGCTGCCGCCGCGATGCGGCAACGTGACCGACTGATACGTGAGCGACGTGAACAGCTTGGGCGATTTCGAATCGGTGCTCGCGTAGCTGTCCGCCGAAGGCCCGTCGAACAGACTGAGCCGATCGGCCCACTGCGCCTGAATGGCCGAGTTGGGAGACAGCACCAACGCGGGAACTTGAATGCACTCGGCCCACAGGTACAGTCCTAAAACCGTCTTCCCCGAGCCGGGCGGCGCGACGACGTGAATCCGTCGATGCCCCTCGGCCAATTGCTTCCGCGCAATCTCAACCACGTCGACCTGCGACGGCCGCAACTGCCCTTTGAACCGAATAGCGGGAAACAATTCATTCACGGCCCGCCATTGCACCCGATTCGGTGGTTTGATGCCAGTCATGACATGGTTGGGTCGTGGGCATCTTTGCGGATCGTTTGCAGTACGCGGCGGGACACGGCTTGTCACGGCTGTAGCGGCATCTTCGTCCGCAATGAAGAAAAGGCCTTCGATTCCGGTATGGCTAAGGAGCCTCGGATTCCGGTGCGGCTTTTCAGAGGAAACGGGACCAGTCAGAGAACCCGGGCTAAAGGGAAATGTGCAGAAAAGGATTTTTCCGCGTTGTATCCACCGTCGGAACGCGCCTTTTTCCATCACAGAGCGGCGTCGGTCACATACCATCGGGCGCCCAGCCCGCTGGGTCGGACGCCCGATGAAAGAAACCTCAGGTCCTTGGTGAAATTGCGTGGGGAGAAGTGCAAATGCCCAGTGAATTGCTCATCGCGTTATGCATCGGTCTAGTGATCCTCGTCGCTGCGATCCGAGCCGTCGTCGTGGCCCCGCGCCTGGGGATCACCTTCCGAATTGTGGCCGCGCTGGTTTTCGCGCCCTGGGCTCTTTTTTGCGTGTACGGATTTGCCGCGTCAATGGAACCTGGTGACTTCCATGTCGTCTGGCGTGTGGCGTACGCGGCCGTGTTTTTCGCGTGCGTATCAGCAATCGGGCGCTTCGCGTTGGCCAAGCCGCAACAGCGGAATGACGATCAGAATTGACTCAGCGTACGTCGTCGAATACGTGAGGCATTGAGACGACGGTCGACTAAACTGTCCAAGATGTCGTGACAACTCAACGAACGACAGCACCAACCGGAGTGTGAATCATCGTGAATCACCACACGCGAAACGGTCTCGTTGGCTTCGCCGCGACGATCATCCCCTATTCGATTCTGAGGCTCGCGTTCCCGGACATCTTTCCGGCGGCGTTCTCCGGAAGCTGGTGGTATCAGTGGTTTCCGCTGTATGTCATTTGGCTCGGGCTACTGGTGATCGGACTTGCCGGCCACGTTCGTGCAAATGGCGACCGCGACGATGTTGTGCGATAGACTTCAACGCAGGAATCACGTTGCCGCCATAGAACCAGGCGCTGCACCGACTCTTCTGCCACCAGACGGCGCGACGACGTGAATCCTTCGATGCCCCTCGGCGAGTTGCTTCCGCGCAATCTCAACCACATCGACCTGCGACGGCCGCAACTGCCCTTTGAACCGAATAGCGGGAAACAATTCATTCACGGCCCGCCATTGCACGCGATTCGAGGGTTTGATGCCAGGCATGACGTGGTTTGGCGTTTCGGAGGGTGGAGGCGAGGAATCTTGGCTGACGGGTGACGGAAGATCGTTTGCGGCGGGCGTCGTCGCACTCTGGGTCTGCTTGTTTACTTCCTAACTTTCAACCCGGGAAGCCGCCTCTTCAATTCCGCGATGCTTTGGGCGGACACATCCGGACACATTCGGATGTCGAGTGTCTCGAGCGACCGACAGTTTTCCAAGGCACTCACGTCGCACAGCCATAGGCAAAAACTTAAGTCGAGCTCCCGAAGCGATCGAAAATTCGCCAAGTCGCTCACGTCCGACAATTGGTTTAAGCCACTAAGTTTGAGCGTCTGGAGCGATTCACAGTTCTCCAGCTTACTCACGCCCGATAGTTGTCGGCAGCCGCTGAGATGAAGCGCCTGAAGCGACCGAGAGTTCGCCAGGACACTCACGTCCGACAACCGTCGGCAGTTAGTAAGGTCGAGTCTCTGGAGCGATGGACAGTTCCCCAGGCTGCTCACATCCGACAACCGGTGGCAGTGACTGAGGTCGAGCGACTGAAGCGATTGACAATTCGCCAGTCCGCTCACGTCCGAAAGCTTTGAGCAACCGTAGAGAATTAGCGTCTCGAGGTTTTTACAATTCCCCAGGCCATTTACTTCCGACAACTGTCGGCACTCGCAGAGGTCGAGAAACTGCAGCGATTGACAGTTCGCCAGGCCACTCACATCCGATAGCTGTCGGCACGAATCGAGTGCGAGCGTTTGAAGCGATTGACAGTTTACGAAACTGCTACAGTCGTAGAGAACGGGACAATCGCGCAGTCTGATCGACACTGCGGTATCAGCCAGCCCACTGCGCTTGAGATTGGCCGCCAGAACCCGGCGAGCCATTTCCGGACGCACGTCGTCATCGACGAATTGGAGACACGTCCCGCATTGCCGGATCACCGTCGTGCGGTTGTCGACTAAATAGTCGAGCAATACGGACAATGCCTGTGGTGTATTGACGAGGGCCAGAACTCTCACGGACAAGGCAAGTTCATGGGCACGTCGACGACGATCGTACGCCAATAGCGGCACGACCAGATTTCCCGCTTTGGCGAGCTCCGCTGCCGCTTTTGTCGATTTCGGCGGGAGTATCTTCTCTAGACGCTTGCTCACCTCCGCTTTCGCTGTCGACTCTTTGGGCAATCGCTGGGCCGCTTCGAGAGCGGCGGCACCGATCAAGTACAGAGTCTGTTGATATTTGGGCGCCACATCACCACGCTTGAGGATCGCCAGCACGAATTCCTCCGCGTCGGCCCCGTTCGCAATCATCCCGGCGGCCAGGATGGCCACTTCCCGCCACTGCTCCTTCTCGGCGTTGTCGACCAGTAGTTTCCGATCGTTCTCGGCCAACGCTTCCTGCGCTGCGAGAAACTCTTGAAACGTGCGGTGGACGAAGTCAATTTTCTCTGCGGCGAACTGCCGGAGAATCGCCGCGCGCTGGATAAACAGCGTCGCCACGTCCTCACCGGTCGCGTTCTCGGGGCCGTTGTGGAGCTCGCCCAGGGCGCGGTCGAAACGTTCGTACGCCTCGGCGGGCGTCGCCGAGGATTTGTCGTTCCTGATCATCCACCAGGCGAATGATTGCAGCAACAGCGTCCGCTGCCGATCCGTCAATTCGACGTAATCACTCATCTCGATTTCTCGTATGTCGTCACGTCGAAAGAACATCTCGATGCATGCCCGATACAGCTCAATTCGATCTCTTGGTAGCGTTTGGACACGGTCCCGATGCAGCGCACAGATCATGGCGCACAACAGTGGGCTAGTCGCCAGCTTCGCCAGATCGGCTTGTGTTTTCAGTTCTTTCGTCAGAGCGGCGGACAACTCCTTAAGCTTGTTTTTCTCATCCTGTTCCTCAAGACCCGTGGCCACGGCTTCATGCCAGTGTTCGACGAAGCGCGCGATGTCGCTGTGACTCATGTCCTGTAGCGACGCGTCCACAAATTCATCGCCGTCGAGCCACCCCTCGTCAACGGCGTGCGGGCGGGTGGTGACGACATATCTGGACTTGGGATACTGACTCAGCAGGTCTTGCAACCAGGTTTTGACGTTGGCTCGCTGGTCTTCTGCCGCTTCGTCGAGACCGTCGATTAACACGATCGCCCGACCGCTCTCAAGAATACGGTGAGACCAGCCCGGCGGCTCGCCGCCCGTGGCTGGCGCGACGACCTCTGCGAATCGATTCGGTGCGGGCAATTTAGAGTCATCAAAGTCCCGTAGCTTGATCACGAACGGAACCAACTCGTTGAACGTCTCAAGTTCGCCCTCGTGATCTCGCGCGGCACAAAAGACGGCCGCCCACTGGATCAAAGTCGTCTTACCGGACCCCGCCGGACCGCGAACCAGGAGCCGAGTCGCCTTAGCGAGCGCCTCGTCGACCGGAACGGGGTCGCGGAATTCGCCGTCATCGGGTTCGTCATCGTCGTCGCTGTCGTTGTCATCGGCATCGTCGATGCGCGTCTTCTCGATTTCGAGCGTCACATAGGCAACGCTCAACTTGTAACGTTTGTTCGATTCGTCAAGATCAACGCCGAACAACTCGAGTTGATCGAGGCGACGAATGCAGGCCTGCCGATAGTTTGTCTCAAAGCGTTCGGCATCCGGGTCGTCGCCCGCCTGAGCCGCCAACAATTTGTCCATTCCGTCGAGAACGCGGAGCGCCACGTCGTAGATGCGGTTTTCCCGCTTCAGAATTTCAGAAATCACACGTTCTGAGAATCGGGGCAGACCGGAACTGATGTCGACAATTTGTTGGGAGGCATGCAGCAGCAACTGCTTGTACAGATCGCGTTGCGCCGTCTCGTCGTGCTCTGCCAACCCCGGGTTGCCGCCCTGGGCTCCGGTGCGCGTCAGAAAGAACTCCGCCAGGTCACTCGGATCGAGGTTGTTTTGAGTGAGCAGATCAGCGGTGAGTTCGGTGTTGTTGATGACCTCCGCTGCGGAATTCGCAATCGTCTCCACGTCTGCTTCGTCGAGCGGCGTCTGCTCCTTTTCGATCAATTGTTCGAAACTCGCCGCCGACCGGTCTCCGATCGCCGCCAACTCGCGCCCCGCCGCATTCCTCTTGCGAATGTCTTCAATCTTGCCCTTGAGAATATCCGCCGCTGTCACGGAGGCGCTCAGGACGATTGGATCGTCCTTGAGCCACATCTTGAGCACCCCCTTGGCAACCGCTGCACCAATCCCTGTGACGAGAGTTTCAAGCAGTGGCATAGAGCATGTTCCACTAAGAACTAAGAATGTACTAGATGCGCTAGAATCAGTCCTGAAACCTTCTGTTGGCTCAAGAGCATCCTTGTTTTTCAGCGTCACTTTCGCCCACAACCAGGTTTCAGGATGGGTTCTAGTTATCAGAGACTCTTAGTATGCCATCGCACATCGATATTTCCAGTCACAACTTCGTATGGCGGTGCAAAGCCCGAGGCGGGACGGCCGAACGAACGGCCCCGCCGTCGAGTCAGGAGATGTGCGCGATCGGCGGTGGGCACAGTCGTCGCGGACCGTCTGCAATACGCGGCAAGATTTTGCTGTGTCAAAAGTCGCCGCCCGCAGCACGCGCCTGGACTAAGACTGGCACTTTGTTTTCTCGGACGGCGAAACGACGCAAGAGTTTGCCCGACAACGCCCACCATCACTTTGGCGACCAGTTCTGCCGGGGATCGAACGGTTCATGACTCAGCCAGCGCGTGACGTTCGTTGCGCATATCAATGTTGCCGATGCGCCGGCTGGATTGGCATGGCACTTCAGATCACTCGGAATCCGGTCCGGCACAACGAATCAAGCGATTGCGGTCGATGTAGACAACTTCCTTGATTTGATCGGTGTGAGAGAAGGGCACCGGCCAATCCGATCGGATCGTCTTGTCACAATAAACTGTGCACTTGTAGCGGCACTTGTGTAGACGGGCCGGGCCGACCAACGGATAAAAACGGCATTCTTCTCGCTTGGCGATAATCGGTTCGATGACGATCCGCACGTTGTCACGAGACACATCCGCGAGGAAGGACTTGGCTCCCGCCTCATTCGGAAGAGACCGCAGGACTTCATCGCGACTCGGTGGATCTGTGCAGAGCAATGGTGCGATTTCGCCTGAGACCGGATCCAGAATCGGAACGGCGCCCAAAGCGCTATCAGACTCTGTATTTCCGTCCTTATTCCCGCGAATACGGCCCAGTTTCTGCGTCAACTCGCGCTTCCGCCGTTCAATGACTCGAATCTCAAGCGTGGTAGAGATTTGGTCGTGTACGACTCCCTTGGCAGTGACGACGAGTTGTCCAGCGGTTGTTCGCCGAATCGCGAAGGGGCCACCGGACCGCTTCCACTGCTTCGGCTCGATTTCCTGAACGATTTGTTGCTCGACTTGCTCGGCGGCTGACGTCAGGAGCCCCAAGTCATATACTTTCGTCGTCATATCTGACGACTCCGGAGACTCTTCGGCAAATACAAGCCCCATGGGAACGGCAAGCAAACAGAAGGCCATTAACATTCCGCGTCTGGTGAGCTGTCGGGCGTTGGAACCGGTCTTCAGCATTTCGATCCTCCTTGATAGGGAAACACCAGGCTTGGCCGCTGTCGCTCCGACGGGCAGCGGGCCGCTGTCTTTCGAAAGGAACTCCAGCGTTTCAACGAGTGCGACGGCGTAGTCGCGAACGCTATCCGTGACAGTTTCCACAACGATGGCGTCACAGCATTGTTCTTCTAACTCACGAAGTTGGCGGCGGACCCACCATACCATCGGGTTCCACCAGAAAACGGTAATCGCAGCGAATTCCAAGAACCGAATGAAATGGTCTCTGCGTCGAACGTGAGCGAGTTCGTGTGCGATGATAGTCTCAAGCCGCTCGCAGCGCATGCAAGCCACGAGTTCTTGGGGGAGAAGGATTCGAGGCCGCCCAGCCAGTGACCAAACCGCCGGTGAGATGCGGGCGGGCAAGACGAGAATCTCCGGTGTGTTCCGGATGCCCATTTTCCGGCAGAGAGTTTTTGTCATGTCTTTAAGAAATGGCGGTGCGTCTCCGACATGACGGAACAGCGTCTGGAAAGCAACGATTCGGACAAGCGTAGTACCCAGTATGACAACGATTCCCGCCGTCCAAGCTGCCACGAGGACGGCCCGCCAATTCTCAAGAATCACGTTCCGTCGGTGATGGGCCGTGGAGATCGGACCAGGCGGCAAAAGCGCGTTTCCGACATGGATTATCTCAGAGGACTCCTTTGCCTCGAACCGCGGAACTCCAACTGAAACAACCGGTGGCATAAAAAGCTTGATAAGGACCAGCAGTAAGAGAAAGTGCACAAGAGTGGGGTTCATTCGCCACTTTGAGATGACTGACACAATGGCTGCAAGTGCAGCCGCGAAAACGCAGTTGCTCGCAACCGTTTCCAGCAGAATGCTCATCGTTTTTTCCTCCTCCGTGAGGATTGGGAAACGGGCCAGAGTTGGTCTATCAATTCCTGGAGTTCCTTTTGTTCACGCTTCGAAATCTTTTTCGACTGAAGAAGCGTCGACATCAAAGGTGCCATCGACCCACCGCAGAGTCTGTCGGCGAGTGCTCTGAGGCGATATGAAAGAAACTCATCATGACTCACCAGCGCCCGAAATCGGTGAGACCGCTGAGCGCGCTCGCGCTCTATGCATCCCTTTGCTTCCAATCGTTCCAAGAGTTTTTGCACAGAGGACAATTTTGGGTCGTTCACTTCCTCGTAAAGTACTTCCGCGATTTCTCGGCTGGTGGGCTCCCCCTTCTCCCAAATGACCTGCAGAATCGAGAGTTCTGTTTCGGTGACCTGCTCCAATTTCACGGCACGCGCCTTCCCTAGACTTTATGACAGACAGACTGTCAGTCAATGTATGCGATTGACGCGTATCTCGTCAATCCGAACTCCAGAAGTTTCGATAAATTTCGCATCGCGTGATCGGCATCCTGCTCCAGCGAACCAAAATCACGCAGTTCAGTCTGTTGTGGCTTGTGATTGGGCCGACGATCGGCTTCCCGGTTCAACGCCAGCCACAACTTTGTTCAGCGGTGCGAACGCGTCGACGTTTTTAACGAACGAACTGTCCCGCCGTCGAGTCAGGAAATGTGCGCGATCGACCGTGGGCACAGTCGTCGCGGACTGTCTGCGATGCTCGGCAAGATTTTGTTGTGTCGAAGGTCGCCGCCCGCGCGAGAACTTGGCATTTTGTTTTCTCAGACGGCGAGAACGACACAAGAGTTTGCCCGACAACGCCCACCATCCCTTTGGCGACCGATTCTGCCGCGAATCGAACGGCCTTTGGGAAACGGCTACCCACTGAATTCAGCTTGGCTGCTTCGGGCTTCCGGCTCTCAGGCGAGAGCGGCCCAGCGCAGTCCCGTAGCATCGTCGTTGAGGACGACCGACGTCGTTCGATCAGCCCCTCGCGAATTCCGTGGGTGCCCGGACTCGATCCGCCGCTCGGTCGACGCGCCTTCCCGGCAATCGCCGCGGAGTCACCTTGCGTTTTTCCGGACGCTAAAGAATCCAGTTGCGCGCAGGCCCACAGGTGCTCAACACGAATCAAATCACTGGCAGCCACACCCGGCCAACGTCGGATCGACCAACAGCAGTAGATCGGACAGTGGATGTTGAATTCTACGCGTCTTGCCGACCTTTGTTCGGTGTGGAGACGCGTGCCCGACAGAGTAGATTCTGTTCGGGTTTAAACCCCCCGCTCCCGACTTAAAAGCATAACTCTTCCTTTCCACGCTGATATCGGTCTCTTGGACTCCTAACTTTATTGAGAGGCAATACACGTACTTCCGATGGATGCTCGCGATGTCGGCTTTCCAGCGAGTGAGTTCAGCGAGCTGCTCGCTGCTCCAACGGGCGCCCGCGTAGTTCCAAACCGCCTCGTGCATCAGCAAGGTGACGTAGGTTCGCCGGCCGTAAGTCAGAAGGTGATTCTCGGGAACCCCCTTGATGTTGTACTTGCGAATCTCGGGGTCTTGCATCAGCGCCCAGTAGTGTGTGCGTAGCGCATCGATCAGCACCTCGCCATAGGCGTCGGGATAGTCTGTGTTCTCGCCAAACCTCTCGGGCCTGGACTCGGAGGACGATCGCTCGGTCCTGAGAATGCGTTTCTTGTCTAGCTTCGGGGGAGTGGATTGAAATGATTGAAAGGGCTGTTTGATGTCGGTAAAACCCGCCAGCATGGCTCCCAGCTCGACGCGTGCCAGGGCGAGAACCCAGTTGAGCCCACGGCGTGCGAATTCGTCGGTACGGTCATGTTCGCTCAACAAACTCGGTTTCTCGATCTTACGAGAGAGATTCGTATAAATCAGGAACTCGTCGTGATCGTGCACGATCTGATTCGCGATTTCAAACTCTTCGGATGATGCCTCCTCGACGAAGGAGCCAAGCAGTTCGAGAGCCTTGCCATACTCGACGAACCCGACCAGCCGATACAGGCTCGCCCGCTGCAGCGGCGGGATGCGGTTCGTCTGCGCGACGGTACGATTGTCCTTGGAGACGTACGATATCGCGGTATGGGGATAATAGGCCATGGTTCGTCCCCCACCAATTCCCGCTTTTGGAAAGTTGCGAAAGTTGAAATCGCCACTTGAGTTGGGGCGGTCGATGATGTTCGACGATCGACTCAATCGCCGATCCTCCCATCCCCAGATGTAGTGATGGCGGCGGTCGATGTGCGACGCCGGAAGGCCGTCTGACAGTCGTGGCTCTTTCAACTCGGGAAAGTCTACCGGCATTTCGAGGACAAAGAGCGCTTCGGCCTGCTTTGCCGCCGCCTCCGACTTGACGAAACCTCCAACAGCAGGACCCCGCCCAAACCGCCCGCGCAGCCACCAGTCTAGACCTTCAGAGAATAGCGATGCCTTGTAGACGAGATCGCCGCCAAGTTCTGCTGCCCGCTTGCCCTGTGCAGAGACTTCATCCGGCAATTCCGGCCGGTTCAGTTCGTGGCTGACAAAACGAGCCGGCGTCGGCTCCTCTTCGTCCTGCTTTTGTGGTTTCTTTACTTTCTTCCGGGGCGTTCGCGCATGATCCGGTTCCAAAAGTGCCTGCAGAATCTTGGCGTCAATTCCGGTCGAGTGCGCTGCCAAAAAACGTTCTTTTGTCAACGTCGGGTTTTCAAGAATCGCGATCCCGTACGCCAAGCGCTTGAGACGGAGCTTGATTTCCCGTTCCAGAAGCTGTTGCCGAAGCTGGGACGCGTCGTGGACGGCCTTTCCGTCGAATTTGGCGAACAAGCTTCGTGCTTCCGGTTTGAGACGAGTTCGGGCGCGCGCCGAGACACGGTCGGCCAAATCCTGGGCGTACGTAGCCGTCAACTCGGTCGTGCGCACTTGATGCTGCTGCTGCCGGTGAGAACGCAACAGCGTCTCGAAATCCTCGAGGGTGGCAGGTTCGTCGATTTCGGCGGCCACCTCGATCGGCTCGGCGGCGCGCACGAGATCGGCCTTAATTCGCTCGCGCAGCGGTCCGAGAATGAGCAAGGTCTCAGGCAGTCGTGACTTGGGCAGGGCCTTGGCGCGATTCACTGCCAACAGCGCAAGACGCGCCTCCACGAGCAATTCGGAGACCGGCGGGATCTTCAGGTTCTCTAGAGCCCGATTGAAGGTATCAAGTTTTTTGCCCTTCAGTCGGGGACACAGCGGACCCAAGACCTTCAAGACACCGAGCGGCTGATTCTGCGCATAGGCGACGGAGACCTGGCCGACCGCTTTTTCGAGGTTTTTCGGGAGACGGTCCACATGAGCCGTCGCTGGAGAAGCCGCGTAGGCGATCACGACGAGGATATGCAGTGACATTGCGGACCCTCCTAAAGGGTTGCGCAACGACCATCGCTCGCGTACAAGCTGAGTGGCCGAATAGAGACGTTGTCAACCGAGGTTTCCTAGGTGGACTTTTTTCGGCTGCACGCGCGGTCCGTTGATATGAGTGTACATTGAGAGGGTCACTCGCTCAACGAAATCTTCTCGTTTTCGCCCGTTCCAACGCGCGTCTGGCCGCCGAAAATGCCCCTCAAAAACCACCGGCACACACCATCTCGGCTCCTAGTCTGGCTCATCAAACGAAGTTGTACAGAAAAAATCGCGTCATCCCAGTTCAGGCAAGTGCGAATCCCACCCGGCTAATCGGTCGCTCGTCCGGAAGCAACCGGCGCGGTGCATTTGCGGAAAGTGTCATCTACGCGTACGTATTGCGGGACGTCCGAATCGAGTGTCCCCGCCGTCGAGTCAGGAGATGTGCGCGATCGGCGGTGGGAATTGTTGCATGGCGTTTGTGTTGGGCGCGCGGACACGTCTGACGGCGACTGTAGCCGCATCGTCAGCGGCGATGATGAAAGAATCGTGGATTCCTGCGCGGCTGTTTGGCGGGAACGGGACTTACCGGAGAACTCAGGCTAAGGGATAATGTGCGAAAAGGACACTTCCGCGTTGTATTCGCCGTCGAAACTCGCCTTTTTCCTTGACGGGGCAGCGTCGGACTCATACCGACGTTCGCCCAGCCCGATAGATCGGGCGCTCAATGACAGAAAACCCAGATCCTTCGTCAAATTGCGTAGGGGAAAACTGAAATGCCGATCGAATTGCTCATCGCGTTGTGCATCGGTCTTGTCGTCCTCATCGCCGCGATCCTAGCCGTCGTCGCGGCCCCGCGCTTGGGGATCACCTTCCGAATCGTGGCCGCGCTGATTTTCGCGCCCTGGGCTCTCTTTTGCGTGTACGGATTTGCCGCATCGATGGAACCCGGTGACTTCCATGTCGTCTGGCGTGTGGCGTACGCGGCCGTGTTTTTCGCCTGTGTGTCGGCGATCGGGCGGCTCGCGTTGGCCAAGCCGCAAAACTTGAAGATCGATCAACAGTAACTTGGAGTGCGCCACCGACCAGGTGAGGCATTCAGACGACCGTCGTCTCAACTGTCCGTGATATCTTGATCACTCAAAGAATGACGACACGAACCCGAGTTTGAATCATGATGAACCACCACACAAGAAACGGTCTGGTTGGCTTCGCCGCAACGATCACCCCCAACTCACTTCTACGACTCGCGTTCCCGGAAATATTTCCAGAGGCCTTTTCCGGCAGCTGGTGGTATATGTGGTTTCCTCTGTATGTTGTCTGGATTGGACTAATCGTGATCGGACTTGCCGGCCGCGCTCGCGCAAACGGCGACCGCGACGGCGACGATGGTATGCGATAGGCTTCAACGCCGGATTCATACTGCTGCTGAACGACAAGGCGCTACACGGTCTTAAGCAGCAGGCCACCGACGCACGTCCATCAAGAATTGTCCCAGCAGTCCGCTATTGGCGCCTTCTGCTGTAAGATCGGCGGACATTGCGAGACCATCTCGGCGTTCAGTGCGATGTACTCTTTCCAAGGCTCGGGAACATCGTCGTCTTGAAAAATCGCCTCGACCGGGCACTCCGCGGCGCAGGCGTTACAGTCTGTGCACGCCTCAGGGTCGATATAGAGCATTTGCTCTCCTTCGTGGAAGCACTCCATTGGGCACACGACAACACAATCGGTGTATTTGCAGCCAAAACATGGTTCTGTTACGACGAATGTCATTTCGCGCCTTTCGTTGGGATTTCGTCCTTACTTCCCGGTCTCCCGAAAGTACATGCCTTTCGCACACGGCGACCGGCCACGAAATCTGCTCTGATGGCAAAAATGTCGGTACAATTGAAGATTCAACGAACGGCGACACGTTTTTGATCGTCAATACCACGGGGTAACAACGATGGCGCAGGAGACGTCGGCAGAGGTTTTGGCACGGTTTCGCGGCGGCGACGACCGGGCGGCCGACGAGCTGTTTTGCCGGTATGTGGGGAGATTGACGCTCTTGGCACGCAGCCGGCTGTCTCCGAAGATGGCGAGCCGCACCGACCCCGAAGATGTTGTGATGTCGGCGTATCGGAGTTTTTTCGTCGGAGCCCGTCAGGGACGCTTCCTGCTCACGCGCAGTGGCGACTTGTGGCGCCTGTTGGTCTCGATCACGATGCACAAGCTGTATCGGCAAGTTCGCAGCCACAGCGCCGAGATGCGATCGGTGTCCGTTGAGCAGTCGCTTTTCGCAACCAAAGACGAACAGTTGCCGGCTGCACGTGAGCCGTCTCCGGAGGAAGCGATCGCGATGGCCGATGAATTGGAAGCGTTCATGGCCACGCTGGATGGCTTCGCGCGGCGGATTCTTGAACTGCGTTTGCAAGAGGAACAACTCTCCACGATCGCAGCGGAGACGGGCCGCTCCGAACGTACGGTTCGCCGGACGTTGGCTGTGATCCGACAGAAACTTGCAGAACGGCTGGAGCGCGACGCCCGTGGTTGATCCTGCACGCTTTGAATCATTGATTCTCGAATTCGAGCGAGCTTGGCAAAGCGGCGACCAACCGGACATTGCAGATTTCGTTCGACGTTCCGGCGAAGGCGTGGAGCGAAACCGTCTGTTGATCGAACTCGCTTGCGTTGATCTAGAATACTGCTGGCGACATGCCGCATCCGCAAAAATGTCACCGACGCGAACTTTGACCGATTACGTCGCCCTATTTGACGAAGCGCGGTCGTTTAACGACTTGCCGCTGGAAATCATCGAAGAAGAATACCGGGTCCGCTGCCGTTTTGGCGATCGACCCAGTCACGAATCGTTCGTCTCACACTTCAAAGGCCGAAGAGCTGAAGTCGCCCTTCGACTCGGTAAGGTCGACCGAGAACTGCGCGATGAAGACGACGCGGGTGCGTCAACACGAAGCGCGCATGTCGAGTCTCGCCCACGAACTCAACGAAGAAGCGATCCCGATCCTCGTGCGCCGCTATCGTTTAGTGACTATTCGCTGCAAGAAATGATCGGCGCGGGGAGAATGGGGAAGGTCTATCGTTCCTGGCAACGAAGTCTCGAGCGGACGGTCGCCGTGAAGTACCTGAGGAAATCGTTTCAAGCGAATCCTGATGCGGTCGAGCGGTTCGTCAATGAGGCGAAGGTGGTTTCGCAACTCCGACACCCGCGTATCGTGAGAATCGACGGCTTGGGAAGAACGCCCGCAGGCGGATACTTCATTGCCATGGACTTCGTCGACGGAGCCGATCTGTCGACGCATCTGGGCGTCGAGCCGATTTCAATACAAGGTGCCGTAGGGTGGACGATGCAAGCCTGCCAGGCCATCGAACACGCCCATCGGCGCGGCATCGTCCACTGCGACTTGAAGCCCGGTAACCTTTTGTTGGACGGCGATGGAAATGTGAGGGTGACCGACTTCGGCTTGGCTCGTTCGATGGACGAAGACTCCCGGACATTCGATCGCATCGAAGGGACGGCGGCTTACATGGCCCCGGAGCAAGTCTCCCCCTGGTGGGGACCGATCACCGGGCAAACCGATGTCTATGGCTTGGGTGCGGTGCTTTACGCCTTGTTAACAGGAGTGCCGCCATTTCAGGGGGCAACACTAGCCGATATTCTCGCCCAGGTCGTTTCCGGCGTCAAAGTGATCGCCCCAATCGAAATGCGGCCCGACCTGCCGTCGCCGGTCAACGAAATCTGCCTTCGCTGTCTCGCCAAATCGCCCGACGATCGATACGAGGACGCGCGATGTCTGCACGAAGCATTGCGTGTGACGACGTAGGTGGTTGAGGGTGCCTACAAGTTATCGAATTTATTCTTCAATCGCCGCTGCAATTACGGGCTTCAAGGCGCTTTCAAGCATGAACGAGTAGGGCATGGTTTGCTCCATCGTGACGACGATGAGGTCGTCTTTGGGGGACGACCAATAGTGCGTACTGGCGGCTCCGCCCCAGCCGTAATCGCCCACTTTGCGGCCGGGTTCAAACTTGCTTGGCTCGACGCAAACGGAAAACCCGTAACCAAAACCGACACCATCGCGAACCAGTTTCCCGAACTTGATCCAACCGACATCCTTGGAAACATGGTCTTCTGTCATGAGGTTGACAGTTTCAGCTTTCAGAATTCGTTCGCCGTTTAAGTCACCACCGTTTCGAATTGCCAGAAGAAACTTCATGTAATCGGAAATCGTACCGACGAGTCCACCGCCACCGGAGGGAAGATTTGGTTGTTGCAGGAATGGACTCGTCGCTGGATCATCAATCAATTTGCCGCCAGGCCCGTAGTTCGCTGAAAACCGGTCGATCTTTTCCTTCGGAACAAAGAAAGCCGTGTCGATCATGTCTAAAGGAGCGAAAATGTGTTCTGTCAGGTATTCATCGAACGGCTGTTTGGAGACCACTTCGATGAGACGACCGAGAACATCGATGGAGGTTCCATACGCCCAATCGGTGCCCGGTTCGAACATCAAAGGCGTTTGTCCCATCTTTTCCGTCATTCGTTGAAGCGTGCTATTGGCATTCGTCGCGTCCGCCTTTTTGACGAGCTTGCCGTATTCGCCGTCCGCGCCATAAACCAAACCCGCAGTGTGCGTCATCAATTGAGCGACGGTGATCGGTCCTTTGGCCGGTTTGATTCCATCCTTAGCAAAGACAGTCATCGTTTTCATTTCAGGAATGAACTTTCCGATGGGGTCTTGTGGAGTGATCAATCCTTGCTCAACGAGTTGCATCACAGCGGCGGTCGTAATCGCCTTGGACATGGAATAGATCCGAAAAATCGTATCCTTTTTCATCGTCATATCGCGCTCGATATCCATCTTGCCATACGTTTCAAAGAAACAAACTTGTCCTTTGCGAGCGACGATCACGGAGGCCCCGGCGAGACGTTTTTTGGCGACCAGATCGTTGACAATGTCGCCAACTGCCTGAAGTTTGTCCGCTGACATTCCAACGTCACTTGGATTGACGAGAGGCAGATCCGCGGCGTGACTACTTGTGAGTCCGACACCTAAGACAACGGCGGACACGCAGGCGAACTGTTTCAGCTTGAGATACATTTTCATATGTAGATTCCTAATCTTCAGAGCGCGACAGGCAAGCGGCATGATTGGCAGGTTTCGGCAACCGTGCAAATGCGATCGCATTGTAACCGATTTTTTTCATCTGGGCTCGATCCGCCCCGAAGATTGGCGCCAATAAGATGACTTGGTGCTTAGCCGTATCATTGACTGTTCTGTCTGTCTACTGAAGCAGATCTGAAGTGGGCAAAGAGAATAGTTTTCCCATGTGTCTCACGAATCGGTTCGGAAAACGACCGTATTTTGAAATGAGCCAAACGGCGGTTTTGGACCGCTGTCCCAGACCGGCATGCCTTTTTCAACGAGGCCTGAGCGCATCTGAACTTGTCAAAAAAGAACGACCGTCGCGTCATCATCGACCCTCACCTGGCCTACTGTGAACAATTGTGAGCATGAGTCAATCCGTGCGAAACAAGCCTTCAAGAGAAACCGTCGCGGGCAGGATTCTCCGCAATGGCGCTGACGGAGCACTCGTATGTCTTTTGAACGTCAGACATTAAGACACTCACCCTCGACAACCGTTTCGCTCAGGGTCGATTTTCCTTGAATCGATCGCTAACCTGGAATGGGAGTGCAGTGCGCAATGCTGAGGTAGTCGTGTCGCTACGAGCCGGAACGGCTCCTGGGCATGAGTTGTGGGCAGATGCCGTGACTTTTCTGAATACGATTTCAATGAGGTAATAGCTCGATGAGTGCGACTTACACCCGCAGCCTGAATTGGCTTGCGATCGCGGCGGCATTTTGGGGGATGACGATTTGTATCTCCGCGGATGTGTCGGCCCAGGAATGGGGCAGCATTTCCGGGCAGCTCGTTCTCAAAGGCGACATTCCACCGGTCACGATCCTCGTCGAAAAGGAAGATCCGAATGTGAAGGACGCGGCCATCTGCGCGGAGGCGGCCGTTCCCAGCGATGAACTTGTCATCGACGAAGAAACCAAGGGCATCGCGAACGTGTTTGTATACCTGTATACGTCACGACGTTCCAAACTCGACCCCGAACAGATTCACCCCGATCTCAGAACAACACCTGAAGACAAACGCGAGGTGGTTTTCGACCAGAAAAACTGCCGTTTCATTCCGCAGGCGCTCGTCGTTAGGACCGATCAAACGGTCATCGTCAAGTCGGGTGATGCGTGCGCTCACAACACGCATACGATCCCTCTCCGTAACAGCGGGCAGAACTTCATCTTGAGTCCGAACGATCGGGTCGGGGTCCCCGTCACATTGCCGCAGCCGGAATCGGTACCGATCACGGTTAAATGTGATCTGCATAGCTGGATGAAAGCCTTCTGGTTGGTCGTCGACCACCCTTACGCCACCAAGACCGATGCCCAAGGCAAGTTCACGATCAAACACCTTCCCGTGGGCGAACGCCGATTTCGCATCTGGCACGAGCGGATCGGTTACATCGATCGCAAATTGGATCCGAAAAATACGAAGTACGAGTTGAACGTGGGCGAAGGCGAGCTCAAGCTCGACCCGATCGAAGTACCCGTCGAGTGGTTTACCCAAGACAGCTAGACCATGTCTAGTATTGTTTTGGCGGATTCAGACGCGATCGAAGCTAAAATACGAGCATTTGAGTCGATACAGTTTCGTGGGGCGCGCTCTTGTGGCCTGTCAAGGGCCTTATTTCGGGTCGCGGTGTTGCAATTCCGCATGAAACCCTGCGGGATTCGTGCTCACGCAGTATGCTCTTGAGCCGAGAATCGATCCTTGACGCGACACTACATAACCGCGCATTCGCCGCACGATTCGAACTGACATTTCGCGCTATCGGCCGCCCGATTCATCCGACTCATCGAGCCGAAGCAGGTTGAGCGATTGTAGGACGTCGTCCGAGAGATGGCCGGCGTTGAGGCTGCTGACCGCTTCATCGACGTGAGCCGGCTTTCCGAATCCGATGAGCGCCGAGGAAACGTGCGGATGGCTCAAGACAAACCGAAGAGCCAGTTCGCTCATCGAGCATGATTCGCCGAGCTGATCTTGAATACGGGCGGCGCGACGGGCGTCGCGTTCGTACAAGTCGAGTGGAAAGAACGGTGTTTTTAGCGTATGGGCGCTTGGCCGGTTGCCGATGATCGCACCGGCTGCGAGGACCCTGATCGCCAGCACGCCCATGTTCTGCTCGGCACAATCCTTGATGACGTTGCCGTAGTCGGTTTCCAAAAAACGACTTGTCATTGGCTGCCCGGCGCTCGGGTTGAGCAGATGATAGGGAACCTGAATCGTCTCAAACGCGCCCGTTGCAATCACCTCGCGCATCGCTTGAGGCTGACCAGTTCCGGTGAGGCCGACGAGTTGAACTTGGCCGGAGGCCTTGAGTTCGTCAAACGTGTCCAGCACACCGCCCGGGCCGATCACGTCCCGGACCGACAAAGACGTCGGTTCGTCACCACGTGCTCGGGTGACCGCGTTGTGTAACTGCAGCAGCGTGACGCGTTCTAGTCCAAGTCGCCCGAGACTTGCGCGAAACGATCGTTTGATCTGGTCGCCGATCGAACCTGACTCCTCGAGCGCCAGGCGGACTTTCGTCGCCACGTGGAGATTGGATTTCGTCCCAAAACCCTTCAGAGCGGAGCCGAGGTTGATCTCGGACTGGCCGGCGCCGTACGTGGCTGCCGTGTCGAACCAATTGACACCCTGCTCGACGGCGCGGGCGATCACCGCGGCTTGCCGATCGACGTCCTCGGCGGTCATGAGTCCGGACACCGGCCCAGCACCGAACGAAACCGCCGAGATCTTGATGCCCGTCGATCCGAGAGAACGGTATTCCATTGTGGGTGAGGCTCTCGGAGATTTCACACGCGCGACATTCAACGACGCCTGCCGAATGCCAGTACACGCGCCTGAATGCCGAGAGCCTATCCAGCTCATCAGGTCTCAGCCGTCGCCGTACGATACCGACCGTGAAAACGTCGAAGACGGCGCGGACGGGTGACGGCGCTCAAATTTCCCTGCCGCCGACAATGACCTGGACGTCGGGAAATTGTTTCTTGATCGCCTTGCCCACCTTGACGCTGACCTTTGTCCCGTCGAGGTTCAGGTATTTCAAGTTCTTGTATTTTCGAAGAGTTTGGACTCCCACATCAGTGATGCCGCCGCAATTGTGGAGATCGAGATGTTCGAGTTTGAAGAGTTTGAATTCTTTGAAAGCGAGCATTCCCACATCGGTCAGTGCCCCATTATAGCCCATCTCGATTCTGACGAGATTTTTGCAGTACTTGAGTCCAACCATGGCAGGGTCTCGAATCGTGCAATTTCCGAGAATGAGTACTTCCAAATCGCGCAAACTCTGGCAACCAACTAAACCTTGGGTTCCGAACGCCGTGTTGCTTGCTTCAAGAAACTGAAGATTAGAAAGTCCTTTCCGTTTCCGAATCGCGGTGAATCCCGCGCCCGTCAAGGTCTTGTTGGCATTCATGATCAGCTCCTCGAGCTCGCGGAGTTCTCCCAGATTTTCGGCCATGCCGAGATCGGTTATTTTTTTGCAGTTACCGATATTCAGCGAAAGCAGTCTGGGAAATTCGCTCAAGTGCACCAGGTCGTCGTCCGTAATACTCGTGTTCGAGACGTTGATTATTTCGAGGTCCTTGATCTTAGAGACGGCTTCCCAACCCGGTGAGCTGAATTGAGTTGACGCGACGTCGAGATCGCGCAAGTTCGAAAATGTCGGCACCGTCTGCATGCCATCATCGGACACAGTGCTTCCTCGAAGAACCAGCGTCTCGATCCTGTCAACGTCGTCACCTAAGCCCAAGATGAGCGATTCGAGTTCCTCATCAGTCTTGATCGGCCCGCCGGTCTCGTTGAATTCGTCGACGAATGCATCGATGTCGTCAATCTGAAGTGCTTTTCCGGCCGGTTTGGATTTCGTACCGTCTTTGGACTCGTCGTCATTCTTTGGGCGGCTGCGCGGCTTCTTCTTGGTGACAGCGGCGACCTGATCCTGGGTTTTTTCGGCCGACTTCGCGGCTGGTTTTTTCGGTGCCTTTGGTTTCTCGGCGTTCTTCTTTTCGTCGCCGTCTTGCCCGGTGAGTTGCTTGAACGTCGGCGGTCCACCTTCACAGCCAACAAACAGGGACAATGACACGGCGGCCGCCAGACACAACGACAACGTCTTCGGGACGGTCTGCCGCTTGAGATTTAGAGGCGACGACCCAACTGTTCTTAAGAAAGGAATGCATGACATGACCAATCTCCACCCTACCGTAACGCGAATATGTCCAGAAAAGTACGACGCAAAAGACATGATAGGTCACCGGGATGGCGCACGCGCCATCGGTACGGTTTTCCGGTGCGCGTTTATCATAGCCCCGCTGGAGCGATGCTGTAAAGCACGCGGGGGCCACGTCGGTCCTGCGTGCATTTCTTGACCGAGGCATGACGCCCACCCCAGAGCTGAAAACGCGGCGGCGCATTCGCTTGCCGGACGCCGGGAGCATAGAATACGCCTGTTCGCTGTTGTGACCGGCCCCGGGCTCTGGCTCTGATCACGCGTCGCTTGATTTCGCACGAATTCGAGCGCGATGCGTGGTCGCCGTCGGTTTCGGACGGGCCAAGAGTGGTGAGTGTCGCGGTAGCAAGTTTTCCGACGAATTTGAGGAGCAGCACGTTTTTCCATGACGACCCCGTATCAAGATATTGTCGAGTCGCTGCGGCAAGCGTTCCCGCGACCGGTCTCGGACCGGCTGCACGATGCGTATTTCGTCTTTTCGTTCATGCGGGCGCTCGACCAGGTCGACGGCATGAAGTCGGTTCGGCCGTTGCTCGGAAAGCAACAGGATCTCGATTTCGAGGCGGCCCGCTGCCGGCGGATGCTCGACGACCCATCGAGCCTGGAAGCGGTCTCCGAACAACTCGTCGAGTACCTCTCGGGCATGTTTATCTGGGGGCACCCCCGCTCGCAGATCAACGTCGTTCCCTCACCGACCATTCCCAGTATCATCGGAGGGTTGCTGCCGTCGATCTACAACCCCAACATCTGCAGCGAGGAGTCGTCGCGAAGAGTCGCCGTCGCCGAGGTCGAGGTGATCTCGATGGCCGCCGACTTGGTCGGCTACGACGCGACGGATGCCGAGGGACTGTTCACCTTCGGTGGCACTGGGACGCTGTTGTACGGAGCGAAGATCGGACTGGAGAAGGCCTGTCCGGGGACGGCTCAATCGGGTGTTCGCGAACCGGCGGTCATCGTCTGTTCCGACCAGGCCCACTACGCCTGTTCGAGCGTGGCGAATTGGCTGGGCTTGGGCGAGCAGAACGTCATCCGCGTTCCCTCGACAGCGGAGAACGAGATTCGCACCTGTTTGTTCGAGACGTCCTTGCGAGAGCTATTCGAACAGGGCCGCCGGGTGGCGTGCATTGTCGCCACGATGGGCACGACAGACGCCTTCGGACTCGACGACCTGGAAGCCATGGTGTCTATTCGCGATGACCTTGCCGACGAGTTCCATCTGGAGACCAAGCCTCACATCCACGCCGACGCGGTCGTCGGCTGGGCCTGGAGCGTGTTCAACGACTACGACTTCGAATCAAATCCACTCGAGTTTTCGCATCGGACGGTGCGCGCGCTTGCGGGAACTTCGCGACGCATTCGCCACCTGGCGCTCGCCGATTCGCTGGGCATCGATTTTCACAAGACCGGCTTCACGCCGTATGTATCTAGCGCGTTTCTATCGCGGCGGCGTGACGATTTGAAACTCATTTCACGGGACGAAACGTCCACTCCTTATCTGTTTCAAACGGGGCACCACCACCCCGGCAAATACACGTTGGAAACGACCCGTAGCGGCTCGGGGCCGATGGCGGCTCTCGCGAACCTGGCGTTGTTCGGCAAGAACGGCTTGCGGTCGTTGTTGGGGCATCTGGTCAGTGTGGCGGAAGTTCTCCGCGATCACTTAGAGGGACACGCGGCCACGACCGTGCTCAACGGTGAGAACCTTGGGCCCGTCACGCTTTTTCGCGTTTACCCCGACGGCGTCGACACCTTCAGTGTGACCGAGCGGGAAATGAAAGACGCCACGTTTCGCGATCAGCTCTTCGAGTACAACGAGTACAACCGCAAGGTGTTCGAACTCGTTCACACCGATGCGCTCAAGGGCGAGGGTGTGGTGATTTCGATGACCGATTGTTATCGGGAAACCGATTACGGAGAACCGGTCGTCGCCTTGAAAAGTTACGTCATGAGCCCGTTTTCTGAAGAAGACCACGCGAACTTTGTACTCGATTCGCTTTGGAAGGCGCGAGCCGCATTGGCTGATGAGCCGTGAATCTGTTTTTCGAGCCGGGCGTGAATCGACCGACGAATTCACGATGAACGAGGCACGCACGTCAGGTTTCGTGCGCGAGCGAACAAGAGCGATTGCGCCATTACGCGGCCGGTCGCAGACTCGTCGGAGGCGCTTCGTCGCGTTGGACGTAGGCGGCCACGACGTCCCGCAGGACGGTGGCGGCGTCGGCTCCCAGTCGTCGGGAAGCGGTTTCCAGCAGCGCGATGTCGCGATCGATGTCGGCGATTTGAACGTCGGTTCGCCGTCCGCAGAAGATTTTGTCGTGGACTCGTTGCGAGCGCTCTTCCGAACTGTAGAACAATTCTTCGCGGAGCTTCTCACCGGGCCGCATCCCGCTGAAAACGATGTTGATGTCGTCGGGATACTTCAGCCCCGACAGGCTGATCATGTCGCGGGCCAGGTTGACGATCTTCACCGGTTCGCCCATTTCGAGAATCAACACGTCGCCGGAACCGCCAATGGCCCCGGCTTGCAAGACGAGTTGCACGGCTTCGGGAATCGTCATGAAGAAGCGTTCCATGTCGGCGTGCGTCACGGTGATCGGCCCGCCTTCGGCAATCTGCCTTCGAAATGTCGGCACCACGCTGCCGGCTGAATTGAGCACGTTGCCGAATCGGACGGTGACGAATTGTGTTTTCGATTCGGCAGAGACAGCCTGAACGTACTTTTCGGCGACGAGTTTCGTGGCCCCCATAATGCTGGACGGGCAGACGGCCTTGTCTGTCGAGATCAGCACGAACCGATCGACACCGTGCTGATCGCACAGGTCGACGACGGTCTTAGTTCCGACGATGTTGTTACGAATGGCCGATTGGGGATTCTCTTCCATCAACGGCACATGCTTGTAGGCGGCAGCGTGAAAGACGAGCTCTGGGTCGAAGTCCGAGAAGAGATTGTCCATCCGCTTCTGGTCGGTCACGTTCGCGACAACGAACCGCAGCGGCGTTTTGCAATCCGTCCGGGCTTCAAACTCTTGGCTGATCGTGAACATGCCCAGCTCAGAATGGTCGACCAACACCAGCGACGCCGGCTCGTACCTTAATAGCTGCCGGCAGATCTCCGCACCAATGCTGCCGGCGGCTCCCGTGACCAAAACACGCTGGTCGCGGATACACTTGCTGATTTCAACGTTGTCGAGTTCCGTCGGCTCGCGGCGCAACAGGTCGGAAATCGCCACGTCGCGGATCGCCAGTTTGTAACGGCCGTCGACAATCTCGTTGACCGCGGGAATCACGTGGGCTTTGAGCCCCGATTCCGAACACAGAGCGACTAGTTCACGGACTTCTGGGCCGGGCACCGCGCTGGGAATGAGCAAGTGGCTGGCACGCGACCGGCTGACGATTGTGCTCCAGTCGATCCACTTCGAATGCACCGTCACGCCGCCGACGAGCACACGTGATTTCTTAGGCACGTCGGCGATAAGACCGACCGCTTCGTACTCGGTGTTCGACGACTGCATCGTCCGCAATAGCCCGATGCCATCCGGGCCGGCCCCGTAGATCAAGGCACGGTGGTTGTCTTGCCGGCCGAAGAGCGGCCGCACGATTTCCAAGAAGAGTCGATGGTGCGAATGTAACAATCCGATTGCCGGTATGGCCAACAGCCAGTCAATGACGATCACCCCACGCGGCACGGCCAGGTCGATCGCGGTGAACACGGTCGCATTCAGAACAAAAAACAGCGCGGTGGCAATCGTCGCCCCGGAAACGATGTACGGAATGTCGGACAATGACGCGTAGCGAAATGAACGCTGCCACGCACCGGTCGACAGACAAGTGATTGCCTTGACCAAAAGCAGAACCGGCAGCGTACCCCAGAACAGATCAGAAAAGTCGGCCGGCAGGTGAAAATCAAAGCGCAACAGATAAGCCGCAGCGTAGCATCCCACGTAAGTGGCGAAGTACGCCGGCACAATGGCGGCCGTCCGATGCTTCATCGAGAAGGCTCCGCGTTCTTTCTAGTTGGACGTCCCAAAACTCGGTTGTGGTCGAATTTAACGATTCAAATCGTAGGGCGTGGGTTGCCCATCAGAGAGTTTTGGGACCGTTTCTAGTGGGATTCATCGATGGAAAATGGAACGATGTCGAAGTGTCGGCGTCAGACGCCCGGGCGACCCGCTACTTGTTTGTCGTTGTCGCGCGTCCGTGCCGGCTTCGATTGAACCGGTGGCACGCTATGCGGCGTTGCGATCAATATCCAAAGTGCGCCAATCGCAAAACCGCACAACTCGATTCCTATACGTTTCGACGTTCGAAACAGCGAACGGTGGACGATCTGTCAATCGCCGGATCGTGTGCGGTGACAATGATTTTCGGGCGGCTTAATACTTCAATCGCGGCTGTGGGTCTATACCAGTTCGCGGGCGTAGCCGCAGGGATGAGCGCGAAACCAGGCCCAGGCACTGGAAATGATCGCGTCGAGCTCTCGGGTTTGGGGCGTCCACGCCAGCTCACGGTTGGCCTTCTGGGCATCGGCGTACAGGATCGCCGGATCACCGGGCCGACGATCTCCATATTTTGTGGCAATCGATTTTCCGGTCACGCGGCGAACCGAGTCGAGAACCTCGCGAATCGAGTAACCTCGGCCGATTCCCAAGTTGTAAAAGTGGGCCTGTCCTGGCTCGACTTTCGCACCGGCGGCGAGATGCGCGGCGCACAGATCTTCAACGTGGATGTAATCGCGAATGCAGGTGCCGTCTGGAGTGGGGTAGTCGGTTCCGAATACGGTCACCGATTCTCGCTGACCCAGGGCAACCTGAAGCAGTATGGGAATCAAGTGCGTTTCCGGGTCGTGGTCTTCGCCGCAACTTCCGTCGAGCGAACAGCCTGCGACGTTGAAGTACCGCAGGGCCACGAAGCCGAATGATGGGTCGGCCGCCACTTTGTCGCGCAGCATTTGCTCGACGAACAACTTCGACCGCCCGTAGGGATTGATCGGCAGCTGTGGGAACGACTCCTCGATCGGCAAACGTTCCGGCTCGCCGTACGTCGCGCAGGTTGAACTGAAGACAAGCCGTTTCACACCGGCGCCGTCCATCGCCTCGAGCAGACAGATCGATCCCCCGGCGTTCGTACGGTAATACTCGTCCGGCTTGTGTATCGACTCGCCGACGTACGCCAGAGCCGCAAAGTGCATGACCGTGTCGACGTCGTGACCACGCATCACCCGCTCGAGACCGGGCGTGTCTCGGATGTCAAGCTGATGAAACGGTACGTGAGCCGGTACGGCCTCTCGATGGCCGCGGCTTACGTTGTCGACGACGGCAACATCATGCCCGGAATCAACGAGTTGCCGAACCATATGTGACCCGATGTAGCCGGCGCCTCCGGTCACAAGGACTCTCATCGATTGTCTCCAGTGTCGAGACGCCCGGGCGCGAGCCCAGTCCACGTCCAAATCGTCCGAATGCGCGGATGATAAACGGCCGGCGGGGACTGCGGGAACCCGGATTTTCGGCCCGGTGGCGCATCGCAACTCGATTTCACAACTGCACTTGACCTAAAAAAAGGGAAATTGTAAAAGCTGCCACGCGCCCGGAAACGGGTGGCTCCGGCAGGCGAAAACCCAGCGCGCCGCCGCCGGATCGTTACTCCCGCAAATCTCCCTCGACAGGACACAAACTGATGGCACGCAAGACGGCGCTCATCGCCGGCATCACGGGACAAGACGGAAGCTACCTCACCGAACTTTTGCTCTCCAAAGGCTACGAAGTTCATGGCCTTGTCCGACGGGCTTCGACCATCAACACGCATCGCATCGATGATCTGTTCCAAGATCCCCACAACCCCGATGTGAAGTTGCACCTGCATTACGGCGACCTCGCCGACGCCAACAATCTGCGGCGCGTCATCGACACCGTCCAACCCGACGAAGTCTACAATCTCGGTGCACAGTCGCACGTGCGAGTCAGCTTCGACCTACCGATTTACACGGCCGACGTGGTGGGGCTCGGCACGTTACGGCTGTTGGAAGCGGTCCGCGAATTCGAAGACTACACGCGCCGAAAGGTCCGCTATTACCAAGCGTCCAGCAGCGAAATGTACGGCAAGGTTGTTGAGACGCCGCAAAAGGAAACAACGCCCTTCTACCCGCGTAGTCCCTATGGTGCCGCCAAAGTGTTTGCCTATTGGACAACGGTCAATTACCGCGAAGCCTACGAAATGCACGCCAGTAACGGCATTCTATTCAACCACGAATCACCCCGGCGGGGCGAAACGTTTGTAACGCGTAAGATCACACAAGCCGTCGGCCGGATTAAACACGGACTTCAGGACAAACTGTTCCTGGGCAACCTCGATGCCAAGCGCGACTGGGGTTTTGCCGGCGACTACGTCGAGGCGATGTGGTTGATGCTTCAACAAGATGCGCCCGACGATTACGTCGTCTCAACGGGCGAGACCCATTCAGTCCGCGAGTTCCTGGAAGTCTCGTTCGGCCATGTCGGACTTGACTACCAGGACTACGTCGAGATTGACGCGCGCTATTTCCGGCCGACTGAAGTCGACTTGTTGCTGGGTGATTGCTCCAAGGCCCGCAAGGCGCTCGACTGGAGCCCCAAGGTGAGCTTCGAAGAACTCGCGCGGATGATGGTCGACACGGACCTCGAACTCGCCGCGCAACAGAAAACGCTCAGAGACGCCGGTCACGAACTGTCTGGCTCGAGCCTGATTCGCCAGGCAGCGTGAAGGCCGCTCCAACTGTTCACCGGGGAGGCACGACCGTGTCCGCGCATCTTAAGAAGCCCATTCTTCTGTTACTGCTGATCGCTCTGTACTTCGCCGTGCGCGTTCCATTGGCATCGAGCCCATTGTACGGCGAAGAGGGTATCTTCGCAGATCAGTTCGCAAACCGGCCCGCTGGTCCAGACTATCTGCTGATGGGTCGCGTCGACGGCGCAAAAATCTATGCGCCGCCCAGACACCCGGCGCCGATTTACAAGACCATCGAAGTCGCGGGATCGCTCGGCTCAGGCTTTCTCCCTGCAAATCTTGAAAACGATAGCAGCGTCACGCCGCCGCTGCGACTCATGTTCTCGATCTTTCAACTTGTCATCTGGATCGGATTGTGCGCGTATCTGTTGTACGGCAAATCGGCCCCGGAAAACCGAGTGTTGCTGGGTATCATCGCTGGTGTGATCGTGGCCCCAATCGCCGTAGTCACGTCGCTGCAGCTACAGGTCGACGGCAGCGTGGGCGTCATCATGAACGGCTTGCTTGCACTCGTGCTAATGGTGCGAGCGCGAAACGATCACCCAGGCCGCTGGTTCTTGCCGGCGCTGTTCCTTTCGACCGTGTTTCTCTCGACGGGAAAACAGGAATGGACCATCGTGTTGTCCATCGCTGTCGTCATGTGGGCCGGTTATCTCGTGCTGGCACGATTGAAATGGCAGGAATCGGTTTCCGCCGAATTTGGGATGATCGCCATCATTTTGCTGGGTATGTTCCTAGGGCACCTTCACAGTTTCTCGGTTGATCCGGAGAACTATCTGGGCGGGATGGGCATCATCGTTCGCATGACTCACACACAAACGGTGGCCAGCGATGCCGCCGGGGCCGACTGGCTCAAGCGAACGAGTCGGCGGCTTCCCATGCTGCTCACACCGATCGCGCTGATTGTTGCCATCGGCACGCTTGCCGTCTTTCAATTGAAGCGCATCAAGCCAACGCACGTGTTCCTGGCGCTATTCGGATTCGGGCTGTTCGGTGCGTTCTTTGTATCGAATTGGGAGACCGATCCCAGGTACTTCGCGCCGTCGCTGGCGGTGCTCACGATGTCCGTCGTTTCGCTTTTCCCAGATTACCTGCCGAAGCGGCTGGGATTTGTCATGGTCGGTATCGCGATCTTCATGTTCGGGCACACCGCGAAAGATTTCTACAATGGACGGAAAATGGTTTGCGAGCCGAACTGGCTGGCCCACGGAACACAACAGCAGCCCGGTTCGCTGCTCATCCTTTCCACGGCTCAGGGTTGGAATAAGCCCGGCGTCGATTTTGCCGGAAGCTCGCTCGGTTTTGAAGGCGCCCAGGACTTCGCATCGCAGTACGTCAAGAATGTTCATAAGCCCGTTCTCGGCGAGCCCAAACCTGAACCGATACAACAAGCCGGCCTGCCCCAATCAAAACAGGATGCAGCGAAAAGATAACACCGGTTTCGTGCAGCGTGGTACGTTCCGACGGACTTCACGAAGTCGCGATTGGGAACGGCTTGGAATTCGGCTGCCGGATGGTATCGGGACAAAGATTCGAGTCGTCGTCCAGATAACAACAGGGAGCCGATTACGTCGGCTTAGAGGGAGTTGACACGGAATGCAGGTCACCGTGCTGATGGCCGTTTACAACGGAATGGACACCGTTGTCGGCGCGATAAATAGCGTTCTCGATCAGACGTTCGATGACTTCGAACTGCTCGTCGTCGACGACGCTTCCACCGACGGCACGTCCGATGTTCTTGACGAATTCCAATCACGCAACCGGCGCGTCCGTGTGCTTCATAACGCCCCGAACCGGGGAATGGCGGCTTCGCTCAACATTGGAATCCAAAACGCCGGTGGCGAATTGATCGCTCGGCTTGACGCCGACGACCTTTGCTTGCCCGAGAGACTCAAGCAGCAGGTCGACTTCATGAACGGGCACCCGGAAATTTCGGTGCTCGGCGGTGCCGCGCAACTCATTGACGAAGCGGGACAATCGCTCGGTACTGAGCAGCGTCCCGAAACGCATGACGAACTCGTCAGCCGAATTTATCGCGAGTGCCCCTTTTATCACCCATCGGTCATGGTCCGTCGTAACTTCTACGAAGAATACGGGGGATACGATGAGCGGATGAAACGCAGTTGCGATTACGACCTGTGGCTCAAAGGCTGCCGAAGCCATCGCTACCACAACCTTTGCGAACCGCTGATCCGCTACCGCGTCCGCAACAAACCGGTCGCCAAAGATCTCTACGAAGTGAGCCTGGCGCTGGCGCTGGCCGGCTACCGAGAACGAACGCCGCTCAAGTGCGGACTCGCCATTAGCCGCTACGTCGCCTCGAATGCGCTATCGGTGATGGGTCTTCGCCAATCATGGCCCCGCCGGGCCGCGTGAGCGATACGGATGGACTTGTTCGAGCCGTCGGTCTTCGAACTCGCCATTTTTTGAATCGGTGCCATTTCTTCCTTGCCGCCACTTGATCATTTGCGAGCGATGTCGTGCGTCGTTGGGCGTGTCACGGCGAGAATATGCTTGCACTCCGGATCGTGCCGACGCACAATGATGCTGACATGTGCATTCACGCGCGGAACATCGCGCACGTGCGTGTCACGTCGGCAATGACCGCCCCACTTGGGAGTGAAGATCCACCAGGAGAGCAATGAGAATGCGCACGCGAGATCGTTCGGACGCGATGACAAACAGGTTTTCAATTGTAGCGACCTTCTGCTTGGCCGTTGCCGGATTGGCCCAAGACGCCGGCGCGGCGGAACTCAAGGTGGTGACGAACGTCGAACAACAGCCGTTGGTCGCCGCAACCACGCGGATTCTCGAAGCGCTCGAATATGTCGGCGCTCCACTCGCCGAAAAGGACGCCCAGGCGCTCAATGCTGCACTCAAAGATGCCGATGCGAGCCAATCTGTAAAGTCCATTCAGAAAACTCTCGACGCCTATTGCGTGGCGGGCGTACACATCAACGCCGAGAGCCGCGTCTCCGTCGTCGAAGGTCCGGCGGCCAAGACGCTCGTGCATCAAGGTTGGCGAACGTTTCTGGTCAAGGTTCACAACGAGGCGGGCGTAACGGCCGAGCTACAAGCTGTCAGCCCGAACGCGGCCCCGCAGTTCAAACGATCGCGAGGCTCAAGCCGGCCGAAACGGAGCATCACGCGCAGCGAAGCCGCCCAGCGGTTTCTCAGCATGGAAATGTACGGCAAACAGCCGCTGAAAAAGGCGCTTTCCGGGTTGGAGCTCGAATACCGCATCATCCAGCTCTATAGCCGGGACGTCGGCAAGCGGGAAGCGAAACTCGCGTTCAATGTTGGCCAGGGAACGCAGGACATCGGCTTTCGAAACGAGGTGCCGATCCTATTTACCGCCATTCCAGCCGTGGAAGTTTCTCTGGAGGTGAGGGACCACGACGGGTCCCCGACGATGGCGGCGTTTGTTGTCCGCGACGACCTCGGACGCGTGTATCCCAACCCGGCCCGCAGAACGGCTCCCGACTTTTTCTTCCACGACCAGATCTATCGCGGCGATGGCGAATCGATTCACCTTCCGCCCGGCGAATACGACGTCAGCGTCGCGCGCGGCCCCGAGTATGCCGTTCAAAACGTGAAATGGACGGTGAAGGAAGGTGTAGTCAGCCAACGCGAAAGAGTTTCACTCAAACGCTGGGTACACCCGGCAGCTCGCGAGTGGTTTTCGGGCGACCACCACGTGCATGCCGCCGGTTGTCAACACTATGAAAACCCCAACGAAGGGGTCACACCCGCCGACATGATGCGGCATATCCTCGGTGAAGACTTAAACGTCGGCTGCGTGCTTTCGTGGGGACCATGCTGGTATACGCAAAAGCAATACTTCGAAGGCAAAGCCTCGGCGCTCTCACGACCCGACTACTTGATGCGGTATGACGTCGAGGTCAGCGGGTTTCCTTCGAGTCACGCCGGGCACCTCTGCTTGCTACGTCTCTCGGAAGACGATTACCCCGGCACGACCGAAATCGAAGAGTGGCCGAGCTGGACGATGCCCGTTCTGAAATGGGGAAAAGATCAGGGCGGCGTTGTCGGTTACAGCCACAGCGGCTGGGGAATCTCCCTTCCCGATTACATGCCCAACGGCTCGCGGAAATTCGTCAACATGAACAAACTGCCGACAGGCTGGGATGGCCGAGCGGCCGACAAACTTCCCGACTACGAGATGCCGCCTTTCGACGGCATCGGAGCCAACGAGTATATTGTGACCGTGACGCACGACGTGTGCCACTTTATCTCGGCCGTCGATACGCCCAGCATCTGGGAGTTGAACGTCTGGTACCACACGCTCAACTGCGGCTATCGCGCGCGGATCAGCGGCGAAACGGACTTCCCCTGCATCTACGGCGACAAGGTCGGTCTGGGGCGAATTTACGTGAAGCTCGATCCGGGCGAGAAACTCGATTTTGACACGTGGATCCAGGGCCTCAAGAACGGTCGCAGCTATTGCGGCGACGGACTGAGCCACATTTTCGACTTCAAGGTGAACGACGTCGCGCTCGGCGAACCAGGCTCGGACGGCGAAATCAGCCAGCTCAACATCGCCAAGCCGGGGAAAGTAAACGTTTCATTCGAAGTGGCGGCGCTACTGGCCGAGAAGTCGACCAAACGAACCGAGCGCATCCGCAACGCTCGGTTGGATCAGAAGCCGTATTGGCACCTCGAGCGTTCGCGAATCGGGTCGACGCGCACGGTGCCCGTCGAAATCATCGTCGACGGCTACCCGGTGGCCACGAAGAACATCGAAGCCGACGGCTCGACGCAGTCATTGAGCTTTGACGTCGACGTCAAACATTCGAGTTGGGTGGCGGTGCGCGTTTTGCCGTCCGTTCACACCAATCCGATTTTCGTTCAGGTCGACGGTCAGCCCATCCGTGCCAGCCGACGGAGTGCCGAATGGTGCCGCCGGGCGGTCGACGTCTGCTGGGATTCCAAAAAAGGCCGCATTCGCGACGAAGACAAGCCCGCTGCCGAAGCAGCCTACAACCATGCCCGGAGCGTCTATGAACGAATTGTTGGAGAAAGCATCGCGGACTAGAACCCATCCTGAAACCCGGTTGTGGGCGAATTCGACGCTTGAAAACAAGGATGTTTCCGAGCCAACAGAGGGTTTCAGGACTGACTCTAGTATCTACCATCGATAGAATTGAGACGGGCCGAAGAGTGGGATGCGTTCGATTGGGAGAGCGCAAGCGATACTGCAACCGAGCGAGCTACGTCCGATGACGACTGTTATCGGTCTGCTCGATCTCTTCGCCTGACACGAGCCAATGATTTGCATATCCATCGCACCCGAATCACGAAAGCTGGCGAAGGTCGACTTGATCAACGCGGCGCGGAACTGCGATCTCGTCGAGTTGTGCCTCGACCACTTCATCAAAGATCCGGATGTCGGCGACATGCTCGACGGTCTGTCAAAGCCGGTGCTCGTCTCGTGCCGCCGCCCGGAAGAAGGTGGGTTCTTTAAGGGAACCGACGATCAGCGGACGTCGCTGCTGCGGCAGGCCATTGTCGCCGGGCCGGATTATGTTGAACTCGATATCGAAATCGCCGGGAGCATTCCCCGTTTCGGCAAGACGAAACGGGTTGTCTCTTTCACGAAACTCGACGGCGAGCTTGGCGACATCGACTCGCTCTGCAAAGACGCGGCCGCCGCCGATGCGGACATCGTCAAGTTCACCTGGCCAACACCCGATCTCGAGGCGGCGTGGCCCTTGTTGTCAGCGGTCAGCAAAGAGCGTGAGCTTCCGGTGGTCGGCGTTGGTTTGGGCAGGGCCGGCCTGACGTTTTCACTCCTGGCGGCTAAGTACGGTTCGCCGTGGGTCTACGCGGCGCTCGAACATGGCATGGAAGCGCACGAAGGCGAGGCGACCGTCTGGGACCTCGACGAAATTTACGACCGGAAGAACATCACAAAGAAAACTCGATTTGTCGGAGTCGTGGGATTAGGAAAAACGGCTGCAACGACGGTTCGTATTCTCAACGCGGGCTTTCAGCGAATCGAGCTCAATACACGATGTCTGCCGATCGAGTTGGGTGACCTGACCAAGCTCACCAAAAGGCTCGAAGCGCTAAAAATCTACGCTGTCATCGTCGACGCCAAGTGGAGCGAGAAGGTACTCGACGTCGCACAAGAATGTGACACGACCACCAAGGCCAGC
>Ga0315336_1001461_pt1 | contig 45719 bp, 40 predicted proteins | sample ASW5metaG_FD_204512 | JGI IMG/M metagenome (GOLD analysis project Ga0315336, IMG submission 204512) | Ammonia-oxidizing marine archaeal communities from Monterey Bay, California, United States - ASW #5 | ecosystem: Environmental > Aquatic > Marine > Intertidal zone | place: USA: California... | reverse complement strand
TGCTTGAAGATGGCCAACCGGACGTCCTCCCAGCTAAACCTTTCAAAAACAAGAAATCCAACCCAGAACGCACCCACTAACAAAAACACCCCAAAAAAAAGAAACGATTCCACAACCCCCTCCCCAAGCCGTTAAGACAGAGACAGTTTAACGGTCTGTGTGTCGAGTCACCAGAGCAGTTCCCTCGCGCGCGTACTGGTGCATTTGTGAATGGAAAACGACAGGGACCTTTATTTTTTTTAACTACTTTTTATCTGGAGATCTGTGAGCGTATGGCAAGGAGCAGTCCCACTGGCCCACATGCGCCTCTTAGGTGGTAACAAAGTCTCAAGGGTTCGCTTGCGTGGGCTGTTGGGCAAACAGGCGCTTGGGCCTCGCGCCCGTAATGTGTGCCGGCGTTTCATGAATGGGATGAATGGACACGGTTACTGTTCCGGCACCTGAACGAACCTCACGGATACCCTGGTATTCATCTGAGAACCAAAACCCGCGAGCTGCTTCAATGCAGGGAAACTTGGCGCCGAGGACGCCCTGTTTTTCTGGCCATTTTCCCTCAAACTCTTCTGTGTGCACCGTGAAATGGTAGTATCCTTGCTGATCCGGATAGGTGGGCAACTTACCGAGCCTCTCCCCATACGCCGCCATAGCTTCTGGGTTTTCGAGTTGCACAATCACCAGCATGATAACTGGTTTATCGCAGACAACTTCTAGCTGTTCAGGTTCGGCAAAAGCATTGCTGGTCCTAATCAAAGCTAGCAAGACACAAAAACCAAAACGTATATGAAGCATTGACCTTCTCCCTTCAAGTTAGGGAGTAAATCTACGCCCCTTAAGGGTCACTCGTCTTCGTCTTTTTCTTCTGCATAGCCCTTTTGCGAAGGCGATTTTCTACAGCCAACGAAAGGACAAAGTGGGAATTATCAAACCGCTACATTGCTGAACATTTCGTTGGCTACGGTCCCTTTTGGTATGGCCACCATGCCGCCTTTCAGTACGATCACATGGCTGCCATTCCGCTCATCACACAGTCCACACTCATTCTCACGAACACAGGTGATGGAATTTATAAGAATGCAAAGCAGACCGCTAAGATGCGGCCAGATTTTGCGTCCGCGGAAATCGAAGGTGGGTCATGGGACATTGTGGATGAACGGCCGCAGGACCACCGGAATCGGCATGAATGTTTTTGTGGAAAAGACCCTTAAGAACGGCCTGGTTATCCGGGCCTTTCTGGGCAATAGAAAGCAAGCCTACGCCTGTTTGGACTTCATGGGTATGACTTTGGCCCCTGTTATGTCCTAACAAAGTTTCAAGGGTTCGCGGACACTCGCAGACTCAAGGCAGTTGGCGCAGATGGCGATCGAACCAGTTAATCATCGGGCCGTAATGGTCGGGCGGGTTGGGCCCGGCAATCAGGGCATCGCCGTGGCCACCCCCGGGCATAGTAAGGAATTCCGCTGTCACACCGTTTTCTTGAAGCCGCGCATAAAGCAATTCGCTTTGGTTGTAAGGCACGGCGATATCCGCATCGCCATGGATCAATAAGAACGGTGGGTCATCCGGCGAGATATGAGTGGTGGGGGAGGCTTCTGCGTATAGCGCAGCCTCATCTGTTGGCGGGCTTGACGGCGAGGGTGCGCCTAGAAAGGCGCCCACAAAGGAAGTCAGCAGTGAGTTTGAGCCTCTGAGTAAGGCGTTTGAGCTTATTGTCTGCTTGGCGAATTCCACCAGATCGGTCGCCGGATACAGTGCGACGACCGCTTGCACCTTTGCACTCTCTTGATCAACAGGGCTAATACCCGTGCTGTTTTCGTCGCCGTCCAGCGCGCCCAGCATGCTTACCAGATAGCCGCCCGACGACCCACCGATGGCGCCGATGCGGTCCGCATTGATGCCGAAGCGGTCTGCATTATGGCGGATGAAGCGCACCGCCCGCTGGGAGTCCGCCACAGGAGCCGGATAGGAAAAGCGGGGCGTGGCCCGGTGATTGATGGCAAACACGGTATAGCCGGCCGCCAGAAACCGGTCGACACCCTTCACCGGCCGCGCGACGGCCTGCTTGAGAGGTTCGGCGTCGAGGCTGAGCGGCGCCAGCCAAGCGCTGCCGGGAATCAGTACCAGTCCATAGCCGTTTTGCTCTTCCGGGGTATGCACGTCCATCAGCAACGCCAGCCCGGAATACATGCCGTATATGACATTGCTCTCAACCCTGGCCTGAGCGTGCGTGTCGGAGGCTGCGTTGACAGTGAGCAATGCTGTGAGCGCCCAGATCGCCCGCCTAACTTTATCCATAGAGCATTCCCCCCGTTTTAGAACTGCGCCAACTGTCTAGACCCCGCGCCGTAGTCATCTGACTTAACGGTAAAGTCAGTACCACCTGCGACTTTATCCAAGTCACTCATATCCAACTCGTCTTTATCTTTCTTGTCGTCTGGTGTCATGTTGATACTCACCTTTAGCTGTTAACAGCCTTTGTAGTCTTTCTTCACTAGGCTTTGGCCCCTGTTATGGCCTAACAAAGTTTCAAGGGTTCGCTTGCGGGGGCTGTTGGGCAAACAGGCGTTTGGGCCTCGCGCCCGTAATGTGTGCCGGCGTTTCGTTAATGGGATGAACGGTCACAGTTACCGTTCCGGCACCTGAACGAATCTCACGGATACCCTGGTATTCATCGGAAAACCAAAACCCGCGCGCTGCTTCAATGCAGGGAAATTTGGCGCCGAGGACGCCCTGTTTTTCTGGCCATTGTCCCTCAAACATCTCAGTGTGCACCGTGAAATGGTAGTATCCTTGCTGATCCGGATAGGTGGGCAACTTACCGAGCACCTTCATATACGCCGCCATAGGTTCTGGGTTTTCGAGCTGAACAATCACCAGCATCATAACTGGTTTATCGCAGGCAACTTCTAGTTGTTCAGGTTCGGCAAACGCATGGGTGCTGCTAAACAAAGCCAGCAAGACCCAAAAACCAACACGTATATCAATCATTGACTTATTCCCTTCAAGTTAGGGAGTAAGTCTACGCCCCTTAAGGGTCACTCGTCTTCGTCTTTTTCTTCTGCATAGCCCTTTTGCGAAGGCGATTTTCTGCAGCCGAGCGAGCCGGGCGGCTCGCAAGTCCAGAACCCCTTGAAAATGAAAGAGCACAAGGTGTCCAATGTCTACGCACACATGTGGTGGAATATTGAAGCGTCAAATGGCAATGAGCCTGCAAAAATAGATAGAGACAAAATTGCAAAAAAGATGACGCCTTCAAGGCTAGAAGACGCCCAAAGATTTGCCCGTGAGTGTGTGAAGAATGTATTATTGAACTGAAAAGAGAATTGCTATGTGGGGACGTTATGACACTCAACTTTAAGGAACCCAATGATCGTCTAATTGCTTTGATTAAAATGCGTGGCAGCCTGGATGGTGCACCGGTCCTGTGGTGGTACAAGGGAAGTCAGTACGGTATCGTTGAGCGTCAGCCAAGACTGCTATGGCAGGTTGAGGGCGCTCAACTCGGAAAGTACATCAAACAAGAAGACGGATCCTACGATCACGTCTTCCGCGACATTATGTTCTATATGGACCCGGTCACTGATAAAGTAATCAAGAGCTATCAGAATCCATACACAACCCGCACTCATGAACCACCAGTGATGCGTATGGGACCTTTTACATCCAACATCGATGCGGAAGGGCAAAAAGTCAAATTGCCACCAAATATGCCACCGGAGGCGTTGGTCGTGGATTGGCGGAATGAAAATGTAACCGTCCAGGCGGGTAATCTTTATATCCGAGAGAGCGCCACTACAAGGATTGCCAATCCAGCTAAGGACTCCGGCAAAGAAGGATCATCGACAAAAGATTTCTTTTATCTCAATGACTTTTTTACCCTAATCGGCAAAGTCGACGATATTCAGAACGAAACTAATCTTAGTGTTCCGGCTCACACCAGCTATCAGAGTCTAAATGAATGGACTCCCTGGCTTGAGATGGGCGACCGGGATGGTGCCGTTCTAGGGCGTGGGGATTCCGTTAAGCTTGACGACTACACCGAATTGCCAACGGAACTCCGCAACAACATCGAAGCCGACGAACCTGGCTTTTTTGATGATCCTGAATTTGCCCTATGGGATCGCGCCTACACACCGCTCAATCAATAGAAGGGGATTCGCGTGTATCAACAAACTGCCGATAGGTCTGTACGTGTCAGCCGGCGCATGTGCCTCAGCACCATGACGTTAGGGTTAATTACCCTGGTCGGCGGCGTTGCGTCTAGTTCATACAGAACAGTGCTCGCAACTCAGCAGACAGACTCATTTACTACGTCAAATGCTTACAATGGTCCCGTTGTTCCAGGTTTTTCGTTTCCTGCATCATCGGATGTTGTGCTCTACCTTAATCCCCCCAAGCCGGATTCCGAGAAGAGTATATTGCAAGTGAACATTATAAAATTTGCTGATTAATACGAGAATGGATAGTCCCGCAGAGAAGTAAGCTTACGGCAGAGCGCAGTCCCTCTGGCCCACATGCGCCTGTGAGGCTGGTGGTCCATACGGGCCAGCTGCTTATCGCCCTGTGAGGAGCCACAGAAAGGAGCGCCCTGTTGCCCAACTAGCGGGTGCAAGAGCGGGCGCAAGGAAAAAAAATCCCAACCAGTCAGTAATATAGTCAGGAATATCTATGAACCCGGAAACAACACCGGATTGGAACAACACCACACTGACCAGAAAGCCAATAATTAGTACACCGGCCTCCAACCAACCAACCCAGTAAATAAAAACTCCTAGTCGCTGAACAAATGTTGGGCCGCCCTCAAATTTAGTGTCAGGTTTAAACAGGCTCATTTGCCGGTGCTCCTGGCCGCGCGCGCGCGTACTGCTGGCATTCTCTTCTCTCACCACCCCTAGACCCACGCTTTCAGCCATTCCCACTCAATAGTAACCCAATTTGAAACCCTTATAGATAGTATGTTTCATGGGCATTTTTTTAACTTTGTAACTTCTTTGTAACTTTTAATCATCTCTCTTTTCTATTTGTTTGTCCGGAGATAACCCGGATTTAATTTCAGCACATATGGTGGTGTAATCAAATCCATAAGTTGAAGAGAAAACTTTCACAGAAGAAAATATCTCTTTATTCTTTTTAACTACTACAGGCTTTGATTGGGCATTAAGTTCACCAGTTAATTTGTATCCTTTCTTAACAGAGGTTTGCACTGGTGGTGATGGCGGCCCACTGCACCGCAGACCTAGGCTTTTAGAACTATCTGCGAACCATAACCTTGGAATCTGCATTTAGATCACCGTTCGGATCAACCAGATGCCCCGCAGGAAAAGCCACGGAGGTAGCGGGCGTGGTCGTGTCCAGACACAGAAAGTGGTTGTTGTCGGCGTCGCCTAGCTCTGCCAATGCTGCCGGACTCACCTCGGACCGAGAGCCATCCGCAGCGGTGAGGCTTACCTTATATAACGTCCTCTGTGCCTCGCCCAACTCATCTCTGTTGGGCAGTCTCACGCCACCTGTCCAGGTCACCCGCACCACTTGTTTGGTGGCGGTGGGGCAAGACGTTCCCCGACCCGACAGCGACCAGATATCCTTTGGCACCGCCGCAGCCAAAATAATCTCTGGGCCGGCGTCGAGAGGAATAACCGAGACTTGGGTACCACGAAAGTTCACCTGGGGGCTGTCGGTGGCGTCTGAGAGCACATCATCTACGATCAACACCTTAACTGGCGGATCATCATCGGCATTACCGAATTCACCAATCAGCAAAACCGTCCGATTTTCATCCACGTCGCTTGCTGGGCGCAGGGTGACACACAGAGGCGTGTTAGTGGCTCCGGACTGCCTGACCACACGGAAGTCTTCAGCTTGCAATGAATCTGGGTTAACGGTGTGGCTCAAAACCACCGGCATACCGTCCTCACCCCACGCGCCTAAACACAGGACATTAGCGCCAAAGGGCAGATTGTTGTCTAACCCAAAGAAAGCCGAAAGCGGACGCGCTGATTGCTCCGCTGCTAGCTGCTGAGCACCTTCTGCAACAACGACGGATGCATGAGCCAAACCAAACAAGGCAGCCACGGCGCAAAGTAGTTTAATTATAATAGGTAATTCGCTTTCCAAAACCCACTACCATCCCTACTCCTACACACTGTCTATTGCTACTTTGTACCACATTGCAGGTTTCTAAAAAAAAATCCTAAAAAATTTTTTGCTATCGAAATGGACAGGGGTTTCAGCCCCATAGTGTGCATGCGTCGCGTATGTACGTGTTTTGTGTTCGGGTACTTGTTTGTAAGGGGTATAGCCCTTTTCCATGTGGCGATTTGCTGCAACTAAGTGGGCGGCGGCGGCGGCGAGACATTTGGTGTCGAAACGGCCTGAAATATGACCAGCTGGATGCTGTGTGGATGCTAGAGAGATGTAACAAAGACGAAGTCTCTGCTAAGTCATTGAAAAGATTGGTAGGCGCAGTAGGATTCGAACCTACGACCCGCTGATTAAGAGTCAGCTGCTCTGCCAACTGAGCTATGCGCCCTTTAGTCGTACCCTACAAGCCACTCCAGGCAGGCGGTTGTCTTATAAAGGGATAGATTGAGGCAGGCAACATTAGTAACCAGTCAGAACTTGCTCCTATTAAACCGTTATAGATAAGTAGGCGCCAAGCCTTTTATACGTCCCTATGAACATGAACACTCATAAGCAAACCCATACCAAGCATGATCGTCAATAACGATGTGCCTCCATAGGAAATCAGTGGCAACGGTACGCCAACGACGGGGATCAAACCCATAACCATTGCGATGTTGATAAACACATAAAGAAAAAACGTTGTTGTTATCCCCATAGCAACAAGACGGCCAAATTGTTGGCGACATCGCACGGCAATCGCGAAGCCATATATGATAACAACGACATACAAGCTGATAAGTACAACCCCACCCACCAAACCAAGTTCTTCGGCCAGCATTGTAAAGATAAAGTCAGTCTGTCTTTCCGGCAGAAAATTTAGGTGGCTCTGAGTACCTTGCAAGAAACCCTTACCGAACAAGCCACCGGAGCCAAGCGCAATCTTTGACTGCATAATGTGATATCCGGCACCGAGTGGATCCCGTTCGGGGTTAAGGAAAGTTAGGATACGAGTCTTCTGGTAGTCCTGAAAAAATTTCCAGGCGACGGGTACAGCTGCAACGCTCGCCACAATAACTACACCAAATTTCCACAAGCGAACCCCTGACAAGAACAGTATGACAGCGCTACCCATGATAACCATTAGTGCCGTACCAAGATCCGGCTGCCGAATGATCAAAGTCACTGGCGCAACCACTATCAAAATAGGAATAAACAAAAGTAGTGGTTTTTGGACATCGTTTAAGCTCATACCGTGAAAATAACGGGCGAGGGCAAGGACTAGAGCTATTTTCATTAATTCAGAGGGCTGTAAGTTCATAAAGCCAACGCTTATCCAACGCTGTGCACCGCCGCCAACAACTCCTCTAGCATCCACAAAGATAAGTAGGATCAATACTACCGCGTAAACGGTATATGCAGAGCGCATGATTAACCGAATATCCAGCATTGCTATGACTAACATGAGGAGCAGTCCGAGCCCAAAACGGAGCATCTGCCGCGCCGTCCATGGGTCTAAACTCGCGTTAGCCGCAGAATACAACATAAAGAAACCTATCGCCGCTATACAACACAAGAAAAAAACTAGAGACCAGCTCATGTGCCATAATTTCTCAATCATATTCATCTCACCACGGCGCAGCCTGACGGTGAAAAATTCTGTATTACTCATACTGGCTGGCTCCCATTGGCTCCGGGTGATTGATCAACGTCATCCCGGGGCTTGAGGGAAGGATCGTAATTCAACACATACTCCATTATGTCACGAGCTATGGGTGCGGCAACTGTAGCACCACTGCCACCATGCTCTATGACAACCGACACGGCATATCTCGGCTGATCTTCCGGTGCATAGCCGACAAATAGCGCATGATTGCGTTCACGCCATGGGAGATCTTTCTGAGCTCGCAGGCCCGCCTCTCGCTCAGAAGTGGTAATCCGGCGCACCTGAGTAGTGCCTGTCTTACCGCTCATCAGCTGTCCATCAGACCTCAGCTTTGATAAACGCGCAGTTCCTAGCTGACCATTAACTACTTCAAGCATTCCCCGACGAATAACGGCCAAATGACTTTTAGGAATATTCAGCGTATCAAGTTCCGGCAAACTGATTTGCGTAACTGAGTCGCCGTCAATAATCCTCCGTATCAAAACAGGCGCTACGGCCATACCGCCATTAGCTATTCGCGCCGCCATTACTGCAAGCTGCAGGGGTGTTGCCAACAAGTAACCCTGACCAATTCCCATATTAAAGGTTTCGCCCCTCTGCCATTTTTCACCCAGCGTAGACAGCTTCCACGCCTCTGTAGGAAGAAGCCCTTGCCGTACGGTAGGAAGCCCGAAGTCAAATCGGCTACCAAAACCAAACCTGCCAGCCATTTCAGCTATTAGGTCAACGCCTACTCTTCGCGCCACCTCATAGAAGTACACATCGCAGGACTGCGCAATCGCCTGTCTCATATCAATAGAGCCGTGACCGTGTTCTTTCCAGCAATGGAAACGCCGATCACCAAGATCAGTATGACCAAGACAGTCGATAGTTTGGTTTGGAGTAATATCACCATGTGCCATCGCGGCTAGCGCAACTATCATCTTAAATGTGGAACCAGGAGAATATTCACCATTAATTGCTTTGTTAGTCATAGGTGCGCGAGGGTCAGATGAAAGAGACTGCCACTCTCTTTGTGTCATACCGCGATTAAAGGCGTTCGGATCAAAACTCGGCGTAGACGCCATCACCAAGATTTCACCGGTATAAATATCTAGTACGACGCACGATCCACTGCCAGCGCCAATCCGATCTGCAGAGAATTTCTGTAAACGCTCGTCTAAAGTTAGAATCAGATCATTACCAGCCTCTCCGTCTCTGTGATCTAGTTCACGAATTACACGACCAACAGCATTTACCTCAACCTGACTTGTTCCACCAGAGCCCCTCAACACCAGATCATATGCCTTCTCAACGCCGGCCTTACCAGTCCTAAACCCTGGGAGTTGGAGAATGCGGTCCCCCGTTAATTCATCTTCATCGACGGCAGAAACGTAGCCTAATACGTGGGCGCTCGAATAATCGTGCGGGTAATGACGAGTCGACCCTTCATCAATAACAATACCCGCAAGATCCGGTGAGTTAACTTGAATACGAGCCATCTCTTCCCAATTGAGATCACCACGCACGGTAACAGGAACGAAAGCAGGCTTGCGTCTCACTTCCCGCTTGACACGTTCGTAGTCGGAATACGATAGAGATATAATCGTCCCCAACTGACCCAGCGTAGCTTCTAAATCTTGAGCCTGTTCGGGCACTATAAGAACACGGAAATTCTGCCGATTAACCGCCAGTGGTTGCCCAAAGCGATCTAATATTCGTCCCCGCAGCGGTGGCAACAATCGGATACTTATGCGGTTTTCTTCAGCCAACATCCGATACTTGTCGGACTCCACAACCTGAAGGTAGTACATTCGCGCCGCAAGACCTGACATAAGCAAGGCCTGCCCTCCACCGAGAAGTGCCACCCGGCGGTTAAACAATCTCGTTCTATCGCTATCACGGCTATTAATCATTCGTTGGTAAGTACCATCAACTGCGCCTTTGCCAATAACCAACTAAACAGGGGATAAAGAGTTACGGTAATTAAACATGTCCCTGCAAGGTCTTCTACCCGAGTAAATCCAAACTCTGAGACAATCCCCACACACACCCACTTCACCAAGATAGCCCCCGCTGCAATAACAGCGAACACAAGCCAAATAATAATAAAAGACTTCGCATAAAAAAACTTATGTTGATAAAAAATCAGCCATTGAGTGAGAAGCAACGCGAGCACACCCGAACCTATGGGTGCTCCTGTTAGCAGGTCGTCAGCAACACCTAAAATAAAACCCGAGCCATAACCAAAAAGATCGGGTCGATGCAGTGACCAGAAATAAACACAAACCAATGCGTACATCGGGGTTACTTGAGCAAAACCCGGCACATAGTTTGGGGTCACACCGTAAAGCACAAGAATAAATGTAAGACCAAATGGAAGTAGTTTTCGTGCCTCTATATCGATCCACTGCCAAACTGATCGTTGCATCTGGTCGCCCGCCGCTTATTGCTTTGAATTAAGCTCGGACAAAATTTCACCGAGACCAAAATCAACAATGCGGATATGCGTTATGCGGTTACGAGCAACATACGGTTCAATCTGAACTAAATTCTCTTCAACCCTAACCACCTGACCAACTGGTATACCAGGTAAGAAAGCACCTGCAGCACCAGATGTGACCACGGGATCACCTGGAGACACAATTGACTTGGTGTCAAGAAAAAGAAGCCTTGGACGATTGCTGTTATCTCCCGCCAGCATCGCCCGCAGCCCTGAATCACCGACCAAGACAGGAATACGGGAGTTTATATCACTTATAAGCAGAACCCGGGAGGAGCGGCGACCAACTTGGCTAACCCGGCCAACCAACCCTTCACCTGCAATTACTGCTTGCCCTTTGTCCACGCCGTGCTCGCTGCCGGCGGTAGTCAACATACTTTGTGCGAATGCACCACCGGTATCACCGACCACACGAGCAGTTATATAGCTTATAGCTGGCTCAGGTGACAAAACTAACAACTCATTTAGAGCTAGATTCGCGGTCTCCAGCCGTTTGGCTACGACCTGCCATTGTTGCAAATGATTATTTTCTTCACGGAGCCTCACATTCTCTTCCCGTATAGAAGCTAATTCACGAAAGTTCGTAAAGGCCTTAGATATAGCTGATGCTGGTTCCGACATAACACTTAGCAAGGGTACGACGGCATCAGACATAGCCGTCCTGGCGCGCTCCACCAGAACAGTATCCGCCTTACCGATTAGCATAAGAGCAAAGGTAATTAATATAAGGGAAAGAAATGCAAATCTCTGAAGTAACGTCTTCAGCGTTCCAATTCGCGAAATCCGACCCGTTGGCGTGTTCACGCTCGTCCCCTTACTTGTATCTAGCTAGAGCCTTTCCAATATGTATCAATGTCAAACATCAATACATTGTTGTGAGTATGTCCCTCAATTTCTTTGTTTCCTCCAAAGCTTTCCCGGTACCTAGGGCAACACATGATAACGGATCGTCGGCGATGGATACTGGCAGTCCGGTTGCATGACGCAGCACAAAATCAAGGTTAGCTAACATCGCACCACCACCAGTAAGAACAATACCTTTATCTACAATATCAGCAGCAAGTTCAGGGGCAGTGTGCTCCAAAGCAACTTTAACTGCCTCAATAATCGCCGTGATAGGCTCAGCCAGACTCTCAGCAATTTGACGTTGGCTAACAAGAATTTCCTTAGGAACGCCGTCCATAAGATCACGACCCTTTATCTCCATAGTTTCACCATCACCGTTTTCAGGTGGACACGCACATCCTATCTCTTTCTTTATACGTTCTGCAGAACTCTCACCAACCAGCAAATTATGATGACGCCTTATATAGCTAATGATAGCTTCGTCCATCATATCTCCACCTACCCTAACGGAACGCGCATAAACAATCCCCCCCAACGAAAGCACGGCCACTTCAGTCGTGCCGCCGCCGATATCGACCACCATGCTACCCGTTGGTTCGGTTACCGGCAGACCAGCACCGATAGCCGCAGCCATCGGTTCTTCAATGAGGTAGACCCGCCTAGCACCTGCTGCCTCCGCTGATTCTTGAATAGCACGGCGCTCCACCGCCGTTGAACCCGATGGCACACAAATAATAATAAGAGGGCTTGCAAAGCTACCGCGGTTGTGGACTTTGCGAATAAAGTGCTTAATCATTTCCTCCGCGACTTCGAAATCGGCTATTACACCGTCCCGCAATGGCCGGATTGCTTGAATATTTCCGGGCGTACGACCGAGCATCATCTTCGCTTCATCGCCCACCGCCAATACGTGCTTGCGACCCTTCACTTCTGCCAGAGCGACAACTGAGGGTTCGTTGAGCACAATACCTCGACCTTTGACGTAAACTAGCGTATTGGCGGTACCTAGGTCGATGGCCATGTCCGCCGATAGCCAACCAGTTAACCAAGAAAACATGTGGCTTTTCTCACCCCTTATCTCAATATTCCTGTTCCGATTCGGTTTATTGACCCAAGATCCCTAGGTCCCTCACCAAACCCTCACTTCCATGCGCCCCAAAGCCCAAACTCAGCTATGCAGAAATAGCCTCTGGAACAACCCTTTCTCGCTTAACCAACAGTTTATTAAGAGCATTTACATAAGCCCTAGCAGACGCCACCAGTGTATCAGTGTCTGCCCCCTGCCCCATTACGGTTTTACCATTTTCTTCTAACCTAACAGTTACCTGCGCTTGCGCATCTGTGCCTCCGGTTACAGCATGAACCTGATAAAGCTGTAAATGCTGTGTATCGGTCGTTAGCGCTTTAATGGCATTAAATGTGGCATCGACAGGACCATCACCCGAAGCCGTTGTTTGCCTTAATTCACCGTCAATATCTAGCTCCAATTCTGATGTCTGCTTTTCCACTCTGGATCCACAAACAACCTGAAGGGAGACAAACTTGATACGATCATTCTCCCGCACAACTTCATCATCTACAATTGCAACGATATCTTCGTCGTAAATATCCTTTTTCTTGTCGGCAAGATCTTTAAAACGCTTGAACGCTTCATTTATGGCATTGTCACCAAATGTGTACCCCAAATCCTTGAGCTTCTCCCGAAACGCATGACGGCCTGAGTGTTTGCCCATAACGAGATTAGATTCTTTCAAGCCAACTGACTCTGGGGTCATAATTTCATATGTTTTAGCGTGCTTTAGAACCCCATCCTGATGAATTCCCGCCTCATGTGCAAAGGCGTTTGCACCAACAATCGCCTTATTAGGTTGCACTGGAAACCCAGTAACAGTAGACACCAAATGCGAGGCTTTTGTAATCAGTTCTGTCCTAACATTAGTTCTGTATGGCAAATGATCCTGGCGAGTTTTCAAACCCATAACGATTTCTTCCATCGCAGCATTACCTGCCCTTTCACCCAAACCATTGACTGTGCATTCCACCTGACGCGCGCCGGACTGTACAGCAGCTATAGAATTAGCAACGGCTAGCCCCAAATCATTGTGACAATGAACAGATATAATCGCCTTATCTACATTCGGAACACGGTCAAAAAGCATGGCAATTATTTCACTGAATTCGTCCGGAACAGCATAACCTACCGTATCGGGGATGTTGATAGTTGTAGCACCCGCATCAATGGCGGCCTCCACGCAACGACATAGAAAATCTCTGTCCGTACGAGACCCATCCTCTGCCGACCACTCTACATCGTCTATAAGATTCCGCGCATACGAAACACTGTCGACTACGGCTTGATATACCTCCTCGGGCTCCATTTGCAGTTTGTACTTCATATGAAGGGGAGATGTAGAAATAAAGGTGTGAATACGTCCTCTTCTTGCTTGCCTAAGTGCCTCCGCACAACGGGCTATATCACCTTTTGCCGCACGCGCAAGACCACATACCACTGAGTTCTTAACACTACTAGCCACCGCTTCGACAGCTTCGAAGTCTCCTTGTGAAGCAATCGGAAAACCGGCCTCAATAACATCAACTTGCATTTCCTCTAAAATTTCGGCAATACGGAGTTTCTCCGCTTTGTTCATAGATGCGCCAGGAGACTGCTCACCGTCTCGTAAGGTGGTATCAAAAATTATAACTTGGTTGGTAGTCATCTTCTTATCTCACGACTGGGGTTTCTCATTCAGCTAACCTAAGCGACTTACACTGAGGCATTTCCTCTGAACGTCTGTCGCTTGATGTATTAACGACGCTCAGAGGCCGTTAAGTCGCAGACCCCGGTCCGTAAAAAGCCCCCTAATTCGCCTCACCATGCACACACCACACGACTTGCCAGCGTGCTGCTGGATCGATGACCGACCGTACAGTGCAATATTGGCGAACATCAGGATCACTTGGCTTTTCCTCTTATACTGCTGTTCTTCAACACAAAAAGCAGCTCAATGTTACCTAAAAAGTACGTTCTACTCCGAATGTCAATAAAATTGCCGGAAAAATCTTTAATTTGAGACGAAAAGATCTTCATAAATTTACAAAAGCCGGCTGTTTCAATAGTAATATCCCCTGCTGCAGTCCTTGGGCCAATAAGAACTTAATTAATCTCTCTCCACTTCAATTTCGGTCATGTCAGTTCTTAGTTTTATCTATCAAACGGTCATCACCACCTATCCAAGGCATCATAGCGCGCAATTTAGCACCCACAGCCTCTATAGGATGTTCTGCCCATAGCCGTCGCCTTGCCTTAAATCCAGGCTGGCCGGCGGAACATTCGTTCATCCAATCGGTGACAAATTTCCCGGACTGAATGTCGTCAAGTATCTTTTTCATTTCCGCTTTTGTATGTTCCGTAATCACTCTAGGTCCCGAAACATAGTCTCCATACTCCGCGGTGTTAGATATCGAGTAACGCATATCAGCAAGTCCCCCCTCATACATGAGGTCCACGATTAGTTTCACCTCGTGCAAGCACTCGAAGTATGCCATTTCAGGAGCGTAACCAGCTTCTGTTAGGGTTTCGTAGCCAGCCCTAATGAGGTGAGTTAGGCCTCCACACAATACCGATTGTTCGCCGAAAAGATCGGTTTCGCACTCTTCGCGAAAAGTGGTCTCGATAATTCCTGCACGCCCGCCCCCAATTGCAGATGCGTAAGACAAAGCCACATCCATCGCATTACCTGTCGCATCTTGAGCAACAGCTGCAAGACATGGCACACCAGCCCCGCGCAAGTATTCTGCGCGGACAGTGTGGCCCGGACCCTTTGGCGCAACCATAAAAACATCGAGATCTACCCGTGGCTCAATCAGGTTAAAGTGAATGTTAAGACCATGCGCAAAAGCAAGAGACGCCCCTTCCTTCATATTATTTCTAAGGTCTTGTGCATAAATATCGCGCTGCAATTCATCTGGCGTAAGAACCATTATTACATCAGCCCATGACGCCGCTTCAGAGGGTGTCATGACTTTAAGACCTTCACCCTCCGCTTTAGTGCGACTAGAGGAATCATCCCGGAGGGCAGCAGCAACATCCTTGACACCAGAGTCTCTGAGATTAAGAACATGGGCATGGCCTTGGCTGCCGTATCCGACAACAGCTACCTTTTTAGACTTTATTAGATTTACGTCAGCGTCCCGATCATAATAAACGCGCATTGCAAGTTTCTCCGTTTGGTTTTGGTATCCGCGCTCAAGATTTCTTGGATCGCCGGTTTTGGCGTCCAGCCGCCTTAAGCGAGTTTTGATACATTCCTTTTTGACCCCTACCGATTGCTGCAACCCCAGTCCGGGAGACTTCCACCAAACCTAAGGGTTTCATCAAATCAATAAATGCGTCGACCTTTTCCATTGTGCCTACTACCTCAAAAACGAATGATTTATTAGTAGAGTCAACTACGTTAGCCCTAAAAATGTCACCAATGCGCAGTGCTTCGACGCGTTTATCGCTAACCCCTGCCACTTTAGCTAATACCAGTTCCCGGGCTATTGACGGACCCTCGTCAGTTAGATCCTTAACAACATGGACGGGGACCAAGCGGGCCAGCTGGGCTTTTATTTGTTCAACAATCTGTCGTGTTCCGGATGTCACAAGATTAATCCGAGATAGCTTGTGCTCAGCATCAACTTCGGAAACTGTCAGGCTTTCGATATTGTAGCCACGCCCGGAAAACAAACCGATAACTCGAGCTAAAACTCCAGCCTCGTTATCGACTAATACAGAGATGGTATGCCGGTATACATCCATATCTTTGATGTTACTCATAGATTTTCCTATAGCTTTGTTCAGCTTGGGCATTTTAACCTGCTCTTAGAGAGATCAGAAGACTCCTATACTAAAACCATACCCTCTTCGGACACAGGGTTACTCGCCTCGTCGTCAGGACCCAACAACATCTGATTGTGTGCCGCACCAGAGGGAATCATTGGAAAACAATTTTCCGACTCATCGACGACAACATCAACAATCACAGGTCTATCTATCGAGATCATTTCTTCGATAGTCTCATCTACTTTTTCTGCCTCCATAACCCTCAATCCGACACAGCCGTAGGCCTCCGCGAGTTTTACAAAATCCGGAAGTGAATCTGTGTAACTTTCAGAATAACGGCCACCGTGAAGAAGTTCCTGCCACTGCCGCACCATGCCCATATAGTGGTTGTTAATAATAAATATCTTGACCGGCAACCGGTACTGAACTGCAGTTGATAGTTCCTGAATGTTCATAAGTATTGACGCTTCACCAGCTATATCTATTACCAACGATTTAGGATGAGCCAATTGCACGCCGATCGCTGCCGGCAAACCATAACCCATGGTTCCCAGGCCACCGGATGTCATCCAGTGATTAGGTTTCTCGAACTGATAGAACTGCGCCGCCCACATCTGATGTTGACCCACCTCCGTAGTGACATATGCATTCTTGGCTTTAGTCAAATCATAGAGACGCTCAATTGCATACTGTGGCTTGATCCATTCACCGGCTTGAACATAGTGCAAACACTTTCTACCTCGCCATTGATCTATCGTCTTCCACCACGCCTTTAGACCAGGTTGGCGGCGAGTTACTTCTTTCTCCTTCCAAATCTTGAGCATCGTCCGCAGTGTGTCAGATGCATCCCCGACAATAGGAATGTCGACTATAACATTCTTGTTTATGGATGAAGGATCAATATCTACATGAATTTTCTTTGAACCTGGGGAAAAGCACTTAAGGTTTCCCGTAACACGGTCGTCGAACCGTGCTCCAATATTGATCATGACATCACAATCATGCATGCACATGTTAGCTTCAAATGTTCCGTGCATTCCGACCATACCTAGCCAACTGGGATCCGATGCTGGGTATGCGCCCAAGCCCATCAGTGTGCTGGTAATAGGAAAGCCTGTCGTATTAACTAGCTCACGCAAAAGCCTAGCCGCCTTTGGCCCAGCATTAATGACACCGCCGCCGGTATAAAAAAGGGGACGCCTGGCGTTTTTCATCGCATCTATAGCTTGCTCCACAGCCGGTCTATCCGGTTTTACCCGAGGCCTGTATGTCTTGTGGGGTTGCCTATTATTTCCTAGTGGCGCAGTTGAATAAAAACCTTCATCCATCACTACGTCCTTTGGCAAGTCGACCACAACGGGACCTGGTCGACCCGATTTTGCAACGTAGAATGCCTCACGTATCGTCTTTGCCAGCAAATTGACATCTTTAACTAAGTAATTGTGTTTGGTGCAGGGCCTGGTAATTCCGATTGTGTCAGCTTCTTGAAAGGCATCATTACCGATCAAATGAGTTGGAACCTGACCAGTGAGGCAAACTATAGGCACGGAATCCATGAGAGCATCTGTCAGACCTGTTACAGAATTCGTAGCGCCTGGGCCAGATGTCACGAGCACGCAACCAACCTTCCCCGTCGACCGGGCATAACCTTCCGCTGCATGCACCGCTCCCTGCTCGTGGCGGACGAGAATGTGACGTATGCGGTTTTGTTTAAACAACTCATCATAGATGGGCAGAACGGCCCCTCCGGGATACCCGAAGACGACCTCGACACCCTGTTCCTCAAGAGCCTTTAGAACGATTCGAGCACCCACCATAGATCTTTTCGGTGCTTTTCTGCGTGCCATTTCTTCGTTTCCTTACTTCCACACAAAAAAAAAGGCCCCAAATACAAAGCATTCCGCCGGGGGCCAGGGACGGAAGGAGCGGTAAACTAGTCGGTCGTTTTGATCAGGTCAACAAGAATTGACGAATTTTCGAAAAGATTTCTAGAGAAATACTTTCTGAATATTGCGTTTTCTTATATATATCCGCACTAAATTGATTCTGAAACCAAGTTACCTGGCGTTTTGCATAACGGCGTGTGGCCTTTCGGCCCTCATCAATGGCCTCAGCGAGGCTTACTTTCCCCTCTAGATACAACGCGATGTTCTTCACCCCTATAGCTTTCATTAGAGGGGCATCATGAGTAGGATTCTGCGCAAGGAGTGTGCGCACCTCATCAACCGCACCGGTTTCAACCATAATCTTAAAGCGCTCATCACAGGATAAATACAAGTCTGGACGAGGAGGCAAAAGGAGAATCTTCAACCAATTAGCAGCAACAGGGGGATGCGCCAACTGATCAGCGTGCCATGATGTGATTGACCGACCGGTAGCCTCAAGAACCTCCCAGGCTCGGATCAAGCGTTGACTGTCGCTAGGGTATAGTCCTCGGGCTGACTGTGGGTCCCGCTCCCTTAGTGCAGCGTGGAACGCTTGATTACCAAGTTCCTTCAACTTTTCCTGTGCAGATAATCTCACTCCATCCGCTATCGGTGGAACCGGAGCTAAACCATTTAGCAACGCATTCAAATACAGACCTGTGCCTCCTACTAGAATAGAAACATAATTGTTGGCGTCAGCTGCTTCAATTTCGTCCGCTGCCTGCTTGGCCCAAGCACCAGCAGAGCACACTTCATCAATTTCAAGGTACCCATACAACCTGTGGATTACTGCTGCTTCTTCAATTTGTGTAGGTCTTGATGTAAGAATGCGCAAATCCTTATAGACCTGCATACTATCAGCGTTAATTATACTACCGTTAAATTCTTGAGCTATGGCGAGTGCCAACGAGGATTTGCCACTCGCCGTCGGTCCAGCAACAACAACAACTTTGGGTCGACGTCGCTTGAGCGACTGCATCTGCTTGCTTGGCTCCAGAGGAGTGGAAAGTTTGTCGTCTGTGGTCCAACCTACTAATCAAGCACACGAGATATCAAGCCATCAGCGAGCTTGGGTTCAAACCAAGTTGATTTAGGAGGCATTATCTTGCCTGCATCTGCTACTTTCATAAGCGCTTCCATGCTGGTAGGGAAAAGCGAAAATGCAATAGCCATTTCGCCATCGTCAACACAACGCATAAGCTCCTCCACTCCCCTGCTCCCCCCCACAAAATCGATGCGACTATCGCGGCGTGGGTCCGAAACGCCCAATAATGGTTCAATCAAATTATCGTGCAAGATGCTCACATCTAGTTGACTAATTGGATCATCATCAGGAATATAATTGTTCTTAATTTCAAGCTGATACCAAGCACTTCGACAATACAATCCGTACTTCTTTGGGCTAGAAGGTCGCACTGCATTCTTCCTTGGAGTCACTATGAAACGTTCGCTAACTTTCTCCAATAAACACTGGGCTGTAATACCGTTCAAATCACGCACGACCCTGTTGTAGTCCAGAATTTTCATTTCCTTATCGGGAAAAGCGACAGCCAGAAAATACATGTGGCTGGCGTCATCCTGCAACAGCGATTCTTTCGTTCTCAGAGAAGCCGCTACGCGCGAAGCAGCAGCTGACCGATGGTGGCCATCAGCCACATACAGCGCGTCCATTTTATTGAATTGATCAGTTATACGACTCATGAGTTCGGGTTTCTTGATATGCCAGATTGTGTGCCCCACCTGATCATGTGCAACAAGATCATAGGTTGGGTCATCGGCGACCACCGCCTCAAGCACTTCTCCAACTACACTAGATGCCCGATATGAAAGCAGTACAGGGCTGGTCTGAGCATTCTGTGCAGAAATCTGATTTACACGGTCATCTTCTTTAGTAGGCCTAGTAAATTCATGCTTACGAATGCGGTTTGAGTCATAAGCCTTCACCGACGCAGCGCAAACAATTCCGGTCTGGATGTGATCGCCCATTTGTAGACGATATGCATAGTAGCACTCACTTTCGTCACGTATCAGCACACCCTCTCTCACAAAACGCTGCAGATTCTGCGCACCTCTAGCATAGACCTCCGGCGCATAGGGATTAGTACCGTTAGGTAGGTCGATTTCTGGTTTTGATATGTGCAAGAAACTATATGGCCGGCCACGCACACTATCCCTTGCTTCCTCAGCAGTCAGGACATCGTAAGGTGGCGCCACCACGTCGGCAGCATAAGCCTTTGCCGGCCTCAATGCGCGAAAAGGGCGAACGAAATCACTCATAAAATAATTTTTCCATTCCTATACCACTTCGCCCTAACGCCATTCCGCAAGGGACCTTCTGGAACATTAACCGTCGTTGAATATTATCGCAGTTCGTAATGTGCACTATTTCTCTCAACAGGATTCATAGCCAGCACTAAGGTAACCCTCCAAGGTTTGTCAGTTCTCACAATTATCCTTTACGAATTGATCAAGGAGACGCACGCCGAATCCTGTTGCACCTCTCGCCGCTGTCTGGCTGCCGTTCTCGCTCCAAGTAACACCGGCTATATCTAGATGGGCCCACGGTACTTTGTCGATAAACCGCTGAAGAAACTGCGCAGCCGTTATGCTTCCAGCATAACGGGATCCGATATTTTTCATATCAGCTGAGAAAGAATTGATTTGCTTGTCATACTCCTCCCCTAGTGGTAGCCGCCACAGCCGCTCTCCAGTGGCTATACCAGCGTCCGCCAGCTGCTTTGCAAGCTTATCGTCGTTCGAAAATAGACCAGCATAATGTTTACCCAATGCTGCAACGATAGCTCCGGTAAGCGTTGCCAGATCAACAATCAACCTCGGCTTCATCTTTTTCTGAACATACCAAAGTGCATCAGCCAGTATGAGACGCCCCTCAGCATCAGTGTTAAGAACCTCAATTGTCTGCCCAGACATTGACTTAACGACGTCTCCTGGCCTTTGGGCTTTGCCATCGGGCATGTTCTCAACCAGACCCACTATTCCTACTACATTTGCTTTTGCCTTGCGCAAGGCTAAGGTTTTCATAAGACCGGTTACGGTGCCAGCGCCGCCCATATCCCATTTCATATCCCACATGCCTTGGCCTGGCTTTAGACTGATACCACCGGAATCAAATGTCACACCCTTACCCACGAAAGCTATAGGAGCTGCACTCGAAGGCTTTCCACCCATCCAACGCATGATGACTAGTTTGGGCGGGCGAGCTGATCCTTGCGCAACGCCGAGCAGCGCACCCATGCCAAGTTTTTCCATATCGCTCGCATGCAGCACATGGACTTTGACACCAACTAACTTAAGTTTTCGTATTCGTTGAGCAAACGATGCAGGGTAAAGAATGTTTGGGGGCTCGCTCACAAGGTCTCTCGTCAGGTGAACCCCGTCTGCAACAGCTCGAAAAGGAATGTATTTAGCGCGGGCAATCTCTGGTTGATCAGTCTGAATTCTTAGCTGAGACAGCTTGGTACCAACTCCGACTTTTTTCGTCGTCCTATATTTGTCGAACTCAAAAGATCGTAGTACTGCACCCAATGCAAGATGAGCAGCAGATTCGGGCTGCGCATTTGACACACTCTCGACCACAATAGTTGCACGCTTTTCCTCAGACAGAATGCTCCATAACTTACCGCCAATCCTTTCCCAATCTAGGAAATTCGTACCCTTGTTCTCTCCCACGCCGTAGCAGACGACTCGACTAAGGTTTGTGCCGGGAAGACCGTATAAGATAAGCGATTTTTCGCGGTCTCCGCTGAATTGAGCTGTCTTTAAGGCCTTAATTAGAGCACCACTTGTAATCTTATTTAGGCTCTTGGCCGCTGGTCCAAGTTTTTGGCCACCGGCTATAGGTAATGCCAATGTACCTGTTTCAGGCAGAGAAACCCTGGCAAAAGAAACTTTCATAGGCATATCTCGGTCGGTTAAAACGAATCTGCGTACTAACTAGCCTAGGCGGGAGACAAGACTCAATCAACAGCTGTCGCCACCATTTCCACCTCTCATGACGAACTAGTGTTCAAGATGTGGACAATAAGAGCCAGGAGATTATGGTGTGAGCGCACCCGTACCCGAGAACTATTCTTGGATTGGAGACGGGATCTTAGAAGACTAATCTAGGTATATTATAACCAAGGGAGTGAGGTATGGGCAATTTTGGCATCGGGCAGTCAATCCGTCGGATCGAGGACCAGAAATTTTTGACTGGCACTGGGCAGTACACAGACGACATTTCAACCCCCGGCCAAGCACACTTATATCTGCTTAGATCCCAATATGCCCACGCTGAATTAAAATCTATAGACACTGCTGCAGCATCGGCATCTCCTGGCATACTTGGAGTTTATACAATGTCAGATCTGGAAGCAGGTGGCTTCGGCAATATCCCATATGAAATGGTGCCCCCTGATCAGGATGGAAATGAGCCGACCGTACCCCCCCATCCTATTCTTGCAAAAGAGAGAGTGCGGTACGTTGGTGAGCCAATTGCTGGCGTCGTTGCCGAAACTCTTGCACAGGCGCGGGACGCGACTGAGTTGATTGAAGTAGAATATGGCGAATTAAGTGCAGTCAGCACGATGCCTGCGGCAATCATGAAAGATGCCCCACAAATTTGGGCAGAGACACCTGGAAACGTTCTCGTGCACTGGGCTATGGGTGATAAGGAAAAAACAGACGAGGTGTTTTCTAAGGCAGAGAAAATTGTAGCTATCGATCTCATAAATAATAGAATTTCTCCTACCGCTTTGGAGCCTAGGGCTGCCATTGGTGAATATGATGAGAAATCCGGAAAATATACGCTGACGCAAGGCAGCCAGGGGTCACACAAACTCAAAGACTGGATATCCGGGAAGGCTACCGAAATAGCCAAGGAAAAACTTAGAGTCGTCTGTCCGGACGTCGGTGGCGGCTTTGGCATGAAGAATTTTCTATTCAATGAACCGCTAGTGGCTTTGTTCGCTGCCCAAGCAACTGGCCGACCAGTAAAATGGACAGGCGATAGGTCCGAAAGCTTCCTAAACGATACACACGGTCGTGACCAAGCCAGCCATGCCGAACTCGCTATCTCTAAAGACGGAATTTTTCTTGGGATACGAATTTCCTCCCTGGGCAACTGTGGCGCATATGTTGGACAGTTTGGCGCTATGATTCCAACCATGGCTGGATGTGGTATGTTATGCGGAGCATACAAAATGCAGGCGGCTTATGTTGACGTAAAAGTAATAATGACAAACACCGCTCCAACAGACGCGTATCGTGGAGCCGGGCGCCCGGAGGCCGCCTATTTAGTAGAACGCCTTGTCGACAAGGCAGCACGTGAGTTAGGGGTACCCGCAGACCAGTTGAGGCGAAAAAACTTTATTCCAAAAGATGCCTTTCCATTCACGACGGCCCTGGGAATGCCTTACGATTCAGGAAACTATGAGGAGTTAATGGATCAGGCACTGGAAAGAGCTGATTGGAACGGATTTGAGCAACGTCGCAAGACTGCCAGTAACCAGGGTAAACTTCGCGGTATAGGACTGAGCTATTACTGCGAGGCATGCGGCGGCGGCGGTGCAGACAGCGCACACATAAAGTTTGAGGAGGACGGCAGCGTAACCATGCTGCACGGTATGCAGAATAACGGTCAGGGACAAGAGACTGCCTTTGCTCAGATTGCAGCGGACACCTTCGGGATACCGATGGACAAAATCACTGTAAAGATGGGAGACACAGACGAAATTCCCAAAGGCAGCGGAACAGGAGGTTCCCGAGCAGCTGCGGTAGGTGGCGGTGCCGTAGTCAAAACGATCGAAAAGGTCCTTGAGCAAGGTAAAGTTATAGCAGCAAATGTCCTAGAAGCTGCTGAAGTAGATATCGAGTTTGACAATAGCAATTTTACCATCGCTGGGACCGACAGATCAGTCAGCCTCAGGGAAGTGATCAAAGCGTCCTACGAGGAGGCCACCCGACCAGAAGGTGTAGAAGCAGGTCTATATGCTGCCGAGGACTACGCACCAGACGGTATGACATTCCCCAACGGCTGCCACATCTGCGAAATTGAAATTGATGCTGATACCGGCACAATCGAGTTCATAAATTATGTGATTGAGGATGATATGGGCACGGTGCTGAATCCATTGATGCTTGAAGGTCAGATCTTAGGGGGTGCCGTACAGGGTCTTGGCCAGGCGCTTTATGAAGAAGCCGTATATGAAGATGGATCAGCACAACTACTGACAGGTTCTTTTATGGATTACACCATGCCTCGGGCCGACAATACGCCTGCCTTTAATTTTTCATATACGGAGGTGCCAAGCCCTAATAATATACTTGGGGTTAAGGGTGCTGGAGAAGCCGGCACTATTGGATCAACTCCGGCGGTAGTTAACGCCATAGTTGATGCCCTCTCTATATATGGCGTGACCCACGTTGATATGCCACTCAACCCTCATAAGATATGGCATGCAATAAACGAGGCGCGGGCAGCATAACGTTGGCGCGGCCATTAGAGTTTAAAGCCCTCTGGAGTTTAGCTGAGGCGTTATCTGAAATATCTCGCGTGGCAGGTAACGTTGTGATGAAGCATTATAAAAGTGATTTCGAAGTCATGCTCAAGGACGATCAGTCACCGGTAACGATTGCTGACGAAGAGTCCGAAGCTGTCATATTACGAGCACTTGCTGAACTTCAAAGTGATCTGCCAATAGTTGCTGAAGAGCAAGTTGCGGCCTGTGGGTATCCGGACTTTGATAGTAACGATTTTTGGCTCATTGATGCTCTTGATGGAACCAAGGAATTTATCAATCGGCGGGGTGATTTCACCGTGAACATTGGCCTGATTCAGGACAATGTTCCATCTCTTGGCGTTGTGTTTGCACCTGTGCGCAATGAATTATACAGGGGTGTCATCTGCCCAAGAACAGGCAAGCAGAGAGCCGAAGTCCACAGACACAATAAGATATCCAGAATTAAGACACGAAAACGGCCCGCGACAGGATTAACTATAGTCGGTAGCCTTTCCCACCAAGTCAAAGATCAGTGGGACCACTTCACCGGCCAATACAACGTTAAAGACACAATTTCCATGGGAAGCTCGATAAAATTTTGTCTAGTGGCCGAAGGAGCAGTAGACCTGTATCCTAGATTTAGCCCAACAAGAGAATGGGATACCGCTGCTGGCCACGCGGTAGTCCGGGCAGCCGGTGGCAGAGTGCGGACTTTTGAAGGGGACGAGTTGCGTTACCACAAGCCCGACTTTCTAAATGGAACATTTGTAGTTGAAGGAATGCCTTGACAATCTGGGAGCCTACAGAAGAAACACTCTCGAAAGCCGCTGAAGTATTAATCAAGGGCGGCATAGTCGCTATCCCGACTGAGACAGTTTACGGTCTTGCCGCTGATGCTACTCAATCGGCAGCAGTTGAAAGAATATTCCTAATAAAAAAACGTCCACCATTTAATCCGTTAATAATTCACGTACCAGACCGTTCAATGGTCACAGAACTTGCCAACACCGACAGTCGCTTTCATGAACTAACCACAGTGTTTTGGCCAGGGCCATTAACAATAGTTTTGAGGCAGAAGGCAAAAAATCCAGTTTCAGATCTGGCGTTTGCTGGCTTAACCACCCTTGCGGTTCGCCACCCTGATCACCCAGTCACTGCGGAAATATTGAGTAAAGTGCAACGCCCCATCGCTGCACCTAGCGCAAACATGTCCGGAACAGTCAGCCCTACTCTTGCCGCACATGTGGAAGATAGTATCGGGCAAGACGTCAACATGATTGTCGACGGCGGGCGATGCCAGGTTGGTCTTGAATCCACTGTAATTGATCTTTCACAAGACATACCTGTTATCTTGCGACCTGGTGTCATTACCCCAGAGCAAATTGGTCAGATAATAGGTGTTGTAACTTTATCGTCGCACGATCCAGATTTGCCAAAGTCACCCGGACAACTAGCAAAACACTATGCTCCATCTATACCACTTCGCCTGAACGCCGAAGAGGCTAGAAAAGGGGAAGCATTCTTGGCATTTTCCAGAGCTGGTGATGCTGCAATCGACCTCAGCCCCTCCGGAAACCTTCTTGAAGCTGCAAGAAATCTTTTTTTCTTGCTCCGGCATCTAGATAAGCCAAACCTATACTCAAGTATTGCTGTTATGCCGATACCTAAAGTTGGCATAGGAATTGCCATAAACGACCGATTGCAACGAGCGTCGCAGCTGCACGGTAAATAGAGCACTTTGCGCAATCACATATGACGGAGTACGAACAACCATTGTCAAAATTTCTAATGATAGCTTTGCCTAGCCGAGATGCGTTTTGCCCTTAGACAAGAAACTTAAAGACCGCATTGTGCAGATTGTTGGAGCAAACGGGTGTATTACGGAGCCAAGAGAAATGGGCTCCTATCTGCATGAAGACCGCGGGATCTTCGTGGGCAATGCGGCGATGGTTGTCCGTCCAACCTCAACTACTGAAGTGGCCAAAATCGTGAATCTCTGCGCTGAATATGGTCAACCCATTGTTCCGCAGGGTGGCAATACGGGCCTTTGCGGAGGGGCTGTACCTTTCGAACACGGTGATGAACTCGTTCTCGCCCTGGAACGCCTCAATCGTATTCGGGAAACCGATCCAATTAATTACACGCTTGTCGCAGAGGCCGGATGTATTTTGACCGACATTCAAAAAACTGCCGACGAAACAGGTTGTCTTTTTCCTCTGAGTCTAGCCGCTGAAGGTACTTGCCAGATCGGTGGAAATCTTGCCACCAATGCTGGCGGATCCAACGTCCTCCGTTATGGTAATGCAAGAGATTTGGTACTTGGGTTAGAAGTGGTTCTCCCAGATGGAAGCATTTGGAATGGACTTAGGGCACTAACAAAAGACAACACGGGTTATGCATTAAAACACGTGTTTATTGGTGCCGAGGGTTCTCTCGGAATAATCACTGCCGCGGTTCTTAAACTGTTCCCAAAACCAACAGAAGTGCAGACAGCCCTATGTGCGCTGGACAAATTAGATAGTGTCACGCGTCTACTTTCGGTAGCACGTTCAATAACCGGCGATTCAATAACCGGGTTCGAATTAATCTCGCGATTTGCATTGGCAGTTTGTGCCAAACACATACCAGGCGCCAGTGATCCTCTTAATACACCTCACCCCTGGTATGTGCTCATCGAGATTTCCACAGCAAGACCGAATGCAAATCTTCGGGATTGTATAGAGAATCTGTTAGCAGAATGTTTGGATAATAAAGTGATTTCAGACGCGGTGGTTGCCGAAAATCTTGAGCAGGCTGCATCACTTTGGCGTATGCGGGATTCCTTGTCAGAAGCCCAAAAACGTGAAGGTGCCAGCATAAAACACGACATTTCAGTGCCAGTTTCAAAAGTACCGGAATTTATTGAAATAGCACAAGATAGAGTCCGCAAGGCCTTCCCCGGGGCAAGACCGTGTCCCTTCGGACATTTAGGAGATGGAAATATTCACTTTAACGTTTCTCAACCACCTGATCATGATGCGAATACTTTCTTGGCTAAACGGGCAGAGATGAACCGAATCGTGCACGACATCGTGCATGATATGGGAGGATCAATATCCGCAGAGCACGGAATTGGACGTCTAAAAGTCAATGAAATAAGAAATTACAAAGACGATATTGAGTTGGACCTTATGAGCCGTATTAAGAGAGCTATAGATCCAGACAACATTATGAACCCTGGCAAGGTCCTTAGTTAACGCAGTTAACAACCATTTAGTGACCCATGGTATCGCCATTCTCCCTCCCGGATAACGAAGACAGGCGCCTCATCGGTAGTTATCTGGTCTGGGTTTGCAATAAATTAGTTGTTCCAGGACAAGTAGACTGGCGTCTCTGGAATTCAAGTGCGTATAATCCTTCCCTATGACTGGATTCACGCTATATGTCTTCCGACAACTGAGCGTCGGTACAATACTGGTAACTGTCGTACTGGCATACATCTTGTGGCTAAGTCAGTCTCTGCGCTTTGTACAACTCATCGTGAACAAAGGTCTGACAGTTGCAACCTGGATAGAACTTACTGTGCTCTTGTTGCCAACGTTTCTCGTAATTATCCTGCCTGTCGCATTGTTCTTTGTTGTGCTATTCGTCTACAACAGACTAATTACTGATAGGGAACTAGTTGTAGCTCAGGCAGCGGGTTTTAGCTATTTGGGTCTTGCTCGCCCTGCGTTGGCTATTTCAATACTCATTGCGGGACTAACTTATTCTCTAACGTTTTATTTTGTCCCATATTCGGTCAGTTCGTTTAAGGAACTACAGTGGTCAATACGAAATGAAGTATCACAGATCTTGTTGCAAGACGGCGCATTCAATCAGATTACAAAAGGCCTAACATTGTATGTGGGAGAACGCAGTCCATCGGGCAATCTCCTCGATCTATTTGTCCATGACAAAAGAGATAGAACCAAGTCGATTACCCTAATCGCTGAGCAAGGTTCTCTGGTGAATGGGCCAGACGGGCCCCGAGTAATCATGGCGAATGGGACCCGGCAAGAAATCAACCGAGGTGAGGGTGATATATCTTTGCTGTACTTTGATAGTTACGTGGTTAATTTTGGCATAATATCCGGTGCTGGGCCAGCTCGCTTTCTTGATAACAGAGAGCGTACGACGGGAAAACTTCTTACTTTGACAAGAGGTGATGGCTTTTCGGCGCGCGCAATTCGGCGTATGCGTGTCGAAGGCCACCAGCGCATTGCTAATCCGTTAACAAGTATAGGTTTTGTGCTAATTGCCCTTTCGTTTCTGTTAATTGGCGGATTTGACCGCCGCGGACAAACCAAACGCATAATGGGTGCGGTAGCAATTATGGTTGCCTGCGAGGCGGCAGCGTTAGGCGCAGCTAACGTTGCCGCCAAACATGAGATATTTGTTTCCCTGATCTATATTGTCGCACTGACACCGATTATCTTGTGTGGTTACATGTTAGCCATACCGGCAAATGAACGATTCGGTTGGTTTGTTCGCGACTCAAAACCAAGATCGGTGTAGGTAACAAATGAGCTTTCCTCGTGCACTCTATGCGGGGTTATTTATAGCGCGATGGCTTGCCCGCTCCTACGCCATAATAATAACCAGCTTATGTGTCGTCCTACCCCTACAAATAGCATTAAGCCAAACCACCTTAGAAGAACCCACCCTCATTCAGGCTGAAGAAGTCCAATATGACCAAAATGCAGAGACCTTAACTGCAAAGGGACGAGTCGAAATATCCAGAGGGGAACGTATCTTGTTGGCCGATGAGGTGACATATAATCAGATAACGGATGTTGCCATAGCGAAAGGCAACGGCAGTATGGTGGATAAAGATGGAACTGTCGTTTTCTTCGATGAAGCAAGAGTCACGGGTGATCTTAAGAGTGCATTTGCTAGAGAAGTGCGACTGCTCCTTGCTGATAAATCCCGAATGGCCAGCCGAAGCTTTTTGCGTCTTGAAGGCAACGTCAATGAACTTGATAGGGCAGTCTACTCGGCCTGCGACCAGGATTGTAAAGCGCGGGACCCTGTGTGGCAGATCAAGGCACGCCGTGTAATTCATTATCAAGACGAAAAACTTCTTAGTTACCGAGACGCATGGGTAGAAATACTTGGTATCCCAGTGCTTTACACACCGTATTTGGCCCATCCCGATCCAACTACTGATCGTCAAACAGGCTTCTTGGCACCAACCTTTGGTGGAGGAAGCAATCTTGGTTTTTCCTTTTCACAGCCCTATTATGTTAACCTAGAGCCCCACCGCGACGCGACTTTCACACCTCTTCTAACAACATCGGCCGGCAGCGGTGCCATAGCGGAATACCGACAGTTGCTTCAAAAGGGTGAACTGTCGTTGCATGGTAGCTTAGTCGCTGGCGACCAGGAAGATGACATTAGAGGGCATGTCCTGGCAAAAGGTAGATACAACCTTGATGAGCGATGGAGACTAGGTGCGGACGTGCATCTTGCATCGGATGACACCTACCTTCGCCGTTATGACTTTGACGCGCCGACGTGGCTGACGACTAATGTATTTCTTGAACGTTTTGGAACGAATTCCTACTTCTCCGCAAAAACCTATAATTTTCAAAGACAGCGGCGGGCCGTCGCCACCGGGACGACCCCCATCGTTTCTCCACTTATCAAGTATAGTTATGTCAGCGATAGGGGGGCAAACGGAAGCTACTACACAGCTGATGCGAATAGTTTGATCCTTCTTCGGCAAGATGGAAGTGATTCAAGCAGGCTGTCTGGAAAATTGGGCTGGCATCTTCCTTATACGAGTCCTGCCGGCGACATCTATACGTTACGCGCGACCATCAGAGGAGATGGGTATTACATCAAAGACGCATTTCTGATTAATACGGGCGAAGAATTTACCGGCTTCCAAGGGCGAGCAATTCCGCAACTATCCATGGAATGGAGATATCCTCTTGTCCGAAACGAGGGACGATACCATCAGTTTCTTGAACCAATCGTTATGGGTGTACTTAGTCCTATCGGACAAAATCCCGATCAAATCCCCAACGAGGATAGCCGTGACTTTGAATTCGATGACACCAACTTGTTCCGCGAACAGAGGTTTACTGGATTTGATAGGGTCGAGGGCGGAGCTAGGATCAATTATGGCGTAAGATGGGGTGGATACGATCGCCGAGGAGGTTCACTTTCTCTTCTTGTCGGCCAAAGCTATCGTTTTAATACTGACGCAACATTCACGGATGCCTCCGGACTACGTGGCAAGTTTTCGGATTTTGTGGGGCGCCTATCTCTACGACCTCATCGCTATATGGACTTGCAATACCGATTTCGATTAGACAAGGATAGCTTCCGGGCACGTCGCAGTGAAGTTACAGGAATTTTTGGACCCCCTCTCTTTAGGCTTAGATTAAACTACATTTTTGTAAAGCAATCCGACCCATTAACACCAGACTTTGGAGACCGCGAAGAACTCTATAGTTTTTTTTCCTCACGTCTATCCAAGTACTGGTCACTTTCGGCGAGTCATCGAGAAAATCTAGAGCCAGGAGGAGGGGCAATCCGCACATCTCTAGGCATCCAGTATGAAGATGAGTGCTTTATATTTGGACTGGATATTGCCGAAGATAAAACTGAAGACCGTGATTTCCAAAGTGGTTTCGCGATTTTATTTCGCTTCACGCTGAAGACTATAGGCGAGGTTCGGCTAACTAGCGATGTGGGGGTAACGCAATGACATACTAGCGCCGGGCCGCAGATCAAAGTGGCTAACCTAGTCCGAGATTATTTCGTAGAATATAATTTTTTGACTTGATTTTGACTAAGACCACACCGGTAATACGAATTCATCTTGCAGGGTCGGATTACATGATAAATAACTAACATGATCAGTAACAACAGAGTGATGAAGAACAATTTCAATATGTCTACAATATCACAGCGCTTGATGACCTATATTCTGATAGCTAGCTTGGTATATGCTTCGCATACAGCATTCGCCCAGGAAGCAATGCGTATCGCAGCTGTAGTAAATGATGATGTCATATCTCTTTATGACATCCAATCCCGGGTCTCCTTGTTCTTAGCCACGTCAGGACTTGAGGACTCACAAGACTTGCGTCGTCGTCTACTTCCACAAGTTCTCCAAGCATTGATTGATGAACGACTGAAGGTCCAGGAGGCGCGCCGTCTAGAGATCGAGACATCTGATGAAGATGTCCAAGGTGCAGTCTCGATGGTCGAGCAACAAAACGGAATGCAACCCGGCACCTTCTTGACCCAACTAGCTAGTCAAGGAGTCGATCCAGGAACCTTTTACGCTCAACTTGAAGCGGACGTTGCCTGGTTAAAGGTGGTCCGAGAATCTATGAGCCGCGATGTCAACATAGCTGATGGTGAAATACAAATAGTTTTAGATCGGTTGAAAGCCAATCAAGGCAAACCTGAGCATCTTGTGGCAGAAATTTTTCTCCCAATCAACGTGTCTTCCCGCGAACAAGATGTGCGAGACCTAACGCAACAGCTCGTGGAAAGGGCACGGGAGGGAGCACCTTTTTCGGGTCTTGCCCAACAATTTTCTCAAAGCCCAACAGCAGCTGTGGGTGGAGAATTAGGTTGGGTCCACCAAGGTGAACTAGAAGATGAGCTGGACTCGGTCATCGCCAACCTTGAACCTGGAGAAATATCAGATCCGATCCGGACTATCACTGGTTACCATATAATAGCTCTGCAGGAGCGGCGAGCGACGGCCCAAGCGTCTCCACTGATGTCGATTGTAACCCTGAGCCAAATATACCTGCAAACTACTGGCCGCAATGCTCTCTCACCGCCGAGGCTTCTTCAGTTATCGCAAGCAATCAAAAATCAGGTTTCGAGTTGTGAGCAAATGAACCAGTGGGCTGAACAGATTGGTGGGCCTGGGTCTGGACCGGTAGAAGCACTGCGCATTGGCGCTTTGCCAGAGAAAGTCCGTGATGCTGTTGTTGCCTTGCCGGTTGGCCGTATCAGCTCACCTATAGAAGTTGGTGGCGCACGCCTATATGTGGCCGTATGCTCCATAGAAGAGGATGACGGCTTGCCAACAGAGAATCAGGTGTATGGCCGTCTTGAAAATGACAAGCTGGACACAATGGCGCGTCAGCGCCTACGGGATCTTCGCCGCCAGGCAATCATAGACGTACGGCTATAATGTCCGTCTCTGATCCTGTCGCGCCGCTCGCGTTGACTATGGGCGAGCCTGCTGGTATTGGCGGAGAGCTGGCACTAAGAATTTGGTGTAACCAGAGGGATAGCGTTTCCCCGTTTTTTATAATCGATGACCCTAAAAGATTGTCGAAAATAGCGCACGCGTGCAACCTTGATATTTGCATTGAGCAAATCTATACAACCGAACGCGCGCTCGAGATTTTTGATTATGCCCTGCCAGTTTTGCCTGTGGAAATTCCGCTAGAAACAAATGTGCAATCAGGTTTGCCTGATCCAGCTAATGTAAGGGCCGTTATAGGATCAATAGATCAAGCCGTAAAGCTAGCCCGGGGAGGATTGGCATCCGCAGTTGTTACAAACCCTATCCATAAAGGGGTTTTGAAGGAGGCAAACTTTCCATTTATTAGTCATACGGATTATTTAGCCCACATCTCGGGTAAAAACAATGCAGCACAAATGATGATAGTTGTGGATGGACTAAGGACAGTACCGGTAACAGTACACTTGCCGCTCCGAGAAGTAGCAAGCCATCTCAGTATAGATGCAATAGTTCAGGCAGGAAGAGCAGCAAGAACCTCCCTTCAAGATGACTTTGGTATCAAAATACCCTGCCTCGCTGTTGCTGCTTTCAACCCCCATAGCGGAGAAGATGGAACGCTTGGACGGGAAGAAATTGATATTATTACACCCGCAGCAAACACCCTGCGCAATGACGGTCTAAAGGTTATCGGGCCCCTCCCCGCCGATACATTGTTTCACGCAGAAGCTAGAAGCCAGTATGATGCTGTCCTTTGCATGTATCACGACCAAGCACTAATTCCTGCCAAGTCCCTTGACTTTTATGGTGGGGTCAACCTGACGATTGGCTTGTCATTCGTGCGCACCTCTCCAGATCACGGCACTGCATTTGATCTTGTCGGCACAGGGGCTGCCCGCACTGACAGTCTTATCGCAGCGCTAAGATTAGCAGCCAACATCGCAGAACTTCGTGGCGTGCATGACAACGGGAAACCGACGTGAGAAACCTACCTTCATTAACTGATACAATACGAATGCATGGTATTCGTGCAAAAAAAACTATGGGCCAGCACTTTCTACTAGATTCGAACCTTTGCAGCCGAATCGCGCGGGCAGCAGGTGACGTTGCAAAAGGTTCAACAATCGAAATCGGCCCCGGACCGGGCGGATTGACACGGGCTCTTCTTGATGCCGGCGCCTTCTCTCTATTTGCAATCGAAAAAGACCCAAGATGCAAGCCAGCACTTCTGGAACTAGCAAGTGCCTATCCGGGTCGTGTAACGCTGATTGAGGGAGATGCCCTAAAAATAGATCTTACAACCCTCGGAAATCACCCAAAGAGAATCGTAGCGAACCTGCCATATAATATCGCAACGGAACTGTTATTTAGGTGGCTACCTTGTATTGATATCTTCGAATCTCTAGTGCTGATGCTCCAAAAGGAAGTCGTGAACCGACTAGCTGCCAAGCCAGGGTCCAAAAGCTATGGCCGCATGGCCGTCATGATACAATGGTTATGCACGGTGGAACCGATGTTTGATGTAAATCCGACAGCCTTCCACCCCCCACCCAAAGTCAAATCAACTGTCGTACGCCTGATACCAAGGGAACAACCCTTAGCACCAGCCGAACGCCTTGTCCTCGAAAGGGTGACCGCCGCAGCTTTTGGTCAACGCCGGAAGATGCTTCGTTCGAGTCTAAAGATTCTTGGTGACGTAAGCACTCTGTGTGCTGATGCTAGAATTGAACCCACAGATCGTGCTGAAAACCTGTCAATTGAGGACTTTTGCACCCTTGCACGAAGTGTTGCAGGTAGAAATACTGCAGCTCTTTCATGAGTTGGATTTATTTGTTAGAGCCCAATGGAGAATAGCTTCGCCTATGACCATTACAAATGATGTTTTTTATGGGGTTAACGGACAAAAGGGAACCTTAGCCATGACGTCACTACCAACTCAAACATGCCTTACGCGTCGATCCTTAATGGGCGGAGCCATTGCTACCAGCATTCCGACAGCTACTACTCTCTTCGTACCGGGCTGGGCCGTTGCGGCTCAGCCGAGTCTCAACCTTACAAATAACAAAGACCTAATGACCGCAATTATGAAAATCCGAGGCTCAACAGACAACAACTTGGTGTTCGGTTACCTCATAGGTAATTATTACGGCGTGGTTAACAACCGAATCAAACCACTTTTTGGCTTGCTGGCATCTGTCTTTTCCCGGTATCACAAGATAGATGATTATACGTACGGTTCAGCTAGCTTTGAGGTTGCATATTTCACCGACTGGGATACGGGTGAACTACTAGAGACTTTCAACAACCCCTATACAGGTGAGCTCGTTGATGTGCCACAGACTCGTATGGGTCCAAGTAGTGGCATCTATACCACTAAAGGCCGATTATTCGACGCTGAGAACCCAGTTCTGGTCGGACGGGAGATAAGTCATCGATTCCTGCCACTGCGTGTGCAGAACAATTCCGTGTGGCTTGTGGAGGAGACTTCAGTTGGCACACCAGAGGGTGCCCCAGGCACAAGTTTTGTGTACAACGAGGTCACCACCCGTGAGACCACCCTAAGCGACCTCAACGATCCAACCCAGGCTAGCGCGCCAATTTCCGTGCATTTCACTGGCATCGTCACTTGGCGACCATGGCTCAAGATGGGGGGCCATCCTGGCCACATGCATGGCGACGGTACCGGCCGGCGTGTTAATGGGTGGGACGATATGCCACCAAAATATGTTGAGCTAACGAAGATTCATCACCCAGACGTTTATAAGGATGCCAATGGCATTCTCGATCAAGTGGCCTCTAGTGACGAATAGACAAATATGGAATTAGAGGTACTACAGCAAATATCCTTCATAAGAAACCGTAATGGGTCGACATGCTAATACCCTATACTCCCCCTGGTAGTGCGGGTTCTTGCTCGCGGGCATACCACTCCAAAGAAGATAGGGAGGGCTCTAGCCATTCCGTCGGCGCATCTAAATACTTGGGATATTTTCTAGAAACATAATCAACAATTCTCAAATCTGGCGCTTCTTCTAGGGAATGCATAGATGCAAACATGCAATTGTAGAGACAATGTCCCGGCGCCTGACCCATAAGCAACCATGGGAGCCAAGGAGTAAGGCGTCCCCACACACCGGTGTGCTCGACGGTGGTTAGTTCAGGATTTTGCACATCACTAAGAGACATATGATAGATATAAGTCTCAGTGACACGGTTCATAGGTCCTGAACTTTCCCGCACCCATACCTCTGGATTCAGAGCATTAGGATAATAAAGGTGTATGTGCCGTTCCATCATAAGCCGATCACCAAAGGCGTTCCAATTTAGAATGAATGGCTTAGGTTTGCGCTCTTCATTGACATTTAGGCCTCCGAAAGAGGGACGACTGAGTTCCTGTTCACGGATAATGCGGTTAAAAGGGTCATTAGCAACAGGCGCCACTTTTACGCGCTCACCCGTGTACGGATTATCCATTTCCGTTAGAATTTCGCCAGTTTCAAGATCAGTATAAAACACGATCTCACGCAGGACTCTGCGGTAACCATGCTCGCCTTCAAGAGGTAAAAGACGATTGCAGCCAAAACCGCGAAAACCACAAATATTACGTAGGGGCCCGCCCGGTGCTACACCCATTACGTAACCATCTATCCAACCAAAATGTGTGGAAGACATATCCAAATTAGACGTGATCTTTGCATAGGCATCAACATTGCCCGCCGCTGTCGTAAGATCATAGGTGGGACCCGTAAGGCCGAGAGACTCTAAGTCACCCTCATCTGCGTTGGGTCGCCGCGGCCGCAAACCCAGTGCTAGACCTGCGCCAGCTCCAACAGAGAGAGCCGAACGGCGGTTGGTTAAATGATTTTCAGACATGTAAGAACTCTCCCTAGGTACCATATAACAAAATGTAAATTACTAAAAACCATCTGCACCCTTATTGGATCAAGACAAACCCGCACTCATCCTCAATTGCACCAGTCTCATACATATATTGAACTCACAACCGAAAAAACCCGCTGTAAAACGTGTCACAGGTGTGGGTGCAGGGCTACGACCTTAGCCCTCTGATCGAACTTACCAATGAGATTCTCTACTTCGCTAAAACATGAGAAGAAATGGCTTTAGCGCGTGAAGGCTGGGCTTGAGATAGCAACAAATAGATCGTTGGCACTACGAATAGTGTAAAAAAAGAGCCAAACAAAAGGCCGCCTACTATTACCACACCAATCTCTCGCCGTGCTTCAGCGCCCGCACCAGTGGCAATAGCAAGTGGAACGGCACCCAATACCATAGCCCCCGTAGTCATTAAAATCGGGCGTAACCGTAGGACAGCCGCCTCGATAACCGCTTCCAGTTTTACCTTTCCCTGTCTACGTAATTGATTAGCAAACTCAACTATGAGAATGCCGTGCTTTGAAATTAAACCAACCAAGGTGATGAGCCCGACCTGGCTATAGACGTTAAGAGTGTGGCCAGTAAGTCGCATGGTGAGCAATGCACCGGCCAGAGCTAGAGGCACGGAAAACAATATAATGAAGGGGTCCACAAAGCTCTCGAATTGAGCTGCCAGCACTAAGTATATGAACGCCAGCGCCATGACAAATATGATAGCTAACTTACCACTGGCTTCTTTGAATTCACGCGACTGGAGTTTGTAATCTATTCTTATAGTAGTTTGGGCAACATCGCGAATAATCCGTTCCAACTCGTCCATTGCTTCCCCGTAGCCAGCACCCTGAACAGGACTCGCGTCGAAAGTAACAGCGCGCAGCCGGTTCCAGTGGTTGAGCTGGCGCGGGGCTGCGGTTTCCTCAACCCTGACAAGATTTGCTAAAGGCACCATGTCACCGTTCTTAGCACGCACAAATGTGCGGGATAAATCCTTAGGATTGCTGCGATCAACATCGGCGACCTGAATGATTACCTCATACTGTTCACCACCCCGTTTAAAACGAGTAACCTTACGTCCACCAAGCATAATCTCAAGGGTCCGCCCAATAGTAGCTACAGATACCCCCACCGAAGCTGCCTTGTCTCGGTCTACATACGTTCTAAGCTCCGGCTTATTGAGTTTAAGGTCACTGTCCAGATCACGGATCATCGGATGACCCTGAACTTGGCCCTCAACTCCATCAACCAGCGCCTGCAGATCGTCATAACTACCCACTGTCTGTACTACGATCTGAATGGGCTTCATAGGTGCGGCCTTACCCAAGGGCGGCATATTGACAGGAAAAGACATAACCCCTGGAATGGCGAAAAATTTAGGCATTAATTCCTGAGTGATTTCCATCTGCGAACGGGACCTCTCGTCATGCGGCAATAAATTGCCAAATGAAGCGTTCTGTGTCGTTTCTGGAAAACCAACAAGAGTCATGTAGTCGAGCACTTCGGGCACACCGCTCATAATTTCCTCCATGGCGCGGGCATTATTATCCATGTATTCGGGTGTGGCACCATCAGGACCGGCCTGGTACCCCATCAATATGCTGCGATCTTCTATCGGCGCCAATTCGGTCTTAAGGCTGGCAAACGAGGCAAGTCCCGCGCCAGCTATAATTGCAACACCAATAGCCACCAGAGTCCTATAGCGCACTAATACAGCCAGACCAAAAAGATAGGCACGATTGAGTGATTTCAAGACGGGAGTAACAATACGTTCGAGAACCGATTTTTTCTCTGTACGACGGAGAAGATAAGCGCACAGCACCGGCGTCAAGGTCAAAGCTGTAAACCCCGACACAACAACGGCACCGGCCAATGTCCAGGCGAATTCGGTAAAGAGCTTGCCCATGCGTCCAGACGTAAAAGCCACTGGTACAAACACCGCCGCAAGGGTAGTAGTCATAGCCAAGACCGCAAAACCTATCTCACGACTGCCCTTAAGGGCGGCTTCGAAAGGCTCCATACCTTTTTCTATGTGGCGATAGATGTTCTCTAGCATGACAATGGCGTCATCCACCACCAACCCTATTGCAAGGACAAAAGCAAGCAAGGTAAGAGTGTTAATAGTAAAGCCGAAAAGGGACATAATCCCAAAAGCTCCGACGAGTGCGATGGGGATAGTGACAAGGGGAATCACTGCAGCACGAGCGGTTTGCAAGAACAAAAAGATGACTACCGCCACCAACAAAATAGCTTCACCTATAGTGATGTAGACCCGTTGTATAGATTGCTCCACAAACAGCGACATATCGAAAGAGATCTTTACATTTACGCCTTCAGGTAAACTCTCCTTGATGCGCGGAATTGCTCGTCGCACATCAAGGCCAATGTCTAGGGGATTCGCCGTGGATTGTTTTATTACGCCAATGGTAATTGCCGGATTGCCGTCTGATCTCCCCAGCTGCCGTTCGTCTTCCGGACCCAATTCGACCAAGGCCACGTCTGCGAGACGTACCAGATAACCGTCGGAATCCTTAAGAATAATCTCGCTAAACTGCTCTGGAGTCTGCAAATCGGTAACAGCAAGTACAGTAAACTCTCGATCCACGCTTTCAATACGACCTGATGGTACTTCAAGGTTTTGTGCCTGTAAGGCAGCTTCGACGTCCTGCGGCGTCAGCCCGTAGGCAGCAAGTCTTTCGCGATCGAGCCAAATACGCATGGCAAAGACACGACCGCCGAAATACCTAATAGTGGCAACGCCTGGCAACGCTTTAAGTTGATCTACTATCAACTGCTCGGAAATTTCTGTCATCTCCATGTGAGAATAGCGGTCACTAGATAAGCTTAGATAGATGATGGGAAATTCGTCAGCATTCTGTTTTTGGACAATGGGCTCTTCCACCTCGCGAGGCAAAACACTGCGCACCCTAGCAACACGGTCACGCACATCAGCGGCAGCCACATCTGCATCCCGGCTAAGGTCAAATTGGAGTGTTACTTGGCTCATTTCGGATCGAGAAATAGAACTCATGAAGTCCACCCCTTCAACACCAGAGAGCGAATCTTCAAGACGGTTTGTAATCTGCGTTTCAACGATAGATGCCGAAGCTCCTGGATAGATTGTACTTACCGTTACAGCCGGGGTTTCAATATTTGGATATTCCCGGACGGTCAGATTCTGAAAGGATATAACACCAAGAAGAACAATGAGCAGATTTAGCACCGTAGCGAGCACAGGCCGCTTAATGCAGACTTCAGATATTTGCATAGTCTAAGGTATGCCCATGGTATTTAGGTCTGCCACTGGCGTGCCATTCCGTAGCTTCATTTGACCAGAAGCAACAATCTTTTGGCCGTAAGTGAGACCGGACAGAATTTCCGCCAATGACTCTTGCCGACCGCCCACTCTCACCTCGGTCGCCACTGCCTTGCCATCAACCACAACAAAGACATGTTGTCCGTTCCGGACTGACACCAAAGCTCGTTCCGGCACGAACAAAGCGTCCACCCTGCGCGAAAACACCACGTTAACGCGAGCGAACAAACCTGGTCGAAGACGCCCTTCCGTATTGGGAACTCGCGCCCGCATGACAATGCTGCGACCCTCGGAATCAACCCTTGGATCAATCGCATAAATGGTGCCCGAAAAGACTTCGTTGGGAAATGCATCGACGTTGACTTCGATTTCCTGTCCCGTTGCAAGCCGCCCCAGCAGTGTTTCCGGGAGACGGAAGTCCACCTTTATAGGAGTCAGCGCCTCCAAGTTAACAATCGCCTGCCCCGGGGTAATGTAATCTCCCGGACTTACTTTGCGTATTCCTAAAACGCCCCCGAAAGGCGCGCGAATATGAGTACGTTCCAACCGGGCTCGCGCAAGATCTAGTGCCGCTTCATCCTCTTGCATCCCGGACAGAGCTTCATCAAGCGCCCTCTGAGTCCCCGCACCAAGGCGCTGCAGATCCATCGCCCGCTCATAATTAGCGGACGATAGTTTATGTCTGGCACGCGCTTGATCGTGTTCGGCCTGATAGATTGTACGCTCTATCGAAATCAAGAGTGTACCTTTCTTGATATGCTGGCCTTCGTCAAAATGGATTTTTTCCACACGACCCGGAATTTCGGGTCTTATAATCACCGCTTCATCTGATACCAACGTGCCGACAGCGGCCTCCTGTTCAACAAAAGCACCTCTCGTAACATCAACTATTTCCACGGGTACGGTAAAAATCCGCCGACCCTGCGGTGACGATGCTGATTGACTTCCGGGCGGCGCCATTAATACATACGCTCCACCCGCCGCAATAATGACCAAAAGTATGAAAGAAAGTCTTGCCACTGCTTAGTACCTTTGAGTTCCGCCACCAGCCGTTCATCTTGCGTTAGCTGGACTCTATCAGCACAGCCACAGAGAAACAAAAGCCCCTATCGTCAAGGACAAAGTATTATGCGTCCTCGCTACGCATGGCATTTACAAAATCAACCAACCCAGCTTGCCGGAACCGCCTATGACGCTCGGCAAGAAGAATAGCACGTATTCTGGTAATACTGTCCATGAACTGGTCATTGATCACCACATAGTCATACTCCGGCCAGTGGCTCATCTCATCGGAGGCCTTTGTCATACGCATCCGAACCACTTCCTCTGTATCTTGAGCCCGACCTCGCAGCCGCTGCTCCAACTCTTTATGGGATGGTGGAAGTATAAAAACACTAACCAGATCATCTCGAGCAGTTTCCTTCAATTGTTGCGTACCTTGCCAATCAATATCGAAAACAACATCCATACCTGCAGCTAACTTGGCTTCTACCTCCGCCCTGGGCGTTCCGTAAAAATTACCAAAGATGTTTGCGTGTTCTAGCATTCCATCCTCACTAATCAATTGGTCATAAGCCTCCATCGTAATGAAGTGGTAGTCAGTGCCATCTACCTCACCTGAGCGAGGTTTACGGGTTGTAACCGAAACAGACATTGAGAGATTTTCGTCTTCCTTAAGTAGGGCGCGAGAAATTGTGGTTTTGCCTGCGCCTGACGGCGATGACAGCACAAACATAAACCCCCGGCGATGCATGATCTGATGGGACATAACCTTCCTTATTTTTCGCAACCTATTCTATATTTTGTATTTGCTCACGAAACTGATCAATTTTCGCTTTCAGATCAACTCCTATACGGGTCAGATCAGTGTCCTGTGACTTGGCACATAATGTATTAGCTTCCCGATTCAGCTCTTGAGAGAGAAAGTCAAGCTTTCGACCGCACGGCGACCCATCATCAAGCAGCGTCCTAGCCTGGCTTATATGGGCGGAAAGACGATCAAGCTCTTCCCGAACGTCAGCTCTTATGGCTAACAAGGCTGCTTCTTGGGTGAGACGATCTTCGGGTAATGCCGGCGAGACGCTAAGCAGCTCATTAAACTGAAGACGCAAGCGTTCGCTGATGTTTTCAGGCTGAGTCGCAGCCAATTCGGTTGCATTGTCCTTAAGGAGCTCTATTTCAGAAAGCAAGGCCGATATAGTTGGTTCTAGCCGAATCCCTTCGGCTTCTCGTGAGGCCGTCAAAGCTGATACTGTTCGCGCTAGCCCACTAATTATGGCCTCGTCTCGTAATTCCCGCTCCGCAACACCCTGCATCGACGTTTGGTCGACTTCCAGCACGCCCTTTATAGCTAAAAGACCATCCAAACGTGCTGGAGCAATGCCGACATGCATGGATTTCGCCTTTTCCGCAGCAACGGATATCAAATGATCGAGCAGTACGTTATTTACCTGATACGCTTCTGGTGTGGGTTCCATAGTGATGGATAGAACAATTGAAACGTGCCCGCGGCCCAGCGCACCTGCAACGGTTTGCCTAGCCTGCAGGTCAACAGATTCGAAGCCAACCGGTAATTTTACTCGGACGTCCAAGCCTTTGCCATTGACCGAACGAGCCTCCCATTGCCACATAAACGATGTGTCGCATGCGTAACGCCCCTCGCAGTGAGCAAATCCAGTCATGCTGTTCAGCGGTGTTGCTGTCAAAACTATATGTCCGTGAAGATTTCCCTGCCTTCTTATAAGCGCCTAACAGGATTAAGGAAAGGTTCTGAACTGAGTTAGGCGGCTCATTTCAGAGTCTCGTAGTGTACAACAACAAAATCCGCTGCTTTTAGACCATCATAATTTCATAGAAGCAATACGAAGCCAAACATATATCAGGACTCTCGAGACAGACGATAGCTCTTCGACCCTAGATCTTCATGCAGCTAACAGAGTCTTTGACTGCTGATATCGCCATTCTAACCGATTAACTATCATCACCAACATCGTAAATGACCAGTGTATTAGCTTGTGGGCAGCGTATATTGTCTACCTCAATCAATTATAACGCTTTGGTTTTCAGTAATTGACCGACAGTTCCGCACCAAAACTCTCTCTTTTTCAGCTATCCGCCTGCAGCGGCGTCTCTCCATTTGCCCTGGTGGTAGTCGCACCGATGCTACCGGAACTACGCACTGTATTTGATGAAAGCGAAGTCCGGCTTCAATACATCGTTTCGGCGTATCTTTTGGGTTTGGCTTTGGCGCAAAGCATACTGGGCCCCTTGTCTGACAAGTACGGTCGGAAACAAGTTCTATCCTTATCCTTACTAGTCTACGCAGCCGCATCATTGGCCTGCGCACTATCTTTGACGCTGGACGTTCTAATTGCAGCGCGTTTCGTGCAAGCCTGTGGTGCTGCGGGCACGGCAGCCCTTTGTCGTGCAATGGTGCATGATGTTCACGAAGGAGATGTTGCTGCCCGTTACATGGCATACATTGCAATGGCTACCTCCATAGCTCACTCCATAGCACCGTTAGTTGGCGGTTATGCCGCTGATGTGGTCGGCTGGCGTGGTGTATTTTATTCGTTGGCTATTCTTGGTGCAGTTATGTTTGCCTGGACAGCACTATCACTCCCCGAGACTCGGTCACCTTCCAAACGGACTCACATGGGTGTGCACAAGCTTTTACTGAATAACGCGCTAATGATGAAATCGCCTCTATTCTTGACTTACACTCTCATATACGGCCTTACTGCGGCGCCATTCTTTGCATTTCTCGGGGTAGCGCCAGCTTTCTTCGCCGACCGTCTCTCTATCACCGGAGCAGAGTTTGGGTTGTATTGGTCCTATATGGCGGTGTCTTTTTTATTAGGAGCCTTATTAAGTGCTCGCCTCATTCCAAAGCTAGGCCGAAGTGCTTTAGTACGTATTGCTGCGGTTGCTATAGTTCTGCTTGGAGTAGCTCAACCTGCGGTACTTATTGTCTTCGATATTTCTGTATTTTGGATGATAGCACCCTTGGTCGTTTTGTCGCTTGCCCTGGGCATGGCCCAGCCTATTGCCCTGTCAGGCGCTATTGGTCAGTTCCCTGACATGGCAGGAACAGCGTCGGGTCTATGCGGTACCTTGATAATGGTTTTAGCATCAATAATGACGGTTCTAAGCGCGGCCGTGTACGATGGTACTGCCATAAGCCTCATGTCACCCATCAGCCTTACCATGATTGTGATTGGTGGGCTCTATGCCCTTTCCCTTAAATTGGAGTCCCTCAAACTTACTGAAAGGTGATACTCAGTAATAAGATCTAGAAGGGTTTAATTATTCCTATTGCACCAGCAAGAAAGACCAGGAACCAAATACCAAGGATCGGTATTCGGGTTTTAAGCAGGGTTTTCCTAAGTATTTCCAAGTCCTCGGTAGTATCTCCATCATTCAGTATGCGTTTGAAGGCAGGGCCAAATGGTTTCATGGTGAGCCGAGAGATAATCCCCAGAAAAATGGTCCCAGAATAGATTAGAAGCTTAGCGGCGAGCCACACATCTTGCGTGATACCAGAACCGGCAAAAGACATAATAGCGAGAAGAGCAATGCCAGTTGACAAAACCCAACGCATTACAAAGTCCACTTTTCTGACCAGTTCAGTTCTCGGACTACTCTCCTCTTTTATAAATATATATATGACGTTAAAAATCCAGACGATGGCAATAATCCAAACCACAAACAACCAGACGCTGCTAAGTTGAAACCAGCCCTTTAAATTGGCCATTGTGGTACCCAATGCAGCAACCAGAGGCATGCACACCCGCGGGAACTGATCCAGCCAATGAAAGATCTTAACGGTTATGACCCTGGTTTCTTTACTTAAGCCCGGCTTGATTACTATACCGGAGGAGTAGAACACCCCCAGATCTCCTCCCAGCCAATACACAAAGCAGAGTGCATGTGCGACAATTAGCACATCGTAAAGTTCCAGCATTAGCAAACCCTCTTGCTAGTGGGAGACAGTACGGACACGATATCGAGGCGAATGCGGATGTAAAGATAAGTTTTCTGCAAGGTTAGCAAAGAAGAGGTTCGGGCTATTATCCATAGGTCATATTGGATTACCTTGCCCAAGGTATTGGAAAGCAGGCATCGTGGCAAACCCATTATCGGCGTTTTCCATGAAGAAGAGAGGTTCACCTAATGACAAATGAAAATATTCAGATCCAACTCGCTAAGCAACCTGACGGCGTTCCCAAGACGAGCGATTTTCAGGTCGGCAGGACTGAAATACCTAAAGTCGGCGATGGCCAATTCCTTGTCCGCAACATCTACCTATCCCTCGATCCGTACATGAGGGGTGCTATTTCCGGGCGGCATATGGGTCATACCCGCCTTAATCAGGGCGATGTCATTGGTGGGAGGGCAGTCGCCCAAGTGAGTGAATCCAAGCACAGTGACTACCACGTGGGTGAATATTTACTCCTAGAGTCCGGTTGGCAGAATTATTACCTATCGAGCGGCAGCAGTAAGAATCAGATCCGGAAGCTAGATCCAGAGATGGGGCCTCTATCTGCGGCGCTAGGATGTTTAGGTATGCCCGGCCTGACCGCTTGGGCTGGCGTTGAGAAACTAGCCAAACTCGGCTTAGGTGAAACCTTCGTTGTTACCTCTGCTGCGGGTTCAGTGGGTGGAACGGCCGGACAACTAGCTAAAGCAAAAGGCTGCCGGGTAGTTGGTGTTGCGGGGTCCGAAGAAAAATGTCGCGTCGTTATTGATGACTATGGTTTTGACGACTGCGTCAATTACAAAAAGGATAATTGGCCTGATAGACTAAAGACAGCATGCCCTGATGGTATTGATTGTTACTTTGACAATGTCGCAGGTCCGGTGCTCGACACCATCACCCAGCAACTAAATCTATATGGTAAAATCATTTTGTGTGG
>Ga0315336_1001460_pt1 | contig 45734 bp, 40 predicted proteins | sample ASW5metaG_FD_204512 | JGI IMG/M metagenome (GOLD analysis project Ga0315336, IMG submission 204512) | Ammonia-oxidizing marine archaeal communities from Monterey Bay, California, United States - ASW #5 | ecosystem: Environmental > Aquatic > Marine > Intertidal zone | place: USA: California... | reverse complement strand
AGCACTCCTGAAATAATTGAGACTAAAAATACTAAAAAACGGCAAGGCTAAATTTTGTCACGCCTCCAGATCCATCTCTACCACTGCCATGGAAATGACATTCAGCAGCTTCACCTATACTGATGGTACAAAGGCCCGCTAAAGCGGATACGTAATTTTGTCAAATATGAAGTAACACTCTTGTTTCGGGTAAATATACAAAATTAAAACTCGTTTGTCAAGTTTTTTGACACTTCCAATATTCCTGGCCTTTTGTAAATGGGGTGAAATTCGCCGACGCCGGCCTGTTAGAAAAGAAAAATGACAGCCGGCGGACTTGCCATTGAACATATGCCTCCGTTGTTGTTGTTGTTTTAGGACTATGTCTGCAGAAGAATATATAAAACAGGAACAACAGTGTTACTGTTTTATGTATTCTTCCGCGGATGTATATAAAGTTCCGGGATATAGTGGGATATAACGAGATGATGTGGAATGTAGGTTAACAGAATCTACACTCGAAGAAAAAACGATACAGCGCATAACTTTGTTTCAATTTGCGGCGTTACGTTTTCTAGTTAGGTAATGAATCACGCGACCGTCAATGAATAAAAATCCGGCACCAATAATGAGGGCGCCAATAATTTCCTTTGCTTGAACAACTTCATCCAAGAAAATATTTCCAAGAATCAAAGCTGTAACCGGTATTAGCAACGTAACCAGCATGGCATTGCTGGCGCCGGCGTGAACTAGAATTCTAAAAAAGACAATATACCCGAAGGCTGTTCCAAATACAGCAAGTGCCAGCAGCGAAAACATTACTTCAACACTTGGTATCGGAAGCGTCCAGGGTTTGTCAATGACGCCAACAACAACAGCAATTATCAGTGTTGAGCTTATTAGTTGGCATGTCGCTGATTTTAATGCCGGTACCCCTGTGAGAAATTTACGGCCCCAAAGCGCCGCAAACCCATAGCTAAGGGCTCCGGCCATACAGAGAATAATACCGAGTGTCTGACTGCCAATTAAAGATCCATCAAAGCCTTGCAACACGGCAACACCCACCACACCTAGAAGCACGCCGATTGCCCGGCTAACAGTCAAGCGTTCTTCCAAGAAAGCCGCCATTACCAAAACCGTGAACAAAGGCGTCATGGCATTAATAATTGAAGAAAGGCCGACGGTGATAAGGGTCTGGCCGGCAAATATGAAGCCAAACGGTAGGACATTATTTAATAGCCCCATACCCATAAAAGGAAGCCATCCGGAAAAGGATCTCGGCAGGGAATGGCCAGAATACCAAAACAGCGGCAATAATAATAAAGAAGCCAAAAAAACACGAACCAGAACAACCGTCAACGGTGGGAGCTCCTTAACCGCAACACCTGCAAAGAAATACGTGCTTCCTCCCAGTATTGAAAGAAGAATCAAGAGACACCAATCCTGTCGGTCCATTGTTTTCGGTGTTTCCATCTTCCATTTCCTTACCAATAATTATACGCAGGGAAACTACTAACTAAAGCAATTTAGATCTGTCTGGTTCCCATTCTATTTATTCTTGGAGACGCACTAGTTATCATTTTTCATTGCTCATGTACCTTTGCCTGTTTGCCCTTTCTGGTTTTAGTAATACTGTCACGTAGTTGGGAAATTGAGGTAACCAATTCTTCGAGCATCGAAATATTATACCCGGTCGCGTCGATAATGCACGTGGTAAAATCACCCGATTGTGTTCGAACTTTCCGGCTTTTCGGAGTGATGGAGATATATACTTATCGCTCATCGCCCTTACCTCTTTAACGCTCTAAATGGCTGGAATTTTTATTGCGTTTCAACAATGTGTGAGGGTGTTAGTCACCAGATTAGGCCGTGCGCGGTTTTTGCGTAATATTCAAAGTCTTTTTCGAGAAAACGATTTATGCCGAGCCCTGCAAGAGTTCCCTCGACTTTCCAGCGTTTGGGCAGCACGACAGAGCGAGCCCTCAAGTGTGGTTTCCAAGATATTGGGTTTTTCTATATATGATGTAGGTTTAAACAATTAGAAATTATTGCCAAAAAATCTTATTTTTTTGGTGAAGAGGAAAAGTAATTCCATAAAGAAGGAAGTACAAATTCTTTTCAATATTACGATAAAAAATTATTTCGATATGGTAGTTGAAATAAGGCCTTAGCTTTTCATTCAATAAATGAAACTGAGTTTGGATATATACTGGAGCAGCGTTAGTTCTTAGGTGTGATTTCTACATGTGGAATAGAGAAGATTTTATTGGGGATAGTACGCAACATCCTGATAATTCGTCGTCTGCATGTACTGAAATTTCGTGTCTTGAAGTCATAAAGTCAGTCGAATGGGGTTGGAAACATGAATGATTCAACAAGTGAAATTGCATTATTGCGCCTCGCCAAAAAAGGAGTTGAGACTTTACAACAATGTGATCCAGAACTAGTGAGACTGATGGAAAAGGAAAGTACCCGCCAAAACAGGGTATTATCGATGGTTGCCTCCTCTAGCACTTGTGATCCTTCAGTTCTTGTATGTGGAGGCTCATCGACGATAAACGTTACCACTGAAGGTTATCCAGGTGCCCGTTATCATGCAGGATGCGGTGTCGTCGATGAAATAGAAGAGTTAGCGATTTCCCGCGCAAAAAAAATATTTAAAGCGCGTTATGCAAATGTGCAACCTCATTCAGGCTCTTCTGCCAACAATGTGCTTCTGTTTTCCTTACTACAAGCAGGTGATACGATCTTAGGGTTGGATCTCGATAGCGGCGGTCATCTTACTCATGGGGCAAGGGCATCGGCTACGGGTCAGTATTTTAATGCATTGTCATACGGGTTGGATAGTAACGGTTTCATCAACTATGATCATCTTTTGGAATTAGCGCTCGAGCACAAACCGAAGGTTATAATCTGTGGGGCAAGTGCTTATCCTCGCTTTATAGACTTCAAGAAATTTCGTGAAATTGCTGACAAAGTGAATGCTTATGTTATTGCAGATGTATCACAAATATCCGGGTTAATTGTCGCCGGCTTTCATCCGAGTCCTATTGATCACGCACATTTCACAACTACTAGTACATACAAGCAGCTTTTTGGGCCGCGTGGAGGGCTTATCCTCATGGGGCGAGACTTTGACCAGATAGGTCCAGACGGAAAAAACACACTATCTCAACTCGTACAGCGAGGCGTGTTTCCTTACTTTCAAGGCACTCCTAATTTAGCAAGTATTGCGGCAAAAGCGAGAGCATTCGATTATGTCGCCGGCGATGATTTTAAAAAATTAGGACAGCGAATTATTGATAATGCAAAAGCCATTAGTGGCTATTTTTTAAAAAATGGTTACAGCGTTCTGACTGAAGGAACAGACAACCATATGGTTTTGTTAAATGTCTTGCAATCGAAGAAAATGACCGGAGTGGTTGCCGAGAAAGCTCTGGAAGATTGTAATATCATCGTTAATAAAAATAGGATTCTTGGAGATCAGAAACCACCTCTTGTTACAAGTGGTATTCGCATTGGAAGCAACAACCTTGCTATAAGAGGAATCTCAGCTAGCCAAGCGGCAATGTGTGGACAATTAATCGACCGTGTTTTGTCCAGTACTAAAGTGATAGATGACAGAACATACGAATTGGATGCCAATGTGATATCATCCGTTAAGCAAAGCGTAAGCAATCTATGTAGAGATTGTCCCCTTCCAGGGTATGGCTAGGGGGCGTTCACAATCATTTGAGCCAAATCATGGTAGCAGCCAGTTGTAGCATGGACAGGTAATTCCGGGACAACCGTTCGTAGCGTGTGGCAATGCGTCGAAAGTTTTTGATTTTTTGGAAGAACCTTTCCACAAGGTTTCGTTTTTTGTAGATTTCCGTGTCATAACCACGCGAGATCTTGCGATTGCGTCTCGGAGGGATCACTGCTGTTGCACCGGAAGCCTCAATTGCTTTCACGAAATCATTTGCATCATAGCCTTTGTCAGCAACGATATAATCAGCATCGTAACCATCAATCAAAGCGTTCGCCTGACCATATTCGGAGGCCTGCCCCGCTGTCAGCAAAAGGCGTACAGGATTGCCCAGCCCATCTACAGCGGCATGGATTTTAGTCGTCAGGCCGCCCCGGCTGCGTCCGATAACTTGCTCTTCGCGTTCTTTTTTTCACCCGCGCCGTGTTGATGAACCCTCACAATGCTTCCGTCAACAAACAGGCACTCGAAATCGGGGTTCGCCGCTACGGCCTCGGCAAGACCAGCCCAGACGCCGCTCTTCGACCAACGGTCATAACGAACATAGACACTGTGCCATTTACCAAACCGTTCTGGTAGGTCACGCCATGGCGATGATGTTCGGGCAATCCATAACACAGCTTCTAAAAACAATCGGTTGTTTCCGGCTATTACACCGCAGTCAATCGACTTGCCCGGCAATAAATCCTTGATGCGTTCCCACTGATCGTCACGTAGCATGTCTCTGTTCAAGTCTGACCTCCTTAAATATCAGTCTTGAATCACAAATCAGGTGATATGGGAATCCCCTAATTGTGAACGCCCCCTAGTCTCTCGCTTTCTAACTATAAGTCAAAGAACTTATGAGTCTGTTTTATAAATCGAGATATTGGGCCAACCAATGACATGCTTTTTATCATAGTTGTGTGAATGAAGCCGTGCGCAGAATTGTCGTATTTTTCGAAGTCCTTTTCGAGCCGACGATTTATGCCGAGCCCCGCAAAGGTTCCATAACGAACCAGCGTTTGGGTGGCAGGACAGAGCAGGACCTCATGTGCGGTTTCCGAGACATTAGGTTTTTCTATGTATGATGTAGGTTTAAACAATTGGAATTTATTGCCAAAATTCATATTTCTTTTGTGAAGAGGAAAAGTAATTCCATAAAGTATGGAAGTACTAATTTCTTTTTACTACAGGTAATAAATTTTTTTTATTTGTTATGGTAGTAGATTTTTGGGTCTTTAATAATCCATATTGTAAAGGTAGTAGTGTAATGGATATTCAAAAGCAAAATAGAAACCTTTCAACTACATATCGAAAAATCGCCGGAATTTCAGACGATGAACTTTTGATCCTATTATCCAGTTCTGCCGGGCGCATTGATCCGGCTGTTGGGATTAGCACGAATTGCTGCAATTACAGATCCAACTGCAGGTACAACAGCAACGTCCGCAGGTTAAGGTACTTATTGTAAGAAAATCTGAACTGAAGTCAGATTTAATCTTGCGTTTAGGAGAAATCATGCAAACCACACAAAAAATTGCGATCATCATTAGCGACCAAAGAACTACTAGAAGTAGTTTTTATGATTTAAAGGATTCTTCATACATTTATATATTGTTTGCGCCAGAACAAGGAATACTTGACTTGGATGAAGATAGCAAAAGCCTATTCTTCGAAATGAAGATCATTAGCAAAGATATAACAGCAGACGAACTTGTTAGTTTGATTAAACCCTATCTAAAACTGGCTTCGCTTCAAGATATTCATTTGGTTACCAGCAGAGAAGTTTTTATGTCCCGAGTAGCTGACGTAAATGAACAATTATCTTTGTCAGGCCCTAAGCCTAAAGATATCGAACGCTTTGTTAATAAATTAACAATGAAAAAAGTCGCTGCCGCCAGTGGCATAAGAGTTCCATGGCATATGGAATTTGATGGTGGCGCATTCAAGCAGTATGGAGAGGCATACCTACACAAAGTTGATCAGTTGATTAAATCGGGTAACGAATATCCTGTCTTTGTCAAACCGATTGATCAAGAGGGGTCTATTGGTGCAAAGAAAATCGATAATTATGCAGATTTAGTTCAATGGTCAAAAGATCCAATACTTATGCAATTCCAATATGAAGTTGATGAATATGTTAATGGTGATCTCTATGAGTGCGATTGCATAATAAAAAATGGTGAGATAGTCTATGAGGCGGTTTCCAAATACACTCATCCAAACGCGGACTTCTCTCAAGGTAAAGTATTAGGGTCTCTTATTGTTTTACCTGAAGATCCGATATGGAAAAAAATCACCGATTTCAACAAAATACTTATCAAGGGAATCAAGGCGCCCGATGGGGCAACGCATCATGAGATTTTTCATAAGTCTAACGGTGAATTGGTATTTTTGGAAATAGGTGCTCGTCCACCGGGCGCTTATGTATGTCAAACACATACCAGAAATACAAGTGTGAATTTTGAGACTGCCCATTTCAGGTCACAGCTCAATATCCTAGATCCCCTAGTTAATGATATGCAAAAATCCTATTCTGCTTGGGGCTACTTCCCCAAGTTTGAAGGTGAAGTAGCAGAGTTGTATCAGCCGAAACTGAAGAGCCAGCATGAGATCAAATGGTATGTGAACGTTGGAGATACTATAAAGGCGAGTTCTCATATTGCAGGAGACAATCAGCTTTCGGGTGTTATTTTCTTGTACAATAAAAATTACCAAGAACTACAAAAGGATTTCAATACCTTAAAAGATTTTGAGCCGATGAGGATGGTAGCTCCCATGTAGAAAATTACTTAGCCTTTTTCTTCAATGTTTTTTGACGCAGATCAACAGGAAGATTTGTTATGAGAATATAAGAATTTATTGGGTCTGATACTGGTACTATAAATGAATTTACGCATGTGTGAGGCAGAAGTGTTCGATACTAAACAGACCAATTTCAGTTACGAAAATTTGTCAAACGGATATTTAAACCGAATTGGTTATATTAGGCCCACAGTCGGTCTCGAGGAAGGGTGACTGCTTCCTGCGAGGGAACTACTTACCAAAGGGAGCACAACGGTTCCCTTTGGCTTATTTTTTCTCTCAGTAACATTGAAGCCCTCCAGGCACGGCTTAGAAAGAACTCTTTTTATTTAATTTTTTGATCATTTTCTGTGGCGTCTAACATCAATTGAAATGCTTTTGCGCAATCTCTTATGATTACAAAAGCCAAAATTGAAATATTCTTAAATTTCACAAAACTGATTTAGCGAATGCTTCTAGTAGGTTAGATCTATACTTAATAGATTTTCGGCGCATCGGCGGTTAAAAATGCTTCGTCGAAATCAAGAAAGTAGTTGAATATTCATTCGGCTATATTAAGTAATCCTCATTCATAGTATTAAGTATAGAAGTAAACCCCCTAATATGCCTTACCGTCCTACTCATAAACAGCTCGAATATTTGGTTGCAGTAAGTGAAACTGGTCAGTTCAGCGGAGCCGCTCGTCGGTGCAATGTATCGCAACCAACACTTTCTACTCAAATTCATCTTTTGGAAGAGCGACTCCAGGAAAAATTGTTTGAACGCTCAAGATATGGCGTTCGGCCAACGCCCCTTGGCGAAACGGTTATTGGCTTGTCCAAAGACGTATTGTCAACGCTTGATAAGGTTTTGGATGCCGCCATGAATACAACTAACAACCTTGGCGGCGTTATTAAGCTAGGTGTTACACCAACTTTTGGACCTTACTTTCTGCCACATGTCTTGCCAACGCTCAATTCGCGTTTTCCTGGACTTAAACTCATAATCGACGAGGCACCTCCCGCCGACTTGCAAAAGGCAATCCTAGCCGGTGATTACGATTGCATTCTTACATCCCCACCTGATGGAGACGATCGGTTTGTTTATAAAGAATTGGTCGTAGAACAATTGTTACTAGGTGTTTCACGAGATCACCCGTTGTCAGAATGCGCCCTTATCCCACCGGAACTGCTGAAAGGTGAAACGATATTCAGTCTTTCGAAAGCGCATACGCATATACATAATAAAGTGAAAGCATTTTGTGCTTCAACCTCTGCTTTGATGCAGCAGGATTATACCAGCACAAATCTTGATGCCAAGAGGCGAATGGTGTCCCAGAATATGGGGCTAGCATTTTTCCCTGACTATTACGTTGCCTCGGAATTCCCCAAGGTAGATGATATTGTTTTACGGAATATCAGTGGTGTTCAATTGACAAGGCCCATAGGATTATCTTGGCGGAAAAATTCAGTCCGAAACTTACAATTTATGCAGCTTCTTGAAGTATTAAAAGAATTTCGGATCTCGCCAGACAATGTTCATCGGGAGTGTAAGCAATGCCTCCAATAGGCGTTATCAGGGGAAAGTCAGTGTTCAGCTCGCAGTTAGCATTCATGAGAGAGGTTTTGGCTCAAAAGGTTGTTAATACCATGCGGCAGTTTCGCGGTATAGTAGGCGCCGCGCTTTGATTGTCCGCGTTCAAAGTAGACATCAGCAGGCGTGAGGATTTTTAGGCTTTCATGATATCAGTGGTGATTGTAATGTTCGATAAAGGCTTCAATCTGCTGAGTTAGACCACCAGACAGGAAGTAATTCTCTAACAAGATGCGGTTGTTCAGCGTTTGATGTCAGTGTTTCGCTGCCCGGCAGTTGATTGAATCGCAACCAATGAGGGGGATATTGCCCTGGATCTGGAGATGTTAAGGTGCGCCACGTACATGGCTCAAGCCTTCGCCTTCCAACCATTCCTCCAGATCGCTGCTACAAATAACACCCACGATAAAAAGTTGACCGTGAGACGTCCGGCTTATCAAGTGTCACTTTGGTAGGTAGGTCAGATTTTTTTTAACAAGTTGGATAGTTTCCAGTGTCCCAATATTACTCATAGACCGGCATATGATCAATGGACATTTGAGCCGATCGGGGCGTTTTATGAGGTGCAGACGGCGGCGGTTGATACGTCGGTTGGGATTGCTGACAAGACCTCGGTGCTGCTGAACGCCTTGATGGCACCGGCAATGATCTCGCGAATACACTCATCGGTAACCGTTCAGATAATATCCTGAGCGGACTGCAAGGGAATGATCTGCTTGAAGGCGGCGCAGGCGATGACACACTTATCGGCGGTGATGATGCGGATACGTTAGAGGGTGGCGCGGGCGCGGATCGTCTTGAGGGAGGATCTGGTTTTGACCAGGTTCTTTATACGGCCTCGTCTGCGGCGGTGAATATTGATCTTGGTTTGGGTGTTGGCACGGGCGGTGATGCAGAAGGCGATACGCTGTTCAGTATAGGCCGGGTAAATGGCTCGGCGTATGCTGATAGTCTGACGGGCAGCGCTGCCAACGAGACGCTTGATAGCCGTAGTGGCAATGATATTCTGACTGGGAATGCAGGTAATGACACACTCATTGGTGGCGATGGTGCGGATACCTTGGACGGCGGGGCAGGAGCGGACCGTCTGGAGGGCGGTACGGGTTACGATCTTGTTTTTTATGGCTCGTCTTCGGCTGCGTTGAATATTGACCTTGGCGCGGGAGTTGGCACGGGTGGGGATGCGGAAAGCGATACGCTGTTCAGCATAGGCCGTGTACATGGTTCAGCGCATTCAGATAGCTTGACAGGCGGAGATGCTAACGAGATCCTAGATGGCCGTAGTGGCAATGATGTTCTGACTGGGAATGCAGGTAACGACACCCTAGCAGGTGGCGATGGCGCGGATACTTATGAGTTTGCTCGTGGAGATGGGCAAGATACCATCATCGATACGTCAACAGACGGCGCTTCCGACACTTTTATCCTTAATACAGGCATAGATCATGATCAGCTTTGGTTTGAGCAGACTGGCGACGATTTGCTGATCTCCGTGATCGGTACCAGCGATCAGATTACCGTTGAGAACTGGTATGCCTCTGCGGATAATAAAATCGAAGGTTTTGAGACCGGGGATGGCAAGGGGACGGATTTCAGCTGCGTTGAAGCGCTTGTCTCGGCAATGGCCAGCTTCTCACCGCCAGGCGGCGCGGCAACAGATCTCTCTGATCCGACATATGATCCGCTGGACAGTGTCCTGACGACCAACTGGCAAAGCTCGGCTTAATATCGGCGAATCAGCGATTGCCCCGAAAGACCTGAGTTAATTCGAGGAGCCATTCGAATTGGTTTTCTCCGTAATGTATATTGGAAACCTCGTCTTTTAGTTCAGTAGATTGGGTTTTCTTGCTTTCGCTCCAAGAAGCTTAGCGGCGTCTATTAACCGGTTATGTTCAATTATTTCTTCATTGCCAATTCCTCGACCCGCGAGTGCGGCAATTTTCCCGATAATCCTCAGCCCGCCAGATGATTTTGCAATATTGGTCATAAATTTCCGGGTTGTATCAGACCCATCGATGCCAAGGCTGTCGCAAATCGTTTTGATGTCACCCGGCCGAGGTTCGTCTATTTCCAGTCGGATTCCGATCCTAGAAGTAAACTGCGCGAACGAAGCTATCCGTGTATTGTTAAAACGAGATTTTAATTCTGCATTTCCACTAAAAACCAAAGGGAAGTTGCTGTGATCGTATAGGCACCGCAATTCATCAATAATTTGATCGTTCAGCAACTGTGCTTCATCAATGATTACTAATCCAACGTAGTCACGTTCTAGAAGGTCTATAATAATTTCATGATTAGCGGCAATTCTGGTTTCTGCGTAATAACCAAGTTGGGTTATCAAAAGTTTCATTACAGCTGTCATGGAGTTTACTGCAGGCGTTATTGTACAATAAGTCACTCCTTTTCCAGCTAGTACATATTGCCGTAAGGCGGTTGTTTTGCCAACACCTGGCTTGCCAACAATTGCCCCTATATCTTTGTTATCATTACAATAGGTCAGTAACTCAAAGATTTGCCTTGCGGTAGGGGTGTCCACAAATTTAATATTTTGCGACCTATTGACCAAATTTATTGATTTTACCATATGTTACCTCGCGAGTTGATCTTTGGGATTCCTCTCATTTCTGGTTCAATGAAAGGTGCCGGAGTTCCGGATCAATAGGGTCGTCCGGTGCAAGCGATGACCCTTTTTTGGCTACAAGCTTGTCAAATGTTCTGAAGTATTCCTCCTTCTCGTCATGCTTTTCCTGCTCGAGTTCGGAAAGAGGTTTTGCAAGTTCGCGGCCTGCAAGTTCATCCTGATCACTTAGCCTAATCACCCCGCCCAATGCGGGCTCGGGTGTTAGCTCAATGCTAGCAGCTTGCTCTGTCAAAATTTCCAGTGTGTCAATTCTGTCAGTCTCTTTGCGCATCGCTCGAATTTTATTACGCATAATGGTTTTCCGCCTATTTGATTCTATTGCGCCTGTTCTATCGTCGTGGTCAAAAACGCGGTCAGGAAGTGCAATGCAAACAAAATTACCGTTCCGGTCAAAGACAGCAATCCGTTTCTGATGCCCGAATAACGGAATGCGGGCCTCGACGCGCCCCCCCAAAGCCGGGTTAGCAAGGGCATCATGATAATAGAGTTTGCCTTTATATTTGATCCGGGCTTGATGAAGGGTGCGTTGCTCACTCTTACATAAGATGCTTTCAAGCACTCCTTCCTCAAAAGCCGAATATTGCCAGCCCGTGTCAACGAGTTCCGTAAACCGCTGATTGGGGGAAAGTCCTCTCAATCGGCCGCTTTGCGGGCTATCATTATAAACCGCCACCGCATTCAAGATGGCTTGAGTAAGCGCTTCCGGGCTGCTTTGAAAGGGGACGGGAGCCCTACCAATATTCGCCGTTTTCTTGCGCATTCGATCGCCGCCAATCCACCCTGGGATTTTGGATAGATGCTTTTGCTCAATTATTGCAAAGGCACCTTCAAGTTGGCCTTTTGCCGATGAGTTATAAGGCTGGGCTTTTGTCACAGCCTGATCAGAGCTTGGGATAAACATACCGTTGTCTAGAAACTTGATTGGCATTTGGGTTAGCTTCATCGCGTTTTCCACGAACTTGGACCAGTTATATTCGCCGCCGTTATCTAGATACAATTCGGCGGGCGCCCCCCAGCGTGGGTCTGAGGCCATTTTCACAAAGGATTCAATAACATGTTCCTGACGGACGCCTTTCCCTTTTTGAAAGAATTCCACAGTTCCTGTGATCCGTCCCGTCGCAACATCCATCCAGAAAATACCTTTCGCCGTAGCTGTGCTGCCATCCCCTCTTTGATAAAGGATATCAATGGGATGCACGTCTCCCATAACAATTTGCATTGGGAGCAAGGTCTTAATGCCCCGCTGTATACGCGGTTGTTTATCAAAATATGTTTTTGCATCCATATCATGGACGGCAATGGCCCCAAACTGACGCCAACGGTCAACTGCCGTCCGCGAAAGATTGCAATAATTTCTGATTTTGCCTTGCGGCATGTCGGGTTTAGCATCGATTGTCAGGCGAAGGAGTTTTCGTGATGCTTCGCGCTGTACTTCCTTCCAGCCGCTTTGGGGCTGTAAACCGGCCCAGAGAGACCGAATATATTGGTCGATCTTCTGCGCAATCTTCTCTTTGGTCTCAATAGGAAGCTCAATTGCTTTATCCCAATCTCGGGTTATCAGCACTTTACGGACGTTCTTGTCTGTACGGGCGGCCTTACTTAGTCCCGCATATCCGTTATTTTCGTAATCCTTGATCCAGGTTCGCAAGGTGCGATCCGTGACCTGCCGCCGAGAGCCGTCCGGTTCAAAATGCACCTTTGCTGCTATATCTCTTATAACCTCGGCACGCTGACGACTTCCAGATGGGTGCTTCAGCGCCTCTTCAATGATTGAATAACGCCAGTTTGAAGGGTCATTTAAAGGGTCGTTAAAACTGGTTTCAAAGGGTGTTAAGGGAACATGTCGCATTTGAAGTTCGGCTGGCAGGCTGTCTAGGCGAACCTCATAACACCAACCGCCATTCCCGCCACGTCCACGGACACGGCGGACGATGAGACTTTGTTCTCTCCATTTTTTTCCCTTGAAGCATCGTGCAAGCCCACGGGCGGTATTGCGCCTACTCAACTGTAAAAGTGTTGAAGCCTCCTTAACCGGTAGCCAACAAGAATTCACAGCTTGTTATCTCTCTGAATTGTTGCCCTGAGAATTTTTCTTTTAAGAGCGAGAGCTTTTGCCCCATTACTCTTATGCTTTAGTATTTTGGTAGCATACTGGCGGGAAATGGCGTTTTTTCTGCACCATTCGGCAAAGCTGGTTCCATTTGAAACTAGGTTAGCCCTGACACGGCAATAAAGCTTTTTTCCTGAAGGTAGTGATTTTGATTTAGCTGTTTCGTGTTGCATAGAAAATTGCTTTCACATAAGTTGCATTACGCAACATATTTATAGTGTTTCTAATTGAAACATGTCAACTAAGAATGTTTCTTAATGCAACAATTGGATGTAAAAACTATTCTGGAACGTGCAAAGACAGCTCTAAATCTAACAACAGATTTGGAACTAGCAGAATTTTTTGGTGTCCCGCGACCAACTATCGCATCTTGGCGACGACGAGAGTCAATTCCTGTAAAGTATTTGGCAGAATTTGTTTCTGCGGATGTTTCACTAGACTGGCTTATTAGTGGGCAAGGAAGTCCAGAGAAAACTGGGGATTTTGGCTTCTCTGTTGAACAGACGAATAAACTTGATCATGAAATATTGTGGGTTTCTCTAATTTTGACTATCCGAGATATTGCGGTAATAAATGAGAAAAATGGTACTAAAGAAAACGTTATTTGTAATGCTAGCAAAGAGGAGCTTTTTGATTTCGATGTTTATTTTTCGAGAGCTTATCAAAAAGTAGCTAATTCAAAGCAGGCATGGGAAAAATCAGATTTACTGAAAGATGGAAAAACCTATGAAGCTTTAATTCAAGAATACAAATTATCCAATTCGGAGTACGCTATGCCACCTTGGTGGGAAAATGAAGAGTTGATATAAGCTTTACCGTATCTATCCTCATTCCTATCCGCAATATGGAAAAAAATCTATAACCTATTGAAAAATAACAATTTCATATTGAGACCATCTGCTTTACTAAATAAATCAATAACTTAACCTAATTTCATGGAAAATTAGCTCCATCCGCAAGTGTATCATATGGAAAAAAAGAAAATTCCAGCCCAACAGCATGATTCTTTTGTTTCAAATTAACCGTAAACTTGTTTCTTTCTAACTTGATGAGAACATAAGGAAAACGAACAAGATAATTCCTTATTTTACAAGAGGATAAAAAAAGGTTGCCAATGAGAACAAAACATGTACATTGAGCGAGTTGCATCCGGCAATGACCTATGAAATAAGGGGGTAGTAATGGTACAATCAGCTCTAAAACTCGTTGAAGCAGGTGGCATGGACAAGAAGAAAGCGTTAGAAGCGGCGATGAGCCAGATTGATCGGGCCTTCGGCAAGGGATCGGTCATGAAACTGGGTCAACAGGAAGCTCTGGATATAGAAGCGGTTCCGACAGGCTCCCTCGGACTGGATATTGGTCTTGGCATTGGCGGCTTGCCAAAAGGCCGGGTTGTCGAAATTTACGGCCCGGAAAGCTCAGGTAAAACTACGCTGGCCCTGCATGTGTTGGCGGAGGCCCAGAAGAAGGGCGGAACCTGCGCCTTTATTGATGCAGAGCATGCGTTGGATCCGGTGTATGCCAAAAAGCTTGGTGTCGATGTGGATGAGTTGCTGATTTCCCAACCGGACACGGGAGAGCAATCGCTGGAGATTACCGACACTTTGGTGCGTTCCGGCGCCATCGATGTTCTGGTGGTTGACAGTGTGGCGGCGCTGGTGCCACAAGCCGAGCTTGAAGGGGAAATGGGCGACACCCATGTGGGCCTTCAGGCACGTCTCATGAGCCAGGCGTTACGCAAATTGACGGGATCGATTTCCCGGTCCAACTGCATGGTGATTTTTATCAATCAGATCCGGATGAAAATCGGCGTGATGTTCGGTAGCCCGGAAACCACTTCAGGGGGAAATGCCCTCAAGTTTTATGCCTCTGTTCGCCTGGATATCCGGCGCATTGGCCAGATCAAGCAAAAAGATGACATTGTTGGCAATCAGACTCGGGTCAAGGTTGTTAAAAACAAGGTTGCCCCGCCGTTCAAGGTGATTGAGTTTGATATTATGTATGGCGAAGGTATTTCTAAAACCGGTGAGATTCTGGATCTCGGTGTGAAAGCGGAGATCGTCGAGAAATCAGGTTCCTGGTATTCCTATGACAGTGTGCGCATTGGCCAGGGACGGGAACAGGCGAAAAACTTCCTTAAAGAACATCCGGACATGGCCAAGGAAATCGAGACGAAAATTCTCGCCAACGCCGGTGTCATCTCCGAGGCGATCCAGGGAAGTCCGGAAGTGGACGATGCGGAAGAGCCGGCCGAATAATTCTGACTGACAGGAAAAGCGCGAAAACAAGCCAGTAGTATTTCTACTGGCTTGTTTTTTAGGGTTTGGACGGGTAGGCGCTTCGTACTCAACAAAAAGGCCGGTATAAAAACCGGCCTTTCCTATTCTTGTGTTGCCGCCAATCAGGCCATCTGTTTTTGCAGATTTGAATCCAGCGCATCTAGGAACTGGTTGGTGGTCAGCCACGGCTGATCCGGTCCCACCAGCAACGCCAGGTCCTTGGTCATGTCGCCACTTTCAACCGTCGCTACACAAACTGATTCCAGCTTGGTTGCGAAATCCATCAAGGCGTCATTATTGTCCAGTTTGGCCCGATGCATCAGGCCCCGTGACCAGGCAAAGATTGAGGCAATAGGATTGGTCGAGGTTTCTTCCCCGCGCTGATGCATGCGATAATGGCGGGTGACGGTCCCATGGGCCGCCTCGGCTTCGACGGTTTCCCCGTCCGGTGTCATCAAAACGGAGGTCATTAATCCGAGGGAGCCAAAGCCCTGGGCAACGGTATCGGACTGGACGTCGCCATCATAGTTCTTGCAAGCCCAGACATATTTACCGGACCATTTCATGGCACAGGCGACCATGTCATCGATCAGGCGATGTTCATAGGTCAGGCCGCGCTTGTCGAATTCAGTTTTGAATTCGCTCTGGAAGACTTCTTCGAACAGATCCTTGAACCGTCCGTCATAGGCTTTCATGATGGTGTTTTTCGTCGACAGGTAAACCGGCCAGTTTCTGTTCAGACCGTAATTCATGCAGGCCCGCGCAAATCCGCGAATGGATTCATCCAGATTGTACATGCCCATGGCAATGCCGCTGCTTTTGAAATCGAATATGTCATATTCTTGCGCTGCACCGCCGTCGGCAGGCTCATATTTCATGGTCAATTTACCAGGACCCGGAATGAGCATGTCTGTCGCCCGATACTGGTCGCCAAAAGCATGACGGCCGATAACAATGGGATCGGTCCAGCCCGGGACCAGCCGCGGGACATTGGAACAGATAATTGGCTCCCGGAAGACGGTACCGCCCAGGATGTTCCGGATGGTGCCATTGGGTGAGCGATACATTTTCTTCAGACCGAATTCTTCGACGCGCTGTTCATCGGGCGTGATGGTCGCACATTTGACGCCAACGCCATATTTCTGAATGGCTTCTGCCGCATCGATCGTGATCTGGTCATCGGTCTGATCGCGGAATTCCATTCCCAGATCGTAGTATTTCAAATCGATATCCAGATAAGGGAGGATAAGTTTGTTCTTGATGAACTCCCAGATAATCCGGGTCATTTCGTCGCCATCCAGTTCAACAACTGGATTCTGGACTTGGATCTTTGGCATATCGATTTCCTTCTTTGCCTATATGTATTTCATTCTCGGCAGCAAAATAGCATCGCATGCATCAGGTGCAAGCTGTACCGACAAAAAACCGCGAATTTAACCTAGAATTTTGACACATCGGCGTCGATTTGTGCCTCCGGAACGGCATTTAGGGCCGGAAGGATGTCCTCGAGCTTCTCGACAACCTGAAAATAGGTCCAAACTTCGGGCTGAACGAATCCTGCATCGATCATATGTTCGATCAATTCGAGGAAGGGATCCCAGTAATTCTTGTAATTTACAAGAATAATTGGTTTGTCATGAAGATTAAGTTGCCGCCAGGTAATCATCTCAAAAGTTTCATCCAAAGTGCCCAGCCCGCCGGGTAAAACTGCGAAGGCATCTGATAACTGGAACATCTTTTCTTTTCGGACATGCATGCTGTCGACAACATGAAGTTCTGTCAATTTCTCGTGACTAACCTCGATATCATGTAGATGCGCGGGAATAATCCCGATAACCTGACCTCCTGCGTCTAGTGTGGCATCGGCTGTGATCCCCATCAAACCAACATGGCCGCCGCCATAGACAAGCTTTATGTTGCTTTGGCCCAGTTGCTGGCCAAGCAAGCGTGCCGCTTCTTTATGGTCAGGATCCGTAGGCATTCTGGATCCACAATATACGCAGAGAGAAGTAACTTTGATCATATCGAGGCCTGTAATAGGAATGAGATTGAATGACTAGAAAATTGATTTTTATTATGTGCGGTTTAATGGCGTTGACGTCAAGTCTGGTTTTCGCCGGAGAGGCTGCGGTACTGGACGTCAGAGTGTCAAAAGTCGAAGCAGATGTCTATCGGTTCAGTGTCAAGGTAAAGCATTCGGATGAGGGCTGGGATCACTATGCGGACAAATGGGATGTACTGGATTTGCAGGGGAATATCCTGGGGACGCGGGTTTTAATGCATCCTCATGTGGCGGAGCAACCCTTTACGCGGTCTATGACACTTTCTATACCCATGCATGTGAAGGAAGTTAAAGTCCGGGCCCATGACAAGGTACATGGATATGGCGGGGAAGAAGTTGTTGTCAAACTACCCTAGGTGATATTACGGTACACCTAGAATATATATACGCTCTAAAAGGTATCTTTAAAAAACGATTATTCAATTGAGGAGGGTTTTACATATGAGCAATAGACTTACGAAGACTGTTTTCGCCGCTATCCTGGGAAGCGGTATTATCCTGGGTATGGCAAATGCACATTCAGAAACAACCGGAAATGCGGAAGCTGATTACCGAATTGGCGAAATGAAAAAGCTCGGAATGAATATGGGGGCAATTGCAAAAGTTGCAAAAGGTGAAGTAGCTTATACGGATGCTTTAAACCAGAATGCCAAGTCTATTGCTGAACTTTCAGCGAATATGAGTAAGTGGTTCCCGGCCGGATCCGGCGTTGAAAAATCCCGCTCAAAGCCCGATATTTGGGATGAGGCAAACAAGGGCAAATTCGCCAAGGCAATTGAAGATTTGCAGGCCGCAAGCTTGCAACTGATTGTTGCCGTCCAAACGGGGGATCAGGCGAAAATCGGCGGCGCTCTCAAGGCAACCGGTGCAACCTGTGGCGGTTGCCATAAACCCTTCCGCAAGCCAAAACACTAAGTCTGACGGGTAAGCGGAAGAACGGATGATGGTCGCCGAAAATTCTAAAAAGGCACTTACTAGTGTGTTAGGTGCAGCCTTAAGTGCGGCATTCTTCGGAATGCTGCATTTACCTTCGGTGTTAGCAGATGAGGCCGTGGCACGTGGGGAATATCTTACGGCGGCTGGCGGATGCTATGGTTGCCACACTATTCCGGGGGAAGGGGGCGTACCCTTTGCCGGAGGCCGACCCTTGAAAACACCATTTGGCGTTTTCTACAGTCCGAATATTACCCCCGATGATGATACCGGAATTGGCGGCTGGACAGATACCCAGTTTCTCGACGCTCTGAAACGCGGCATTGGTCCCTCCGGTCATCCCTATTTTCCTGTGTTTCCTTATACTAGCTATACAAAAATCACGGATGAAGATGGTTTATCTATAAAGGCTTACCTGGATAGTCTTCCCAAGGTGGTTCGGGAAGACAAACCGCATGATGTCTCCGCTCCGTTCTCCTGGCGATGGTTGCAATGGGGCTGGCGCCTGCTGTTTTTCAAAGAAGGTCCCTATATTGCCCCTGAGGGCGCCTCGCCTGCGGTGGCGCGGGGCGGCTATCTTGTTGATGCGCTGACTCATTGCGGTGAATGTCATACGCCGCGAAATATGTTTGGCGGTGTCGATGCCTCGCTTTACATGGCGGGCACACCCAATGGCGGCGAAGGGGAGTTTGTGCCAAATATTACCCCAGATACTGAGACTGGGATCGGGGATTGGTCAAAAGGCGATATTGTCAGTTTTATGAAAACCGGGTTGAAGCCAGACTATGATGATGTCCAGGGGAGTATGGAAGAAGTCATCAACCATAGTCTCTCCAAACTGACAGACGATGATCTTGCGGCAATAGCCGATTATCTGAAATCCATAAAACCCTTACATAATGTGGTGAAAAGAGCCTCAGCCTCCTAATTTTTCCTAGGCGTTGCGTGAAGCGCCCGGGCAGGTCATAATGGCGCCACATTTAGTTTTTATAGCGAGGCTCTGGTGCGCGTATTTGGTATCCTGGCAATTTTATTGCTCATCGTAGCAGGTTTATTTCTCTATTTACGTGGAGATGATTTCTTTTCAACTGATGAAGAAGGTAGTGTCGTTGAACTAAGCACCAGTACTTCTAAAACATCTCAAGTCGACGCACCCGCATCGGAAAGTTCTGCGAGTACGGAGCCAGATAAGAAACCGGATGAGGACGACAGATCCGTAACCGCTTCAACAACGATCGCGCCAACGTCGACACCGCCAACGACGACTGCGCCAACGTCGACACCGCCAACGACGACTGCGCCAACGTCGACCACGCCAACGTCGACCACGCCAACGCCGACCGCGCCAACGTCTACCCCAAAGGTTGTTGATAAAAAACTCGATACCGCTGAAACCGACGTCACGCAAAAGGTGGCCGCCGCACGACCGAGTTTTGACATTGTCCGGGTGGATCAAAATTGTGAAATTCTGATTGCCGGTAGAGGGGTGCCAAATTCCATGGTGACAATTTTTGTCGGCGGGAATAATACCGGAGTAGTCAAGACATCGGCGCGCGGTGAGTGGGTTTTCTCCTCAACCAAAACGTTACCCTCTGGATCACAAACCGTTAATCTAATTGCGAAAAACCCGGATGGTATGGAGCTGGAATCAGGAAAACTGGTGGTTATGAATGTACCTGATTGTACGAAGCCGATGACAGAACGGGCTCCGGCAATTGCCATGCTGGCCCCGAAAGAAGGGAGCGTCGGAAAAGACACGCAAGTGAAATTACTTCAGGTGCCCGCCCCTGTCGGCGATCTCTCCGGGGCTAAAGGATTATCTCTTGGGTCCGTTGATTATGGTGATGCGGGGGATCTTGAACTCTCTGGAAAAGGCCTTCCTGGCAATACTATACAAGTCTACGTGAATAATCGCCCGGTTGGATCAGCCGTCGTCGATGCAGATGGTAATTGGTCAATGCGCCCCGATCAACCGGTGCCGGCGGGAACATACAAATTGCGGATCGATCAGCTAGATCCGAAGGGAACAGTTGTCTCCCGAGTTGAGCTGCCGTTCCAACGGGCACCGGCAAGCGATGTTCTTCTGGCACAGGAGAACGGCAAGCTGAGCGCCATTGTCCAACCTGGAAACAGCCTCTGGCGGATTGCCCGTCGTGTCTATGGGGAAGGGACCGAATATACGGTCATCTATCAGGCCAATCAGGATCAGATTCGCGATCCTGATCTGATTTTCCCGGGCCAGATATTCAACTTGCCGAGTAAAGACTAACGCTTCTGTTTCCTGAATCCGGGAGTGCGGCTTTCAGGTGACTGGTGTGTGGTCAAGATCACACTTTGTGCATCGGCTGAAGATATCGCTAAGAGAAACCCCGAATTTATCGTATTTTCTCTGGCCGGAACATTTCTATGGAACCAGTATGAGCGAAATCAAATTCGACAGCCATTCACATGACGCAAAACGTAGCCATTTTGGGACGATCCGGACACTTGGCACCTATTTATGGATCTCGGACCGGACGGACCTGAAGGTCCGGGTTGTCATTGCCGTCATTCTATTGGTTATGGCTGAGATTGCGTCGGTTTACTCGCCCTATCTTCTCAAATTTATCGTCGATGATATGACCGGAGACGTCAATCCGGTTATCGTTATGCCGCTGGGTCTTATTGTGGCCTATGGCGTCGCCCGGGTCCTGACGCAGGCATTTGCAGAATTGCGAGACGCGGTTTTTGCGAAAGTTGGCCAGAATGCCATTCGGCAAGTCGGGCTTTCTACATTCCGGCATCTGCATAAGTTGTCCCTCAGGTTTCATATGGATCGGCAAACCGGTGGTTTGAGCCGGGCCATAGAGCGTGGCACGAAGGGCATTGATTTCCTGCTGCGCTTTATGCTGTTCAATATCATTCCGACACTTCTTAAAATTGTCTTTATCTGCGGGATATTGCTGGTCGAATATGGCTGGCTTATTTCCCTTATCACGTTCTCAACCCTGGTTGGCTATATCTATTTCACCTTGGCCGTGACCGAATGGCGGTTGAAATTCCGCCGCACCATGAATGAAAAAGACAGTGAGGCGAATACCAAGGCCATTGATAGTCTGCTCAATTTCGAAACCGTAAAATATTTCGGCAATGAAGGGCATGAAGCCCGTCGCTTCGATCAGGCGCTTGCGGGCTATGAGACGGCAGCCGTCAGAAGCAATACGACTTTAGCCTATTTGAATATCGGGCAGGGACTGATCATCAGCGTTGGCATGGTCGCCGTTTTGATCCTGTCGGCGCGCGGGGTTGTCGACGGACGGTATACGGTCGGTGATTTTGTCGCCATACAAGCCTTTCTGATGCTTCTTATCCAGCCGCTGAACTTTCTGGGTTTTGTGTATCGGGAAATCAAGCAGAGCCTTGTTGATATGGAGAAAATGTTTGAATTGTTACTGGTTTCCCGGGAAATTGACGACAAGCCGGATGCCCAGCCGCTCGTTGATGGAGCAGGTGAGGTTGAGTTTCATAATGTGAATTTCGGCTATGATGCTAATCGTCAAATTCTTCATGACGTGTCGTTCAAGGTTGCTCCGGGGAAGAAAATCGCCATCGTCGGTCCGTCGGGCGCCGGAAAGTCGACCATTTCGCGCATTCTGTTCCGCTTCTATGATGTGGATGGCGGCTATGTCACCATCGATGGTAACCGCATAGACGAAACCACGCAGGAATCACTGCGGGCGGCTATCGGTATCGTCCCGCAGGACACCGTGCTGTTTAACGATACCATCCGCTATAACATTGAATATGGACGTCCCGGTGCGAGCCGTGAAGAGGTTGAGGAGGCGGCGCGGCTCGCCAGTATCGATCATTTTCTCGAAAAGTTGCCGGATGGTTATGATACCATGGTTGGCGAACGGGGGCTGAAGCTCTCCGGTGGTGAAAAACAGCGGGTGGCCATTGCCCGGACCATTTTGAAGCGTCCGCGTATATTGCTGTTTGATGAAGCGACTTCCGCCCTTGATTCCCACACGGAAAAGGAAATTCAGGCAAGTCTGGCGGAAGTTTCGAAAGATCATACGACCCTGGTCATTGCGCACCGGCTTTCAACGGTCGTGGACGCGGATGAGATTATCGTCCTCGATGGGGGTCATATTGTTGAAAGAGGGCGTCATCACGAGCTTCTGGAGCTGGATGGCCAGTATGCCGGCATGTGGGCCCGGCAACAGGAAGCGGCAAGCTATCAAGAGAAGCTTGAGCAGGTCATGGATTAAAGGCTACACTCTTTTCGATATCTTTTTGTTCTATTTCTTGAGAACCTGCGCTATAGGGCTAGGGATATATGGAACTTAGTGAGCCGGAAAGAAAAAAATATGGATACGTTGAAGTCTGTTTTGGTACCGATTAATCCGGAAGGGCATCGGTTTATTGCTATTTTCGCCGCCGTGACCCTGGCCCTTTTTCTCTTCACCTGGTCCTTTATGGGCTGGATTGGGGTGGTGCTAACACTCTGGTGTGTTTACTTCTTTCGCGATCCGGACCGGAATGTACCAACACGTGAAGGGTTGATCGTCAGCCCCGCCGATGGTGTTGTGCAGTTGATAGAACGGGCGGTGCCACCGGAAGAATTGGGCATGGGTTCCGATGCGTTACTGCGGGTCAGTGTGTTTTTGAACGTCTTCAACGTGCATGTTAATCGCGTCCCCATGGGTGGGTCCATTGTGCGTCAGGTTTATCGTCCGGGTAAATTTCTCAATGCTGCCCTGGATAAGGCCTCGGAAGAAAACGAGCGCCATGCGGTTCACTTGCGGACAGATGATGGCAAGGACGTTATTTTTGTTCAGATCGCCGGATTGGTTGCGCGCCGGATTGTGTGCTACCTCACTGACGGGCAACAGGTACGAACAGGCGAGCGGTTTGGATTGATCCGTTTTGGAAGCCGGACTGATATTTATCTCCCCGAAGGTGTTGAACCCTTGGTCGGGCTGGGTCAGAACATGGTGGGCGGCGAAACCATTATTGCCGACCTTAATGCTGAAAATAACAGCCCAATGTCGGTGGAGGTTCGATAAATGCCTTTCAAACGGCGGAGCAGGTTTCGCGCCTTACCTTTAAATTCCCTGATTCCCAATATGCTGACGACACTGGCGCTCTGCGCCGGATTGACCTCCGTGCGGTTTGCCTTAAACGAAAAATGGGAGTTGGCGGTTATCGCGATTTTGGTAGCAGGTGTTCTCGACGGCCTCGACGGCCGGATGGCTCGGCTGCTTAAGGGAACGTCCCGCTTTGGTGCCGAATTGGATTCTCTCTCTGATTTTGTAAGCTTCGGTGTTGCTCCGGCACTTGTGCTGTTTCTATGGACTTTGGACGCGGGTCTGGGCGGTATCGGATGGATTATTGCACTGATTTATACGGTTTCGTGCGGGCTGCGTCTGGCCCGGTTTAATTCCATGCTGGATGAAGATCAACCCATATGGGCCGCCGGCTATTTTACCGGGATTGCCGCGCCGGCCGGTGCGTCAATTTCCTTGCTGTTTATGGTCATGAGCTTTTTTACAGAAAATGATTTTTTCAGGTCAGATATTCTCAATGCTGCCTGGCTGTTATTCATGGCTTTTTTGATGGCCAGCCGGATCCCGACTTATTCGATTAAGAAACTTAAAATTTCCCGACGGTTTATCATGCCGATGCTGATCCTCGTCGGCGGCATGGCCGCGATGATGGCCAGCTATCCATGGCAGCTTTTGTCACTCATCGCCCTTGCATATCTCGCGACCATTCCCTTTGCCGTGATCAGTCACCATCGGTTGGAACAGCAGGATGCGCAAAAGGCAGACGTTAAAAAAGCCGCGGACGAAGCCGCAGCAAATAAAGAAGAAACAGAAGAAACAGAAAAGTAAATTGAGTGCGGGATTTTACCCCGCGCTCAATTTTGCTTATTATTCTGCTGGTGCCGGATGGCTTTTCATCAATTTTCGTTCAACCTTGCGGGCCTTCCGACGGTCAAAGAAGCTGCTGACATTGGCACCAACCATCAACAATGAAGGTGTCATGACCAACGTGAGGAGTGTCGCAAAGGTCAAGCCAAAGGCGACAGCCGTGGACAGCTGTACCCACCATTGCGAGGAGGGGGCCCCGGTAACAATCTCCCGCGTTACAAAATCAATATTGATTTGCAACGTCATCGGCAGCAGTCCAAAAATTGTCGTGATTGTCGTCAATAACACGGGGCGTAAACGTTGTGCGCCGGTCCGCAAAATAGCTTCCATTGCTTCCATGCCCTGTTTTCGAAGATGGGCGTAGGTATCAATGAGAACGATATTGTTATTCACAACAATCCCGGCCAGGGAAATCACGCCGACACCTGTCATGACGATGCCAAAAGGCTGTCCGGTGATTATCAGGCCGACGAAGACACCAATGGTCGACATGATAACCGCCGTCAGGATCAGGAACGCGTGATAGAAGCTGTTGAACTGGGTCACCAGAATAATGGCCATAACAAACAAGGCGACCGCAAAGGCTTTCACCAGGAAGGCCATAGCTTTTTTCTGTTCTTCATCTTCCCCTTTGAAGACATAGCTGACTTCAGGGTGAATGTTTGCTTCGTTTATAATCCAGTCTTGAATTTCCTGAACTTTTGTGTCCACCAGAACGTCACCGCCAACATTCGCTTTGACGGTCATGACGCGCCTGGCATCCACGCGATTAATTGTCCCGACCTTCTGTTTGGCTTCTCGGGTTACGAAGTTGGACAACGGGACCATTCCATTTGCCGTCGATACACGGAGGCTGTCCAGTTGATCAATACTGCGTTTGTCATCGGGATAGCGAACGCGAATATCCAGTTCTTCATCAGCGTCGTTGGGTCGGTACTCACCAACCTTTATACCGTTCGTGACAAGTTGAATCGTTTTACCGACCGTCAGAATATCGGCGCCAAACCGGCCGGCTTGCGCCCGATCAACATTCACTTCCCACTCAATACCAGGAATTGCCCGACTATCTTCCAGATCGAGCAGATCTTGGACATTCGCTTCAAGATGATTACGAATTTTCGCGATCTCAGCTGGCAGCAAGTCCGGGTTGCGAGAAGATAATTGAATTTGAATGTCTTTTCCGGTTGGCGGGCCCGTATCGGGTTCCCGTGTTTCCACAGTTATCCCGGTTAAATGTGCCGTTCTTTCCCGAATATCCTCAAAAACGACTTTTGCGGGCCGGCGATCCTGCCAGTCCTTGAATTCCATCTGGATGGTGCCAATGACATCTTCGGAAACATCCTGACCTTCCCCCGGGCCACCGGTTCGGGTGTATAAAGATGAAAAATCACCTAGTTTCAGAACTTCTTTTTCAACCTCGGCGACCAACACATCTTTTTCGTCTGTCGACATGTTACCGCGGGCATGGACATACAAGAGCGCCAATTCCGGCTCAACTTCCGGGAAGAATTCAACGCCATTTCCGTGGTTCGAATAATAGTATTGGACCCCGACCAGCGTTACCACGCCAAGGACCATGATTTTTGCTGGATGCCGAAGGCAGACGGACAGCAACCTGACATAGCGTCCTGTAAATCCGCCAATCTCTCTGATATCTCCTGATTCTGCAGCAGCGAGTGCCGAAAGGGTTTTCGAATTTGTTGAGCCGGCACGCCCAAAGACGGACCCCAGTGTCGGCACAAAGATCAATGCCATTAGCAAGGAACCGGTCAAGGTTGTAATCAGGGTGATGGGCAGGAATTTCATAAATTCGCCAACAACACCGGGCCAGAACAACAGCGGCATGAAAACAGCCAATGTTGTTGCGGTGGATGCAATGATTGGCCAGGCCATCCGCTTTGCCGCAAGTGCATAGGCGTCTTTCTTATGAATACCCTCGGCCATCTTCCGGTCAGCGAATTCAGTCACCACAATGGCGCCGTCAACCAACATGCCGACGGCAAGGATCAATCCGAACAGGACAACAATGTTAATGGTCAATCCGAACAGGTACATATACAGGATACCGATCAGGAAGGATCCGGGTATGGAAAGACCAACCAGCCCTGCTGTACGGACACCCAAAGCACTTATGACGACAATCATCACAAGTATAATGGCACTGATGATGTTGTTTTGAAGGTCATTCAGCATGGATCGGATATCTTCCGATTTATCTTGGCTAAAAGTGACTTCCACTCCGGCTGGCCAATGGGCTTGCTCTGCCAAAACAAGGGCCTGTACGTCCTCAATCGTCCCGATAATATTCTCACCGAGCCGTTTTTTTACTTCCAACGCAACAGCTTGCTGACCGTTTAGCCGTGCATAGCTGTCCGCATCTTTAAACGTCCGGCGGATATCCGTTACGTCGCGCAGTGTCACAACGCCTTCATTAAAAACCTTGATTGGAATATCGAGGACGTCAGAGGCGGTTTTGAAAAGGCCGGGGACCTTAATGGAGAAACGACCCTTGCCGGTATCCATGGAGCCGGCAGCAACAAGCTTGTTGTTGAGCTCCACTGCATTGGCCAGATCCGTATTTGAAATCTGATAGCTTTCCAGTTTAACCGGATCAACAATCACTTCGAGGACTTCTTCGCGGTCACCGCCAATATTGGCTTCGAGTACTCCCGGAAGGCCCTCAATCTCATCTTGAAGATCTTTGGCCAGCCGTATGAGGGATCGCAAGGGAACATCTCCGGACAGCGTGACAATGAGGACGGGAAACAGTCCGACATTGACTTCGTTGACAACCGGATCGTCCGTTTCCTGCGGCAATTCAATTTTGGCGACATCTACTTTTTCGCGGACATCTTCCAGGGCTTTTTCAGAATCAAATCCGGCATCGAATTCGAGCGTTACTGAGGCATGTCCTTCGCCTGCGGTGGAGCGCATTTCCTTGACGCCTTCAATGGTGCGCAGTTCCTGTTCCATGGGCCGGATGAGGAGTCGTTCCCCATCTTCGGGGGAGATACCTTCATGGGTCATCGACACATAAATTATCGGAATATTAATATCTGGATCGGCTTCTTTGGCGATATCTACATAGGCATAGATACCGGCCACCAGAATAAGGACAAGCGCGGAAATTACCGTTCTTGAGCGCTCAATTGCCGCATCAATAATTGCGTTCATTGGGAGGCCTCAGCCGTATAGAAATCCGGTTTCACCTGAACACCTTCGCGGACAAAATCCTGTCCGACGACAATCAGATTTACAGTTTCCGGTAGACCGGCCACCCAGACACCCTCGGATGTATCAGCAAGTATTTTTATGGGATAGAAGACAACAATGTCGTCATCTCCAACGGCCCGTAGTCCCAAAATACCTGCATCATCCAAAGTCAGTAAAGCTGGGGAGATGAAATGCGCGTCCACTGACTTTGTCTTGATATTGATTTCGGCAGTCACACCATTGCGGAGCTTGTTATCCTCGTTCGGAACCTCAAGTTCAATTTTAAACGTCCGCGTCGCGGCTTCGGCCATATTACTGATAAAGGTGATTTTCCCGGAAACTTCTTCTCCGGTGACCAGTTTTGCGGTCCCTTCACCACCAACTTCGATACTATTGACTTGCAGCTCGGAAATCTGTCCCGTTACCAAAAGTGGATTGCTATCGATGATTGTCGTAATTTCATTACCATCCTTAAAGAAATCACCGACTTCTGCTTTCCTGTGTTCGATATACCCGTCGAAAGGGGCCGTCACTAAAAGGTCGTCAAGGCGAATACGCATACCGGTCGCTTGCGCATGTGCGCTGTCGAGCAGTGCTTTCGCGCTTGCCAATGTGGTATTGGAGCTAAATCCTTTTTTGTTCAGCGCTTTCGACGCCTTGTATTCGATTTGGCGTTGGCGGACGAGGGCTTCAGCCTCCTGGAGTTTTGCTTTGTTATCCTTTACGTCAAAACTGACAATCGGATCCCCGGCCTTGACCCGATCCCCGTCTTCAACATGAACCTTTTTGACACGGCCAGATATTTCAGCTTTCAATTTGACAACGCGAAACGCTTCCGTTTTACCATGTACGATAACTTCTTGCTCGCGTGGTTGAGCCGTAAAAGTCTGAATACGGACTCCAGCTAATTTCCGCTTTTTCTTTGGCTTATCCGCATCGGAAGAAGCAAGGGCGCTGACACCGTCTTTCTCGGTGGCTGCAGCAGCATCATTTCCCGTCGATCCTTTGAATTGATCCATTTGACCCGACGCAATCCATGCAACGACTGCTATGGCGATAATTACGGCAATAATTATAGAGCGGTTCACAACTGTACCTCTTCATTCTGTAAGGTGTTCAACATGGTATTTATTCTGCAGCCCGGCGGCCCATAAGGGCATCTGCTTCTAATAAGTGTCTGTTTTCATTCAAGTAGTCTATTTCGGCCTGATATACAGCCTGGCCGTAGCCACACATAAACTGTTCAGCATTCTCAGGTGCACTGGGGCATTGCGATGCCATGTCCTTGATTTTCTCGGTTCTCTCAATAATACGTTGATCAATCAATTCGGCGATTGTTCCCGCCGGGAGGAGATGAGAAAACATGATGGTCGCCAGATACTCGGAGCGAAACCGATCCGGTGCCGGTTTTTTCATGATCTCTTCCAGAAATTTATATCGACCTTTCGCTGTAATCGAGTAGATTTTCTTGTCAGGTCTTTTTTCCTGAACAAATTCCTCGCAGGACACAAGACCTTCATCGGTTAATCTATTGAGTGCAGGATAAATAGATCCGTAACTGGCGTGAAAGATCAGATCAAGCCGATCTTCGAAAATCTTTTTGATTTCGTAACCCGTGGCATCGCCCATTGTCAGGACACCAAGGCATAGTGTTCTAATATCCATTAAGTCAGCTCAATTCATAGTCGAAAACAAATATATGCGCAAAAGTATATAGCATCCAATCATGCATATTACAAATCGTAATATATCGAACTGTTATACTTTACCGACTTAAATAGTGAGGGAACTGCCGTCACCTGTATGTGATATTGGTCACGCTTTAGCGACAACGGCTGAAGATTAAAATAAAAAAATCGACATAAAAGCACGTATCTGCATGAAAAATAGGGGTTTTAAGAACTTTATATTAATTGATTGGTTTTTTATTCAGAACGATCGTTACAAATTAAAGTGCCTTAATTTGGCCGTCTTTTCCGATGAATTACGTTATCGGTAAAAAATATGATTCCCGATGGTCGCTGTTTTGACGAGCTTTTTGGACCAATATGGCGATACGTAATTTGCGTGATAATGGGTGGCCATGCCGGAAATGTCTCTTAGATTTCCGGAGCGGACAATACTGGCAACAGATACGGATTGGTTCCAGGCCAGAACTTCCGTTGCGACATCGGATTTTCCGTCGCATGCGAAAGAAAACTGACAGGCGTTACGTCGGTGGCTGCCCTCAAAAACGACGTCACAGTAGGATTTATCCCGGGTTGCTACACGATTATGAACCACTTGGGCGACCGCGAGCTGGCCGCTAAACGGCTCGCCGCGGGCTTCGAAATATACAGCTTGAGCCAGGCATTTAATCTGCGGATCAGTGATCGCCGCATTTGCCGTCATTGTCGTTGCCGCAGGCATGACGAGGCTCATGACGACAAACAATAATGACAGAAATGTCATTGTGACAACGCTCAAGGTTTTTAAATACATCCGCCTGGCTTTCTGAAGGTGCCTTATCCAGCATATCAGTAGAGGGCGGTATTAAGCGGTTTGAAATAGGCAAAAATAAGGCAAATTTTTTTAAGCTTTGGATTCCGCCCGGCGTGTTCGGAGTTTTTTGACAATTTGAAGCTTTTCATCGTTGCTTAATGTTGCCCATCCACCGATCTCAAGGCGCGTACGAAAACAGCCTTTGCAATATTTATTTTCCATATCCATGGTACAGACACCAGTGCAAGGTGACGGCAAATCAGGGACATTTCTTATAACAGGATTTTGTCTACGCATTTTCTATTTGGACTTCGCTTAGCACGTTAATCAAGGCATCGAAGGGAAGCAGAACACACGCGTGCCGGCTTTTATGGTCCGCAACAGGGGCAAAATTCTCGATGGAATTCCAACCCGGGATCGCGCTGAAGGACTTACTTTTCAGCATTGTCTCGATAGAATCGCGTATCGAGGTAATATCTTCCTGTGAATGTCCGACGGCGTTTTCCCCAACAACAGAAGCGGCTGCCTGACAGAGCATGCAGGATCGGTTCTCATGATTGAGCGCTGTAATTTTCCCGTCGGAAATTTTGATCTGGATTTTTATTCGATCGCCACAGGTTGGATTGTCGAGAACCGTTTCCGCATCCGGGTCCGTCATCACGCCTTCGCCGGTTGCGTCCGCTGCAAGCCGCATGAGCTGTTTTTGATAAAGTTCTTGTATCACGATGCCACATCTTTTCTTTGCTGAAGATTTATGAGCGCCTCAGGGGTGTCTATATCAGTAAATATGCTGTTTGCGTCAATATCCAAATTGAAAACCACATGCTCATTTTCCGCAATAAGGGATTTCGCGCCAATATCGCCGGTCACCATGGTAACCTCTGGCGCAAATAAACTGGCAATCAGCACAGGATTACCGCGCTTGCCCTGATACGTTGGGACAATAATTGAGCGACCTTCTTCCACATCAAAGGCATTTATCAATTGATTGAAGAGTTCCGCTTTGATGAAAGGCATATCCCCAAGGCAGACAAGTATCCCGTCATATTTTTCCGATAACGCCCGAAATCCGGTTTTCAGACTGCTGCTGAGCCCTTCTGCAAAATCCGGGTTATGAAAGGTTTTTATATCGAGATTTTCGATAACCTTCTCAATTTTATCGCGCTCATGGCCGGTCACAGCAAAGACGCCGGACGCAGTTGATTTCAGCGCCTGTTCGGCGACATGCCGGAACATCGGCTTGCCGTCGATCTCTGCAAGAAGTTTGTTGTCGCGACCCATGCGGCGGGATTGCCCGGCGGCGAGGATAAGAATAGCGACTGATTTGCTGTCCGGCACGGATGGGGCAATGTTTCGGGGCTGCGGCCGGCTGCTGATTTCCTTAAGCAAGCCACCGGATCCCATATCCATAATATCGGATGCCGTGACTTCGATCCGCGCCAATCTTCGTTGTAGCACCCAGTCAAAGCCGTTCAGTTTGGGAGATCGCGTACATCCGGGCAAACCGATGATATCGACCTGTCCGTTATGGCCAAGGAGCAAAAGGTTTCCAGGATCAACGGGCATGCCGAAGTGATCAATCTCGCCGCCGGTTTCCAGTATTGCCGTTGGAACAACGTCCTTGCGATCGGTGATGGCGGACGCACCGAAGATAAGGACCATATCACAGCCATTCTCCATAAGACGGGTTATTCCGCCGGCAAGTTCTGACTCGTGATGGTCCAGTGTTATTCTTTCCTGTATTTTATTCCCACAACGGATTAGACGATCCTCAAGGATTTTCTCGGATTTAGTAATCACACTTGCTCTTGTCTGCGGCAGGGTAGTGGAAATTACGCCAATTTTTCGCTGTTGAAAGGGCGCTACTTCGATCAGGGGATCGGCAGATTGTGAAATTAGTTCCAGAATTTCATCAACTTTACCTTTCTCGGCAGCAAACGGGATAATTTTGATGGTCGCCAGCATTTGATCCGGTGAAACCACGTCATGATTGGCGATAGTCGCAACTGTAAGAGTTTCATCTATATGATTGATTTTACGTAATAAATCCTCATTCAATACGGCTACACCCTGGCCAGTGGAATACAGGTTTGCCCGACCTGTAAAGGGTGGTTTGCTGGTAATATGGGGGCCGGTCAAGGTCTCTGCGATTGCCTTGGCGGCCTCATTCTCTGCCATATCTCCCGATTGCAGACGTGCGGCCAAAACATTTGCAATGTTGTTGGCCTTGAACTCCGCAATATCTGCTGCTGTAACAATATGTCCTTTGCGCAGTAAATTACCGTCACCTTTATCAACGGCATGGGCCAAAATGGTCCCTTCAGCTTCTTCGATGGGCAGGCGGCCAAAAATCATTGAACTGCTTTCTGACGCAGGACCGCCGTCATTTGCGCCATAATGGAAATGGCGATCTCAGCCGGCGACTTGGCCCCGATATCAAGGCCAATGGGACCATGAATGCGGCTAATATCTTCGGCCTTAAAACCTTTTTTCTCTAACCGTAATTGGCGCTTTCCATTGGTTCGGGTACTGCCGAGCGCACCGATATAAAAGGCTTCAGATCCCAGGGCATATACCAATGCCGGATCATCCAGCTTTGAATCATGAGTGAGCGTGACGATCGCAGACCGCCGATCGGCTTGCAAGTCAACAAAGGCTTCGTCCGGCCAGCGGTTATCCAAGGTGACATCGGGAAAGCGGAAGTCCGAGCCGAAGCTGCGCCTTGGGTCAATGACCGTTACCTCATAACCGGCGCCGGCCGCCATGGGAACCAGATGCTGGGTAATATGAACCGCGCCGACAATAAACAAGCGAAGCCGGGGATTGAAGATATTTAAAAACACCGGGCCGTCTTCCGTCTCCAGATTGCTGGCCTTATCGCTGATCAGGGCATTGCGGGCCCCAACGAGCAGTTCGGAGCTGTCATCCGTATCAAAAGGATAGAGCAGTTGTTCGTCGCCTGTTGTCAGGTTTGTCGCGAGGACAACCTGACGTTTCTGTGTTCGCGCCTGCTGGAGTTCTTTTAATAAACCGAGATCCATGAATGTAAATCCTAGTTGAGTTTTTCGACAAACACGTTGATTTTACCGCCGCAGGCCAATCCGACTTCCCAGGCTTCATCGTCACTGACGCCAAATTCCAGGGTTTTGGAAATGCCAGTTTGCATGATATCCATGGCTTCCTGAATAACGGCACTTTCGACGCAGCCGCCACTGACGGATCCAATCATATTGCCGGTATCGTCGATGGCCAACTGACTGCCAGCGGGGCGAGGGGCCGAGCCCCAGGTATTGATGACGGTGGCGATGGCAACATTTTTACCGTCCAGTTTCCAATGAAGCGCTTGTTCAAGAATATCATCAGCGGGAAGAACAGAGGAAGGGTCGGTCATGCGGCAAAACTCCTGCTTTCATTGAGATGCGGTTGTGGCCTGGATAGAATATCTGCCAATTCGATCAGGCTATCAAGGTTGTGGACTGTCCGAAACAAGTCAACATGCGGTAAAATCGCCTTCACACCGCGGGAACGCGGCTCAAACCCCTGATACCGAAGAAGCGGGTTGAGCCAGATAAGCTGACGACAAGATTTATGGAGTCGCTCCATTTCGATTCCCAAGCCTTCGCCGGCATCGCGGTCCAGCCCATCGGAAATGAGCAGTGTCACGGCGCCCTGACCCAAAACCCGTCGCGACCAGTGTTTGTTGAACTCCTTGATGGTCGCGCCAATGCGGGTGCCACCGGACCAATCTTCGACTTTTTCACTGACAGCATCCAAGGCGGTATCAACATCTTTATAGCGCATATAGCGGGTAATATTGGTCAGACGAGTCCCAAAAACAAATGTATGGACCCGATCCCGGTCGTTGGTCAGCGCATGCATGAAATGCAAGAGCATACGGCTGTACTGGGTCATGGATCCGGAAATATCGCATAAAATAACCAAAGGTGGATGGCGGGTGACCGGGGATTTGAAGCGCAACGGAATTGTTGCCCCGCCAGAACGCAGGCTGGCGCGAAGCGTCCGCCGCATATCAACGCTTCCCTTGTGCAGATTGGCGCGAAGACGGCGTGTCTTGACCTTCATGATCGGCAGACGAAGCGCGGAAATGGCTCTCTTGGCTTTTTCCATTTCCTCCGTACTCATGCTTTCGAAATCTTTCGTCTGCAGCAGTTCCTTGTCGGAAGCTGTCAAGGTTGCGTTAATTTCGACTTCTTCCTGCTCTTGCTCCGTATCCTCATTGTTATTTGACCGGGGAGGCGCAAGGGCTTCGGAGACACGGCGGCTTAATTCGTCCTCATCGTCACTTTTAACACTGTCGAGGAAACTGGTCGGCAGCATCATATCCATCATTTTTTTCAACAGTTCCGGATTGCGCCAGAACACGTGAAAGGCTTGATCGAAAATTTCCCACTGATCCCGACGATTGACGAATACCGAGTGAAGCGTCCAATAGAAATCGTCGCGCCGACGAATACCCGTAATTTCAACGGCCCGGATGGCTTCGATAACCCGGCCCGGGCCAACCGGTAGTCCCGCGCGCCTTAGGGTGCGGGCGAAATGCATGATATTCTCGACAAAGGTGCCGTTTTGATTTTCCTGGATCGGCATCAGTTTGGAACCTGTGAATTGAGCAATATCTGCTTGAAGGCAGCATAATCTTCATAATGATCGATGACGTCATGAGCACCGGCATCCGTCAATGCTTCGCGCGATACCCACGAAGAGATGCCGACGAACGGCAGGTTCAAATCCCGGGCTGCGGTGACATCCCAAAGAGCATCCCCAACGGAGACAACATGATCAAATGCGTCCCGGTTATGAGTCACTTTCGCCGCATCAATCGCACTTTGTACAAGGGTCAGCCGATCGGCATGGACATCGCCAAAGGCGGTCGGATAGGCGTTGGCATCGATACCCATGGTTTCAAGTTTATAAGTTGCGGAAATTTCCCAACCGCCGGAGGCGAAGCCGACAGCCCAATCCGTATGGCCAGACAGGCTTTCGATGGCATGAAGAGCCCCTAGAACCGGTGAAAAAATTTCCGGCCGGGCGATATGGGCATCTCTAATCAACGTAATGAAGGTTATTTTTATGGCATTCAGTTCTTCATTTGTGGGTGCCCGCCCATGGACGCGATCAAAAAATTCATTGTTAATGGCGAAGTCGGTCATTTGGCTGAAATTACCCCAATGCGCGGCCATGCTTTCTTCGGGCATATGACGTGCATGAGCTTGCCGGAACAGGCTAACATCGTGACCGGCAGAATGCATAATCGTCCCGTCGATATCAAAAATTGCCAAATTTCGTTTTGGGCCAGCCATTCTAACTGTCGATTTCCTGATTAATCTGATTGATGATTTCCGCGGCTTCGCTGCCCTGAATTTTGGTAATGTCATCCTGGTATTTCAAAAGAACACCCAAAGTATCGTTGATAACATCCGGATCAAGGGAAATGACGTTTAACTCTGTCAACGCACTGGTCCAGTCCAGACTTTCCGCAATACCGGGCAATTTGAATAGATTTGGGTCTTTACGCAGGGCTTGAATAAAGGCCACGATCTGTTCCGAAAGGCGCGCATCTGCGCCGGGAACCTTAAGGGCGATGATTTCTTTTTCGCGGTCCGCATTTGGATAGTCGACCCAATGATAGAGGCAACGCCGTTTTAAGGCGTCGTGAATTTCACGGGTTCTGTTGGAGGTGATGATAACGATCGGGGTTTCATCCGCCTTGACGGTGCCCAGTTCAGGAATGGTCACCTGAAAATCTGACAGGATTTCCAGCAGATAAGCTTCGAAGGGCTCATCCGTCCTGTCCAGTTCGTCAATCAACAGCACCGGAGCTTTGCCACCACTGCTTTCAAGCGCATTCAGGAGCGGGCGTTTAATGAGGAATTTTTCGGAGAAAATCTCGGTGACAAGATCATCTTTATTGGCTTCATTCGATGCTTCGGCAAGGCGGATTTCAATCATCTGCCGAGCATAATTCCACTCATAAACAGCAGAACTGACATCAAGCCCTTCATAACATTGGAGGCGAATGAGGGGTCGATCCAACTGATCTGCCAGTACCTTGGCAATTTCGGTTTTCCCGACGCCGGCTTCGCCTTCCAGAAAAAGCGGGCGGCCCATCTTGAGGGACAGGAATAAAATTGTCGCGAGGCTCCGATCGGCAACGTAATTGGCATCCCGGAGCATGCTCTCTACATCATCTATGCTTTGCGGAAGGGTATTTGACATTATTCTGGACATCCAATCGTTTATTTCGAAGTGACAATATCTCTCTGAGCTTATTTCGGCAATTCTAGCAACAAAGAAACTACAGGAATGGTACGAGGGTCACAAACAGCTAAGGGGAAGCCGAAGCTTCCCCTTGATCATTGTATCTGAAAACTCGACGCCAGTCAGGCTGCGGCAACAGCTCGTGACGCCATAACAGAAATCAAATTTGAGCGATATTCCGCGGATGCGTGAATATCTGTGTTCAAGCCTGAGGAATCTGTGGCTATACCGGAAACGGCGCCTGCAGAAAAGTCAGCAGCCAGGGCCGCTTCCATATCTGATTGGCGGAAGACACATGGGCCGGCACCGGTGACGGCAACTTTTACGCCGCCCGCAGTTTTAGCAACAAAAACACCAACCAGTGCATAGCGCGATGCCGGGTTCGGGAATTTCGCATAGGCTGCTTTTTCCGGGATCGGGAATGAAATTTTTGTAACGATTTCATCCTCTTCCAGAGCAGTCTCAAACAAGTCCACGAAGAAATCTTCGGCAGAAATGCTGCGCTTGCTGGTATGGACAGTGGCACCAAGTGCAACCAATGCAGATGGGTAATCTGCCGCCGGATCATTGTTGGCAACCGAGCCGCCAATGGTTCCGCGGTTTCTCACCTGAGCATCACCGATATGAGCGGCGAGGGAGGAGAGAGCCGGAATGCTTGATTTGACTTCGGCGGAATCGGCGACCGCGACATGGGTTGTCATGGCGCCGATACTAATTTCGCTCCCGTTGGAGGAAATGCCCTTGAGGTCATCGATACCGGCGAGGTCTACCAGCTTGCCAACCTGGGCAAGGCGGAGTTTCAACGTCGGTATAAGTGTCTGACCACCAGCCAGGAGTTTATCATCTTCGCCTAAGGCGGAAGCTGCGTCATTTACCCCAGAAGGGCGTTCATAATCGAAAGAGTACATTGAAGTTTTCCCTTCTTAATTGCTTTGAGCTGCACGCCAGACTTTTTCAGGCGTCGCAGGCATATCGATATCTTTACCAAGAGCATTGGTAATGGCGTTCATCAGAGCAGCCGGAGCGGCAATTGCTCCTGCTTCACCACAACCTTTAACTCCGAGAGGATTGCTAGGGCAGGGTGTACTGGTCGTATCAACCTTGAAGTTCGGTAGATCGTCCGCCCGCGGCATGCAATAATCCATGTACGAGCCCGTCACCAGCTGTCCAGTGTCGTCATAAACAACGCCTTCCAGCAGAGCTTGACCGATACCTTGAGCAATACCACCATGAACCTGACCTTCGACAATCATCGGATTGATGATATTTCCAAAGTCATCCGATGCGGCCCAGTCAACAATATCGACAACACCTGTATTCGGATCAATTTCCACTTCGGCAAAGTGAGTGCCAGCAGGGAACGTGAAATTCAGGGGGTCGTAGAAGGCGTTTTCGGCCATGCCGGGTTCAAGATCCGCCGGATAATTATGGGGGACATAAGCGGCAAAGGCAATTTCTCCCATGGTTATGGATTTATCCGTACCGGCGACTGAGAAGACACCATGTTCATGCTCAATATCCTCGACAGCTGCCTCCATAAGATGGGCGGCAACTTTCTTGGATTTTTCAACAATCTTGTCGATGGCTTTAACAATGGCCGATCCGCCAACTGCCAATGACCGGGACCCGTAAGTTCCCATACCGAAGGGGACCTTGTCGGTGTCGCCATGAACCACTTCGACGCTTTCAATTGGCACGCCCAATTTGTCAGAAATAATCTGCGCGAAGGTTGTCTCATGCCCCTGACCATGGCTATGACTGCCTGTGAAGACGGTGACACTTCCAGTGGGATTAAACCTAACTTCGGCAGATTCCCAGAGGCCAACGCCGGCGCCCAGAGATCCGACAGCCGCTGAAGGTGCGATACCGCAGGCTTCAATATAGGCGGCGCAGCCAATACCCCTGATTTTGCCATTGGCTTCCGACTGAGCTTTTCTGGCAGCAAAGCCATCGTAATCAATCATTGCTTTGGCGGCATTCATATTGGCGGGATAATTGCCACTGTCATAGGTCATGATGACCGGCGTTTCATACGGATAGGCATCAGGCTGGATAAAGTTTTTCATCCTGAATTCTGTTGGGTCCATATTGAGATCGCGCGCGGCGGTTTCAATTATGCGCTCAACAATATAAGTGGCTTCCGGACGACCAGCACCACGATAGGCATCAACCGGTGTGGTATTGGTAAATCCGGCTTGAACCTCAACATAGATGGCAGGGATTTTATACTGTCCGTTAAGCAACGTCCCATAAAGATATGTTGGCACAGCAGAGGCAAAAGTCGAAAGATACGCCCCCATGTTGGCTTTCGTTGATACTTTAAAGCCAAGGATATGGCCTTCAGCATCCAGAGCCAGTTCGCCATGTGATGCATGATCTCTACCATGGGCATCGGTCAGGAAGGCTTCCGAGCGATCTGCCGTCCATTTGATCGGACGATTTATCTTACGGGCAGCCCAGACAGTGACGGTCTCTTCGGCATAAACGAAAATCTTGCTGCCAAAACCGCCACCAACATCTGGTGCAACAACACGAAGCTTGTTTTCCGGTGCTATGGCCAGGAAGGCTGACATAATCAGCCGGGCAACATGCGGGTTTTGACTTGTTGTATAAAGCGTCAGCTCCTCTGATCCCATGTCATACTCGCCGAGAGCAGCGCGCGGTTCCATTGGATTTGGCGCGACCCGGTTATTGATAAGATCAATTTTCGAGATTGAATGGGCATTGGCAAAGGCCGCATCAACAGCGGCCTTGTCGCCCAACTCCCAATCATAACATTGATTGCCGGGAGCTTCTTCGTGAATCTGAGGGGCTCCTGCTGCCAATGCCTTTGAGATATCAGTGACGGCCGGCAATTCGGAATAGTCAACATCAATGAGCTCTGAGGCGTCTTTTGCTTGCTGCAATGTGTCCGCAATAACAAAAGCAACCTGATCCCCTACGTGACGCACAGCATCAATCGCCATGCTGTTATGGGGCGGCGCATTGTGAGGCGTGCCGTCTTTACTGTTAATACCCCAGCCACAGATCAAGCCACCAATGCCATCAGCAGCCATGTCGGTACCGAGGAAAATATCAACAACGCCCGGCGCTGCCTTTGCGGCGTCCAGATTAATACTGTTGATTTTTGCATGGGCATGTGGTGAGCGAAGGAAATACCCATGCGCCTGTCCTACCCGGTTCATATCATCGAGATAATTTCCGTTGCCGGTAATAAATCTCTGGTCTTCTTTACGCCTGACTGAGGCGCCAATTCCATTTTCTACAGACATCGTTCACCCTCCCATATTCTCCGCTGCGGCTTTGACTGATTTGACAATATTGTGATACCCGGTGCACCGGCATATGTTGCCTTCGAGCTCCGATCTGATTGTCTCTTCAGAGGGATTTGGGTTGCGTTTCACAAGATCTACGGCGCTCATGATCATGCCCGGTGTACAGAAACCGCATTGCAGACCATGATTTTCCTTGAAAGAGGCCTGCATGGGGTGGAGGTCACCGCCAGCAGAAAGACCTTCGATCGTCGTGACATCCGCACCGTCGGCTTGAACAGCCAGCATTGTGCAGGACTTCATGCTGTCGCCATTTACGTGTACCGTACAGGCGCCGCATTGACTGGTATCACAGCCAACATGGGTTCCGGTGAGTCGTAGATTGTCTCTTATAAATTGAACAAGAAGTGTATTTGGCGCAATATCCGCCGATACGTTTTTCCCATTCACCGTCATGGAAACGGTTGTCATATTATCTTCCTCCCTGTGTTTAATTCTCGACCGAACAAACTACTAATCGGCCGAATTTCCCGTAATTTCTTTTAAGAACGATCGTTCTTTATGGAAAAGAGTTTCCACTTGAACCAACGCGACGTCAAGGCTTGATAAGCCCAATGGCGAAATGATCTTATGATCCCGCCAGATAGTAAAGGATAATTGCCGCGACGATGCCCAATGGAATCAAAATAGATGGTTTCATCCAACCCTGACTTGGTGGTTCTGATTGTTGAGGCGCTTCCTTTTCCGCGACATCCTCGGCAATAATCGGAGCTTCGGACTGATCTTCTGACGGGGGTGCCGTCGCCGGAGCTTCGCCATCCTCAGAGGCGGCGTTACTGACAAGTTCGTTAAAGCTGTTGAAAAATTCACCCGCCAGTTTCTTAGCTGTGCCGTCAATGAGCCGTGAACCGATTTGCGCCATTTTTCCGCCAACAGAAGCATTCACGTCATAGACGAGAAGGGTACCGTTGTCGGCATCTTTCAGTGTGATATCGGCGCCGCCTTTTCCGAAACCTGCAGCGCCGCCTTTGCCTTCACCGGTAATCGTGTAGCCGTTCGGGGCATCAATGTTACTTAAGGTGACGTTCCCTTTAAATGTTGCTTTTACCGGGCCAATTTTCACTTTAACCGTTGCCGCAAAGGAGTCGTCAGCGGTTTTCTCAACAGACTCGCAGCCGGGAATGGCTTGTCGCAGTATTTCCGGATCGTTGAGAGCTTCCCAGACACGCTCTCTGGACGCACTGATTAATTCTTCACCATTCATCTGCATAATACTCTCCCGACAACAATTTTTATTATGTTGGGATAAACCTACTCTATTCAAGTATTATAGGGCAAGCGGATGATGAACTTAAGTTTTATTTAGAGGTCTGTCGAGTAACCCCTGTTTAATGTCTTCAAATTTTATGCCGACGATGAGCTTGTCCACTCTGTTACCGTCGCTTGTGACTGGCAAGACCAATCGTTCGTAGCCTAACTTTATATACGGGGCGACTTCAACTGTCCCTGTCATAAAAGTCGGCACGCGAAATTGTACGCTGTGCTCGTATTGCGGCAAAATATCCTCCTGATCCTTCTCGGACAGGATATGTTCCAGATACCGGCCGGAAATCGGTTCCTCGTATGCCGGGTTCACCGCGGATCCAGAGAGACGTATATAAAATTTCGGTGTTTGTTCCCCTACATCCAGGACAACAATATATTTTAAACATTGTGGTACAGCCGTCGGACTGAATTGCTTGCGCAGGGGGACAGCCTGATCTTCCTTAATTTCTTTCCAGTAATTTAAAAGGTCTACGAGTTCCATGTTTTTGATATCGAAATTAACGTTCGTATATTTCGTCATCAATTACTATCTCTTGAAGTTGGGAACAGGAATGTATTATACTATACAAATATATTATTTGCAAGCAAAATGTTCTTGCTAAAGTAGTATTACCTACCAGCAGCTGATCCTCATTTATGTTACAGTCAAACTCAGGGCAACCGCATGGGCTGTTAACCGACACTTAACCAATAATTTGTAGATTGGATGTTAATTCGAAACGAAGTGAGGCTCACGATGCGTCCGGCGACAAGATCATCCTTTGATATTCTATATTGGTTTAACCTCAAGGCGGCGGAAACTGGCCGTTCTTTGGAAACGGCGTTTCTCATCAAGCTTCTATATCTTTGTCAGGCGCTCCACGCCGCTTCCCACCAGCAACAAAAATTGATGCCGGCGACTTTTTTGTCAACAGAGGCGGGGCCCATTGAACCGACTGTATTTTTAGCCCTGGAGCATGGGTTTGAATTAAGCTCAGCTGTGGCACCGTCGGCCGACGTAGAAAAGACCCTGAATACAGTTTGGCAAATTTGCCAGAATAAAAGTCTGACCGAGATAGATTTTATCCTGTCCTTTGATTCCGCCCTTAAAACGGCGGCGACCCGGGGGCGGAATGCTGAAATTACTATTGGTGAAATGGCAAGTGCCTATAAAAATGGCGGACCGTTATCCCGAAATGAAATTGCCTTTAACAAATTTCCGGATGGATCCGAGGTCGCGGCAAAAAGCTCAAACCTGGAAGCCGCACCAAATGCCCAACAAGAAGTGCGCTTCACCGCAGATGGCCGTTCCGTGACGAAATGGGTCCCGACAAAGCGGGTATCCGCAAAATCCTAAATTCTTATTGAGAGACGGTAGTCCGCCTCTTAGCGATACAGGAAGACAACAATAAAGCCCAACAAGGCGACAATCAGCGTGACTGCGGCACCAGATGAGGAGGTTTTTGACATAAATTTTCCTTCCCCATGGGTATCCGCCGTCGCGATAATGATTTTGCGTGCATAGTCTGTTCCGGTGTCCGTCACCCATGTCCAGATAATTGCGATAAGCCGCCCGATGGCCAGCGCAAGGGCTTTCAGAGGTTTGCGGTAGAACCAGTCAAAATCAAGATTGGTCGACCGCAGCTCTGGTGGATAAATTTTGTAGCGCATCAACAATGCAAACGCGAGAACCGCAAACATCAGGAGCTGCAACGATGTGACCACATGGCTCGTTGTATAAGGATGATAGGTCGGCTCATAAGGCAGCAGGATATACAGGGCATCCGGGAAGACACCAATGGCGATACAGAAAAACGCTGCAATCCCCATGGCAAGCAACATATTAAACGGTGCCTCTTTCACGCGAATACCGCTGTCATGGGCAAAGAAGGTGAAATAAGGGACCTTGATACCCGAATGATCCATCACACCGGCACTGGCAAACAACATAACCAACCAGATAACCAGCATACCGGCATCGCCGGCGGCAGATTGGATCATGGCTTTCGAGACAAAGCCACCGGTGAGTGGAAAGGCCGCAATCGACATGGCGCCGATGATACAGAATACCATGGTCACCGGCATGGATTTATAAAGTCCGCCGAGTTCAGACGCCTTGATAGTCCCGGTCCGGAAAAGCACCGCGCCCATGCTCATGAACAGCAAACTTTTATACATAATATGGGCAAAGGCGTGAGCCGCCGTTCCGTTGATGGAAAGCTCTGTACCAATACCAACACCAACGACCATGAAACCGAGCTGGTTATTCAGTGAATAGGCCAAAACCCGGCGCAGGTCATTTTCCAGGACCGCATAAAAAATCGGGAACACGGTCATGACGCCGCCAATGGGGATCAGAATATCCGTTCCTGGATAGGCGCGGGCCAACGCATAGATGGCCAGTTTTGTTGTAAAGGCCGATAAAATAACTGTCCCGGTAACCGTCGCTTCCGGATAGGCATCCTGCATCCAGTTATGCAAGAACGGAAAGCAGGCTTTGATGCCGAACGCTACAAGGATAAGCCCCGTTGCAATGCTGCTCAGGCCGAGATATTCAAACGCAATGGAGCCGGTGTCCTGATAATACAGGATCAACCCACCCAGCAATATGACACCGGAAGTTACCTGAATTATCAAATAACGCATGCCAGCTTTATACGCACGCTCCGTCCGGCTTGCCCAAATCAGGAAGACAGAGGATATTGCTGTCAGTTCCCAGAATACGAAAAGGGTAACAAGATCGCCGGCAAACACCGCGCCGAGCGCTGAGCCCATATAAATGAGCGAGACGAAATGCTGAATGGTGTCTTTAACATGCAGGGAATAAATCATCCCGATCAAGGAGGCGATACAGAAAATCGTGCCGAAGATCCGGGAAAGCGGATCGATGCGCGTCATCTCGATGGTAAGCCCGAGAAACTCATAGTGTCCCCAGGTACCAAGCCCGAGATAGTACAGCTGCGTAAAAGCCAGGACCGGCAGCGCCAATATGACAAAAGACCGGACGACGCCCGAGGTGATCGGCACCAGCAAAGCGCCGAAAATCAGGATAAAGCCGGGGTTCAAGCCTTCAATCATAATAGTCCTCATCGCGTTTGAGGACGACACGTAGCTTTTTGGCGATCAGGACCAATCCCACATAACACACCAGACCATACAGCGAATAGAATTCAAAAATATTCTCAAACTCGAACTCCACATGCTTGTGGTAGACAATATTGAGCAAGGACAGAACATCCGGAATAGCAACCAGGAGACTAATTACCAATACGCCGTAAAAAATCTTGTCATGATTTTTCGGGTCGTCCAGCCAATATTTCTTTTCGTCATTAGGGTTCGACATCTGTTCAGCCCCTATGGTGTCAATATGGGTTCGATCAACTTCATGATCGGATCCGCGAGGAAAAATAAAACAAAGCACATAAGTGCCGTGATAACGGGTGGCAGCACACAGAATAAGGGTGCTTCCTTGATTTCCGACCAGGAAAAGCTCGATTTCTCGTATCCTACAGCGACCGGTGGGTCGGTTTGTCCCAACGGCGGGTAAAAGAATCCACGGGCGACAATCGGCAACAAATAAGCGATGTTGAGAAGCGAACTTATCAAGAGAACCGCCATGATGTATAATTCACCGGTCTCGGCGGCACCTACCATCAGGTAAAATTTACTCCAGCTCCCGCCCAGCGGTGGCAGGCCGATTATACTTAAGGACCCAATCAGGAACGCCATGAAAGTGATTGGCATTTGCCGGCCAAGCCCGCGCATATCACTGATTTCCGTTTTGTGCACGGCCGTATAAATAGCGCCGGCACAGAAGAACAGGGTTATTTTACCAAAAGCATGCATAACAATTTGCAGGGCACCGCCAGCGACCGCCATGGACGACGCCATGGACGCGGCAAGGACAACATAGGCCAGCTGGCTGATCGTCGAGTAGGCAAGCCGTGCCTTCAGGTTGTCTTTGGTCAGCGCCACAACAGAGGCGGCGACGAGAGTATAGGCGGCGACCCAAGTCAGCCATTCTGCCGCGCCGGTTGTCGCCAGAAAATCGATACCAAAGACATAGATGACGACTTTCAGGACGGAGAATACACCAGCCTTCACAACGGCAACGGCGTGAAGCAGCGCGCTGACGGGCGTCGGTGCAACCATGGCTGCCGGTAACCATCGATGGATCGGCATCAGGGCAGCTTTGCCGATACCATACATGAAGAGGAACAGCAGGACCCCGGTAATACCGGCACTGGCATGGCCTTGTAAAATACCGCCTTTGACGAAATCAATGGTTCCCGTCAGGCTGTACACCCAGATAATGGCCGGAAGAAATAGGCCAATAGAGGTACTGATTAAGATCCCTAAGTAAATGCGTCCGCCGCGGAGCGCGTCGGCATTGCCTTTATGCGTGACAAGCGGGTAAGTGGATAGCGTCAACACTTCATAGAACACAAACAGCGTAATCAGATTGCCGGAAAAGGCCACACCCATGGTCGCCGCTATGGCGACGGCAAAACACACATAGAAACGCGTTTGCTTGGCTTCGTTGTTGCCGCGCATATAGCCGATTGAATAGATGGAATTTATGATCCACAAAGTGGAGGCAACAGCGGCAAAGGTCATACCGAGTGGCTCGACTTTTAGAACCAGAGCAATCCCGGGCAGCATTTCAGCCAAATTCACCACAGGCTCGACACCATTCATGATCGAGGGCAGGATGCTGAAGACATTGGCACAAAGCGCCGCCGCAGTTACAAGGGTGACGGTTTCCCGAATATTTGGAACCGAATGGGCAAGTACAATTCCCAAGGCGCCAATGAGGGGAATGATCAAGGAAAGGGCGACATGGGTTTCCAGGGAGAATATCATTTTATGATCCCCCTAGAAGAAAGGTTGTGGCGGCTTCGGCGAAGCCCACGTTAATGGTGGTGTCGATACCGAAGTAAAAGCTGCCGAGAATAAAAATCCAGCAGGGGATTAACATGGATAGGGGAGCTTCCGCTTTTTCAGTTCCCTCCGGCGGCGACCGGAAATAAGCGACTTCAATTACGCGCCAGATATAGACGACAGCCAGCAAACTTGAAATCAAAACAGCGACAACCAAGGCATATCCAAGATAAGAGCCTTTTTCGAGCGCCGCCAGAATGAGGTACCATTTGCTGAT
>Ga0315336_1001459_pt1 | contig 45873 bp, 53 predicted proteins | sample ASW5metaG_FD_204512 | JGI IMG/M metagenome (GOLD analysis project Ga0315336, IMG submission 204512) | Ammonia-oxidizing marine archaeal communities from Monterey Bay, California, United States - ASW #5 | ecosystem: Environmental > Aquatic > Marine > Intertidal zone | place: USA: California... | reverse complement strand
GTCTCTGGTAAGCTTGCTGGATACGATGACTCGGCTTCAGAGCCGACCATGAACCGCCGTGGTACGGAACCGTATGCCCGGTGGTGTGAGAGGACGGGGGAGATAACTCCCCCTCCTACTCGATTATGGGACAAATGGGACAACCTGCCCTGTGGGCGTTCTCCATAACCTCTCCTCCTGACATGACCTCCATGCCACAAACATTCCCATGAAGGCCCCGTTGATGGGGGTTCTTTCAATAAAGCACAGGTTTCCCGTGGTATATTGGAATTTGGCACCGAGAAGCGAATAGGAGCATGAATTGCCAAAGCTAAGACCCACTCGAAGATTGCTTGCTGATCCAGAGCACGGTCGGGGAAAGGCACAGGTAGTTGATCGTCCTGGGCAGCTAACCCACATCCTTTGGGCTGCCTCCCGTGGCGACCTTGGTCGCAGGAATGTCGCAGTTATCTGGATGCTGTTCGGGAGCGGCATGCGGGTGAACGAGGTGGCACACCTGAAGGTATCTGATGTGTTCTATAGAGACGGGACGCTCAAGGAGGTGTTCAACATTCGTGGTCCTACGACCAAGACTGATCAGCACCGCCCTGGCTTTATCCTCGCGAGGCAGCACAGGGAAGCCCTGATAGCGTGGCGGGATCAAAGAGTGGCTGAAGGAGCATTTACTTCACAGGATGGCTCTTATGGCGGCCTTGATCCCGATTCAGACCTTATCCTTGGCCGCAGAGGGAGGACGTGGAGAAGACTGGCTTTCAACGATAAAAAGTACAAGACCAGCAGCGGAGAGGCTGTGACCACCAAAGTATGTGGTTCGCTTGAAAACTTGGTTAGAGAACTTTTGAAAGGCGCTGGACTGAACTACGGTTCCAGCCACTCAGGACGGCGGACGCTTGCGACCTGGCTCGACCGGAAAGGATATGGCCTTGAGCTTATTCAATTGATCTTAGGCCACCGGAATCCGGATATGACACTGGAGTACATCGACCCTGATCTGCCAAGGATCAAAGAGGCTTTCCAGAGTATTTGGTCCGGTGTAAAACCTTCCGCATGATCTTTTTTTACAAAGTCTAACTACCCATGACTAGACATATACGTCTAGTGTGATAGAGTGAGGAAAACTAGACATATATGACTGGTAGAACAATGACAGCTTTTCATCAGATTGCTCGCGAGAAAGGCTGGACGCTAGTTGAGATAGGACAGCGATGGGGGGTCAGCGAACGGCAAATGAGCCGAGTTGCCAACAACCCAAGTCAGAAAGATCTCGATGCAGTGCGGGGGCTTCCCGCAAAGAACACATAGGAAAACGAGCGTGAAGACGAAGAAACTGACGAAAGCAGAGCGAGACTGGCTAAATAAGTTGCAAGCTGTTCTCGATGAGTGCCCCTCGGATCGGTTGGGAGCCTACACCATCGGCGACCCCAGCATTAATATCTACGACTCCCGGTTTGAGAGTGAGATAAACGAGATCATTGATAGTGGCAACGCTGATTTTTGTACAGCGACAGACAAGCTCGGCGCAGACCTGGCCGCTTTAAAAATGCCTTTTGCAGTTCATTCGACTGCTGGATAAAAGGATTCAACCAAATTGGAATTCGGAGCGTGGATATGTTCGACAAGGTATTGCGAGCGCTGGGGGTGTTAGTAGGACTGGCCGGCATATCCGGAGGATTGTTCTTCCTGAGCGAGTCATTTGATTCTTTGCTGCCGGAAGCGATGATCTTTTGGTCCGTAGCATGCCTCCTCACTGGTGGTTCCAGCTTGTTTTGGGCGTTGCATGGATCGACGCTTTTGACGCGACTGATCGGCGGCGCATACAGCTAAATTTCTGATGGGAATTCGATATGAGTAACGAAGTTGCGGTTGTTCGCTTCGATAATGGTGATGTTTTCTATACCGCCTACCATGGCACAAGCAGCGCCATCAACTACGTCCTAGTCTCTTCAGAAAAAGAAGTAATTGACGATCCCTTTCCCGATCCGGAATGGGATGCATGGGAATCCAAACCAGAGCCAAAAGAAAGTCTGGACGAATTCTATCGAAGACTCAACGAGGCTACGTACTCTGATGAAGAGTCAGTCGAAGTGTATACGCCTTATGCCGGTGGCATTCACTGGATAGCGAAAGCGTCAAGAGCGGCGATGAGAATAACAGGCGGATTCTCGGATGAGAGTAGTCAAGACGGCTGTCCAGATTGGGCAATCGGTCTGATTGAATCCAATGGATTGAGATTGTGAACTTCAAGTGATGGGAAACCAAACCGGTCCATGAGTTCAAAATTGCAGGAAGTGGTGTCCGGCGTCATTGCTGGGCGCGAACCAGCATACGCAGACAGTGACATCCTCTCCGTAGAGATGGCAAGGCTGTTTGATTATGCGTTCGAAAACCGAGATGCACGGCCTGTCCATCCGGAGGAAGCCAAAGTTGGCCAGCTCGTAGCTGAAGCAGTTCGCATTCTTGGTTACGAGGCTGACGCAAACGTTGGTCGGGATCTCTGGGAGTTGGTTTCCGAAGACTCGCAAGCTCAATGGCTGGTGCCGCCTGAATCAATCGAAGGCGTGCATATCAGTTTGGTAAATGTCGCGAACAATATGGCCAAAGGCCAGTGCTACATTGAATTTACGTGATGGGAATCCGGGAGCTGAGCATGACAGGTGAAAAGAAAGTGATGGATGACGAAAACCAAGGCCAGAAACTGAACCCTGCGTTCCAGAAACACAACCTGCCTACGACAGATGAAGTGAAGGCATTGGACGGCAAGATATTCGCAATGCTCACCGAACGCGAAGCTCATGTGCTCGATTTCTTTCGAATGTATGGCCGAAAGCATGGCGTTGCCGTCCAAGTAAAAAATGAGGCAGATCCGGATGCACTGGCCCGAGCAACGAGCAAGTCTCAAGCCGATGAAATTCTGAAGAGCGCCAACAATCGCGTTCATGTGACCGTTCAGTAGATGGGAAATCGGCATGAGCACACTGACTAAGGTTTTTGTTATTGGCAGCATGTCGTCAGTCGGCCTGATTGTTGGAGGCATAATCGGCCTCGTGCAAGGTATCAATCCTGAATTGAATGCATGGCTACAAATATTAATTGGCGCATTTGCGTTAACCGGTATTTTGGCAATTATCGGCGGATCTGCTCTGCACAAGAAACGCATGACCGTCAAAAGTCGCGATGACACATAACATGGGAATTCGGGCCGGAGGCAATGATGGCGCTGAAAAGCATTGAAGAAGCAGAGTCCCTTGTTGGAAAGACGTTTGAACGAGACGGCAAGCGACGGGAAGTTACTAGAGTATCAGGGCTTGAGATCAGCCAGTTTGATCACCGTACCGTGCTAGGAGAGGTCTTCTGGCGTGTACCGGGCGGCAAAGAACGTATGGCCCCGACCCCGGTACCCACGTTTGGCGCTTGGTTGAGCAAGGCCAGCGTCGTACCTAATCAGTAACAGCATGGGAATACGGAAATTTTACGCGGAGCAAAATGATGAACGTAGATAGTGTTGTTAAAAAAGTTGAAATTGCTCATGCGAACCATGATGCAGCGCTCGTGAAAGAACTTACTCAAAGTTTCAAGTTGGACTTGTATCGCAAGTGCTCAAGTGAGGCATCAAGTGGTGATGCTGATCGCATTGAACAGCTCAGGGATTCAGATAAGCAATGGCAGAAATTTGAAGAGAAGCTTTCGCATCTGGGCTATTCCAAATTGCCAAGCCTGTTCCGTGATCTGGTTGCCAAGAACGAGCCCAGCGTAGCGAACCAACTTGGCTGGCTGTGATTCGATATAGCACATTCTGATTGGAATCCGGCACACGATGACAACTGACTCAATTACTCCTCCATTTTTAGACGGCGAGCAGGAATGATGACTGACTGGCGATGCCTCGATACCCACAGAATCAAAAAAGCTGTTGAGGAATCAAGGAGTGCCTTCGACCCTTTTGATGCCTACACGTGCGGTTTTTATGAGTTTCAAGCGCACATGGATCTATTGGACTTCCGCTCTAATCTGTTTGGAGTAGCGGGAGTGATTGAGCATGCAGAACGATATGCGTATCGAATGAATCCGAAGGTGCTGGATCTTGTGCTAGAAAGAATTGCCGAAAATGCATTTAGTATGAAAGGTTAATATTGGAGTTCGAGGAAACGCTATGAGCTTTGAACCTGTAAGTCAGTTTGATCGAGATGTAGCAGCCATGCTGCCTTATCGAAAGCGCTACTTGGCGATGACACCTGAGCAGCGCGAACAAGAGCTCAAGACAGTCGTAACTAACACCAATATGAAAATTTCCATGTCCCAGTCTGGCAACGAAGATGAATATTGGTCTGGCGTTATTGAAGAAGCGGATCGCAGGATCGGCGCTGCGGGTAGAGTTTCTGGTCACCGGCCCCCTACTAACTGATATTGGAATCCGGGAGGACGCCATGAAATTTCCTGAGAATTTGCCGGGCGGCTGGGAGTTCACTGAACCATTCGCACCGAGCCCGCTCGCCAAAGGTCAGGTCTGGCGAAAGTGCGGCCCGTCCGACGCGATCGAGATCATTCGGGTGATGCAGCCTGGACACTCCGAGTTCGACGGTGGCCTTCCGGGAATCAGTGTCCGCTCAAGCCAAATCGGCAACCGTTCGGTGACTTGGAGCAAAGACACTTGGTTCATGCCTGGCACCGAACAGCAACTGATGAAACGCCTTGAGGCCGACGGCTACGCTCGGGCGAAATGACATAGGAAACCGACGGCTGGGAACCTTCATTAACCAAATAGGTTTGCGATGAAAACTACGGCTGATTTTGTGTTCTTCTGGGGTAACAAAGATCCTTTTTCAAACTGGCACCCATCCCCGTTCCGCTACAAAGGGAATTCATTTTCCCATGTCGAGCAGTTCATGATGTTCGGGAAAGCCCAGCTCTTTGGGGACCGATCTGTGGCTGAGGAAATCCTGAACACGCGGGACCCCAGAAAATGTAAAGCGCTTGGTCGAGAGGTTCGTGGGTTTGTGGAGAAAACCTGGGACCAGGAGTGCGAAAAAATTGTTGGGATCGGATGTCGTGAGAAATTTCTGCAAAACCCGGATCTGCTGGGGGAACTTTTGGCGACGGGTGACCGGATGATTGTAGAGGCAAGCCCTTACGACAGAATCTGGGGAATTGGTTTAAAGGCAGATCATCCCGATGCGATTTATCCTGAACGCTGGCGCGGCGATAACCGACTCGGAAAGGTCATCTCTGAGGTGCGCTCATTCTTGATCAACAACTACATACACCAGTCCTTGCCTGAGCGGGCGCATGAGGCGATGAAGCAAGCCTTATCTGAAATTTCTTTAGATTCAGCCTCTTCTGTTCTTGCGCTTGACAATGAAGAAATTCATGAGCCGGGGCCGTCGCCAGGATAAACATAGGAAATACTGACATTGGAAATCGACATTGAACTACGAACCCGGCTCTAGCCCAAGATTCAGATCCTCATCGGGTGTAATCCGAAGTGCCAATCCTCACGCCTCTAAACCGAGGATGACGGTAACAGATGCTCGATGCTTGCTTAATGATCTCTATTTTGAATTGGCCAAGCACGATCCGGAAGCCGCAGAGAATATCTGCAAAAAGCATAATGCCTAATGGGAAAACGATCAAAGGTAACTGCAAGAGTGATCTATGGAGAGAATATTGACAGGTAGTGGCAACCCGACTTCGAGAAACATGGCGAGATTCAAAGTTTTGTTTCCAATTAACTTTGTCGCTTTTATCGTTATGGCGATTCTGGGTCTACAAACAGATTTCAGCGTCTGGGTGCGACTGATGTTTGTTGCGGGGTGTCTCATTTCAATCGGTATCGGCGTTTGGGTTTCCAAGCCGGTTATGCAAGATACCGGCTCGGACAAAACGTGATAGGAATTCGAGGCAACGATTATGGCTAAGAGACTTGGTTGGGGTTTGATGATTCCAGGGCTGCTCGTAGTCCTATGGGTCCAGTTCGTCTCAAACCACTCGATCCCATGGTGGGCATGTATATCTATGGTCACCCTGGCAGCCTTTGGCGCTTCAGTGGGCTTGCTTACGAAACGTGAGCCAGGCAACCATTCAAACTGATTGGAATTCGCATGAGCAACGTGATTAGTGAGTTGAGAAGAGTTATCCGAGAGGATGGTGCTGCGATTATAGATGGGAAGATGTTTGACGATATTCAACAACAATGGATTCTCAGAGCCATGGGTGAAGATGTTTTGGCTCAGATCAAGGAAGACCTTGAGTTGGCAGACGCTAGAGCTGGAAGAGCCGAACGGCTACTTGAGTCAGAACGGAAAAGTTCGAGGGCAAGGGCGGACTGGCTCAGATCGGCCAAGTTGGACGCTGGTTACGACCCCAGCGTTTCCTTCGATGTGGTCTGGAGTGATGCCCTGCTGGCCCTAAAAGAAAAGCGAACGAAAACCTGAAACGTATGGGAAAACGGGTGAACATCATGACAACGACCTCACAAATGACGCTATGGCGCATGGGAGCTGTATGCGTGGGCGCGGCGATCAGCATCTACGCACTGGAAACGATAGACACACGGGCTGTACCCATTGCTCAGCTCACCATTATTGAATTCGTGCTTTTTTCGCTGTTTATGGTTGGGCAACTAGCAATGATGTGGGGGATGTTCTTTTCATCTGGCCCAAAGTCTCAGGTGATCGCAAACAGGCTGATGGATGCTGCACCTGCGCTACTAGGCAGTGGGATAGGTGGATCATACATCATATCGATAACCGGAACATTTGAGTATTTCCTGCTTCCCTTGGGGATCGTCGCCTTTGCTGTGATCAAGGTGTCGGTACGACATGCATGGCAAGCATTGCGCACCAGGGCCACCAATTAATTTATGGGAATTCGGGAGTCCATGTAATGAAAGACGACAATCATCTCCATCAGGGGTCATCAGACACCGACCAGACCGACAGTGCAGGCGCGGAACACGGTGATGGATGGGTTCGATGCAGTGATCTGAAGCCCCCGGAGAACCGATGGGTCTCTGGCCTGACGGATACAGGCGAGGTGGTTCAGGCGATCCTCCGCAACAATGGCGACTCCTGCTACTTCAAAACCGCTGGCGACGAAATATCTGAGGGCGCAATTGTGAAGTGGAAATTCCAGAAGGCATGAAGAATGACAAATGATTGGAAACCGAGATATGAACCACTCAGCCAAAGTATTCTCTGTAACACATCTCGCAGATTGCGCAGTTGATTTAATGGCGATTGAGCATGGCCAAAAGGAGCAAACTGGCCGCCTGAGCGAGCTTACTGAAATATGTAAGTCCGCCGGCTATGACGATCCTTTAGGTGCCGCTAAGGAGTTGGTGAGAAACGCAGCAGTAAAATACGCAGCGCCATACACACCCTCTCCTTACGTTCCTGCCAAACCAATTCGCTAAGTGGGAATTCGGGAACCCCTCTACTGTCGATCAACGATCTTACCTAACCACCAACCGTGATATCCATCCATCCAGGCCCTGTGGACTCTCCCTTTGGCGAACACTCTACGAAACCAGCGCGGGAAAACAAACTGCTGGTACCCAAGGTGAAACACAAAATCCAATGGGCTCTGAGCCGTTCTGAGCGCCAATCTCAGGTGACCTATAGTGCCAAGGTTGCCACGACCGTATCTTGCTGGACTGCTCCCTAAAATCGCCTCCATACGCATTCAATCAACTCCCCTCAGAATTCACTTCATCTGCCGACACCACCTGCTCTTCGAGTGATGCCCCGGCCGATTTCAGTCCATTTACAAGTCGTGAATTTCCAAGGCGCTTCGACATGGACAAAACGGTATAGCCGCCTTCATCAGCGTGATTCAGCTCTGAATGAGTGCTTTGTGATGCGATGGCCATCACCAGGTCCACGTTGCTGTGTATGCCATCGGCCATGCCACTTAGAGCGGTGTGTAGTGGCGTCCCCTGGCTGAACTCAGGGTGTGGGCCGGTTGAGGCTTCTGCCTGAAGCAGCAATTCCGTTGCGTATTCCTTTCCGTAATACCCGGCCACATGCAGGGCCCGGCTGAGGTCGGCGCCGGCATCGATCAACATCTGTGCTGCTACGAGGTTGTTGGCGAGGATCGCGTGTTCTATCGGGGTTACGTCCCGGATTCTGGCGTCGACGTTCATGCCGGCCGCAATGATCATCTGCAGAATGGCCCGGTCATTTACCCGGTTCCCAAATTGAGAGTTCCCAACCAGGAACTCGAGGACATTGGATTCCTCATCGATCGTCAGATTGGGGTTGGCACCTCTGTTCAGAAGCATTTCAGTGACATTGGTGAGCCCGAAGAAAACGGCCACATCGAGGGCACGACGGTCGTTTTTACCAATCGCGTTGGGATCACCCCCGTTATCGAGAAGCACATCGAGATACACCGTGCGATTGGACACTGCCAGGCAGTGGACAAGCGGGACATGGTTATCGATGGTCATGTAACTGCTGCGGATGTCCAGCACTACGCCTGGCCTGGGCTCCTGCAGTTTCTTTTCAAACTCTTCGACGGTAATAGAACGGTTACGCACCTTACCGCAAAGGTCAGTTGCCCATCGCTCACTACGGCGGACAATTTCTTTCGCAAAGGTTGGAAGCTTTGCCTCTGCAGCGCGGTCAGTCTTCGTCGTTTCAAAAGCATTATCATAGACGATGGAGAATGCGGTCTGGCCCGATTCAGTCGGTTCCAGCGGGTCTAAACCGGCTTCGACCATCTTGACCACCGCATCAATGTCATTGTTGCTGGCGGCGTCTGTGAGGCCTTGTTGGGTGGCACACCCTGAGACTAAAAAGGCGACCAAAGTGGCCGCCAAGGGAGATATTGCTTTATTCATAAATCAAAACCCGGGTTTTGGACGACTCGACAAGCCAGGTGTGCTCTGTCGGATAGCCGGAGCTTGTTCCATGGCCGGATCACCTTTGGCATACCCCGCATCAAGAGCAACATTCTGATGACGGCTCAGAGCCTGCCCGGCCAAATCTTCCATGCTCGGCCCGAATGCCGGCTCAAAATCAACGGTTGAGTCGTGTTCAATGGAATCTCGCCACAAGGGCTCGCTGTGAATGATTGAGCTGAACTTCGCCAAAAAATCATCGGGCGTCATTGACGACTGGTAGTGCGGCTTGTCGATGCAAGCCAACTCTCCGGACTCATACGCCTCGAGCAAGGGGCGTTCGTCCATGTGCTCAATATCAGGCAGCAGAGTCTGAATCGGTGCACCCTGCTTCATTTGCTGGGCGTTACCCATTGCTCGGGAGAAAGAAAGCTCCTGGGGTGCGCTGACAAACACGGTGAATGTGTTGATACCTTCACGCTCTGCCCAGTCCTGGAGGTTGGCAGTGGAGGACGGATCATAAGTCGCCAAAACTGCGGCCTGTCCCCGGGACATTGCATTCTCAATATCAAAGCCCGAGTACCCAATTGCTTTCTCGGTACCAACAGGACGAACACCCTGATAGTCAGCCTTCGATTGGATGTAATCGACCATCGGCTGAACCGGGGCTCCGGAGTTTCCGGTAACAATAATCAGGGATCGAGAATACTTCACAAGTGCCTCCTATAGCCTCCCGTTACGATAAAACTTATTTTACAAATAATCAAGATCAGGAGTGCTTGGCGGTCGTCAAATTATCGAGAGTTTCGATGATTCTGAAGCCGAACTGCAGCCCTCGTTCCGGGCCCAGAATGTCATTGATCATGGAGTCTGGGTCGTCGCAATCAAAGGCGCTGGCAATGGTGTCCGCCTCCTTACGCGAATAGATCGTTTCGACCGGGACGCCGTAACGCTCCGCAAGCTCTGCACGCAGATTCAGGAGCGCCTGAAGCAAATCTGGTTCCGGCTCGGCCGGCGAGATCTTTTCCTGATTGGAGTCGTGGAGTGACTGGTAGTTTTCCCGCAGCATCCGATATCCAAGATCCGACAAAGCCAGAACCTTGTACTGAGGCTCCACGGTCATACGGAGCAGCTTCTTAGTGAGCAAATCCTGAATCAGAGAGCTGGCCTTGGTGGCGCTCCCCTTACAGACCCCGAAGCCCGGGTACAGATGCAGCTTCGAGGCGAGAACCTTCGGATCTCTGATACCATCAAGAGTCAGAGTGATCTTGGAGCGGCCAAACCTCTGCTTGGTGACGTGCACCAGGTGCAGGGCAGCCAATTCCAGTGAGGAAATCCCATCCACCGGTTTCTGGGCGGTCAGGCAGTTGTCACACACCCCACACGCGGGCACATCGGCCTCAGCATCAAAGTAATGCACCAGGTTTACGGCACGGCACTCTACCGCTTCAAGGTAGTCCTTCATTTTCCGAAGGCGCATATCTGCCTTGGAATGCCTTGCTGAGACCATCCCATAGTCGAACTGGGCCTGCGGGTTGTAACTGGCAATGCCGATCAGTCCCGGGCGAGGCCCACGCTTCAGGCTCAAGATGTTCTGCTGCTCGAGGAATCGAAGTGATTGCTCCACCAGAGCCGCGGATGATCGATAAGGGGCCTTCTGGGAATAATCAGATGGGTTGATGGGCATTGTCTTCTTGTCATCCGGCCGGTTGTGCAGCCGGGCCAATACCCATGACATCAACTCCTGCGACGGGAACCTTCCCTCGAGGAGAATGCTTTGCACCATGGCGTCTTGCTTTGACCACAGCACGATACAGTCCGAATCCTTGCCGTCACGCCCTGCCCTCCCCGCTTCCTGCATATAATCTTCCGGGGATGATGGGTAACCATAGTGGAGAACCATCCGGACATCCCGCTTGTTGATGCCCATGCCAAAAGCGTTTGTAGCTACGATGATGCGGGATTCCCCGTTCATCCAGCTCGCCTGATTGGCCTCTCGTTCACTGGCGCTCAGACGCCCGTGGTACTTCGTGACAGAGTAGCCTTCATTCGCCAGCTTCCCCCAGAGCCGATCGACATCTTTCACGCTTATGCAGTAGACAATACCGGCTCCCTCGGTAAGCCTATTTAGGAAGCGAGTGAGGTGGTGAAGTCGGCCGCCATCAGAAGCGCAGAATATGGCCCGGTACCGGAGGTTGGAACGGGTGAAGCCGCCAAGGAATACCTGGGGGTGGAAAAGGTTCAGTCGATTCCGGATATCGGCTTGCACTTCCTCCGTTACTGAAGCGGACAACGCCATTCGCTGAATCTTGTGCTTTTTGATGCTCGCCAACCGATCAAGGGCATGCCCCATCTGGGCATAGGAGAACCGGAAGTCAGAGCCCCATTGGCTGACACAGTGGGCCTCGTCGACTACCACCATGGCAATGTGGATCTTCCGCATCCAGAACAGGAATTTCTCCTGCGTTAATCGCTCAGGTGCGAGATAGACCAGTTTGTAGCGCCCAGCCTCTATGTCTCGAAGGCGTTTGGTGTACTCACCCCCAGAGAGCTGGGAATTCAGGAAGGTGGCCGAGACCTCAGTGCCTTCAAGCTCATCGACCTGATCCTGCATCAAGGAGATCAAAGGGCTGACCACGAAAGTCACGCCCTTCTTGAGCATGGCGGGAAGCTGGAAGCAGACGGTCTTACCGGACCCCGTAGGTCTTACAGCGAGGACATCCCGACCTTCAAGGACCGCCTCGACAATTTCGCCCTGGCCGTCCCGGAAGTCGGGGTATCCAAAGTAATGCTGTAACGCATCCCGCGGAGTCATTCAAGTCACCCGGGGCCTAAAGTCCCGGGCTCCTACGTTGTGGTTCATTGGACTTCAGCTCCATTTCAGGCTCGTCGACCTGGGGCGCCGGGGTGCTTTCCACGGTTACGCCGTCAGGGAACTCCATGCGCTGTCCACCAAGGTCAATCGCTCCAACCACTGAGTTGCGCATGCTGTCGTACACAACAACACCGTCATGGCCCATATCCCGCATCAGACCAACATCAAGGTCAAATTCGTTCATAAAGCTGTTTTCGACGTGAACAACAGCCGGGTTGTCGAACTTGATGTATCCGGCGGTCAAGTCCCGGGGGATATCGTTACCCATGGTGATGTCGGAGATATACGCAATGGGCTTGTCGGTCGGTTGAGCGTTATGCATTCGGGCACTGGAGAACGCATTACCTTCATTGCGCTGTGCAAAGAGGAAGCTGGCGGGCTTATTGGGTACCGGCGCCGGATTTACATCGCCAGAGATCGTAACCTCAGCGTTCCACTTACCATCAACGCCCATTGTGAGCGGGAATTCGCTGGCCGCCGGGTTCAACATCAGAGGTGAAGCTGCAGCAACATCTGCAAGATCCCGGAGGCTTCGCTCGAGGTACCGTCCATGCTCGCCCATCAAAATCCCCGCATCCATCAAGTTATCGGAATGCGTCAGGCTGTCTCGTACCCAGTTGTGGATCCGGTTAACCGACATTACCTGATTTTGATACTTGGTAAGGGCTTCTGGAGAGACCTGCTGAGGACTCAGGTTTGTCAGCCCTACTCTCAGCTTGTCTAGTTCAACCAGCATATTCTGGCGGTTAACTTCGGGCACCTTGAGCAAGGTGCGCGACATATTCACCAGATCCTGAACATTGATATCCGGATCGTGCTGGGGGTTTACCTTTAGCAATGACGCAACCCGCTCATGCCCAGACGACTCCAGGGCAACAGCATCGGATAGCGCTCGGCTGATGCCCGGTATCATTTGCAAGGTCCCGAGGGAGACCTCAGGCTTCGCCAGCTGCCCCTGGGGCTGACTCAATCCGTCGACGGCCAACTCTGCAAACTGATAGCCGTAACGGTCTTTCAGCCCGTTGATAGTTGCCAGGCGATGCACATAGTCTCTGGCAGCGGCCATTTCGGGGTTTTGCAGTCGGTCACTCGGGCTCAGCATGTCAGAGTCCAACTTCTTCAGTGAAGCACCGGACAATACCAGTCGTCGCATGATGACTTCGTAAGCCTCGGTGTCTTTGCTGAAGTTCTCAATAGCCGAACGAATCGGGGAACGGTCAGCTGCAGGGTGGCCGTTGGGGTCGGCACCCTTCATAAGGGCATTCCATAGAAGGTCTGGGTCACCATGGTCAACCGCAAATCCGACGACTGACGCATCACTGAACCGTGCGGGCTCCAGCCACCGACTATCAATATCCCAGCCTACAAGGCGCTTTACTGTGATATAGGAAACATCCGGCCGGGCCGTGTTGTTCATGGCTTCGTTCAGTGGGTTCTTCGCGAAGCCGTCAGCCCCGTAGTTAATATCAAGACCCTGCTCTATCGCTCGAACAATACCGTCTATCCAGCCATGCTTGGCCATGACGCTAAGGGGTGTCGTACCGTTCGACGCCTGGCAATGAAGTTTTGAAGCGCCAACCTCATTGATGATTTCCATCATCAACTGCTCGGCTTCCGGGGAACTGTTATCAGCAAGTTGGAGAGCCGGCACCGTGTTCTCAGGGAGAGTAAAGTGACGATCACTCAGGGGGCGCTCCGCGTCACCCCCAAGAATTGCCCCAGCGTCATACTCGGCAGGAGCCAGCTCATCCTTCAGTATGCGGTGAACTTCCAGTGCCACCTGTGGATCCCGTGAGACGATCCTATTAAAGAAGTTCTCACCATTCCGTCCCCGAGCTTCCAGCAAAGACTTCAATTCTCCACCTTGGATGTCGCTCGATATCATATCGAGGTACTGCTTAAAATCGCGTGCATTCAAGTCGCTTCGAGAAGCAAGGCCGTGCAACACGGTCTCTCCAAAGCGGTCTACGCGGTCTCTGTAAAGCTCTACGGACGTGATGCCCCGATCTTCCATCCGCTGAGCGTATTCTTCGAGTGCCCTGACGGTGGACATGGGCGCAGTCTTGATGGCCTGCCGGTATATCGAATCAGGCCCGGCCATCCGTGAGACAGGGGAATCAATAAAGATGGGGGTGTCGGAGTCAATCAGCTCTCGGATGGCGTCCCACTTCATATTTGATGCGAGTTTTTCGCCAAAGGTCTGGCCGTAAATGTCGGTAACGTTGATATTTGCCTCAGGGTCCGCAGTGCAGGCCTGGAGAATAAGATCCGCACGATCAGGGGCAACGTCAGCCAACTCATGGAGGAATGACATCTTTTCCCGGGAATCTGGAGAAGGCATGTCAATCCGAGCACCGGAGGCAATCGCAAGCTGAATATCACGGGCAAACTCCTGCAGGGATAAGGCAGGGTTTTGCAGCAGTTCATCGAGTAGCTTTCTGAGATTGTCATTCATAACTCGCTCCTATGCCTATCGGCTCATACCCATGCCCTGGGAAGGGCCTTCCCCCGGCTTCATTGTCTGCTTAGTGCCGCTCTCATAATCAGCCAACCGCTTGTTGAACTCTTGAGTGGCAGCAAGTGTGTAATTGCGGATCTTTGGCGCCATTTCTTTTGCCGACTCCTTCCCAACAAACGATTCAATCGTCTGAGTGAGATTGTCCGCCAGATATCGGGCGTTAACGGCGCCCCGTGTTGCCTGTAGCTCAGCTTTTACAGCTTTGCGCGTAAAGCCTTCCACATCGCCGGTAGAGCGAAGCGTTTTGATCTCCTGCTCATGGCGAGCCTGAAACTGTTGGAATCTTGGTGCGGCTGTGGTTTTGGGGGTGAGCATGCCCGGTACCAGTCCGCCGCCTGTAAAATGGCTTCCCGGCTTGCTGGCTGAGTTAGCTCGAACAGTTGGGCCGGGTGCCGGCGCTTTCGAGGCCTCTTGCTTCACTGGTTCGGGGTTCGGCCTTCCCTTTGTAGGGTGTGCTGGCGTGACTCTGGCCTCGGGATGTTGTTTAAGCATGGCATCAACAAAGCGTTGCTCCGGCAGGTCAATCGCCTGTGCCGTCGCTTTCAGCATAACTTCGCGATAGATGCCGTGGGGCATTTTTGAGATCACTGTGGCAGCCTCAGAAGCGATGGATGCTTTAGCTTCAGGCGAATCGTCACCGTAGCGATTTTTAAGCTCAGTTATCACAAACTTTGATAGCGGCATGGCGCCTTCAAGTCTGGCCTGGTATGCATCAACACCCTCCGCCCTCAACAAAGTGTCTGGATCCTGTCCTTCAGGATAAAAAAGGAACTGCATCCGAATGCCATCATTGAGGTGAGGCAAAGACATCATCATTGCCTTCCATGCCGCCTCTCTGCCCGCTCTATCGCCATCGAAGCACATTACAGGATCGCTGGTAACGGTGAGGACTTTTGCGAGCTGTCCCTCAGTAAATGCAGTGCCTAGCGGCGCTGCAGTGTTGTTGATTCCGAACTGGCCATGGGCGATTACATCCGTGTAGCCCTCAACGATGTAGAGCTTTCCAGCTTTGCGTGCAGAATTCTGCGCCTTGTCGAAGTTGTAGAGTTCATTTGACTTTCTGAACACCAGCGTTTCAGGCGAATTGATGTACTTGGGGGCGTTGCTGTCATCACTTAGACGGCGCCCGCCAAAACCAATCACGCGCCCGCGCTGATCGTTGATCGGGAACATGATTCGATCTCGGAAAAGGTCGAATTTTTTGCCATTTTTTTCTGTAAGAAGGCCCGCCTCCTTGAGAACATCAGCACCATGTTTTCTGCTTAGTCGCTTCATGGTGATGGCCCACTCTTCTGGAGCGACGCCAATACCAAATTCTTTTGCAACTTCTCCAGTAATACCGCGCTTTTTCAGGTACTCAACAGCGCGGGCCTTGTGTTCAGGGTCGCGGAGAAAATTTTGATACAGGTCCTTAGCGTCAGACAGGGCTGCAAAAATCTGTTTCTTACGTTGTGCCTTGGGGTCGAGCTTTTCTTCATTATCGAACGGTGGCTCCATGCCCACTTCTTCGCACAGCCGGGTGACGGCATCCTTGAAACTAAGTTGCTCGAACTCCCGAACAAAGTTAATCGCGTTCGAACCCTTACCACCAAAGCATCCACCAAAGCAGGTGAAAATCTGCTTTCGCTCGGAGACAACAAAGGACGGGGTATCCTCATCGTGGAATGGACACTGGCACTTAAAGTTAGCTCCATCTTTCTTGAGCTTGCCACCAAGTCTTGAGTCGATGACCTTCACAATGTCAACGCGATCAAGCAATTCCGAGATAAAAGCGTCAGATACAAGCTTTCCTGATTTAGCCATGTCTGCCCCAAAAAACTGCCATTAAAATATAAAACTTATTTTATAGTAGTGCGGCAACGGGCGCAACTTCGAACGTGCCTGTCGAGCAAAAAATGATCTGGGATTGCTCGTATAGCCAACTTGATTAGTGTAATATATTGAAATATCTTTTCTGTAGATGTTTGTTAAGGGAGTGCTAAATTCATGAGTGCTGAGTTGATACGGCTTGGAGTCGCTGACGAATCGAAGAAGACGGTTCAGCTTGATTGGTACAGCGAGGTTGAGCAAACGGCCAAGCAGGCAGGGGTCCCTCTTTTCGAGCACGTTATCTGTAGGCCGACAACAACCGTTCGTTGCCGGGACACTAACGGGAGCATTAAGGTATTAGGCTCCGATTTCACCTACACAACACTGCAGGAATTTGTCTCAAGCGTTGCACTTCCGGGCCGGTCTGGTTTTCAGTGGGACGAATGGGAGTTGAAAGCTCGAGCTGCTGCTATCGCAAAGCAGTACAACATCTCGGCCGAGTTCCACCCCCAGGAAGTTATCGAATTTTTCGAAGATGCAAAGCAACATCTGGAGCGTGAACCTGCTGACGCCCAAGAGCTATGGCATGTACTCACCTTTACCAACAAGAACCGTAGCGATGCTCGAATTGCTGACCTAAGCAATAAGCTCGAGCAACTCCACGAAGAGAAAAAAGAAAAAGAATCGAAAGCTTATGACCTTGGCCTCGAACTGGATCATCTCACATGCCTGCTTGGGACTATTCCTGAAGATTTTGCTGAGCGTTTCGGTACAGCAGCCAACCTGGTTACCATGTACGAGGGGGAAAAGGAAAAAACCCGAGCGTTGCGGGCTGAGCTCAATGAAACCTTCCTGGAGCTCAAGGCTAACGCCGAACAAATAAAGGCCCTGAAGCATGAAATTTCCAATGCTCAGCCGGCTGGCGTCAATCAGAATTACCAGGCTGAGTTAAATGCGGCACTAGAAGAAGCCGAGCAGGCACGCAAGTTCCTGATGAAATTTCAGGATCGAAAAAATGACTCACGAATTGCTGTTGAGCAAAAAGAGAAAACCATTAAATTCCTGCGGGGGTTAAACAGAAAACTCACTGCCGTAATTCGCGAAAAAAGTGCCGAAATTGATAATCTGAACAGCGCACTCGGTTCAACTAAAAACCTCAATCGGAAGTTGACCACCAGAATTAAAGATCAGAAGTCAACGGTAACCGCTGCGACCTGCACAGCCGCAGAAGAGCGTGCAGCCAGGATTCGGATTTTGGCTCAACTTCAACGGGCACGGAGAGCGAAGATGCTCGCACTCGTTGGACTTGCCCTGGTCGGATCTTTCTCTGCTTCAATGTTCGCATACTTCATTTTCTGGTAACGGTTCGTGCTGGGTATCTTCAAAATTAGCCTCAAAGGTATAAAGCGACTTCTAAGCTTTGCCATGGTGATTGGTGTTATCGCAACTTACACCGCCTACAAAGGTAAAGATGTCGTGCAAGATGCAGCCAAAGAAACCCTCAGTGCTGCTTTTGCCGGGATGGAAGTTAATAGAAGATCCCCAGCAGGCCAAAGGATTATCGAGGCTTACAATAGCGCATTAGAAAATCCAACCACTGGCACTATCGAGTTCCTTTATTCAATGGTCGAGCAAGGGCATGGCCATGGTAGTCACGTCGTTCGATTGTCTGAGAGCGCGACCTTCCCCACCACTGAGATGCAGTTTGCGTACGCCTATAACATGAATCAGTTGGCGTTTGTGGAGAATCCGATCGTATCCGGTATGGGAATTTTTCTGATTGCTGCCGTCTTTGCCTACCTGCTTGTGGTAATAAGCAAAGGTTTAGCGGCCGCTTTCAAGTGGGGAATAGGCAAGATTCTTACTGGAAGGGCTAGAATGTGAGCGGCTCTGCTTTCAGGTTCGAATATTCCTGAGTTCTCGGTTTTTCTGCCGGAACCAACTTTTCAAATCCATTCTCAACTTTAAGTTCGTAATCTGAGCCTTCGGGGCAGTGTTTATGAACTGCGGCCTGAAGACCTGTCACCCGATGCTCCCTGTGAGAATCGTTAACTGCTGCCTCAAGAGTTTTATCGTCCGTGAGAGTAAAGACCTGTTGTTTACCCCGAGTAACGCCAGTGTAATAGAGCTGCCGGGTCCATTTATGCTTTTCTGACATTGGAAGAATTACACAAGGGTATTCAGAGCCTTGGGATTTATGAACAGTCAAGCAGTATGCAAGCTTTGTCCGTTGACTCAATGTTCTCCGGTCTAACTTCACGTCAACGCCATTGAACCTAACTACCGCTTCCCGCTTCCTCTCATCGATCATTTGGATGTAGCCAGTATCGCCATTCACCAAATTCTTCTCAGGTGAATTCGTCAAGTATATGATTTTGTCCCCAGTTCGGTATTCTCCATTATTGCCGATCTTCATGGATACCTTCCCTGGCCCCATTGGATTGATCACATCCTGAAGCATAGTGTTTAAAGATTCAGTTCCAAGCTCACCTTTATGCTGAGGGGCAAGCACCTGGATATCACTATGCTTGTACCCACAGTTTTGAATAAGCTCATTGCGTATGAGTTGCCTCAATGCCACCTTCTTTTCAGCATCGCTCTTCATCTCCCACACATTCCACTTTTCCTCTTTATCTACAACGTGCCGGTCGGAGATAGCAGGAAGCTTGCCCGCATTTATCTTGTGAGCGTTTGTTGCGATCGGGCCTGCATTACGAAAGACTTCTTCTAGCCTTGTGCTTGGGATTAACCTGTTTTTTGATTCAATGAGATCTTCAAGAACATTACCTGCACCGACCGATGGCAACTGATCCGGGTCACCAACTAATAGGACTTTTGCGCCTGAGGGAACAGCTTCCAGTGCTTTGAGGAAGATTTCAGCATCCAGCATCGAACCTTCATCTATGACGACCATATCAGCAACGACTGGATTATCTTTCCCTTTTTTCGGAGCGCCATCGTGTGTCATCTGCAGGGTTTTATGCAGAGTTTTCGCCACTAATTGGGCTTGTTGACTCAAACGCAGAGCTGCAAGCCCCGATGGTGCTGACAAAGAAAAACGAACAGGTGATCCGTCTTTTTTTCCAGCCTCCTTCACCTCTGTAAGTATTCTTTTAACAGTTGTTGTTTTGCCTGTACCAGGGCCGCCAGTGAGAATGCTCACGTTGGCCTTCAACGCCATGAGGATGGCTCTTTCCTGATCGTAGCCCGATTCACCAGGCTTCTTCTCCATCTTCCACTCGCTTGGAGTCAAACCTGATTTCGCTGTAGCTATTCTTCTAAGCTCTTGCGCGATCTTTTGCTCTGTCAGAGACCACTTTTTCTGTTGGACAACGTGATTGTCACCGATCTGGATATGGGTATAGTTATCGGAGAGGCGAAGAGCTTCAATGATGCTATTTGCATCCTGGAAGGCCCCAATCTTGTTGGTGAGGGTGTCTTTCAGTTCATCAAATGGGATAGCTGTAGAGCCGCGATCAATCTTCTCCTTGAAGGCAGAATAAAGCGCAGCATCAATCCGATCGCCTCTCTGAGAATCCTGAACGCCTAGACTTCTGGCAACTTCGTCACAAACACTAAACTCTAAATTGAAGAGCTTACCGGCCTTGTAGGGGCGCTTCCGGATGTATTCTTCTGGGTCACCGGGTATTTCCTTCTCCAAGCCTATAGCATCATCACGCCTTACGCCCATATTCCGGACAAGCCAGTTTATGGTGGTGATTCTCTGCCCTTCTGCATTAATTGCATCACTCATCTGCTGGATGATGGACGACGGGTAGCCAGGCAACTTGAAGTCTTGAGGATTCTTGGCAAGGTTTCGTATAGCTCGGCACATTCCTGAGGGCATCTTGCCGCCGTTGCCCGCCTTAATGAAAGACATGGCCGTTCTTACGCTTGAGATATACGGCAAGCCATCAGCCAGTAGATACTGAAGAGTATCGTAGGCTGTGTTTGGAAATATGGCTTCAAAAGCCCTTACTCTCAACTCAAGTTGATTCTGCCGGTTTTCTCTCGCGCCGCCCTTGCCGAGAATTTTCATCCCTGGCTTGAGGTCGCCAAAAGTACCAGAGGACACAATGCTCTGAGGGAGACTGCCGTCGACCGTAGTGACATTTTTGAGTTTGATAAGGGCGTGATTGCTTTTATTGTCCCTCCACAGGAAGGACTCAATAACGCCAGAGAATGCAGTCTCGTTCTTTGCCATAATTACTCGTGGTAAACCGGGCGCCTTTCAAAGCGGACGTCCTTGAACCCGCGATCATGAAAAGTGTCTATGATAATTGGATAGGTCATATCCATAACCTGCTGCTTGTAAATTCTCGGCACTTCATCAAGATGCCAAATAATTTCCCTGGAGGGAGGCAGTCGAACTGTTTTGGTGTCAGTATCAATTTCTGGAACTGTGAGCATCGACACCATGTATCTGTATCGACGCTCATCCCAGTTCCAAGTCTGCCCTTTCACTCTAACCCAGACAGCACCAGTTTCCTCTGAGAACTCAACTTCAGGATCATACAAAGTAGTTTTTGTTTGGTCCCAATCAGACAACGGGAACAGCTCCTTCACCTTGGAGTCTAAGCTCTCAAGAAAAACAACTGGCTGTCCCAGAGTCTCAACGCTGTAGTCTTTGCTGGCGCAACCAGATGCAAAAAGAAGCACTGATAGCAAAGGAATAAAAGAAATTTTTCGAAGCATACTTGGGCACCAAAACAACGTAGGATTAATGGCTAGTCAAGCAAAATAATAAAACAAATAAGACCGCATGAAAAGCAGTTAGCCGAACAACTTAATTGGTACAAAGGAATCGTTACCGAAACCATAGAAGGCATCAGACTTCGCTTTCAGTCGAGCCATTTGCTCCTCCGGGATATTCCATAGCCTCTTCACATCGGAAATCTTTTCCTTAGCAACGGGAAGCAGCATGATAGTCCCAATGCTTGATCGCATTTCATTAGTAAGCTGCTTTGGATGCTGGAGGCCGCAAAGGCTTCCAAGCCCGTATTTCCGTCCTTCAGTGAAGAATCGGTTGATTGGATCAAGTGGGGAGTCTGCAAGGGCGGTGAATAGTTTCACCTCATCGAAGCCGAACATCATATCCGGAATTTTTGGATTAAGATTTTTGCAGGTTCTGACCGCACTATGGAAAGTCTTTTCTAGCAGAAGATAAAAAATTGGCTGCTGATCGGCCTGGTTAAGTGAGGTTAAATCGAGCACATTAATGGCGCCCCGCTTGGCGGATATATTGTCGCCATCAAACAAGCCCGAGATGATTGCCCCCTCAATCATGTCGTGAATGGCCTCAAGCCGATTCAAAGTCCCGCTAATTGACGGCAACTTGTCACCAGCGCGTAACTCTTCGTCTAGGATTTTTTCAAAAGCAGCCAGGACTGATTCCCTGTGCTCCTCAACCTCTTGCTCAAGTGCCTGGAGCTCATCTGGGTTGTTTTCGTCATTCTTGATACGAAAAGCGGCATTTTGGGCTTTTTTCCGTACCTTTTCGATTTCATCAAAAATGTCAGTGCCGGAGCGCGATTTTACTGCCTTAATTTCATCGTCGATCGTCGTGAGGAGATCTCTCATAGTAGGCGGCTCAAGTCGCCAGGTCAGAGGATTCTCCATAATAATCCCTTTGCGATCATAGGTTCTTGTAATCAGCCTCCGAAGCTGTGTCTTCTGTCGAGAACCAATCGAAGGATTGAACAAACGCAGGGTTTCGAGGACGCCGATAACGGCATGATGAAACCCTCCATATTGATCATCGGAGTGAATGGCAAAGGGGTTGATGCCGGCGGTACCAGGCCCGTACCCAAACTTGATCTCGTTTACCCGTACGCCCTTCATGTCATGATTTGCAGAAAATTCTGCGAAGCTATAGTCGCCCTGGGTGTCCAAAATGAATTGAGTGACCCCCTGCGATGCAAATTCGATCGCCATTTTCCGTATGGTGAACGTCTTACCAACCCCAGATGTCCCGATCAGTGCATGGTGAAAGTTAGAAGCTTTCTTCATCGAATGAACCAGAGGAGACTGGGCACCATCAAGCCGCCGACCAATTTGAAAGGCGATATCTGCGGGATCTTCTGGTCGCAAAGGCGTCACTGTAGAGGTGTTTTGTTGAGTCATTTTGGTCTACTTTGTAAAACAAGTTTTACATAGAATAACTCAGGAATCTGGCGTAGGCAAGTTCTAGCCTGGATGAATCCTTGCAGAAAAGTGAATTCCGTTTCACCTTTTGCAAAATTTAATGCCTTAATTCTGACAATTTGCTATATTAAATAGAGTGGTCGGGCTAGCTGTATAAGAATCTTGATACACTAAGGTTCAATTTTAGATAAGCGCCTGTAGCAAAGTATCTTTTTGAGTCAGTCACCACTCAGGATATTTTTTATGTCCCGGAGGGCAAGATATGAAGACTGCAAGAAAAATTGAGATTGCTGAGCCAGTTCTCGGTGAAAAACGAGAAAAAAGAGGTCCTACTGCCCTATCTGAGCTTCACTTCAACCCGAGAAGTGAGTTGGGAGCTGCCCGCGTTTCAACCAAATCCAGAAAGTCTCTCAAGAAGCGGAAAGACATTGGTGACTTGGATAGCGCCTTGGCCTACATCGACGACCTTGAACAACAAGTAGCTCTACTTAAAGATCAGGTCAAGGCTGGAGATGACGCTAACCGAGAGATGGCGCAAAAACAGAAAAGGCTTCTCCGGGCCATGGAAAGCATCTACGTTAGATCCTCAGATGCTATTGAAAATATCGACTGATCATTAGAATGCAAAAGGGCGCTGAAGGCGCCCTTTTTTTGCCCCTGGAGTCACTACCTCGGGCCTACCTGCATCGTGTTGCTAGGACCATCAACAGATGGTGACGAAAACACATTCCTGATAGCTTGAACAACGGCTTTGACAGCTTCCATTGCGGATTCTATTGAAGCCTTTATATTTTCCATAACCTTCTTCTCGCCCTTCCCGGCCTCCATTCCACTGAAAACCTTCTCCATCTTATTGGAAAGAGATTCCAGGCTACGAGACATATCAGCTTTCTTTGCAGCCTTTTGACCTTGCTTCGTACCCAGATTGTCAGCAAAACTTGCGGCCGATTTTTCAAACACCTGAAGTTTCTTCTGCATCCGATCGGCGTATTGTTTTTTCTCAAAGGCTCCCTTTGCCGATTTTATAGCAGCCCTATCAGCCTGAATGGCGTCAAGCTGTGAGCTTAGACCGCTGACATTGGATTTAAGGTCAGATGTTATTTTCATCTGATTCTGTTTGTGAGCGTCATAGAACCCTTTTAAGTTCTTTACGCCACCTATGAGCCCTTTCCCTAGCGCCTTTGAAACTCCGTAACCAAGGCCCGCTCCAGCCTTAAAGCCATTGACTGCACCTCCAACCAAAGCAGCACCTGCAGTTGTCTGTGTTGGAGTTTGCTGGGAGGGATCCTTGGACTTGTTTTCAGGACTGTCTTTATCGTTTTCTTTTTTCTTCTCTGCATCCTTTGTTGGTTCTTGCGTTTCAGTGGGCTGAGAAGTCGGTTCATTTGCTGGCGGGTTGTCCTGTGCGAACTTAAGCAGGACTGATGGCTTAAACTTCGAATATCCATCCTGATAATCCTTCTCCAACTGTTTCAGGAGAGGTTCGTCGTCGGCAACTTCAGTTTTCAGATATCGCATAACGACATCGTAATCAAGCTCACCATTCTCGGAGATCTGGGCCATTTCTTCCAGATCCTTCAGCATCTTGAAAACCGGTCGATCGCCTGCTATTTCGTCAACGATCAACTGCTCTTCCGACTTACTGCCGCCAAGCATGCTATCCTGTACCGGTGAGTTAGCATCGATCGTGGATTCATTACTGTTCTCAGACATAGACACCTCAGGGGCTTCTTGCGCGGGGCTATTTGCCTCGGATGGTGAAACGGGGCCGCTCGCAGCTTCCTCGTATTTTTTCTTAATGCTAACCGACTCACCGTATTCAGGTTTTTCATTCAAGAATGATAGGTCATTGCCCTCAAAGTCATCTTCAAAAGCTGCTTTACGATCCTCTGGGGGCTCAGGGATAGGGTTTTCGTCGTATATTTCAGGAGGTGGGCCCTCCATCTGAGGCGGCCCATCTGCCGCAGGGCCTTCAAACCCAAACATAGCTGGGTCAATAGCGTCCTCTGCTGGAGCTTGCTGCATCAAGTCGTCATACTGTGCCAACTCTGGATCAAACGAAGGTTGGTTGGACGTTTGTGGTGCCGGCCGAGGAACAGAGTTCAGATCAAGAGGGATGTCGCTTAAGTCGATATCTACTGACTGTGTTCCTGCTTGCTCTTGAACACGCTCAACATCCAATGCCTCTTGCTCCGCCAGAATGCGATTTAAATCATCACTCAAAGACACTGACATCTGCGATGCAAGGTCGCGGATCTGATCGACTGGAATCGAGCGAGAACCAGGAAAATTCTGATTGATAAAATCAATGTCTGCCTGAGTAACAGCCATACCTACCCCAACCAACAAATAAAACTTGTTTTACATTCTACAGAGAGAAGTTAATTCGGTCAAAGATTAATCAAGCACCCTATCTTTAACCAGGGCGGACAACTGCAAGAGCTCTAATTGACCGCGCTTATACGTCTGAAGAAGTGCCGCAAGTTTCGTTGCCTTATTGAGCGCCCACCGTTGAAGCATTGCCCTATCAACCATCATCTTTGGGTTGTTGGTCATTGCCACGCCAAAACTCTCCTCATTATCCGGGCTCGCTGCTGCATCAATTGCGGCTTCGATAGGCAATATCCCATCCTGAACTATCGCAATCTGGTCACTGTTCAGCATGGCGCCAGCTAAATTTACACTCCTGGAGGTTTGGTAAATGCCTTCCTCCACCATTTGCTTTTGCCTAACCTCTGAATTAGCCGGGCTGATAGCGCCATGCTTGAATGATGGTGAAATGGCATTGCCGATGAACATTTGCCTGATGAAATCGAGCCTTTCTTTCGTAATCCGGTCATCGACAGACCGTTCGTAGGCTAGTGTGAGCCCGTTTGGTTGCTGCGCAACATTGACCAATGCCTCGTCCAATATTTCGAAACGCTGAGCTTCATAATCGCGAAGATCGTTTACGATTCTTTGCCTTTCAGTGCCGAAGTCTGTGCCTCTATAATTTGCGAAATCAAGAGTCTCCTCAAGAAAGCGAGGGTTTCTATCTGGCCGCACATAAGCTGCAACACGGTTAGGCAAATCTCGCTGGATTTCAGCGTTATTAGCTGTTGAGTTGATCGTCCTTGCGATTGAAACGTTTGCACATGCGTCAAGAAAGGGGGCGACCTGGGCATCAGCTTTTCTATTGTGTATTTCGCTTACGGCATCGGTTATTCGGCTGGCAGTATTAGCAGCAATATTCTCGTCGTTGTTTTCTTCGTTGGTGCGAATGTCGATCCCTGTCTTTTGTTGAAGGCGATCGAGAGCCTCTTGCCGAAGGTCGTTGACTCTTTTTTTAATTTCATCCTGAATCATTTGCTGAACTTTGGCAGCATCAATGATAGGTATGCCAGCTGGGAATGCCTGGGGAGTGAAGAGTAAGAAGCCGAGGGCTAAGCACCAACCGCGCACCATGCCTAGTACCCCTACATCGACCATGGAACCATTTCTGAAACCATTGCGTCAGCGGCCTGAACTGTTAATGCGAACTCCTGATTTACCAACGCATCAAGCGAGTCGAGGTCAATGTCTGCATCATTCGTGAAAGTTGGCAGTTCCGCATACAGCCCTCTGATTGCGGCCAGCAAGGCATCAGAGTCAATTGGCTTATCTGTTCCTTCTAACCACTGCTTTGCTTTCTCTGGCTCGGCAAGCATCTCATCCACCTCAGAAATTAGGTTGTTGATGCATAGTCGCCATGCTCTTTGGGCGATTGCTATGAGCTGGTCGGCGATACCGAGCTTTACTCCATTGATGTCAGATTTCGAAAGATGCTCAAACCGTGCCACTTCGCTTTCTGCCACTTCAGCAATAAAGTCAGCGGTCTGTTTCACCAAGTCGCCCACTGCGGCACCAAGGCCCATGTCATACGCTTCAAGATAAGTCCTGAACTCTGATAGTGCTCCCCGAACGTAGGATTTATCGAAAACAATGTTCGTAGGGTTGTAATATGTACTGCCGAGCCGACTCCACGCATCCAGTGCAATGTCTGTTACAAGCGGCATAGTTCTGATAAAAATTTCAAAGCCATCTGAAACGCTCATATTCTGGGAGCGCTCTTTTGAGTAGCTTTTAGCTCGATCCGAAACCAGAGTTAGTATGTAACTCACAGCAATATCTGAATCTTGACCAAGAGGCATTTGCTCAACAGCTCTTCGAACTTTCAGAGCGGATTTTAATATCTCAGCCTCAGAAGCATGCACAAGTTGATCTATTCCCTTCTCACCATGGCTTTCATGACTCTCAGCTGACGCCTCATCAACCTCTGTTAGAGTTCGGGAAATAATAAGTTTTGCATCATCATTGCTGAGCGAGCCAACAATTACTTCGCTTGCATAACCGGCAATTGCAACTGCAATTTCATGCCGATTTACAGGGGATAAAGAAGCGTGCCCCGAAACCACAGACCAAAGATCATGGTATATCTGATAAGCCTCACCAAACTGACCTTCAATATTTTCACTGCCGCTGGTAACTTTTTGCAAAAGTGTTCGGGAAACCCCCAGGGCGGTTGTAAGATCCAGACTTTTACTCATTCATTTACACCTGTGGTCCAGTTGGTGTGCGCTCAGGCTTCGCCTCTAAGGACAGATCCTTGCCAAGCGACAAGACAAGTTCACGGTTAGACACCATCATTTGCCGGAAACCAAAAGCACAAATCTCAGATGGAGTCTCAAACACAATCTCTTCGCGCTGGTCATTTTCAAAATCAACGCCAAAAAAGAAACCCGGGACACCTTTTAATCGAGCTTTATTTTCACCGATCGGCTCGCAAAGTTGTCTAACAGCATCACGGGCAATCATGAGCGCCAAACCAACTTCTGAACGGGCATCAATTGAATCTATTGCTCGATAGCTTGAAGCCGCATCTGGATCTGAAAAGTCTTCAATTGCTTTGACTTTGAGGCCGTCACCGGAAGATTCAGATTTCGCATATCCGCAATCCCAGAGTCGAGATCCATATTGCATTACAGCTATTCGGTCGCTGGCCAGCATTAGTGAAGATAAGCCGCCCTGCTCTCCTGCCACGGCATCAACGAAATCAACGGAGTTTTCGTCGTCCAACTGGAGTTCATAAGTTGACAACCCTTCGAGCTCCATAGCTCTCCGGAAAATACTTGCGGCTAATTTCGTTGTGTTGTCTTTCATATCGACCTTTGCCGAAACATTCGATAAAATAACTGTAGCACCGAATCAAGGAGCATGACTGAATGATAAATCATTTCGTAGGTACTGGGCAAGATGAACTGAGGGAGGAGCTTTCGCTTCTTGTGCAGCTCTACCGATCTTTTCTTAACTTTTCGCCCCGTCATGGGCGAGGGATAATGACTCGATACAAGAAGACGTTTTTTCTGGACCGAGCCTTCTGCAACCAACTTGGTTTTGTTGCTGGAGATGAAGAGTTTATTGTCGGCCTGCCCTCCCAGAAATACGACGTAGACGTTTACGAATCGTTTAGCAAGGTCCAGGCTTGCTCCGGTTTTCTCGTTCACCCAATGGAGTATCTCTTTCTTGTCATGCATGCAGGGAATGAAGATGCCAGGCAGTCCAATACCATCGCGATTGCCCTGCCTTTCCCTCGGACGCTCCATGAGAAGCTTGCTCACATTGGCCGGGTAACATTCGTTAGAATGAATGACCATAACGAATACCTCGGAAGCCATGCTGAAACTGGTGACTCGTTTGAAGTCGAAGTGCGCAAAGATAAAACTATGTTTTGGGAGCGCCGGTGAGGACGCTCCAAGTCATTACCCCATGCCTCCCGGGCCACCCCGGCTCGGACCTTTAGCTGAAGGGTCCGAAACGCCTTCGAAGGATACCTCTTCGGGCTCAACATGAGTTACGTCATACCCATCCAGCCGCGGTTTTGCATTATCGTTCATTAGCTGAGGCATTCGCTCAACCATCGTAAGCACCGCTTGTGGGTCGGCCGACGATCGCGTAAGCACCATGCAGTTATTGTGTGTGGCGCTGAAATCCATGTCAGCAAACTTACCTTCTTTCATGAGCATTACGTCGCCCTTCTGAACCAAGGTTGCAAGCAATCCATCGGTAGGGCCAAATACCTTGATGTTTGTGAGCCCGCCTGGAGAAAGATCCACTTCAACTTTCGTCTCAATACCTGCCTTGCCAGCATTGGAACTGATGGCGATTGTTTTGGTGTCTTCGTTGACTGAAACTCGATAAGGGATCTCTTCAGTTACCGCCTCAAGGGTATCCCCCTCAGTAAACCAGTTCTTGTCTTCATAGCGGAGCCGCCCTTCGAGGCGAGCATCTTGCGCCTGGCGAACAGGCGAGACGTCCAGATCGTCCATCTTCACATCCATGCCAAGCTGGTCCCGCAGTTGATCAACAACCGCATGCTTAACCATGTCCTGAAGCTTGGCATCGTCGATACCCTTCAGGCCCAACTGGTTGCGGATTTTATCGAAGTTAATGCTGATATCTGCGGGTTGGTAATTGCTCATCGTGGATGCTCCTGCCAATAATTAAAAAGGGTTGCGCGTTTCGTTGTTAGTGCGCTTGGTGCTAATTTTTAGCACCTCAGGGCGCTCTGCCGGTTCGTTGCCAAGTTCGTCTAATCCCATCTCTTTTCGAAGGTCCACAAGTGACCTTGAGCGTCTTTCGAGCATGCGAATCATCGGCTCAAGAACTCCAGTCTTCGAGAGAATCCGCAAGAAGAACTCCATGTTCATGCCAGCCTTCTTGAGATTCTTCAATTCAGATAGATCTTCTACTTGGAGCTTGTCCACGTATGGCTTGCCTTTCTGGTCCTCACGGAACACACCGTAAACTGCGCGGTCCCAGCTAGGCTGATTGCTACCAATTGATTTGATGAACTGCACTTTCGATCTACGCGGCAGGGCACCCAGAAGCTGAAGAATCGCCTCTGCAATCCTCCACATCGGGTCATTAACTTCAGGAGGGTCCTTCAACTCCCCGCCTCGACGAAGCTCGTTGTGCAAGTCGACACATACCGCAGCTGCGTCACCTTGCAAGTCAACGCCTTTCTCGACTGCAGAATTTACAGCATCGGCAAAAAGGACCTCTGAGACGGACTCAAGTCCCTGGGCTTTTGCGGCCTCTTCAGCCTTTTGAATATGGACTTTGCGCTGAAGGTCGGCGCCGCTAGCCTCAATGCGCACAGGCACTATGGCAGGCTTAGATTTCGCGTCCTTACCTACGGCATAAAGGAGGTAACTCTGCTTCTGACTCATAATTCTTCCAGTTGAACGATCTGGAAAAATCATAATATAAAATAAGTTTTATGTAAAGACGATCAGATCCCCGGGCCCTTGCTTTCAAATCTCGGTTCGGCGTCACGGCCTGGTGTAGGTACAAGACGATTCTCGAACCTGGCGGAGTCCACTCCCGCTAGGCTTAGAGCCTTTTGAATTTTTTCTTCTCGAGCCATTTGAGGATCCAGTAGTGTGGCCTCTATTGCCCTGACAACATCAGGCTCTAAAAGCGTTGGAGCTTCCGACTTATGCTTGTGAAAAAACGCCACTCCACGAGAGCTCATCCGCCCGTTATTATCGAAAAGACAGGAATAACTTTTCGCAAGGGAAGCCCAAGAGCTTGGGTGGCCGATACCCATGCTGCTCAGAGTCAACGCTATTGAGGTCTCCTTTTTTACTTCTAAGACCTTGTGCGGGATGATCACTCGAGGTGAGCCTGCCAATATATCGTCTGACAGGGAGAATGTTGTGTCAGGATAACTGTAAATCTGTCCACGATTCTCACTGCTAGTCGCAGTATAAAGTTTGTCACCCTTTGCTAGCCGAATACGCGCAAGAGTCCCGGGGTCGCTCATTGCAAACAAAGATGAATTACAGATGTAACGGTGAAGCTTTTGCGCTAGCTGGCTTTTTCGGGGATTTCTTTGCCCTCGTGCAGGGGGAGAATCAACATAGCGCGTAACGTAAATGCCTGGGTGGGAGCTCTTCGAAAATTCAGGTAAACGGCGACTCCAATTTTCAAAACCACTCTCTTCAGAAAGAGTCTCTAAAGCCTCATGTGCTGTTTGATTAAGTGTCATTGAGTCCGTGCGGAAGTAAGAGATATCATCTCCTGTGTACAGCTCTTGAAGGGCGTGGAAGGTTTCCTGCGGGGTTACGCCTAGATCCGGGCCTAATGCGTACAAGTGGCTTAGCCTGGGTAGTTGACCAGGCTTTTCTGAATTCAAAGGGACTTCGTTCCCATGAATGTCAGTGAAACGCTCACAAAAAGCCAACCCATCATCAGAGCCCTGGCACCTTATTGATTCGACTGTTTTCAAGGTCGGAAGTGAAGAGCTTGACGCAAAGCCCAAGAGCGCTCCGGCCGACCTGCTTAAAAACATACCGTCATTGCCTGAGAAGCCCAAAAGGCGATCAAAGATTCTTCGTGCCAGAGCTGGCGGGTCAGACGCCTCGACAGGTTTGAGGCTTTCCATAGCGAGCGCCACAGACTTATCTGTGAAATCAAAAAGATCGGCTCTATAGGTGTTTAAATCACCCCTGAGCTTCCCGATCGTCCAGGCGATCATGTCACCTTCCTCGTCGGGATCCGCAGCTACAACCAACTCAGGGGCCATCAAATCGTGTTTGATGGCTTCATAGTGCTCCGGATCTACGACTTCGAATCTCTCTACATTCAGTGACGTGGTAAGGCCCATCTCTGAGGATGGGAGATCGAATAATCGCCCGTTTGTGGCAATTACCTTCCCCTCTATTCCATTAGCCCTTAAAGCCCGATTGAGAGCTGGAGCCTTATACGGCGATTCAATAACGAATATCATCAGTCAAAGATCGACCAGTCTTCTGATGACTCGCTTCCCTGTGAGTTCTGACTTCCATTTATCCCCGGTGTAGACACATTCTGCCGTGACTCATCCAGCGACTCACGAGCTCTGTCGGTAGCGCCATCTTTTAGTTCATCGGCTAGTTGGGATCGGCCTTCTTCTGTTGCAAGCTGACCCAAAGTGTTGGTAAGGCCGCCATTAAGCGTCTGGTTAAAAGACAGTCCATTTTCCATGACATCTGTTAGCGCACTTGTGTCAATACCAGCTGCCCCTCCAATTTGAGCAAGCTCCTCCGGCGATACCACATCACCAATTGCCCCAAGCGCCCCCTGAAGCCTTTCGTTTAAACGGCCCTCGAGGTTAGAAACCACACCTTGAATCGTACGGCATGCGTCGTTTCCGCTGGAGGAATAGCCATTTCCCGTCTTTTTGGGCAGGCCGTCCAGAGACAAAGAGATCCCACATCCTTCATTGGGATTAGTATAGTGGTAAGGGCTCCCTTCCCTTTTTATGGAAAAATCAAGATCTTCACAATCCTGCACAACTGCATTGCGAGGGGGCTCCTGGGCTTCAACGATACCTGCTGGTAATACTACCGCCATCAAAATCCCAGCTACCAATCCACTTTGAAATTTAGGCATATTCGGAAACCTCTTCTGCTGACCTAACAAACGAAGACAGCTGAAAGCCAACTTTGACCATAAACTGAACCCTGTCCCTTACCACTTTTGCGCTGCTGATGTCGCCGTCACGAGTAAGGCAAATTCTGTTTGCAACCATAAAACATGCGGTCCCGGCGCCAACCTCATTCTCAGCAAGAGACTTCTGAAGACTGTCCTTCTCAAGAAATGCCAGTGCGGCGATACATTCTCTAAACGGGACCGAAGCAAGACAACTGATCAAATCACGAAAAACATCTGTTTGCTCGGGAGAAGGTGGAATCTGGACTACACCGGGCAAGGATGATTCGATGCTATCAAACAGCTCGGGCAACTCCTCACGCTGGTATACCCACGTTTCTCTCTCTTCCGCCGAGGCAAGAACCTCTTGTATCTGAGGGCTGAAATCGTTCCAGAAACGAGTGATGTCAGATTTTGATAGTGTCTTAGACGCCACAGTTCACCTTGTCTGAATTTGTGATTTAAAATATAATAACTTGAGTTTCAATTTAGGACAAGCAAGGATCACTTGTGAGCTTCAGTAAAAACCTTGGTGACATTTTGTTCAAGGAAGGCTGGTCATTGGGACCGCTTTCAAACTATGTCGGGCCTGAGACAGAAAACCGTCTGCTTGAGTTCACCGGTTATGACGATAGCCAAATGCGAGAGGAGCTTTGTCTTGATGGGCTGAAAGCAGCTCGTGTGATCTCCCAGAAAGAATACGTTGAGGCGCTTGTAAGGGGTATGGCTCCAAGTCAGGAGCATGCGGATCGGAGAATGCAGCCGGCTCCGCAAATAGATGCCGTTCTACCAAATGGCAAGAAAGTTACGCTAGGGGAAAAAGCTAATGAACCGAAATTTTCTGGCTAGTCTTCTTTTGGGGTCTTCGGTTTTGCTTGCAACACCATCTCCTGCTTTGGCAGCTGGGATCCCAGTGATCGATGGCGCATCAGTCACTCTTGCCCTACGAAAACTGGTTACTGATGTAAAGTCTTGGGCTCGAGACGAAGCTCTAAAGCGCGCGGGCATGGAAACTGATCTCCAAATCGCTAAAAACCAAGAGGCGACTGACACCAATATCGCTGCCAACACAATTATCCGGATAACGGACGCGCTGGAAGAAACCCACAACCAAGCAATGGATGCCCAAGTAACTCCCAGTTTTATGGCATGCAAGAACGTTTCAGTTTCCCGCGCAAGGAAAAGTGCTGAATCAGCTGTCAGAGATACTTCTTGGACAGCGATGACAAAATACTGGAACAGTGAGTTGTCGCCCCCGGGTACAAGCGCAAGTGCCTACCGAAGAGAGCGTAATGCTGAGCTTACAGAAAAGATGGATGCCATCAACAATGAGCTTAGTGGCTCCGGGAAAGAACAGGCATTTTCCCGGGCAGACGTTTTCATGCGGATCGGACCTTACAGTAACGACCTGGTATATACCGATGCCGAAGTTCGCTCGAGTGAACTCTTTATTGATCTACTGGTAGGTCCATACAGTGAGCGTACGCAGCTTCTCCTGGGTGAAAAATCGCTTGAGGAGCTTACAGAGAAAGAACGTATCGAACTGGCCCAAGCAACTATCCGAAAAGGTGCTGTGAGAGCAGTACTAGAAAAAATCAGGTCCGATTACCTTCCCGATGACCAGGGCAACAGCCTTGCTCTTGCTCGTGAAGACTTCATCATCAATAGCCGTTTTGGCAACGATGAATGGCACAAGAAAATTACCTGCACCTCCCAGACTGGAGATCCGGGTAATTGCGCCAACGACTCCATTGTTCTTAAGGAAATTGCCGTGATGATGGGTCAAGAGCTCGAGTTAACAAACGAAATTCTCAAGCAAAAACGTAACGCAAATATGCTGCTTTCCTTATTGGCAACCTCTGATGATGGAGCGCAGTAATAAATGTTAAAGATCTATTCTGCGCTTTCTCTGGCGTTTCTGTGGGGTTTTCCTGAGGCTGGCCTGGCACAACAGGTTGACCCTAATCTCGGGGTTGAGCATGCCCTAAAACAGGTAGGAGGCCTTGCAGCATTGATTTGGGCCGCCTCTGCCCTGGGCGGTCTTTTCATGATTTGGGGGTCCATCAATCGTTGGATGAACACGGAGACCTCCGAGAGGGAAACAATGGGGGCTGGAAAGCTCCTCATAGGGCTTTCAATAGGTACTTTGGCCATCATGTTGCCGTTTGTTGTGGTTCTTGGTGGAAACAGTATTTTTGCTCCAGACAATCCCGTAAGTTCCGTTGAGTTTCAACGCCTGGCAATTGATGGTTCGTTAGCTCAAGCGGAAACTTTAAGCATTCAGAACGGACCCGGCAAATACGTTCCAGCTGGTGCATTAATCGCCTTCTACGGAATTCTGATAGCGATAGGGCTCATTTCGATCTATATGGGGCTTAGAGATGCCTATGTTTCTGTGATGTTCGGAAATGATATGTATGGCACTAGCATGCCATTCAAAACAGGAAAAATTCTAGGCCATTTCATTTTTGGCCTTGGTCTAATATTTATTAACCAAACTCAATGCATGCTCGTGATGACCTTTGGCGGAACAGAAAGTATGTGTTGGTAGGGATACTGCTCTTCTTTACCTGGCATGAACCCCGCTAAATACACAGTAAAATGTACTCTCCTTTTATTCGACGATCTGAACCCAGTTCGTTCTGAATATACTCTTGATGCCTAATCATCAGTCTTGAACTAGAATCGACCCGATTCTAGGGCCAATCTCTTAAACGTATACCCATGTAAACATCCCTGTTTCAGTTGCACCGCTGATTAGAGTTTTCCGCCCGTTGGTGTTTCGCCAAGTATTCCCATGGCGTCAGGTCTTCCAGTGAATCGTGGGGACGCTCATCGTTGTATTCCGTCATCCAGGATTCTGTCAGTTCTCGGACTTCAGTGAGGTTCCGGAAGACATACATGTTCAGGATCTCGTCCCGATAAGTCCGATTGAAGCGCTCAACATACGAGTTCTGAATGGGTGTGCCGGGCTTGATAAACTCCAGCTCGATACCGTGTTGCTCAGCCCAATCTGCCAAGGCAATCGAGATGAATTCAGGACCGGTATCCATGCGTAGTTTGGCCGGGTAGCCTCGCCATGCGATGATGCGTTCCAGAACTCGTATGACCCTCGGTGCTGGCAGGTTCAGGTCAGCCTCGATAGCCAGTACCTCCCGGTTAAAGTCGTCCACCACGTTAAACGTCCGGAACCGGCGACCACAGAACAGGCTGTCGCTCATGAAATCCATGGACCAGCATCGATTAACGGTGGCTGGCACGCTCAATGGCTCCGGGTTTCGTGTCGGGAGTCGTTTCTTACCCCGTCGTCGTTTATTCAGGTTGAGTGCACAATACAGCCGGTGTACCCGTTTGTGATTCCATCCGTGGCCCCAGCGTCGCAGCACCTTGAACAGTTTGCTGAAGCCATAGGCGGGATAGCGCTCAGTCGCACTTTGAAGCGCTGCAATCACCGGTTCATCCCGGGAGGTATCCGGCCGATACCGGTACACAGAGTCACTGATGCCAGCGATTCGGCAGGCCCTGCGGATGCTGACACCGTGAGCCTGCTTGAGGTAATCCACCAGTTCTCGTCGAACGGCTGGCTTTACAGCTTTTTTTCGATCACATCCTTCAGCAGTTTGTGATCCAGACTCAGCTCAGCGTACATCTGCTTCAGCCGGCGGTTTTCCTCTTCCAACTCTTTGAGGCGCTTCACATCAGAGGCCTCCATGCCGCCGTACTTGGATTTCCAGTTGTAGTAGGTCGCATCGGAGATGCCGTACTCCCGGCAGACTTCCTTGACCAGGCGGCCGCCCTCGACCTCCTTCAGGATCTTGACGATCTGTGACTCGCTGTACCGTGATTTCTTCATGCTGTTCTCCGTTTGCCTCATTGTAGGTTGGAGAACTCTAATTACGCATGCACCGATTTTAGGGGATGGCTGCAAAAGCAGACGATAGAGCCAGTAGCCACAGGGACCGGCTTCATAGACAAACTGAAGCTGGCATCCAGGGTGTCGGGATTCGAACTGTCGAACCATCTTTCGGATGGCGTAGTGCTGGGTGCCGATAGCACCGAGGTAAGTGACCGGTTCCGTTCGAGAATCTGTGGCGTAGGCCACGGAGATGGAGTCTTTGTGCGTATCCAGGCCAATGAACACTGTGCTATGTTTTTCATGGTGCTGCCCCCCGATTTTACGCATGTGAACACGTAAATTATGGCTCTGGCTGAGGCTAACCCACGAGGTGGGGGCAGCCCCCTTAGTGGGGAGTCATAATGTCTATGGCAGAGACCGGTTCAACTGGAGCCTTGGAGCTAGATACTCAGTACACGGACCTAATGTGTACTGTCAGGTTATGTGGGTCCAAATCGTTGTGATGCTAAGAAAAGTGCGGCAGACAATGGTAATGGCCACTGGGTGAAGGACAACATCAACACCTACTTTTATTACGGAGTAGTTGCAGGGCGAGCTAGGAGAATACGCTTTGGATCTACCGCCCATAATGCGTTCATAACAAAGCAGAAAACACTAAAGGCATAATGGGAAAACGATGATGGACAATTTAGCAGGCCTTGGCCTGCTTTTTTGGGGAGATTTTATCACCCTCCGAAGCAATCTACTGAATCAGTAAATGTTACAATAACAGATCCGTTTCGTATGAGGTCTGTTTTTTTAGTTTTGCAATTATTGTTCCAAGTTGAGTACGTTCTTAGACTAAATGTTGGATTCGATGAGTCCGAAGCCATGGTGTACGCAGAGGAGGCCGTCGATTGAGCGCTACTGGCTTTGCTATAAGCAGAGTCAGCGCGACTGTAGGCCGAGTTAGCTCGGGATAAGGCTTGGTTTGCGAGACTGTATGCCTGGTCGGCACGGGATCTGGCACCGTTAGCTGTGGATTGCGCCGTCGAAGCAGCATTCTCAGCGTTATCAATACGGTTAACCAGCTGATTCATGGTGGTGACGTTGCTACTCACCTGATTTTGAATGTTAGTGATTTCATTCTGAATTTGTGAAAGGTCAACTGTCGGAGCGTTGAGTGTTGCCAGGTCAGCAAATGAGCCGCTTCTATACCCCTGTAAACTACCGTCAGTATTGGCGCCCGATGCATCAACACCGCCTGAGCGGTTCACTGAGAAACGCGGTTCAGCAACGACAAGAGTCGACGCTGAGAGAATAAAAGATGCTGAAAGGACAGCGAGAAACTTCTTCATTGGTTGCTCCTACATTTACTAACCTAAACTCAATTATCGTTGTGTGTCAGACAAATGAGAAGGAAAAACATCATACCCCACGTAACAACATGTTAACGTGAGGTGCAAGTCAAGCAGATTACGAGCACTTTGTTACTGCCATAACAGCAGCCAAGTCATCTGGTGGGACGATTGTGCCCTGGTCCTGAACAATGCCTTCCAAAACGATTCTCCACGATGCACCTGAATCAACCGCCAATGCCTGAAACGCTGCTATGTTATTCAGCTGGTTTGGCGTTGAACGATCAACACCTGCAAACCGAGAAACTGCGGTGTAGATGGTAGGGTTCAGTCCGGTCGGGCATGTAGGCTTCGGTATCAGCTGATCGTGATTGGCCATATAGACGTCAGTAACCGCCTGGTTAAGCGTTCGACCACGTTGCTTCGAATAGAAATCATCCGAAGCGATTTGACCGTTACCTGCCCCACCAATCAGATCGAGCACAGGCGCGTCTACGGCAACACCATTTGAGGCTTCAAGCAGAAGCTCACCGTCTGCCTGGTTTGCAATGCGCACGTTAAACGTGGTTTCGCTGCCATCTCGGATAAAGAAGATCTCGGAGCCAGATCCACCACGACCATTAAGCCTGATTGCAGTGCTACCAGCGCCATTATCAGCAAGAAGTGCGCTCTGCGTATTATTCGCAGCTTCAAGCCCGGTGGGAGTGCCGCCCCAGAACACATCGTTAGCATCTACAAGGTCATTGGTACCATCACCCATATCAAGATCAGCCTGCATTGAATTCTGCCCGGTAATTGATAACCAGGGGTCAGAACCATCACTTGCATTATCAACAACAACAGTCATTGCGCCAGTCAGCGGGTCATATTGGTAATCAATGTAGAGGTCTAGTGTTGCATCGCTGATTTGTTTGGTTGAGGTATTGGCGTACCTGCCCTTTGCGATCCTCATTGCAGTACCGGAAAGGTCCGGACGATTCTCACCACCATACTGAACGGGAGCGCCAGCCAGATTAATATTTGCAGTCACGAGGTTGTTTGCGGCTGCGTTACGAGTAACTACTGTTTGGTAAGCCAGTCCGTATTTAGGCGCCAGATCGGCCCGGAAGTTACACGAAAGGTATCCTTCACCTGGTGCTGTTGTGGCAGGGCCTCCACAGGTACTGTCGCGCAGCCAATCCACCCCGTTATAGGTCGTTGGTCCGACCGGTACCAGAGGGCCCTGGTCAAAGACGTAGGCGGTGACGGCGTTTGCCACGATGGCGATCTCGCCGCCAAGTTCTGACATCGCGTCTTTTTCACGGTAACGCTCAACTACATTGGCGATAAGCGTGAGTATGGTACCGCTGACCGCTAATACGATCAGCAGCTCCAGGATCGAGAAACCTCGTTGCATCTTTCTATCGTGGAAACCCATACTCACGGCAGTCCTCTTAGTTAGCGACGATGTTCAGGTCAACGGGATCAGTTGCGTTACATGCAGCCTGCACCGCAGTCGGATCGTACTCGTCTGACGGATCCGCCTTGATATTGGTGTTGGATGCGTTGGTACCCATTGTCACCGACTCTCGAGCGATGATCCGCACGATTTGCTGGCACGCTTCGCTGGTCAGATCTTCTGAAGTAAGAAGCAACTGCCGGTTGCCGGCGCCGGTGGGGCCGATATCAACAATACCGTTGAAGTTGTTACGAATCTCGGTACCGGCAATCCACTCGGGAGGTACCTGTCCAGAACCAATGAGCCAAGCAACATCAGCATTAGCGTAACTGGGAGCCAGGGAAAACCCTTCTTGCACTGTACCAATCATCTGCAGGTAGGTTGTGGCTTCTTCCTGTGCATCAACAGAGCCAAACAACCTTTCTTTGGCGAAATACAGGCCGCTGGCCAAAAGGCCAATTACAGCCAGGACGATGATCAATTCGATCAGTGAGAAGCCTTTTGTGTTTGAGATTGACTGCGTTTGTTTCATGTTTACTACCTTTCGCTTTTATGAATCAAAGACTGAGTTTATTAAGGGTTAGGCGCCCATGTTCATGTTTGAAATCATTGGGAGGACAACACCTCCGATACCGCTAACTATCCAAATAATGATTCCGGCGATGACAATTTTCATTGCCGTATCTGCAGCCTCAACTATCTTGTCGATTCGCTGCATTGCTGCATCCATGCTTCTTTTTGCTATCTTCTGAACCTGTGTTTCGAATTGATTACCTCGACCATAGACTCGCAGAAGCAACTTGCTCTCACGATCAAATAGGTCCGTAGCTACAGCCGCACCATCGGTCGCACCCTCCTTTACTGCCTGTTCCATTTCGTCAATATGATTCGCCAAGTAGGGTCCTGAGTATTCTTTAATCATGGTTAGAGCCTGACTCAGACGGATTTTCGACTCCATCATGGTGCCAAGTGTGAGAAGAAAGCTGTTGGAGGTGAATATCTGATAGAAATTCCAGGGAGGTAGGAATCGATTTAGATATTTGTCACGAATTGGGTTTGAAAGCCTCGTTAGCATGGCAAACGAGACAACGAAATAAACCACAACGCCCAGAAGAATCGGTAAAGTGTAGATCTCAAGCCATTCACCCATGGCGATCAGGCTGGTTGTTCCAGCACCCCACTCATCTTCTGGAACCATTGTTGTGAAACCCGGAAGTACGCCCGTTGCGAAGCCGTAAAGAATTCCAAGGGCAGCACCAGCCATTGCAAGCGGTTTAAACAATGAAGACATTTTTGCTTTCAAGACGGCAGATTGCTGATTAAAAAACACAAGCCGCTCGAAGCCCTCGGCCAGTCTTCCAGTCTGTTCGGCTGACTCAAGAACAAAAAGATCGGTTTCTGGCACGACGCCCCGCAAAGCTTTAGCAATCTCATCACCTTCTTTTAGTTGCCTGGTCAGATACCGATAGAACTGACCACGCTTATCACGAGGATCACGGCCATATTCGATTGCAAGAGCCTCGGCCGTCCGGTAAGGCGTAAAGCCATCCTCAATGAAGGACCCGAGTTGAGAATAAATCTCTTGCTTCATATTGCCCTTCAGCTTCGGGTGAGACTTACGCCGAGCGGAGGACTTTGACAGGAATGGGAGAAATGTTGCTAAGTCCATCATGACCTCAAATGTAGAATTCTTCGTCATGATCAAGCCGCTTGAACTGGGCTTCGATCTCATTTGCACAGATGAAACCATCCTTCATCCGACGAATAGCTGACTCCTGGATCGTTATGCCTCCGCTCTCACGCCATGCCTGGTATGCAGCCAGATCATCACCCTGCTTAATGGCATTGAGGATTTTCATGTTTGGAAGGACCATCTCAGGTACCGACATCCGACCTTTGAAGCCAGCGTTAACGTCTGGCTTGCCATCATCAGCTTGGTTTGAACACTTCGCACAACCGCTGGGATTAGCCACATAGACGGTATCAATCTGGCTTGAAACTGCCTTCTTTACCCGCTCAAACCGCTCTTTAGATATCAAATTACGCTGGTATGCATCCTTAACGTGGATGCGGCAATGCGTGCAGACCTTTCGAGCCAGAGCCAGGTGGAGCATTCCGGCAATAAACTCAGGTGCAGCAAGAGTAAGTCGCGAAATGCCAATGTCCTCAAGGCGAGCGATCTGAGCGAGAGCATTTGAAGCATGCAAAGTGGACCATACGAAGTGACCTGTCTGGGTAGCCTCAACCGTTACCTTGGCGCTCTCTCTATCACGTATTTCCCCGATCAGGATGCTATCTGGATCTCGACGAAGGGCTGAGACTAGATGTGCCGCCATCTTTTCAGGCGAAGAAACTGATGTTTGCTTCGCGTTATAGATGCGATATTCAACCGGGTTCTCGACTGTGATGATATTCTTCCCGGGGTTCCGATAAGCGTATCCACCGATGATGTTTTTGAGCATCGTGGACTTACCAGAGCCGGTCGTACCGGAGACGCACAAGAATCCGTAAGGATGCTCCATCATTCGAAGGATTAACGCTTCCTCGTCCTCGTAGAGCCCCAGCTTAGTGAGAGGAACGAAGCCACCCTCAGCATTTTCACCACCATCACTGAGGTCATCGAGAACACGCAGAACAACGTGAATGCCGTCGCCTTCTACGTTGTCGTGAGCATAGCGGAGCTGGTAATTCTTACCCTTGATCGGGTGGATAATCGAAGCATCCTGAGGGATGCGGGAGTTAAAACCATCCTCAGTTGCCTGGGTGATCGTGTTGAATACTGAACGGATAAACTTGAAAGTTTGCTCGACTGAAATAGACCAGCTGAATTTGGTGATTTCTACGTTTCGAGAGTCAATCCGATATTCAACAGTGACCTTGCCCCGGGCAACCGTGATATGGATGTCCGAGACACCATTAGCGACTGCATCCTCGACAAGCGACTCAAACTGGACATGTTGATCACTTGGTGCCGCGCTTAGTTTGCGCCGGTGTTGTTCCTTTAATTGTGCGTGGAACTCCTGAAAGAGCGCATCCGGCAAAATAGCAATAGTGAAACTTCTACCTGAGGTTTTGACTTTACCCTCAGTAAACGCAAGATCTTCTACTTCCTCAGCGCTGATAGCATCAGATTTCAGAAGCCAAAGCGACCCGTTACTCGCCTGGAAGACAACCGCCTTTTCGGCAACAGAATCTGAAATGATGTAGGGCCGCTTCTCATCGCCCGAGCTATTCTTTACATCCGAAACCCGAATCGAGAGCAACTTTTCGGGAGTCGCAATTTCTGCAAGAGAGGTGTACCGCTTGACGCCCGACCTTGTTGTTGACGCAACTTTCGGTGCTGATTTTTGTGCATCAACAGAGCGACCGCCAACGACAGACAGCGAGGGCTCAGGCTTCTTGCCTGCCCTTGTCTTAACAACAATGCGCTTCTTCGTTGGCTTGTCACTCATTTCAAATGCTCTGCTGGACATCGGCTTACATCATTCCATCGCTACCGTAGGTGTAGGATTCACCGTTCTTGGTAACTTGAATTGTGTTCTGGTTGATTGATTCGATAGTCCAACCCTGAATGCTGCTACCTTCCTTAACTTGAAACTCGCCCTGGGAAGCACCGTTGTCTCCCAGAACGACAACCCTTGCTCTTGTTGAGATCCCCTCACCTTTCAGGACATTAAGCAGCCTCATGTTGAGAGGTGGTTCGGTCGTAACCTGAGAACGAGGTGAAACAGTTGTCTCCGTTCTTTGGGCGGTTGTGGCACTGTTAGCCAGCAGTCTCTGATATCGCTGAAGCTCTTGCTTCATCTTCTCGATATCAGTGAGAGAGGTTTCCTTCTGTGAGCGCAACTCACGCAACTGAATCTGCATGCGAATAACTTCGTTTTCAGCTGAGAGACGCTCAGATTCCTGCGCCGCAAGCTCTGAGCGCAATTTTTCATCATTGATCCGCTGAGCCATCTCAATCTTCTCAGCAACGCTCAGTCTCGCCTGTGGCGACTGCTGTGCGAACAAAGAAGTACTGAAGGCAAAGGCGAAAATTGACGCCACTAAGGCTGCTTTACTGGAATGCATAGTGTCCTCGCATCGCAAATTCTTCGTTGTTTATGACAATCTCTGTTACCAGAACGCCTGGCATAGAAAGCTGATCTGCAGCCACTTCCAGTAGCCCCAGAGGTCCACTCACCGAAAGAGCGCCTTTTTGATACTCGGCAGTGAAAGTAGAACCGCGGAGAAATGAACTGTTATCGATCGTGACCTTCTCAAACGCTGAGAGCTCAACATTCAATTCCAAGGCAGGGCTTCTGAGGAATGCTGCCCTGTCAAGAAGTTGCGATCTCACAGCATCTGAGCCCGGTACAGAGAAGTCTTCTGGCAAGCTTTTGACGAAGGACACAGGCTTACGATAGAGCGCCTCCCTGCCCCCAAGATTGACCTGAACTCCCGTGCCGAGAGCAGACTCCAAACTGCTGGGGAGCCCATAACCCGGAGATTCAAATTTGAAAACGCACTCAGATGAAGATGCCCCGCAGTTAGCAGCAATGAGGGACCAGGACTCAACCGCAACCGGAACGTCTTGAGTCACCTTCATAACGCGATCGTACGCCTCCAAAGAGTCGACGTAACCGAAATCGCTTTGCATGGCCCGCTGGTAAGCATTGAGAGCATCACGCCTAAGTTCGGACTCTGAAGGCCCCCTGGGAGTTACCCGCTCAGGTTCTGCCAGGAAGATTTGGTACATGAACCATGCGATCGCACCAAGTAACGCAAAAACGATAACCAGTTGAATCGCGGTTGCGGCCGTGGAGCTTCGGCTTTTTACCAGAACACCAACTTTCTTTGACGGCTTGCCCTCAAAGAAGTCGTCTACAGAGATCTCGAAAACCTCGACGTCACCGAATACCGGTCCGCAACTGCCGATCAGTGCTTGGAGGTTCTCCTCCAACACCTCATCGCTACCAACCCAGTCACTCTCCACAAACGCAAGTGGGCGTGATTCGCGAACAGCACCAATCCAGCATTCACCATTGCCCAAGTCGAGTTTGAAGACGCCATTTACACCAGACTCTTCGCTATAGCCAACGCCCTGCTTTTTAGCCTCTTCGATAAGCCAAAGCATGAGCGAAGGCTGCTTGAGGATATCCCCTTGCTCAACTGAGTCAGCGCTTCGGAGGACTTGCTCACTTTCGGCATAGCCTGCGGCTAGGTAGCCAGCGTTTCCGCGCTTCTTGCTCCCTTTAGCGCCCTTCCCTTTCAGGTATACGACGCCCTCGAAGTCCATCGCACGCTCTTTGGCGTCGATACCTTTTGTTGTCGAGCCCGCTAAGCTGGCCCATGTTAGACCAGCGACTGCGACATGACCGTTTATGTCGATCAGTCGAATCATGCGCGGGGTTCTCCAACCGAGTTACCAAGAAGAACTGGAGTGATCATGATGACAGCCATTTCACGGTTCGCATTGTCGCGACGACTTCCACCAAACAACTTGAATCCCGGCCAGAATGAACCTGAATCCTTATATTCATTGTTCTTCACATGCAGGCCAGTCAGAACTAGCGTTGACCCGCTTCGCATGATCGCCTGATTGATGATTTTGCGGCGAGTTATGTCGGGCTGCTGGACGCTCGCCTCATTAATCTGGCGCTCAAAAAGGCTTACAAGGTCAGTAATGTTGATACTGTAGTGAACCAGAATCCGGTCATCCGCGAGGATTTTTGGTGTCACCTGCATGTTCAGGCCGGTTACGACTTTATCTTGCTCAATCTCAGTATCGATGCCACCGGAAAGGTCTGAGCGAGAAGTGGTTACGGAAGAAATATAGTTAGTGATTCGAGCCGTCTCTAACGGAACCGTACGATTGTTGGTCGTGATGTTCGTAGACCGGGTAACAATTGCAACATTCTCTTTCAGGGCTACGTTGTCGTAATTAACGTTTGTGCCGGCCCAGTCGCCCATCAGATAGGCACCATTGAAGTTGATGCCCGCAATATCCCCGATCGGATCAGAGATTTTCTGAATCTGTGCAGAGGACTCCATCCCCGTATAAAGAAGATCAAGTGAGAACTCAAACTCTTCATTATCAACATCGGAGATTGAATAAATGCGGACGTTAAGAGCCACCTGGCGTGTCAGATCCTCGTTTACACGCTCAACTTCACGAGAAATCGCATCAATCACATCCTTGGTGTCAGTTACTGTGAAGGTACTTGTCGATGCCGAACGAGTGATCACACCGGCATCAGACATAAGCCCTGCCATCAGGTCCATGACATCACTATAAACATTTTTGGCAATCTCACTATTAACACTCTCAGTGCCACCGGTCTCTTCGCTTGTCTCACCGGACGCAGTGGAGGTCTCAAGACGCTCATCAATGATGTTCAATGCGAAAGAGCGGGTCACATAGCGATGGAAGATAACGACCCCATCATCTACACGCCACGCAATGTTGAAGCGACTGGAAACCAGGTTAAGGAGATCTTCAACGGTTCCGTCAACGTCAAAAGTGATACGCTCCCGGCCAGTACCCATCAACTCAACGTCTTCACTCCAGCGAGAAGCCGCAGTCGGCACCCCGTTTTGGCCGAGAGCTGCCGTAGCGTTATTCGGCAACTCCCGAATAACGTCCTCAGCAATCCGTGTTCTCAGCCCGGTGATCTCTGTTACCAGCTTTGCGATTTCCTGAATACTCATTGGCGAGAAGGAGGAGTAAGTCAGGCTTCTCTCGAGTTCTGGCGGTGTAGGATCTTTTATTTCTACTTCCTGGGGAGAGCCCAGCCAGTAGCGATCTACTTCACGAAACGCTTCGCGATGGCGATGCGCTCCAGCATTATCAAATGCAACCTCGGCCTCTACCGCAGAGCGCTTAGCATTGTCTTGAGCACTTTGTTTTTCCGTCGTATCGATGCCAAGGCTTGAGCAACCGACCATCAAGGTTGATACAAGTGCGGCAATAAAAGGAAATCGCTTCATTATTTAATACCCCGGATTCTCAGAACTCGGTTTTTGCTGTTAACTTCAGCGCCGATCGGATAGCCGGCATCAGAAAGCGCATACATCAACTCACGAGCAGCCTCTTTAAATGTGCCGACAAACTGTGCAGGGGCCGCCATGGTGTAGTCAGACGGGTAATCCCAATCCACGTACCACTCGGCACGCTCTGCCCACGACTGAAGGTTTTCCCGAACGGTGAGATCCTGGCTGATGTACCAGATTTTATCCCCGGCCTTCATTTGACCAATGTTGCGGTCAGCTGCTGGTACGCCGGCTTCCCGGGCCGCACGAAGCCCTTCAACATCAGCATCAGCAGCAGACAAAAGACGGGCATACCCTGGGTCGCGGGAAATCCCCACAACCTTGTTTTCTTCATTCACGGCGATCGAAACGTCATTACGCTTCGAGATGTCACGCAAAATATCTTGCCAGTCACCCTTAGTAGCCCACATGTAGTGGTTCAATGATTCCGGACACCAACGTAGGTGGTAAAATCGCCACCATAAACGAGGTGTCTGATGACCAGAAAGCGACGTTCTTTTTCTCCTGAGTTCAAACAGGAAGCAGCCAGCCTGGTG
>Ga0315336_1001458_pt1 | contig 45875 bp, 9 predicted proteins | sample ASW5metaG_FD_204512 | JGI IMG/M metagenome (GOLD analysis project Ga0315336, IMG submission 204512) | Ammonia-oxidizing marine archaeal communities from Monterey Bay, California, United States - ASW #5 | ecosystem: Environmental > Aquatic > Marine > Intertidal zone | place: USA: California... | reverse complement strand
CGAACGGCCAGTTCGTGAGCCTGGCCGTTGGTGAGACCGCGACCGATAGCTTCAAATACTCGGTGACCGACGGCTTTGGCGGCACCGATACGGCGACGGTGACGGTGACGATCTCCGGCGTCAACGAGGATCCGACGGCGGTCGGCGACGATGTTGACACGACCGGCTTTGCATCGTCGTTCACCACGGCCAACGTGCTTGTCAACGACAGCGACCCGGATACGTCGGACACGCTCAGCGTTTCCGGCCTGGATACCTCGGCCACCGCCGGTCTGGTTACCAACAACAGCGACGGTACGTTCGGCTACGATCCGAACGGCGCCTTCGATAGCCTGGCCGGCAGCGCCAGCGCCACGGACACCTTCAAATACACAGTGACCGATGGCAACGGCGGCACCGATACGGCGACGGTGACGGTTACCGTCACCCGCGCAAACGTGCCGCCAGTGGCGGTCGATGATGCCGTCGCGACAGACGAGGACACGTCCACCACCTTCGACGTGCTTGCCAACGACAGCGATTCCGACAGCGGCACACCTAGCGTGATTGGGGTCGACAGCTCCGGCACCATCGGCCTGCTCACCAACAACGGTAGCGATGTCGACTACGACCCGAATGGCCAGTTCGAGAGCCTGGCCGTCGGCGAGACCGCGACCGATAGTTTCCGTTACACCGTGACCGACGGCCAGGGCGGCACCGACACGGCAACGGTGACGGTGACGATCTCCGGCGCCAACGACGGCCCGACCGCCGTCGGCGACGATGTGGATACGACCGATGCGATATCGTCGTTCACCACGGCCAATGTGTTGGTCAATGACAGCGATCCGGATACGTCCGACACGCTCAGTGTCTCCGGCCTGGATGCGTCGGCTACCACCGGCCTGGTTACCAACAACAGCGACGGTACTTTCAATTACGATCCGAACGGCCAGTTCGTGAGCCTGGCCGTCGGTGAGACCGCGACCGATAGCTTTAAATACACGGCGACTGACAGCAATGGCGGTACCGACACAGCGACGGTGACGGTGACGATCTCCGGCGTCAACGAAGCCCCGACCGCGGTCGGCGATGATGGCGGGACGACTGGTTTTACATCGTCGTTTACCACGGCCAATGTGTTGGCGAATGACAGTGATCCGGATACCTCCGACACGCTCAGTGTCTCCGGCTTGGATACCTCGGCGACCGCCGGCCTGGTCACCAACAACAGCGACAGTACATTCAATTACGACCCGAACGGCGCCTTCGACAGCCTGGCCGGCAGCGCCAGCGCTACGGACACCTTCAAATACACTGTGACCGATGGCAACGGCGGTACTGACACGGCGACGGTGACGGTTACCGTCACCCGCGCGAATGTGCCGCCAGTGGCGGTCGACGACGACGTCGCGACGGACGAGGATACGGCCGCCACGTTCGACGTGCTCGCCAACGACAGCGACTCCGACAGCGGCGCGCCTAGCGTGATTGGGATCGACAGCTCCGGCACCATCGGTCTGGTCACCAACAACGGCAGCGACGTCGACTACGACCCGAACGGCCAGTTCGAGAGCTTGGCGGTTGGTGAGACCGCGACCGATAGTTTCCGTTACACCGTGACGGACGGCCAAGGCGGCACCGATACGGCGACGGTCACGGTGACGATCTCCGGTGCCAACGACAACCCGACCGCCGTCGGTGACGATGTTGACGCGACCGATGCGATATCGTCGATCACCACGGCCAATGTGCTGGTCAACGACAGCGACCCGGATACGTCCGATACGCTCAGTGTCTCGGTGCTCGATACCAGCGGCACTGCCGGCCTGGTTACCAACAATAGCGACGGCACGTTCGGCTATGATCCGAACGGCCAATTTGTGAGCCTGGCTGTCGGTGAGACCGCTACGGATACATTCAACTACACGGCGACCGACGGCCAAGGCGGCACCGACACGGCGACGGTGACGGTCACCATTTCCGGCGTCAATGACGATCCGACGGCGGTGAACGATGACGTTGGCCCGACCGCGCATACCGCGTCGTTCACCACGGCCAACGTGTTGGTCAACGACAGCGACCCGGATACTTCCGATACGCTCAGCGTTTCAGGCTTGGATGCATCGGCTACAGCCGGCCTGGTTACCAACAACAGCGACGGCACCTTCGGCTACGATCCTAACGGTGCCTTCGACAGCCTGGCCGGCGGCACCAGCGGTACGGATGCTTTCAAATACACGGTGACCGACGGCAATGGCGGTACCGATACCGCGACGGTGACGGTGACCGTTACCCGCGCAAACGTGCCGCCGGTGGCGGTCGACGACGCCGTGTCGACGGATGAGGATACGTCCGCCAGCTTCGACGTGCTCGCTAACGACAGCGATTCCGACAGCGGTGTGCCGATGGTGCAGGCAGTCGACAGCTCCGGCACGATCGGCCTGGTCACCAACAACGGCAGCGATGTCGATTATGACCCGAATGGCCAGTTCGAGGGCCTGGCCGTCGGTGAGACCGCGACCGACAGCTTCAGATACACGATGAACGACGGCCATGGCGGCACCGATACGGCAACGGTCACGGTGACCGTCTCTGGCGTCAACGACGACCCGACAGCCGTTGGCGACGATGTGGATACGACCGATGCTACGTCGTCGTTCACCACGGCCAATGTGTTGGTCAATGACAGCGATCCGGACACATCCGATACGCTTAGTGTCTCGGGCCTGGATGCGTCGGCTACCACCGGACTGGTCACCAACAACAGCGACGGCACGTTCGGCTATGATCCGAACGGCCAATTCGTGAGCCTGGCCGTCGGCGAGACCGCGACCGACAGCTTCAGATACACGGTGACCGACGGCTTTGGCGGTACCGATACGGCGACGGTGACGGTGACCATCTCCGGCGTCAATGACGATCCGGCCGCTGTCGGCGATGATGGCGGGACGACTGGTTTTGCATCGTCGTTCACCACGGCCAACGTGTTGGTGAACGACAGCGACCCGGATACATCGGACACGCTCAGCGTCTCGGGCCTGGATACCTCGGCCACTGCCGGTCTGGTCACCAACAACAGCGACGGCACGTTCGGCTACGATCCGAACGGCGCCTTCGACAGCCTGGCCGGCAGCGCCAGCGCCACGGACACCTTCAAATACACGGTGACCGACGGCAACGGCGGCACCGACACCGCGACGGTGACGGTCACCGTCACCCGCGCAAACGTGCCGCCAGTGGCGGTCGACGACGCCGTATCGACGGACGAGGAAACTGCTGCTACTTTCGATGTGCTCGCCAACGACAGCGATTCCGACGCCGGCGCAACGAGCGTGATAGGGGTCGATACGTCCGGCACCATCGGCCTGGTCACCAACAACGGCAGTGACGTTGATTACGACCCGAACGGCCAGTTCGAAAGCCTGGCCGTCGGTGAAACCGCCACGGATACGTTCAGATACACCATCTCCGACGGCCAAGGCGGTACAGACACGGCGACGGTGACGGTGACGATCTCCGGCGTCAACGACGACCCGACCGCCGTCGGCGACGATGTGGATACGACCGATGCTACGTCGTCGTTCACCACGGCCAATGTGTTGGTCAATGACAGCGATCCGGACACATCCGATACGCTTAGCGTTTCGGGCCTGGATGCGTCGGCTACCACCGGCCTGGTCACCAACAACAGCGACGGTACTTTCAATTACGATCCGAACGGCCAGTTCGTGAGCCTGGCCGTTGGTGAGACCGCGACCGATAGCTTCAAATACTCGGTGACCGACGGCTTTGGCGGCACCGATACGGCGACGGTGACGGTGACGATCTCCGGCGTCAACGACGACCCGACCGCGGTCGGCGACGATGTTGACACGACCGGCTTTGCATCGTCGTTCACCACGGCCAACGTGCTGGTAAACGATAGTGATCCGGATACGTCGGACACGCTTAGCGTCTCGGGACTGGATACCTCGGGCACCGCCGGCCTGGTCACCAACAACAGCGACGGCACGTTCGACTACGACCCGAACGGTGCCTTCGACAGCCTGGCCGGCAGCGCCAGTGCCACGGATACCTTCAAATACACTGTGACCGATGGCAACGGCGGTACTGACACGGCGACGGTGACGGTGACCGTCACTCGCGCAAACGTGCCGCCGGTGGCGGTCGACGACGCCGTCGCGACGGACGAAGACACGTCCGCCACCTTCGACGTGCTTGCCAACGACAGCGATTCCGACAGCGGCACGCCGAGCGTGATTGGGGTCGATAGCTCCGGCACCATCGGCCTGATCACCAACAACGGCAGTGACGTCGATTACGACCCGAACGGTCAGTTCGAGAGCTTGGCGGTTGGCGAGACCGCCACTGACAGCTTTAGATACACCGTGACGGACGGCCAGGGTGGCACCGATACGGCGACGGTGACGGTGACGGTCTCCGGCGCCAACGACGGCCCGACTACTGTCGATGATGTCGGGGCGACCGGTTTTGCATCGTCGTTCACGACGGCCAATGTGTTGGTCAACGACAGCGATCTGGATACCTCCGATACGCTCAGTGTCTCGGGCCTGGATACGTCGGCGACCGCCGGCCTGGTCGCCAACAACAGCGACGGCACGTTCGGCTACGATCCGAACGGCGCCTTCGACAGCCTAACCGGTGGCACCAGTGCCACGGATACCTTCAAATACACCGTGACCGACGGCAACGGTGGTACCGACACCGCGACTGTGACGGTTACCGTCAGCCGCGCGAACGTGCCGCCGGTGGCGATCGATGACGACGTGTCGACGGACGAAGACACGCCCGCCACCTTCAGCGTGCTCGCCAATGACAGCGATTCCGACGGTGGCGCGCCGAGCGTGCAAACGGTCGATACGTCCGGCACCATCGGCCTGGTCACCAACAACGGTAGCGACGTCGACTACGACCCGAATGGTCAGTTCGAAAGCCTGGCTGTTGGCGAGACGGCGACCGATAGTTTCCGGTATTCCGTCACCGATGGTCAGGGCGGGACCAATACGGCGACGGTGACGGTCACCATCTCCGGCGTCAACGACGACCCGGACGCCGTCGATGACGACGCCGGCTCGACTGATTTTGCATCGTCGTTCACCACGGCCAACGTGTTGGTCAACGACAGCGACCCGGATACTTCCGACACGCTCAGCGTCTCAGGCCTGGATACGTCGGGCACGGCCGGCCTGGTCACCAACAACAGCGACGGCACCTTTGGCTATGACCCGAACGGCGCTTTCGATGGCTTGATCGAAGGCGGCAGCGCCGCGGACATCTTCAAATACACGGTAACCGACGGCAATGGCGGTACCGATACGGCGACGGTGACCGTTACCATCACCAAAGCCTTCACGACCGCGGCGCCGAATACAGTCGCTGATCTGGTTGTCTGGCTGGATGCCGATGACGCAGCGACGATCACCGACACCGACAGCGACAACGACGTCGACGTTTGGGGTGACAAATCCGGCCAAGTCAACGATGCCAGCCAGCCGCAGGCCGCCAGCCAGCCGCTGATCGCTCCGGCCGGTATCAACGGCCGCACCGCGATCAACTTCGACGGCGTTCTCGACCGCCTCGATCTCGCCGACGACACTGATATCAACAGCGGCGGCCCGTACACGGGCAAGACCGTGATGATGGCGTTCCGCACGAGCGGCGACGTGACCAGTCGCCAGGTGCTCTACGAACAGGGCGGGCAGAACCGGGGGCTCAATTTCTACATCGACAATGGCGAGATCTATCTCGGCGCCTGGGAGCTGTCCGTGCCGGCTTGGGGGCCGAGTTTCCCGAAGGCCGCGATCAGCGCCAACACCACCTATGTGGCGACGTTCGTTTTCGATCAGGTGGCGGGCACAGTCGAAGGCTTCATCGACGGCAATTCCATTGGTTCGATCCCGGGCGCCGGTTTACTGACCAGCCATAGCCAGAACATTGGCATCGGCGCGGTCAATGAAAGCGTGCGGTTCCACGACGACCCGCTTGTGGGCCAACTCAACCATCAAGGTTTCTTCTTCGACGGCCTGTTCGGCGAGTTTGTCTACTACAACCGGGCACTGACCAGCGGCGAGCAATCCGGTGTTGAGAACTATCTGCAAAACCGCTGGCAAGGGTTGGCGAACAATCTGCCCGCCGCCGTTGACGACAACGCGTCGACGGACGAGGACACACCCGCCACCTTCGACGTGCTCGCCAACGACAGCGATTCCGACGGCGGCATACTTGGCGTGCAGGCGATCGATACGTCTGGCACCATCGGCCTGGTCACCAACAACGGCAGCGACGTCGATTACGACCCGAACGGCCAGTTCGAGAGCTTGGCCGTCGGCGAGACCGCAACCGATAGTTTCAGATACACCATGGTCGACGGTCAGGGCGGCAGCGACACCGCGACCGTGACAGTGACCATCTCCGGTGCCAATGACGATCCGACGGCAGTCGGTGAAAACGGCGGCTCGACCAGTGGTACATTGTCGTTCACCACGGCCAATGTGTTGGTCAACGACAGCGACGTGGACACCTCCGACACGCTCAGTGTCTCAGCCCTAGATACCTCGGGCACGGCAGGCCTGGTCACCAACAATAGCGACGGTACGTTCAATTACGACCCGAACGGCGCCTTCGACAGCCTGACCGGCGGCGCCAGCGCCACGGATACCTTCATATACACCGTGACCGACGGCAATGATGGTACCGACACGGCGACGGTGACGGTGACGGTCTCCGGCATCAACGACGACCCGACCGCCGTGGACGACAATGTTGGCCCGACCGCGCATACTGCGTCGTTCACCACGGCCAATGTGTTGGCGAACGACAGTGACTTAGATACCGTCGATACGCTCAGTGTTTCGGCGCTCGATACCTCGGGCACGGCCGGCCTGGTCACCAACAACAGCGACGGTACCTTCGGCTACGACCCGAACGGCGCCTTCGACAGCCTGATCGGCGGCGCCAGCGCCACGGACACGTTCAAATATACGGTAACCGATGGCAACGGCGGCACCGACACCGCAACGGTGACTGTCACCATCACTGGTCCGGCGAACGTACCGCTGGTGGCTGTCGACGACAACGTTGCCACGGACGAGGACACGCCTGCCACCTTCGACGTGCTTGCCAACGACAGCGATTCCGACGGCGGCACGCTGGTTATCCCGGTGCTCGATACGTCGGGCACCATCGGCCTGGTCACCAACAACGGCAGCGACGTCGATTACGACCCGAACGGCCAGTTCGAAAGCCTGGCCGTCGGCGAGACCGCGACCGACAGCTTCCGTTACACCGTCACCGACGGTCAGGGCGGCACCGACACGGCGACGGTGACAGTGACGATCTCCGGCGCCAACGACGACCCGACGGCGGTCAGCGATGACGTTGGCTCGACCGCACATACCGTGTCATTCACCACCGCCAATGTGCTGGCAAACGACAGCGACCTGGACACCTCCGACACGCTCAGTGTGTCGGCTCTGGATACGTCGGCGACCGCCGGCCTGGTTACCAATAACAGCGATGGTACCTTTGGCTACGATCCAAACGGCGCCTTCGACAGCCTGGCCGGTGGCGCCAGCGCCACGGACACTTTCATTTACACGGTGACCGACGGCAACGGCGGCACCGATACCGCGACCGTGATGGTCACAGTCATCGGTCCGGCCAACGTGCCGCCAGTGGCGGTCGACGACAGCGTCGCGACGAACGAGGGTACGCCCGCCACCTTCAACGTGCTCGCCAACGACAGCGATTCCGACGGCGGTGTACCGAGCGTGCTGTCGGTCGACACTTCCGGCACCACCGGCCTGGTCACCAACAACGGCAGCGACGTCGATTACGACCCGAACGGCCAATTCGTGAGCCTAACCGTCGGCGAGACCGCGACCGACAGCTTCAGATACACGGTGACCGACGGCTTTGGCGGCACTGACACGGCGACGGTCACGGTGACGATCTCCGGCACCAACGACGACCCGACGGCCGTGGACGATGACGGCGGAGCGACCGACAAGGCCGGAATATTTGTGACATCGAACGTGTTGGCAAACGACAGCGACACGGACGCCTCCGACACGCTCAGCGTCTCGGGCCTGGACACGTCCGGTACTGCCGGTCTGGTCACCAACAACAGCGACGGCACTTTCAATTACGACCCGAACGGCGCCTTCGACAGCCTGGCCGTCGGTTCCAGCACCACGGACAGCTTCGTATACACGGTGACCGATGGCAGTGGCGGCACCGACACGGCGACCGTTACCGTCGTCGTTACCAACGGCACGCCGCCCGCGGCGCCGAATTTGGTATCTGATCTGGTTGTCTGGTTGGATGCCGATGATCCAGCGACGATTACCGATACCGACAGCGACAACGACGTTGACGTTTGGGGTGACAAGTCCGGTAACGGCAACAACGCCAGCCAGCCGCAGGCCGCCAGTCAGCCGCTGATCGCCCCCGCCGGCATCAACGGCCGCACGGCGATCAGCTTCGACGGCATCCTCGACAGATTGGATCTCGCCGACGACGTTGACATCAACAGCGGCGGCCCCTACGCGGGCAAGACCGTAATGATGGCGTTCCGCACGAGCAGCGACGTGACCAGCCGCCAGGTGCTTTACGAACAGGGCGGTCAGACCCGTGGGCTCAATTTCTATATCGACAATGGCGAGATCTATCTCGGCGGCTGGGAACTGTCAGTCCCGGCTTGGGGTCCGAGTTTCCCGAAGGCCGCGATCAGCGCCAACACCACCTATGTGGCGACCTTCGTGTTCGATCAGGTGGCGGGCACCGTCGAAGGATTCATCGACGGCAATTCTATTGGTTCGGTCCCGGGCGCCGGTTTACTGACCAGTCATTCCCAAGACATCGGCATCGGCGCGGTCAACGAAAGCACGCGCTTCCATGACGACCCGCTCGAGGGCCTGCTCGACAATAACGGTTTCTTCTTCGACGGCCTGTTCGGCGAGTTCGTATACTATAACCGGACCCTGACTGGCGGCGAGCAATCCGGTGTAGAGAACTATCTGCAAAACCGTTGGCAAGGATCGGCGAACAACCCACCGGTGGCGATCGACGATGACGTCGCGACGGACGAGGAGACGCCCGCCACCTTCAGCGTGCTCGCCAACGATAGCGATTCCGACGGCGGCCCGCCGAGCGTGCAGGCGGTCGACACTTCCGGCACCACCGGTACGGTGACCAACAACGGCAGCGACATCGACTACGACCCGAATGGCCAGTTCGAAAGCCTGGCTGTCGGCGAGACCGCTACCGACAGTTTCAGATATACCATCTCCGACGACAACGGCGGCACCGACACGGCGACGGTGACGGTGACGATTTCCGGCGTCAACGACGACCCGACGGCAGTGGGCGACAGCGATTCTACTGACGGTTCGTCGTCATTTACCACAGTCAACGTGCTGGCAAACGACAGCGACCTGGACGCCTCGGACACGCTTAGTGTCTCAGGCTTGGATACGTCCGGCACGACAGGACTGGTCACCAACAACAGCGACGGCACCTTCGGCTACGACCCGAACGGTGCCTTCGACAGCCTGGCTGTCGGCGAGACGGCTACCGACAGCTTCGAATACTCGGTGACCGACGGCCAAGGCGGCACTGACACGGCGACGGTGACGGTGACGATCTCCGGCGTCAACGAGGACCCGACCGCGCTGGACGACAATGTTGGTCCGACTGCGCTTACCACATCCTTCACGACGGCCAATGTTCTGGCCAATGACAGCGACGCTGACACTTCCGACACGCTCAGTGTCTCAGGACTTGATACGTCGGCTACCGCCGGCCTGGTCACCAACAACAGCGACGGCACCTTCGGCTACGATCCGAACGGCGCCTTCGACAGCCTGGCCGGCGGTGCGAGCGGCACGGATACCTTCAAGTACACGGTGACCGACGGCAACGGCGGTACCGACACGGCGACTGTAACCGTCACCATCACCGGTCCAGCGAACTTGCCGCCGGTGGCGCTCGACGACTCGGTGTCGACGGACGAGGATACGCCCGCCACCTTCGGCGTGCTCGCCAATGACAGCGATCCCGACGGCGGCTCGCCGAGTGTCCAAGCGGTCGACACGTCCGGCACCATTGGCCTGGTGACCAATAACGGCAGCGACGTCGATTACGACCCGAACGGCCAGTTCGAAAGCTTGGCCGTCGGTGAGACCGCGACCGATAGCTTCAGATACACGATGAACGACGGCCATGGCGGCACCGACACGGCGACTGTTACGGTGACGATCTCCGGCGCCAACGACGACCCGACAGCCGTCGGCGATGATGTTGACTCGACCAGTGCTGCATCGTCGTTTACCACTGCCAATGTGCTGGTCAACGACAGCGACCCGGATACGTTGGATACGCTCAGTGTCTCGGGTCTGGATACCTCGGGCACCGCCGGTCTGGTCACCAACAACAGCGACGGTACTTTCACCTACGACCCGAATGGCGCCTTCGTGAGCCTGGCCGTCGGCGAGACCACCACAGATACGTTCAACTACACGGCGACCGACGGCCAGGGTGGCACCGATACGGCGACGGTCACGGTGACGATCTCCGGCGCTAATGACGACCCGACTGCTGTGAACGATGACGGCGGCCCGACCGCGCATTCCGCGTCGTTCACCACCGCCAATGTATTGGTCAACGACAGCGATCCGGATACCTCCGACATCCTCAACGTCTCGGGCCTGGATACCTCCGGTACGGCCGGCCTGGTCACCAACAACAGCGACGGTACTTTCAATTACGACCCGAACAGTGCTTTCGACAGCCTGGCCGGCGGCGCCAGCGGCACGGATACCTTCAAATACACGGTAACCGACGGCAATGGCGGTACCGACACCGCGACGGTGACGGTTACCGTTAGCCGCGCAAATACGCCGCCGGTGGCCGTCGACGACGACGTCTCGACGGACGAGGAAACGCCCGCCACCTTCAGCGTGATCGCCAACGACAGCGATTCCGACGGCGGTGTGCTTGGCGTGGTGGCGGTCGACAGTTCCGGCACCATCGGCCTGGTCACCAACAACGGCAGCGACGTCGACTACGACCCGAACGGTCAGTTCGAGAGCCTGGCTGTCGGCGGGACCGCGACTGATACTTTTGTTTACACCATCTCCGACGGCCAAGGCGGCACCGACACAGCGACGGTGACGGTGACCATCTCCGGCGTCAACGACGACCCGACGGCCGTGGACGATGACAGCGATTCGACGAACAACGCGGTGTCGTTCACCACGGCCAACGTGCTGGTCAACGACAGCGACCCGGATACAACTGACACGCTCAGCGTATCGGCGCTTGATACCAGTGGCACGGCCGGCCTGGTTACCAACAATAGCGACGGCACTTTCGGCTATGACCCGAACGGCGCGTTCGATGGCTTGATCGAAGGTGGCAGCGCCACGGACACTTTCGGATACACAGTGAGCGACGGCCAAGGCGGTACCGATACGGCGACGGTGACCGTTACCGTCACCAAAGCCTTCACGACCGCGGCGCCGAATACAGTCGCTGATCTGGTTGTCTGGCTGGATGCCGATGACGCAGCGACGATCACCGACACCGACAGCGACAACGACGTCGACGTTTGGGGTGACAAATCCGGCCAAGTCAACGATGCCAGCCAGCCGCAGGCCGCCAGCCAGCCGCTGATCGCTCCGGCCGGTATCAACGGCCGCACCGCGATCAACTTCGACGGCGTTCTCGACCGCCTCGATCTCGCCGACGACACTGATATCAACAGCGGCGGCCCGTACACGGGCAAGACCGTGATGATGGCGTTCCGCACGAGCGGCGACGTGACCAGTCGCCAGGTGCTCTACGAACAGGGCGGGCAGAACCGGGGGCTCAATTTCTACATCGACAATGGCGAGATCTATCTCGGCGCCTGGGAGCTGTCCGTGCCGGCTTGGGGGCCGAGTTTCCCGAAGGCCGCGATCAGCGCCAACACCACCTATGTGGCGACGTTCGTTTTCGATCAGGTGGCGGGCACAGTCGAAGGCTTCATCGACGGCAATTCCATTGGTTCGATCCCGGGCGCCGGTTTACTGACCAGCCATAGCCAGAACATTGGCATCGGCGCGGTCAATGAAAGCGTGCGGTTCCACGACGACCCGCTTGTGGGCCAACTCAACCATCAAGGTTTCTTCTTCGACGGCCTGTTCGGCGAGTTTGTCTACTACAACCGGGCACTGACCAGCGGCGAGCAATCCGGTGTTGAGAACTATCTGCAAAACCGCTGGCAAGGATCGGCGAACAACCTGCCGGCGGCGGTCGACGACTCTGTCGCGACGGACGAGGAAACGCCGGCCACCTTCAGCGTGCTCGCCAACGACAGCGATACCGACGGCGGCGTACTGAGCGTGCAGGCGGTCGACACCTCCGGCACCGTCGGTCTGGTTACCAACAACGGCAGCGATGTCGATTACGACCCGAACGGCCAGTTCGAAAACCTGGCCGTCGGCGAGACCGCAACCGATAGTTTCAGATACACCATGGTCGACGGTCAGGGCGGCAGCGACACCGCGACCGTGACCGTGACCATCTCCGGTGCCAATGACGATCCGACGGCAGTCGGTGAAAATGGCGGCTCGACAAGTGGCGCATCGTCGTTCACCACGGCCAATGTACTGGTCAACGACAGCGACCCGGATACCTCCGACACGCTCAGTGTCTCTGGTCTGGATACCTCGGCCACTGCCGGCCTGGTCACCAACAACAGCGACGGTACTTTCAATTACGACCCGAACGGCGCCTTCGATAGCCTCTCCGACGGTGCCAGCGCCACGGATACATTCAAATACACGATGACCGACGGCAACGGCGGCAGCGACACGGCGACGGTGACGGTGACGATCTCCGGCGTCAACGACGACCCGGTCGCCCTGGACGATAACGTTGGCCCGACTGCGAATACCGCATCGTTCACGACGGCTAATGTGCTGGCGAACGATAGCGACCCGGATGCCGCCGACACGCTCAGCGTCTCGACCCTGGATGCCTCGGCGACCGCGGGCCTGGTCACCAACAACAGCGACGGCACCTTCGGCTATGACCCGAACGGCGCCTTTGACAGTCTGATCGGCGGTGCCAGCGCCACGGATACTTTCAAATACACGGTAACCGACGGCCAAGGCGGTACCGACACGGCGACAGTGACCGTCACCATCACCGGTCCGGCGAACGTGCCGCCGGTCGCAGTTGACGACAACGTCGCGGCGGACGAGGGCACGCCTGCCGCCTTCAGCGTGCTCGCCAACGACAGCGATTCCGACGGCGGTGTTCCGAGCGTGCAGGCAGTCGACAGCTCCGGCACCATCGGCCTGGTCACCAACAACGGCAGCGACATCGATTACGACCCGAACGGCCTGTTCGAAAGCCTAGCCGTCGGCGAGACCGCCACTGATACATTTAGATACACGTTGACCGACGGTCAGGGTGGCACCGACACGGCGACGGTGACGGTGACCATATCCGGCGCCAACGACGATCCGACCGCGTTGGGCGATGCCGGCGGTTCGACCAGTGCTGCATCGTCGTTTACCACTGCCAATGTGCTGGTCAACGACAGCGACCCGGATACCTCCGATACGCTCAGTGTTTCGGGCCTGGATACTTCAGGCACCGTCGGCCTGGTCATCAACAACAGCGACGGTACATTCAACTACAATCCGAACGGCCAGTTCGTAAGTCTGGCCGTCGGCGAGACCACCACCGATACCTTCAACTACTCGGTGACCGACGGCAACGGCGGCACCGATACGGCAACGGTGACGGTGACCATATCCGGCGCCAACGACGACCCGACAGCCGTCGACGACGACGGTGGCCCGACCGCGCATACCGCGTCGTTCACCACGGCCAATGTTTTGGTCAACGATAGTGATCCGGATACCTCCGACACACTCAGCGTCTCGGGCCTGGACACGTCGGCGACGGCCGGTCTGGTCACCAACAACAGCGACGGCACTTTCAATTACGATCCGAACAATGCTTTCGACAGCCTGGCTGGCGGTACTAGCGGAACGGATACTTTCAAATACACGGTGACCGACGGCAACGGCGGCACCGACACGGCGACGGTGACGGTTACCGTTAGCCGCGGAAACACGCCACCGGTGGCGGTCGACGATAATGCGGCAACGGACGAGGACACGGCCGCCGCCTTCGGCGTGCTTGCCAACGACAGCGATACCGACGGCGGCGTCTTGGACGTGCAGTCGGTCGATACGTCCGGTACCGTTGGCCTGGTTACCAACAACGGTAGCGACGTCGACTACGATCCGAACGGCCAGTTTGAGAGCCTCGCCCTCGGCGAGACCGCGACCGACAGCTTCATCTATACCGTCTCCGATGGCCAAGGCGGCACTGACACGGCGACGGTAACGGTGACGATCTCCGGCGCCAATGACGACCCGACGGCTGTTAGCGATGATGGCGGCTCGACCGATTTTGCATCGTCCTTCACCACGGCGAATGTGTTGGTGAACGACAGCGACCCGGATACCTCCGACACGCTCAGCGTCTCCGGCCTGGATACCTCGGGCACCGCCGGCCTGGTCACCAACAACAGCGATGGTACCTTCGACTACGACCCGAACGGCGCTTTCGATGGCCTGATCGAAGGCGGCATTGCCGAAGACACCTTCAAATACATGGTGACCGACAGCAACGGCGGTACTGACACGGCGACGGTGACTGTTACCGTCACCAAGGCCTTCGCGTCCAACGCGCCGGATACCATCGTGCCTGGTCCGATTGTCTGGCTCGACGCGGACGATCCGGCGACGATCATCGATACCGGTAGCGACAATGATGTCGACGTTTGGAGCGACAAGTCTGGTAATGGCAATGATGCCAGCCAGACGCAGGACGTCAGCCAGCCGTTGATCGCTCCCGCCGGCATCAACGGCCGCACCGCGATCAGCTTTGACGGCATCATCGACCGGCTCGATCTCGCCGACGACACCGACATCAACAGCGGCGGCCCGTATACGGGCAAGACCGTGATGATGGCGTTCCGCACGAGCAGCGACGTGACCAGTCGCCAGGTGCTCTACGAACAGGGCGGGCAGAACCGGGGACTCAACTTCTACATCGACAATGGCGAGATCTATCTCGGCGCCTGGGAGCTGGCCTTGCCGGCTTGGGGGCCGAGTTTCCCGAAGGCCGCGATCAGCGCCAACACCACCTATGTGGCGACGTTCGTTTTCGATCAGGTGGCGGGCACAGTCGAAGGCTTTATCAACGGCAATTCCATTGGTTCGATCCCGGGCGCCGGTTTATTGACCAGCCATGGCCAGAACATCGGCATCGGCGCGGTCAATGAAAGCACGCGCTTCCACGACGATCCGCTCACAGGCGATCTCGGCCACACCGGCTTATTCTTCGAAGGTATGTTCGGCGAGTTCGTCTACTACAACCATGCACTGACCAGCGGCGAGCAGTCCGGTGTCGAGAACTATCTGCAGACGCGTTGGCAAGGGTTGGCGAATAACCTGCCAGTGGCTGTCGACGACGCCGTCGCGACGAACGAGGATACGCCCGCTACCTTCAGCGTGCTCGCCAACGACAGCGATTCCGACGGCGGTACGCCGACCGTGCAAGCGGTCGATACATCCGGCACCATCGGCCTGGTCACCAACAACGGCAGCGACGTCGATTACGATCCGAACGGCCAGTTCGAGAGCTTGGCTGTCGGCGAGACCGCGACCGACAGCTTCAAATACACGATAAACGACGGTCAGGGCGGCACCGACACGGCGACAGTGACCGTGACCGTCTCCGGCGTCAATGACGACCCGACGGCGGTCGGTGACAACGGCGGCTCGACCAGTAGTACATCGTCGTTCACCACGTCCAATGTATTGGTCAACGACAGCGATCCGGATACCTCCGATACGCTCAGCGTCTCCGGCCTGGATACCTCGAGCACTGCCGGCCTGGTCACCGACAACAGTGACGGTACTTTCAATTACGACCCGAACGGTGCCTTCGGCGGTCTGATCGAAGGCAGCAGCGCCACGGATACTTTCAAATACACCGTGACCGACGGCAATGGCGGGACCGACACCGCGACGGTCACCGTTACCATCTCTGGCGCCAACGACGCCCCGACCGCCCTGGACGATGACGGCGGCTCGACCGTTGCGACGGCGTCGTTCACCACGGCCAATGTACTGACGAACGACAGCGACCCGGATATCTCCGACACCCTCAGCGTCTCGGCGTTCGATACGTCGGGTACGGCGGGCTTGGTCACCAATAACAGCGACGGCACGTTCGGCTACGATCCGAACGGCCAATTCGTGAGCGTGGCCAACGGCGAGACCGCAACTGATACGTTCAAATACGTCGTGACCGACGGCAATGGCGGCACGGATACCGCAACGGTTACGGTGACGATTTCCGGCGTCAACGACAATCCGACGGCCGTCGGTGATGATAGCGATTCGACGGACAAGGACCTGTCGTTCACCACGGCCAACGTGTTGGTGAACGATAGTGACCCGGACGCCACCGACACGCTCAGTGTCTCGAACTTGGATACCGCGGGCACCGCCGGCTTGGTCACCAACAACAGCGACGGTACTTTCAATTACGACCCGAACGGCGCCTTCGACAGCCTGGCCGTCGACACCACCGATACGGATACCTTCAAATACGTCGTGACCGACGGAAACGGCGGTACCGACACGGCGACGGTGACGGTGACCATCACCAACATCATCCTGCCGACGGCCCCGGATTCGATCGGAGATCTAGTCGTATGGTTGGACGCCGACGACGGCGCAACGATCACCGATACCGGCGGCGACAATGACGTCGATGTTTGGGCGGACAAATCCGGTCAGGCCAACAATGCGAGTCAAACCGTGTCCGGCGAGCAGCCGTTGATCGCTGCTGCCGCCATCAACAACCGTACCGCCATCAGCTTCGACGGTGTCAACGACCGGTTGGATATCGCCGACGACGCCACACTCAACAATGGCGGCCCTTATGGCGCCAAGACCCTGATGGTGGCGTTCCGCACGAGCGGTGATGTGACCAGCCGCCAGGTGCTCTACGAACAGGGCGGTCAAACCCGCGGGCTCAATTTATACATAGACCAGGGGCAGATCTATCTGAACGGCTGGAACCTGGCGGAAACGGCCTGGGGTCCGAGTTTTGCGAACACGGTGATTGCTGCCAACACGACCTATGTGGCTACTTTCGTTCATAATCAGGTGTCGGGCACGGTTGAAGGCTTCGTCGACGGCATTTCCATCGGCTCTGTCGCCGGAGTCAGTTTCCTAAACTCCCATTCTCAGAACATCGGCCTTGGCGGAGTCAATGAAAGTGCCCGGTTCCACGACGGCTCGTTCGGCGGTGATGGTCACCATTTCAACGGCCAGATCGGCGAGTTCGTCTATTACAACAGGGCGCTGACCGGCGAAGAGCGAAGCGGGGTCGAGGTCTACATGCAGGACCGTTGGCAAGACCCGCCGAATGCGCCGCCTGTGGCTGTCGACGACAACGCATCGGCGAACGAGGATGCCCCGATAACTATTGGTGTGCTTGTAAACGACAGCGATTCCGACGGCGACACGCCGAGCGTCCAGGCAGTCGACACCTCGGGCACCATCGGTACAGTCACCAACAACGGCAGCGACGTCGATTACGATCCGAACGGCGCCTTCGAAAGCCTGGCCGTCGGCGAGACCGCGACCGACAGCTTCAGATACACAGTGACCGACGGCCAAGGTGGCAGCGACACGGCGACGGTGACGGTGACTATCTCCGGCATTAACGACACACCGACGGCCGTGGACGATAATGGCGACTCGACGGACCAGGCGCTGTCGTTCACTACGGCCAATGTGTTAGCGAACGACAGCGATCCGGATACCTCCGACACGCTCAGTGTCTCCGGCCTGGATGCGTCGGCTACCACCGGCCTGGTCACCAACAACAGCGACGGCACTTTCGGCTACGACCCGAACGGCGCCTTCGATGGCCTGGGCATCGGCGCCAGCGCCACGGATACGTTCGAATACACCGTGACCGACGGCCAAGGTGGGACCGACACCGCGACGGTGACCGTCACCATCACCGGCCCGGCGAACGCACCGCCGGTGGCTGTCGACGACAATGGCGCGACGGACGAGGATACGCCTGCCACCTTCAGTGTCCTCGCCAACGACAGCGATTCCGACGGCGGCACGGTGAGCGTGCAGGCGGTCGATACGTCCGGAACTGTCGGCCTGGTCACCAACAACGGCAGCGACGTCGATTACGATCCGAACGGTCAATTCGAAAGCCTGGCGGTCGGCGAGACCGCGACGGATACATTCAAATACACAGCGACCGACGGCCAGGGCGGCACCGACACGGCGACGGTCACGGTGACCATCTCTGGCGTCAACGACGCACCAACCGCGACAGGCGATGATGTCGGGGCGACCGACAAAGCCGCGCAATTCACGACAGCGAACGTGCTTGGCAACGACAGTGACCCGGATACCTCCGACACGCTCAGCGTCTCAGGCTTGGATACCTCGGGCACCGTCGGCCTGATCACTAACAACAGCGACGGCACCTTCAACTATAATCCGAATGGTAACTTCGACAGCTTGGCCGGCGGCGCCAGCGCCACGGATACGTTCAAATATACGGTAACCGACGGCAATGGCGGTACCGACACCGCGACAGTGACCGTCACCGTTACCAACAATATCCCGACTTCGGCCCCGGATTCATTCTCTGATTTGGTGATGTGGCTGGAAGCCGACGACGGCGCGACGATCATCGACACCGGCAGCGATAATGACGTCGACGTCTGGACGGACAAATCCGGCCTAGGCAACGACGCCAGCCAGACGGTGTCCGGTGAACAGCCGCTGATCGCGGCGGCCGCCATCAACGGCCGCACCGCGATCAACTTCGATGGCGTCAACGACCGATTGGATATCGCCGACGACGTTACACTCAATACCGGCGGCCCTTACGGGGCCAAGACCTTGATGATGGCGTTCCGCACGAGCAGCGACGTGGCCAGCCGCCAAGTGCTTTATGAACAGGGCGGCGCCACCCGCGGCCTCAATCTCTATGTCGACGCCGGCCAGATATACTTGAGCGGCTGGAACCTGGCAGAGACGCAGTGGGGGCCGAGTTTTGCGAACACCGCGATCGCCGCCAACACGACTTACGTGGCGACATTCGTGTTCGATCAGGCGTCTGGCACGGTAGAAGGCTTCCTCGACGGCAGCTCGATCGGGTCGGTCTCCGGCGTCAGTTTCCTGAATAGCCATGGCCAGGATATCGGCCTCGGCGGGGCCAATGAAAGCACCCGATTCCACGATGGCTCGTTCAGCGGCGACGGGAACCATTTCGGTGGCCTGATGGGCGAGTTCGTTTATTACAATCGCGCACTGACCAGCAGCGAACTCACCGATCTCGAGACCTACATGCAGACGCGCTGGTCAGATGCCTTAAACGTTGCGCCTGTCGCCAATAACGATTCCGCTTCGACGGCAATCAATCAAGCCAAGATCATTTCCGTTTTGGACAACGACAGCGACGCCAATCCGCTTGATGTTCTGACGGTAACCAACGCCACCGGCGCGACGAACGGCACGTTGTCGATCCTTGCGAACACAAAGGTGACTTACACACCGAACGGCGGATTCAGCGGCACCGATACGTTCACCTATACAGTCGATGATGGTCATAGTGGAACGGACACCGCGACGGTAACAGTCACAGTCAGTGCGACACCGTCGCCCGAGCAGCTCAACGGTCTGGCGTTGTGGTTGGATGCCGCTGATGCCGGGACGATTACGGAATCGAGCGGCAGCGTTTCGACTTGGCAGGATAAAAGCGGCAACGGCCGCGATTACACGCAAGCGGAAGCCTTACGCCAGCCGACCTTAACCGCGTCCTTGCTTAACGGGTTGCCCGGCATCCAAACCGATGGTGTCGATGATTTTCTTGCCACCGATTTGACAGGATTTTCCCTCGACGGCATGACTTTGTTTATGGTGGCGAAGGTCGATCAATCCGACCTGAACTCGGGAATATTGAATTTCTACGACGATACCGCGAACAGCGATACCACCGACACTGACGCGTTCGTCCTGAAATCCGACGGTGACAACGGCGGCGTCACCCTCGTGCGAGACGTCACTGGCGGCGATTCACTAAACATAGCAGGTCTAGACGCGGGCACCGGTGCCGCAATCCTGGTGGCCGCCATTGCCGCCGGCACCGGCAAACTGGAAGTTGACGGCGGCACCGACATCGTCGACAGCTACGACGACACCTCGTCAATCGACCCGACGGACGGGACGCTTGGTGCGAGATGGTTAAGCGGTGCGATTTCCGCGACCGAGTTTGGTGCCAACGATTACCATGAAATCATGGCTTACGATCGCGTACTGACTAACAGCGAAATCGATAGCGTGTATGATTACCTGGAGGCCAAATGGGGCGTTGCGACGACGCCGAGCGACATTGATTACGAATTCGTCCCATTCGCCGGACAATCGAACGCAGAATTTCATTTCTTCACTATCGGCGGCGTGAAAGGCATCGACCAATTCGAATCTGACTTGTCCGGGTTCACGGGCGCTGATTCGCTGACCACGCTCAATACGGCCATCGGCGGAAGCGCCGTCGACAGGCGCGCAGCAGAGACGTTCAACCTCAATAACTATTGGTGGGATTTGGACGCCGATCAACCAGGGCCGTTGTTGACCACCGCGGTCGCCGACATCAAAGCGCAGGGGGTGACCGCGACCGGTATCGTCTGGGCGCAAGGCGAACAGGATGCCGCGAGCATAGCCGGTCAGGTGGCCAATCCGCCGACAACCATCGCGCGCTACAAGCAGGCAACAGAAGCTGTCTTCGACTATTTCCGTAGCGAGCTGGAAATACCGGATTTGCCGTTTTACATTCAACAACTCGGCGCCAACTCGAATGCAGCCAGACATGCCGTGTATCATTCAGTCCGAGAGGCGCAATCTGAACTGGCGGCAACACTCTCCGATGTTCACATCGCGGCATCGTCATATGACCAGGATTTGATCGATTCAGTACACTATACCGATTATACTACTCTCGGCTCTAGATTGGCGCGCTACATCGCCAATGAGCAGGGCGAGGCAGGGGTCACCTACGGCAGCGGGCCAACGATATTGTCGGCCCAGGCACAGGCGGGCAATACGGAAGTGATTGTGACGTTGCAACACGACGGCGGCACGGACTTCACACCCACCACGGCGATTGACGGTTTCTTGGTCGAAGATAGCCTGGGTACGGTGACCGTTAATTCGGTTGCGCGCCAATCGGCGACCGAAATCAAACTGATCTTGGCGACGGCACTATCCGGCGCTTCGGAAGTGAGTTACATCAACGGTGTAGCCGCATGGGACAACACCGACATCGTAACCGACGATGCCGCGCCATTGACGTTGCCGTTGCAGCCGGAAACCGTGGATATATTCTGAGCTCAGCCGGCCTTATAGCTGATATATTCATCATACGCAGACCGCAGCATAGCCACATCGCTATGTTCGGCATGCCAGCCAAGCTCCCGTTCCGCTTTCTCCGTGCTGAGAACGCAATCTTCGTTTGCGATGACGTATTGCTCGGGATCCATCAGCGGCATACCCAAATGATCCAACGCGGCGAGGCAGGCTTTGACCATAGGGGCGGGTGTCGGCACTAAGATGGATTTGCTTCCGACGTCCCTGATTAGGCCGCCAAGAAGGCCCCTTACGGTCGGTGGATTCTTGGAGCCAAGATTGTATTCAGCGTTGGGAATGCCTTTATCCACGGCCAACATTGAAGCCAGCACACAATCGTATACCGAGATGAATTGGTAATAGTTCTTGCCGTTGCCGATCATTGGGACGGGTAGGTTGCTATCGATCAGCTTGAACAGCTTAGTCAATATGCCCAAGCGCCCGGGGCCGATGATCAATCTCGGGCGAAATATGGTAATCCGCATACCGTCCTTGCGGTACTCTTCGCACAACAATTCCGATTGCAGCTTGCTCTCGCCATACGGGCCCAGCGGCTCTCGAGGATCATCCTCCTTGCGCAGATCTTCCTTGCCACGGCCGTAGACCATGTCCGTTGTGAAGTAAACGACCCGGCTGCATCCTTGTTTCTTGAGGTAATTGAGCAGATTTACCGTGCCCGTATAGTTTACGTCGAAAAAGAAGGCATGCCGTTCCCGCCTCGGAGGGATCGGTACCAACAAGTTGGCGGCGAAATGATAGATCGTATCGTCTGGGCCGGCGCCAATGTTTTCCAATGATGCGGGTTTGGTGACGTCAATCTGTCTAAATGGAACGGATTGCAAATCCGTGCTTTCGACAGCGTTCTTGTCGCAAATGAGGACGTCTCGTTTCTCCTTTAGCAGCGCTCGGGCCAAATTTTGACCAAGAAACCCACTGCCTCCTACAACAATATCCAACTGATCAGCTCCTAAAAATGTAACCTGCTTGGTCCGTGACAATTGTTCGCCGCGATGCGGGGGCCGCCTGTTCCTGGTCGTTAGCTGTAGGAAATCAACACAGTTCCCACCACGATAAGCGCAATGCCGGCAATTCTGTAGTACCCAAGAGTTTCCCCAAATAGGTACACCGAACAGATTGCAACAAATACATATGCCAAACTGAGAAATGGGTAGGCGAAGCTCAGTTCGACTTTCGAAAGCACCACCAAATGCGAAGACATGCTAATCACAAACATCGCCAGTCCCATCAGCACGAAAGGGTTCAAGGCGATCGCCGGTACCGCACGCGAGAGGTCGCTCGCCGATATCGATACTGGTCCCAGCGAAAGCATTCCCTGTTTCAACAGGATCTGGGCGATGCCGTTGGTGAGGACTGTAAATAGAATGAGAGGTAGATGAACTGACATCATTTGACCTTCAATATGTCGTGTCTACAAAGAAGCAGGACGAAGTTTTCAACATGCGCATGCTCGGTTTCCGCGGCTTAGTGGTAGCGAGGCATTCATTGACAATTAGTACTCCTAGCATGCCAATTGCGATACTGGCGAGTTTGGTGCCGGCGTTGGCGTCCCGATCGCCGATCCTGAACGACCGTAGCATGAGACGTGTCACAGAATTCGACATCCCGCGATCTCGTTATCCTGCTATACAGGGTACGCCAACCATTGGATCCTTCTGTTCGACTAGATTGCTCGAGCGCTGATTCAAAGCACGGAGGACCTGCTGTCCGATCGCTGGCGTTCAACGGTTCCGCCGCCGACCCTTGCGCGTACAAGAATGTTGATGATCCGTCGACACGGCTTTTCATAGTAATTTAGCGAAAGATGAGATAACAAAATTATCACGACCCAAAACCCGCCATAGGCGACGTACCGGTTAATCTGAAAGGCTTCATGGAGTTGGAAGGCATAGACGAGCAGCGGAACGTGCACGAGATACATAAAGAAGCTTACGCTACCAAACCAGCGCATAACTCGCGAAGACAGGAATCCATGCAATACGTCTTTTCCGGTAGCGGCGAACAACACAATCAGCCCAGTAGCAACCGCAAACAGGTCCTCATCCCAAAACTCGTGCCGCCAGCCGAAAAGGGCAGCGAAATTCTCCGGCCACGCGATGACAAACATCGTCAACAGTACTGGGATCTCAAAACCGGTGGCGAAGCGCCGAACATAGTCACCGAACCGCATATATATGAGCCCGGCCGCCCAGCCGGCCAGGAAAAATTGAATGTTGCCTGTCAATAATGCCGTGCCGCTAGCTTTTCCCTGCAAAGATAAGAACACCACTATCGGCGTAGCGATTGCCAGGAATATCGGCAGGCCGTGCTTGACCGACCCTATTAGGCCCCAAATACCAACAAATACGACATAGAACTGAATTTCCGGCGGAATTGACCAAAATACGCCAATCGTTCCAGTGGCAAAAACATGTCTAACGAATTGCCAAGGCGACATATCGAATACGAACCCGGGATCGATAAAGTTATAGATTATGAAAGAACAGAATATGACCAAAAAGTAGATTGGATAAATTCGCGCAAATCGAGCGGTGGTGTACTGTATCGCGCTGGCGAGGGAGAATTTTCTTTCGAGATATAGAACGGTGATCAGGAATCCGCTCAATGAGAAAAAAAGCATAACACCACTTTGCCCGCCTCCGGCGCGAACAAAGAGCGGCATGAGGCCATATTTTTCAGCATGAGAGACCACCACTACAAGTGCGGCAATGGCCCTAACACCATCAAGGCCGGTCATGTAGTGGGATTGATTTCTTTGAGGGGTCATTCAAAGTGCCAGGACAATACGCATACTAACGCCAAATTATACGATTATCCAGCAACTGTCAATTGATCGGCCCGGCGTTGACTATGTACGCCAAACCAATGGGGCTGCTGGCCAATCCAGAGTTACTCAGAAAGCGATCCTAGAGACGGACGGCATTTTTTGCCGTCGAAATTAGCCAGCGGCGGTAGGGGCCTCCCAAGGCCAGTCGTGTGGCTATCGACATAGTGCGGGGGTGACTGATTTCCGGCGTTATGCCCGCGATCGCCCCAGCTCCAGTAAAGCCGTTGCCGTCAGGCCAATCGCGACCGCAAACCAAATGGTCGCCAGCCTTGAAAGGATAGCTGCGGTTACGGCTGTTGGCGTATCTGCGCCAAACGTGATTAACAGCAGGGTCATTGCTGTTTCGGTAGATCCAATGCCGCCGGGGATCATTGAAAATGCGCCGACCAGAATGCTGGCAGTGTAGATGCCGATTGCCGCTATCATGGGGACATCGATGCCGAGACCGCTGGCGATAACGAAAAACCCAATTGCTTGAGCGAGCCAAGCGCCACAACCCAAGGCCATGCCAAGGCAGACGGAATGCACTCGCAGCAGTAGGGAAGACGCTCGCAGGATTCGCCCAATGCCGCCGATGGTCTTAGTCACTTTCGAGGAATCTGCCGACGACGCAAGCGTATCGAGCTGACCTATGACATATTTGTTACGGACGACAACGAGCACAATAACAACGGCAACGCCGGCAATTCCCGTTAGCCAGCGGCCGTCAACAAATTTCTCTGCAATCAATGTCGCTAGCAGGGACACAACCAGGACGTCGAGTAACCGTTCGGAGAAGAACGCGGCCAGGCTATCGGAATAGCGAACGCCGTGATCCCGTAGATAGATAGATCGAATTGTTTCGCCCGCCTTTCCCGGTGTTGTTGTCAGTGCGAATCCAGCGAGATAATGCACGATGTCGACAGGGAGGCGCAGGCGGTGGCCGAATGATCGGAGGAAATAGCGCCATCGCAGATACCGTAGAGAAAAGTGAACAAGCGAAAGCGCCAGCGACACAATCAAGCAGGAAATATCCAACCGAGAGGCGGCAATTCGTATCTCGTCGCCGCCGACGATCAGCACGACAATAATATAAGCGGCTGCGGCAATCGCAACGGAACTTGCGACGCGGCTCAAACGTATACTAAAGGCGTGCATTGAAGTTACCATTTCTCTTAACTTCAATTACTCACCATAATACTGCGTAATATGTCAAGCACTTGAGCCGAGAGGTATGTGCTAAATATTTTCGTTCCGAATGGCAAAAAGAATGTACGGGTGAGGAGGCGGTCTCGGCCGGCCGGCCGGCGGTGCCTGCCGAAAGGGACGTCAGAAAATGGTTCCGACAGTTTCTGCGGCGCACGGACGCCGAACTGTGTGAGGGCGGCGAAACCCCCGTCGGTCGAGTTGTGTCCGTCATTATTTGAGTGATGTATTGATGTGCGATATGAATTTGGCATCAAAATGAGGAATGTATTGATGTTGACAGTATTAACCACGTTCACCGCGTTGCCGTTCAAAGTTTCGCGGTTGGCGTGTGAGCGGGCTGCTATGTTGTATCGTGGCGCTTATCCAATATTTTCGTGGTTAATGATTTGAGCGGTGTGATTGATGAATGAAATTGGCGGTCGGGACCGGACCAATAACTAGACGGAACCCGTCGATCCATGGTATGAGTCTATCCAGATGAAATATACTCGTCGGATATTGTGAGTGAGTAACCATTCCAGTTTGATTGGGTGCTGTGACGCTTTGAAAAGCGGTGATTTTTGGTAAATTTCGGAAAGTAGTGTGATGTCAATGCGTATTTTGGTGACTGGCGGGGCTGGGTTTGTCGGTTCATTTTTGTGTGAACGTTTGCTGAACCAGGGGGCTGAGGTTCTCTGCGTTGATAACTTTTTCACCGGTTCAAAGATGAATATTGCGCATTTGCGTGACCGGGCGAATTTCGAAGTATTGCGTCACGACGTGACGATGCCGCTTTATGTCGAAGTGGACGAAATTTACAATCTGGCATGCCCTGCGTCGCCGGTGCACTATCAGTTTGACCCCGTGCAGACGACAAAAACCAGCGTTCATGGTGCGATCAACGTTTTAGGATTGGCGAAGCGCCTGCGAGCAAAGGTATTCCAGGCATCGACAAGTGAAGTCTACGGCGATCCGGCTGTTCACCCGCAACCGGAATCATATCGGGGGGACGTCAACCCGATCGGACCGCGTGCCTGTTATGATGAAGGCAAGCGGTGCGCGGAAACACTGTTTTTTGATTATCATCGGCAACACGGGCTGAAGATCAAAGTCGCCCGTATCTTCAATACCTATGGCCCCCGCATGCACCCCAATGATGGTCGTGTGGTTTCCAATTTCGTTGTCAAGGCGCTCAAGGACGAGCCAATTACAATCTACGGCGACGGTCTTCAGACGCGGTCGTTCTGTTTTGTCGACGATTTGGTGGGTGGCATCGTGAAGTTGATGAATACGCCCGACCATGTGACCGGGCCGGTGAATTTGGGCAATCCGGTCGAAATGTCGGTTCATGAATTGGCGATGTTGGTCATTGAACTCACGAACTCGCGATCTGTGTTGGAATGGCACCCGACGCCGGAGGACGACCCCAAACAAAGGTGTCCTGATATTTCGCTGGCGCAAGAGCTGATCGACTGGGCGCCGAAGGTCAAACTGAGAGAGGGAATACTGGAAACGATTGAATATTTTGACCGTCTCCTCGGGCATCGTGAAGCGTCGCCGACACCAGCGGCTGTCGGTCATTCCAGATAGTCCTCCGAATACGAACGCGATCATGCTTGGGACAATGTGGCCGGAATGCGAAATAATGGGACTGGTCCGCCACGCAATCACTCAAAGGTGTTGGTCGGTGGCAATCGCTGAGCAATCAGGGCGTCGACAATTCCGCTGGCTGAACATGGCAGGTTGCCGAGGCGGACACTTGCTTAGGTGCGGATTTTATCGGACACTATTAGATATTGTGGAATGTGCTGGGATCGGTCAAGGACGTAATCTTAAGATTGGGCTCAAAAAGGGGCGCACTCGCTTCAAACAAAGCTTTCGGAATGGCGGCGACGATGAGCGATGGCTCGGATTTTGCCCAACTCATTGGGTCGAACGAATCTTTGTCGGCCAAATTGGCATTTACCGTGAGATATCGGCGGCGGCGGTTGTGACTAGGGCAGTTGGTGTGTTGGCATGGTAAAATTTCATCCAATGAAGGATGTTCAACCGAGTGAAGGGTTCCTAATGGGGCCTGGTGTTGATCTCGATCTAAGAAATATTGCGCGTCTATTTTGGCGTCGGCGCTGGATGATTATTGGTATCGTCGCATTGGTTGTGATTGCGACTGCTGTGGTTTTATTCAAGATCAACCCGAAGTACACCGCATCTACGCTGTTGATGGTCAAAGTCAATGAAGGACGTAACAATGTGCTTGCGGTTGAAAACATCATCAAAGGCCTGGATCCTGATATCGAAACCATAAATGGTGAGATTGAAATCCTGCGATCGCGCGAGCTGCTTGAGAAAGTCATCGAACGACTGCGTCTAGATGAAATCCCAGAATTCAACGGAGCGCTCCGGCCGGAAAGTTTGACGTCTAGCATCATTCGGCAGATAGATTTTAGAAAACAGATCCCAGCAGAGTGGATTCCGGAATTCTTCACCCGTAAGAAAGCCGAAGACTTGGCCATAGTTCGGGCCGAAGGCGGCACCGCAGACCTCAGCAAAGTGTCGGTCGAAAATGCCATTCTGGGGAATCTTGGCGTTGTGCGTAAGGGGCGGTCGCGGGTCATATCGATTGGGTTTACGTCCGAGAACCCGAAATTGGCGGCACTGGCGGCCAACACTATCGCAGACGAGTATATTACGTCACAATTGCTATCGAAGTTCGAAGCTACCAGACTGGCAACCAAACTTCTCAAGGAGCGGATTGGCGTACTCCAAGATCGGGTTGACCGATCCGAGCGCGCTGTCGAGCGTTTTCGGGAAAAAAATGGCTTGGTCCAGGGCAAGGGATTTGGCCTGATTTCACAGCAATTGGCCGAACTGAACACACAAGTGTTGAATGCTAAATCGGCGCGTAGTGAGGCTATTAGCCGAGTAAAAGAAGCGAAGAAAGTAGTTGGCGGACCGGGTGGCGTTGCGATGGCCGCGCAAGTTTTGGATTCGCAAGTTATGAGTTCATTGACGTCACAGTATCTTGAGGTTCAACGCACCAAAGCCGAATTGTCTTCGGTCTATGGGAACCAGCACCCAAAAATGTTGAATATTGCCGCGGAAGAGCGAGACGTTGCCGCGAAAATCGAGTCCGAAGTGTCGAAGATCGTGCGTAACTTGGAGAATGAAGCGCGTTTGGCCAGTTCTCGGCTGGCCGCTCTAGCGAACAATCTCACCGAATTGAAGGGTCAAGCGGCAGCGGCCAACGAAGCGTCCGTTCAATTGCGCGCACTCGAGCGGGAATCCAAGTCCGATAGGATATTGCTAGAGACGTTCCTGGCGCGATTTAAGGAAAGTCAGGCGCAGGAGGATTTGGGTATTCAACGGGCTGACGCACGGGTGTTTTCGCGGGCGGCCGTGCCGCTTGGGCCTTCGTATCCGAAAAAAGGACCGACGATGATGGCGGCCGGATTCGCCGCTTTTTTGGTTGGTTGCATGCTCGTCTTCGGTCTCGACAAGCTTGATCGTGGCTTTCGGAGTGGTCAGCAAATTACAGAAATATTGGGTGTTCCTGTATTCGGCCTGGTACCGGCAATGCCGGGCGGGCGCCGAACGAGCACTAACGTTGCCAATTATGTCCACGAGAATCCAACATCGGCATTGGCAGAATCCTTGCGAACCCTTAACACGGGCCTGCTCATGTCGCAGATGGATAAGCCCATCAATACGGTGTTAGTAACATCGTCGGTTCCTCAGGAAGGAAAAACCACCCTCGTCGTGAGCCTGGCGCGGTCGCGATCGCTTGCTGGCCAGCGCGTCGTCGTGATCGATACCGATCTCAGAAAACCATCAATTCACACGATTCATGATATTCCGAATGAGCCGGGGTTGGTGGAAGTCTTGATGGGTGAAGCAGAGTTGCAAGACGTCATCGTCAAAGACGAGAAAACTGGTGTCTTCATGGTTCCGTCTGGGTGCTATGCCCCGTCGCCCGCCGACCTTTTGGCATCAGAGCAAATGAAGAACATTGTCGCGGCATTGGAAGGGGCGTTTGATCTGGTGTTGCTTGATTGTGCGCCGTTGTCAGCGGTGTCTGATGCACGACTGCTGTCGCGAATTGTGGATTCGACCATTTTTGTGGTCCATTGGGCCGATACGCGGAGAGAAGTCGTCAAGGGCTGCATGGAAAAATTGATCTTGGATGGAATGCGCCACATCGGGGTTGTTTTGACCAAGGTCAATGTCAAGCAGCATGCACGCTACGGCTATGCGGATTCCGGATTTTATGTCGGAAAAAACAAGAAGTACTACACTAGCTATGATCGACTGCGGGAGTCCGCGCGCAAAAGCTAGGGCGGGCCGCAGTGCCTTCTGGACTGAACTCTTTTTCCGCCATCAAATAGGTTCCTATATCTCACCGCTCGTTGGTATAACCCGGTGTCGGCGAGCTTTTTCGATGGGCCAAGGCCCTAATCTAGACGGTAATATGGAGCAAACCGTTCGTGTGGATGCGGCGGCGTGGGAGTTTCTAGGACCAGGCGTGTCGACTAAGACCCACGTCAAACCCAAATGTCGTCGAAGTCTCCGTCTCCGTTGCCGATCCCGAATACCTCGGGCCACGGCGTGCTCGGGTCGACGAGTGCGATCGAAAATTCGGATACGCCATCGATAGTTAGCAAGACGTCATCAACGGCCCCATCGGCGTCCAAGTCGGTTTGATTCAGAATGATCGCGTTGGCCCGATCATCCGGGTCGTTGACACCATCAACATAGACGCCACCCAGTTCATCGAACATGCTTTTCAAATTGATGACATCGTGATCGCCGGCCTCTTCTGTGCTGGATCCACCGGACAAGTTGTCGAAATTATGGACGGTAATGTGGCCGGCCTTTTCTGCGTTCGTTACGACCAGCAACCCTTCTGTTTGCGTATAACCGTCGTCCGTGCCCGATGCCGCATCGTCGACTTGTGTCGCCTGAGCGTCGGACTCGGTCGCAACCTGATCCGAAGCTTGGTCATCATTGTGGTCAATGACAGCTACAGGCTGTGGGTTTGTCTCGTTCTGCCAACGATCCTGCAAGTAAGTCTCGACACTGGCTTGCTCGTCTTCAGTCAATGCACGGTTATATTGGGCGAATTCGCCAATCAGACCGTCAAAATAGTGACCGTCGCCGTTAAACGCGCCGTCGTGGAAACGTGTGCTGTTATTGACGGAACCGATGCCGATATCCTGAGAATGCCTGTACAAATGGTCGACACCGGAGATCGAGCCAATGGAATTGCCGTCAATGTAACCCTCGATGGCCCCGGCAGCCTGATCGAATACAAAAGTTGCTACATAAGTTGTATTGGCTTCGATGGTGTTGCTCGCAAAACTCGGACCCCACTTGGTTTCCGCCAGATTCCAACCGTTAAGATAGATCTCACCGTCGTCGATATAGAAATTGAGCCCGCGGGTCTGGCCTCCCTGCTCAAACAGCACCTGGCGGCTGGTTACGTCGTCGCCTGTCCGAAACGCCATCATCAGCGTTTTGCCGTCATAGTTGCTTCCAGTATTGACAGTGGCGGCGTCGGCGACTTCCAGCTGATCGTTTACACCATCGAACTCAATGGCCGTCCGACCGTTGATGCCTTCGACCACGATCTGCGGCTGACTCACTGCGGTGACTTGGCTTGCATCATTACCCTGGCCTGATTTGTCGGCCCAAAGGTCAAGATCTCCGTCATTACCGTTATCCGTGCGCGTCGCGGCGTCGTCAGCGTCCAGCCACATGACCAAATCGGCAATGGTGTCCGGGGTGGTGGTGGGGACGGCATCAGCGGGCGTGTCGGTGGGGGCGGCATCAGCGGGCGTGTCGGTGGGGGCGGCATCATCGGGTGTGTCGGTCTCTGCCAGATTAATGGACTCGATCTCCCATGGCGCGAGCGCTTGATCGAAGATCGCTACATCGGCAATTTCGCCGCCGAAGTATCGCGAGACGCCATCCGATGAAAAGTCCTCGGCCTTACCTGACCAGGCGCCAACGATTAGCGGCGCGAAATTTCCCTGGCCGCCAGACGTCGTTCCCAGGCCACCGGTATAGCTGTTTGCGCCGACCAATTCACCGTCGAGATACAGCGTCAGACCCCCGCTACCCCAATTGACGGTCGTGACGTGCCAGGTGTCGGCCTTGACGGAACCCACATCTGTTTTCAATACATAGTTTGCGTCCACGCTTTGCAATCGGAGCACGAGGCGTCCGTTTTCGACCATTATCGAAATATGACCGCCAGTATCGTACCCAAAGGAATCTTTTGACAGCAGGCCCTGCGATCGGTCGATGTCGTCGGCCATAAACGACAAGTTGATCGTGCCGTTGTCGAGTAAATAGTCGCTGGAATGCGCCACCTCGGCAAATTGATCGATTCCGTTGAAACCTGTCGAAGTCTCGCCGTCAAAGCCAACCATGATGACCGACCCCGTAAATGGGGCGCTCGGTTCGCTGACCGGCGTTGTGGCGTCGTCGGTCTGGGTGCCAGAGCCGTCTCCGGTCTCATCATCGGTGGGTTGTGTACTGTCCTCCGTGGTCGTTGTGTCAGGCGACTGGCCGCCGCTATCGGTGGTGGTGTCATCGTCTTGCTGGCCGGCGACCGGCGGCACATAGACTTTCAGGTCGGGCACGGTAAGGGTCTGATCAGCGAATTTTAGAAGCTCTATGTTCTCAAGTGTATCCGTGAAGTCGCGTTTTGCCACGGAATCCGTCACGTAGACCTTTCCGTCGGACATCTTGATCGTGTAGTCACTTCTGTTGCCGGCAAACACGGCGGTGTCGATGCCAGCGCCGCCGTCGATGTAGTCATAATCCGTTGCATAGCGAAGCTCATAATCGCCACCCTGCAGCGTATCGTCACCCAACCCGCCGTGAATGGTGTCGTCGTTGGCGCCAGCGATGATCATTGCGCCGTCGTCCACGGCGTAGACCTCTTCCGCCTGCTTGCCGGCTATCAGGTACTTGAACAGGGTGTCGTTTGCATCGGGATCGCCCGGCGCATTTGAAAGACCTCCCTTTGTGTTTGTCTGTACCGCCCAGGAGTCCCAATCCCGCCCGCGCAATAGGATCGATTTCTCGACGATGACGGTGTTGTCGTGATCGCTGCCGCCGTGCCAATCAATGTTGGTGTCAGTGAAACTAACTTCAAAGCGGTTGTGCGTACTGGACATATGTCCGAATGTCGTTACACCATGACGCATTCCGTAGTCTTGGATATCGGTAAATTCGCTGTGGTGCACGCCGCCGTATAGATAGGCGTCACCATTGCCGCCGCCACCTTTGTTGTGTGCGCCGTCGGCGACCAATTGAGAACCTTGAATCTCGAGGCTGGTGGTAAACCAGAAGGCTACGCTGCCGGCTTCTTTGATTTCAATGTCAGATAACTGTGCATTGGCGGTATGGTCCAACCGCAAGGCTGCATTATGACCCCAGACGCTATATTCCGGCCTGGTATTCGACAATGAACCATCATCGGCTATTCCTAAGGCGTCTTCGTAGGATATTGTAAATTGGCCGAGTTTGACGTTTTCGGCCATGTTCAATTTTCGTACTTGCGCGGCTCCGGCGGCGAAATCGAATTCCAGATCGTGTTCCAGTATGATCTGGTTTCCGGAAACCTGCGCGACGCGTGCCAGGCTATCTCTCAGGTAGCCACCGCTATTGTACGATCCGTCCCCGAGCGTTGCCATATATTCGGCGTCGTTGGCTTGGCGAACCTGTAAAACGTCGCCCACATTGAATCGAGAGGAATCATTCACGGTAATGACATTGCTGCCTTGGGAAACGTCTTGCGTCAATTCAAAGTGACCGCCGACAGACCCCTGAACCGCAATCAGATTGTCAATTTCACCTTCAGCGAATTTCGCTTGAATAATGGTTTCGCCAGATCCCATGCCACGCAATTCGATGTCGTCCCGAGTAATGAGAAGCTGACGATCGAAATAGTAGGTACCTGCAGCCAACTGAATGATTGAGCCCGGCTCCGCGCCGTTAATCGCGTTCTCAATCTGTTGTACGCTTGCGCCTGCGGCGATATTGATTACAGCCATGCCTGTCACATCTTTCTGATAGCGTTCCTGTTGTTCTCGGCACAATCTAACCGAATTTGAAAAATATCAAAGAGTCAAAACTGTGGCATCACTGTTAGTGTTTTATTAGTATACCCAGTACTGCGTTTGAACCAAACCGAGAAGCGAAGTATCAGCACTTTCACGCATGGTTTTGCGGCGATGTCATGATGCTAATTGCCGTAGTCGAGATGATCGTCCCTTTCTCTCGCAACGCTCAGGCAGATCGGATGCTTCCTAGATCCTACATTGGAACCCATCAAGGTTAATTTTTTTGGCGTTCTAAACGAATATTGGCCAAGTACGACGAATGACCGAGAGCCTGAAACAAATTCCGGGGATTTTCATCCGGTTCGGCGCGTTTATGTTCCGTCGGATGACACGAAAATTAAGATATTCGTAATGAGTAAATCCCAGCATGATGCGTGATCCGAAGAGTCGGTAGAAGGCGTAATTCCTATTTCGGAAATGAAGGAGCTATCAATGCAGACATCAAGTCGGGCATTGCGGCATATCGCGTTGTCGGCACTGATCGGCATGTTGTTTTATGGGCTCTTCATCCTCATTGCCGATCGCGCTGAGATCGAACAGGCTGTCACACAACTCGACATATCGATTTGGTCCGTTATTCTTGGGCTTTCATTGGCCAATTATGTGCTACGCTTTGTGCGTTGGCACGGATACCTGCGTTTGTTGGGTTATCAAATTCCGCTAACGCTCGATTGCACAAATTATTTTGCCGGATTTGCCTTTACCGTGACCCCGGGAAAGGCGGGTGAGGCTGTGCGATCACTTTATTTGGAAAAGCAAGGTGTGCGCTACAACGACAGCTTGGCCATGTTCGTCGCTGAAAGAGTCCTCGACCTATGCGTTATCACCACACTGCTCGCATTGGTCGCGGCGCAGTTCGTCGATGGTTGGTCACTCGTCGCAGCGGGCGTAACAATCCTATTGTTTGCATTTATAGCGGTGCGCATGGCACGCAGCAAAACTTTCGCCAGTGTGTGTTCATTGTCAGGTGCATCTCCATGGGTTGCAACGCTGCGACGGCGCCTGAGGTCGATTATTCGGCAGTCCTCTCAGCTACTGCGATCGCGGTCCCTCTGCATCGGCTTGGGCTTGGGATTTGTTGCTTGGGCTCTGGAAGGCGTGGCGGTTTACCTAATAGCAACGGAGCTGGGAATTGAGATTTCCCTTGTCGCGGCTGTTGGGATTTATGCGGCTAGCGTGCTCGCTGGCGCGTTTTCGATGATTCCTGGCGGCGTCGGTTCAACCGAAGCGACCATGACGCTACTTTTGGTGCTGTTTGGAGCCGATCTGCCTACGGCTGTAGCTGTTGCCGTAATTTGTCGAATTGCAACTTTATGGTTTGCGGTCGCCATCGGCAGCATGGCGGTATGTGCGCTTCAACTCGATACATCCCACGTCGCCGACGGTGCAAATTGACCCGAATTACCGCCCTGGGGTGGGGAAGAGGGCCGAGTTTAGGGTTTGTTTACATCTCTCGGCAATCGTATTTGCGATGACCTTCAATAACGATGATCTGAGCCATCTTCCGGGGAGTACGCGTTATGTTCCATAGCGGCGCCGTCCACCAAGAACGAGAGAGAATTCTCAGCCAGCAAGCGACAAATAGGCCGAGTTTTCTCATCCTATGGGTGCTGATGTTCTGGTTCTTGGGGGCTATCACGCTTTCGACCGGAACGATCGTCGCAATTGAAACAATCTTGGGTCCGTAGGCTTTCAGGTTTAACGCGTCGAACAGATTAGTTTCGGTCCGATGGCCGAAATGCCCGTGAGACCGATTCTGTTGTAGAGTTGCGGTCTGTGCCTATTGTGTGGCCGCCAGAATGCCGTCGCGAAAGTTCGCGACCATGGTTTCAATAGAGTACTCTTTCGCCGATTCACGGGCGCCTGTGCGCAGTTTTTCGAACATCGCCTTATCTTCGATAACATTGACAATAGCTTGCGTGTACGCCGCCTTATTGGGTGCCGTAATGAGACCGTTGTAACCGTCTTCCAGGTATTCAATTTCAGGGCTGTGGATCGACAAGTTCATTGACAATAAAGGCAAACCGGCCGCAAAAGAATCTAGGATTGCCAATCCTACGAGGCCTGGGCACAGAAATAGATCGGAAGCCGCGAACAACGGCGTGACCTCGTCGCCGAATTTTGGGCCGAAATAGTGGATGGCCGGGTCAGCGGCGGCCGCGGAAAGGGCCTTGTCACGATCTAGCCCGTCACCGACGATGAGCAATCGAAAGTTCGGATAGGATTTCGTTATGCTACTGACGCAATCCGCCAAAAACGGAATCATCTTATTTTCGTACAGACTGCCGCAGAAAAGAGCCACAGTTCCTTTTGCGTCAATCCCAAGAGACGATCGGAATGCGGCGATCTCGTCGGCGTCCTGAGACTCCACCGCTTGCCTAAAAGATCTCGTATCGGTGCTATTGCGCACGACCGTAATTTTATTGTCTACGACACCATTTGCGGTCAAATAGTCCTTTGTCCCAGACGTATAGGCAAACCACCAATCGCAGTGGTTTAACAGTGTTTTCTTCACCGCCTCGGCAATCCCAGATTTGTTACTCTGTAGATTGCGCCCATGCCCCCAATATCCGAACCGCTTTAGTTTGAGTATTCGAGCGGCGACTAAGACGTAATTCATGACAAGGCGACTGGCTTGTTCGACGATAACGAAGTCGGCCCACAATAGGTGCTTGAACAAAGACTGGTACTGAATTCTGCGGCCGAGAATCCATTGGCTTGGCACGGCGACGCCAAATTCAGCAGGAAGTTCGGCGTTGTCACTTCTCAGTTCTTCGATCTTATTCGGCTCGCTGTAGACCACACGCAGCGTCATGCCGACTTCAGCAAGCGCTTCATGAAGTTGCGTGTAAAATGGAATCCGATAATGTTTCACTTGTGACTGAATTATCAGGATTTTTGTCATAAGCCGCATGGACTCCCGCAGAGAATTATCGTCAGTCGGGTTGCAACCGACGGCTGGTCAGTTTGCTTGCTCTGCTATGTTCGGTCAAGATCCTGTGCGGCGAGCGATTCTTGTTTGACAAGCCACGAAATTATCAACGTTTCTAATCCTATCGACAAGTATTGGTGGCGGGTCCGACGGCTTTGTTTAAACCAGCCAAATGTCGATTGTGTCGGGCTCAAGCGGCAGCGTAAGCGGGCTTGCATTGTCGGTTACGATATCTGAATTGTCCCATGTGTCGACGCCGTTGATGTAGCTCAGTTCAGAGGCGCCGGACAGTGCGGTGGCCAAGGTAAGCTTGACTTCCGTTGCCGACTGGCGCTCGACGGAATTGATGGCTACGCTGCCCAAGGAATCATTGACCAAGAAGCCGTCGATCGCAGTCGCGGGTGCAAAATTGTTGCCGCCTTCATGTTGCAGCGAGACGATCACTTCCGTGTTGCTGTTTTGCGCCTGGGCCGACAACATGGTTGGTCCACTGCCGTACGTGACGCCAGCCTCGCCTTGTTCGTTCGCGATGTAGCGCGCCAACCGAGAACCGAGAACTGTATAATCAGTATAGTGCACGGAATCGACCAAGTCTTGATCATATGCCGATGCTGCGATGTGGACGTCGGACAGCGTTGTCGCCAATTCAGATTGCGCCTCACGGATCGAATGATACGCAGCATGCTTTGCCGCGTTCGTGTTGGCCCCGATTTCCTGGATGTAAAACGGCAGGTCCGGTATTCCCAATTCGCTGCGGAAATAGTCGAATACGGCTTCCGTCGCCTGCTTGTAGCGCTCGATTGTTGTCGGCGGATTGGATACCTGACCTATTATGCTCACAGCATCCTGTTCGCCTTGCGACCAGACGATACCGGTTGGGGTTACCCCCTGCGCTAAGATGTCGGCGACCGCGGCGGTCAACAACGGCCCTGGTAGATCGGCGTCTAAGTCCCACCAATAATTGTCGGTGTTGGTCGTTTGCACCGCCCGCCGGTCTACCGCGCTCGCGCCGGAGGCCGTGTTGAGCGTGGTCAGGGAATCGGCCCCTGTGAACGCAGACAAATCGGATTCAAATTGGTCAATGCCTTTCGCGCCACCAACGTTGAAAAAATGAAATTCCGCGTTCGACTGCCCGGCAAACGGGACGAACTCGAAATCCACGTCGCTTTGCGTCGTCGCGAGACCCCATTTGACCGACAAATAGTCATTGACGTCGTTGATTTCCGCGTTGGTCAACGCCCGATCGTAGAGCAGAACTTCATGATAGTCGTTGGCGCCGTAGTTTGACGCAGCGATGGCGCCGCCCTGCCATCTCGCACCAAGCGTCGCATCTGTTGGGTCGATCGAGCTGGTATCGTCGTAGCTGTCGACGATATCGCTGCCGCCGTCGACCTCCAGTTTGGCGGTGCCGGCGGCGATTGCGGCCACGAGGACCGCAGCATCGGTGCCTGCATCCAGGCCCGCCAGGTTTAGCGGATCGCCGCCGTTAAGCTCTCGTACGAGGGAGACGCCGCCGTTGTTGCCGTCGGATGTCAGGGCGAACGCGTCGGTGTCGCTGGTGTCGCTACTCGCGGTGTCGTCGTAGAAATTGAATATGCCACCGTCGGCGTCCGACGCATCGTTTGCCGACACCATGAACAATGTCATGCCGTTCAATGAAACCGAGCTGACATCCGAAGTCAGAAAATCGTCCAATCCGTCGGTACGAATGCCGGGGAGGCTGTTGAGCAAAGTCGCGACCAAGGTCGGCTGGCGCGCTGCGTCAGCCTGTGTGAAGTCGTGACCGTTGCCGCTCTTGTCTTGCCAACTCGACACACTACCGCTCGATTCGGTAATCGATCCGGCGTCCGCGGCATCCAGCCAAAGCGTCAATCCGGAGAACTGGTCGGGCGAGGTCGCCGATCCGCCGACATTGACGGATACCGTGGCGGTATCGGTGCCGCCGTTGCCGTCAGAGACTGTGTAGGTAAACGTGTCGGTGCCGGTGAAACCGCCATTCGGCGTATAGGTTACCGTGCTGCCGGCATTGATTGTGAGCGAACCGTTCGATGCGCCAGTGGCATCGGTCACCGTAAGCGTGTCGTTCGTGTCCGGGTCGCTGTCGTTGTTGAGGACGGCAATGATCCGGGCTTGGTCGGCGGGCGTCGACGCTGTTTCGTCTACGGCCGTGGGGCCATCGTTGAGGCCAGTGACTGTAACCGTAACAATGGCGGTGTCGGTACCGCCCTGGCTGTCGCCCAAGGTATATTTGAACGTATCCGTTGCCGTTTCACCAAATCCGAGATGGTCGAATTGGCCGTTCGGATCATAGGTCACGGCGGTACCGTTTTTGGTAGCTTGTCCAGTGGTCGCGCTGTTGTCCACGGACAGAATAACTAAGGTGCCACCGTCGGTGTCGATGTCACCGTCCAAGACATTGATCGATGTCGAGGTGTTTTGATCGGTTGAGCCGGTGTCGTCATCGGCAACCGGCGGCACTGTTGACGGGCCTTGATCCCCGGTCAGTTGGATATAATCGACGACGGCGTGCGACCAATTGTTGCCGTCGGCGGTTAGTTTGATGACGTCGCCCTGATCCAAGTCGATTGTGTAGGTCTTCGTTGCGAACGACGCGGCGTCCGGTCTTGTGCCGGCGGACGAGGAGTAAATATTGAAACTATCGATCTCAATGCCGTCGACTTCGACCGTAATGACCGATGCGCCATCGCTTTCCTTGAAATAGCCGACCTCGAGTTCGTATTCTCCACCGCCGCCGGTATGGCTGTATTGCGCCATGCCGGTGACACCACCGGTCGGCCCGCTCCTCGGCAGGGTTATGGCGCTGCCAGCCGAGGCGGCGCTGAAGCCGTTGACGCTGTAGCTGCCGCTCAGCGTCATGTCTTCCGCCTCGACCTTGGTCGTGCCGGATTGGCCGCCTTGGCCAATCCCTTGGATCGTCACCGACACCGTAGCGGTGTCAGTGCCGCCCTGACCGTCGGTCACCGTGTAAGTGAACATGTCCGTGGCCGACTGGCCTGTGAGCAGGTAGTCGAACTGGCCGTCCGGGTCGTAGTTCACATTCGAACCGTTGTTCGTAACTTGACCAACTGTGGTAGCCGTATTGATCGCAGCCACGGTCAATGGGTTACCGTCGACGTCGCTGTCTCCGTTTAGCACGTCGATGTTGAAGGCGGTGCTCTCGTCGGTTGTCGCGCTATCGTCATCAGCAGTCGGTGGCGTATTGATCGGGGCCACGCCCACGTCGACGGTGACGGTCGCCGTGTCAGTGCCGCCGTTGCCGTCACTGATTGCGTAAGTGAACGTGTCCGTGCCGGTGAAACTGCTGTTCGGCGTATAGGTTACGGTGCTGCCGCCATTGACCAACAACGTGCCATTTGTTGCGCCGCTCGCGTCAGTTACCGTCAGCGTATCCGCCGTATCGGGGTCGCTGTCGTTGGCAAGAACTGAAATGACTTTCGCTTGCCCGTCGAAGGCCGATGCAACATCATCGGTAGCTGTCGGGCTTTCATTCAGGCCGGTAATCGTCACTGTTACAGTAGCAGTATCAGTGCCGCCCTGGCTGTCGGCCAACGTATATTCGAACGTGTCGGTCGCGGTCTCACCCAGGGAAAGATGATCGAACTGGCCGTTCGGGTCATAGTCGACAACGGTTCCATTCTTCGTTGCTAGACCCACCGTTCCGGCCAGGTTCAAAGACTGGATAACCAGCGTCCCGCCGTCGGTGTCGGTATCACCAGCCAATACGTCGATGGTTGTCGGTGTGTCTTGGTCCGTCGAGCCGCTATCGTCGTCGGCTACCGGCGGCACGGTCGACGGGCCTTGATCGCCCGGTAGTTGGATATAGTCGACCACTGCATGCGACCAATTGTTGCCGTTGGCGGTCAGTTTGATCTCATCACCAGGGTTGAGGTCGATTGTATAGGTTTTCGTGGCGAACGATGCAGCATCCGGACCGGTGCCGGCGGACGAAGAGTAGATGTTGAAATCATCGATTTCGACGCCGTCGACTTCGACAGTTATGACGGCGGCGCCGTCGCGCTCCTTGAAGTAGCCGACCTCGAGGTCGTATTCGCCGGCGTTGCCGTTGTGAATGTAAGAAGCCATTCCCGTGACACCGCTGGTCGGTCCGCTTCTCGGTAAGGTAATGGCGCTGCCCGCTGATGCGGCGCCGAAGCTGTCGATGCCGTAACTGCCGCTGAGCGTCATGGTTTCGGCTTCAATCTTGGTTGTGTCGGATTGGCCGCCTTGGCCAATCCCTTGGACCGTGACCGTGACCGTCGCGGTGTCAGTGCCGCCTTGGCCGTCGGTCACCGTATAAGTGAAACTATCTGTCGCCGATTGACCTGTTAGCAAATAATCGAATTGACCATTCGGGTCGTAGTCGACGTTGCTGCCGTTATTGGTTACTAGGCCCGTTGTTCCAGCGCTATCGACGGATTGTACGGCGAGTGGGTCGCCATCCCCATCGGTGTCGCCATTCAGTACATCGATGGCAACCGCCGTTGCTTCGTCTGTCGTTGCTGTGTCGTCGTCCGCAATCGGCAGCTTGTTCACCGCAACCTGCCAACGGTTGTGCAAATAGGACTCGACGCCGGCGCGTTCGTTGTCGGTTAAGACCCGGTTGTAATAGACGAACTCACCGATCCGGCCATCGAAGAAGTGGCCTTCGTTGACGGCCGCGCTGTCGAACGGTCCGTCGTGAAAATGCGTGCTTTCGCGGGTTGCGCCAATGCCGATGTCCTGTACGTGCGTGTTCAGGAACCCAACCCCAGTAACCGAACCGATGGAGATGCCGTCGATGAAGCCTTCGACCGTACCCGTCGCTTGATCGAACACGAACGTTGCCAAATAGGTGGTGTTGGCGGTGATCGCCGTATTCTCAAAACTTGGCCCCCACGGGCTCTCCGCTAGGCTCCAGCCGTTCAAATAGACATCGCCGTCGTCGATGTAGAAATTGAGTCCACTGTTTTGGCCGCCCTGTTCGTAGAGCATCTGCCGGCTGGTAACATCATTGCCGGTCTGGAACACCATCATCAGGGTCTTGGCGCCGTACGGTCCGCCACTGTTGAGAGTGGTATCGTCAGCAACGCTCAGCCAATCGTTGGTGCCATCGAAGCCGATTGCCGTTCGATCGTTGATGCCATTCGTGACGATTTGAGGCTGACTGAATGTAGCAACCTGGCTGGCGTCGTTGCCTTGGGCGGACTTGTCCACCCAGGTGTCGACGTCGTTGTCGCTGCCGGTGTCGGTGACCGTCGCCGGGTCATCGGCATCCAGCCATAGGATCAGATCGGCGACCGAATTCGGCGCCGCCGCCGGCGTGCCGTTGGTAACGACGACGGTGGCCGTCGCGGTATCGGTGCCGCCATTACCGTCGGTCACGGTGTATATGAAGGTATCCGAGGCGCTGGCGCCGCCGGCCAAGCTGTCGAAGGCACCGTTCGGGTCGTAATTGAACGTGCCGTCGCTGTTGTTGGTGACCAGGCCGGCGGTGCCTGACGTATCCAAGCCTGAGACACTGAGGGTGTCGGCGGTATCTGGGTCGCTGTCGTTCGACAGCACGTTGGCGGTGGTAAACGCCGCCGCCCGATCGGTCGTGCCGCTATCGTCATCGACAGCCGCCGGCAGGTCGTTGACACCAGAGACCGTGACGGTGACCGTGGCGGTGTCGGTGCCGCTTTGGCCGTCGGTGACGGTGTAGGTGAAACTATCCGTTGCGGTCTCGCCGACGGCTAGGTTCTCGAACTGGCCGTTCGGGTCGTAATCGACGTCGCTGCCGTTGATCGACACCGTGCCAGCCGTACCGGAGCTGTCGACTGCCAGCAGACCCACGGTGCCGCCATCGGCATCGGTGTCGTTACCGAGGACGTCGATGGTGGTGGGGGTGTCCTCATCGGTTGACGCGTTGTCGTCGCCGGCGACCGGCAATTGCTGGCCGGTAATGGTGACGGTGGCCGTCGCCGTATCGGTACCACCATTGCCGTCAGTGACAGTGTACTTGAACGTATCCGTGGCGCTGGCGCCACCGGCCAGGCTGTCGAAGGCGCCGTTCGGGTCGTAGCCGAAGGTGCCGTCGCTGTTGTTGGTGACCAGACCGGCCGTGCCGGAGGTATCGAAGCCGGAGACACTGAGCGTGTCGGATGTATCCGGGTCGCTGTCGTTTGCCAGCACGTTGGCGGTGGTGAAGGCCGCCGTTTTGAAGGTTGCCCCACCGTTGTCACCGACGGCTGTCGGGTCGTCGTTGACGCCGGTGATGGTGACGGTGACGGTTGCCGTGTCGGTGCCGCCTTGGCCATCGGTCACGGTGTAGGTGAAGCTGTCGGTCGCGGTCTCGCCGACGGCCAGGTTCTCGAACTGGCCGTTGGGGTCGTAATCGACGTCGCTGCCGTTGTTGGTGACCAGGCCGATGGTGCCGGAGGTGTTGACCGCTTGCACGCCCGGTGTGCCGCCGTCGGCATCGCTGTCGTTGTCGAGCACGGCGATGGTGGTGGTGGTATCTTCGTCGGTCGATGCAGTGTCGTCGCCGGCGACCGGCGGCGTGGTTGCGGCGCCTTGCCAGCGACCCTGCAGATAGTTTTCGATACCTTCCCGTTCGCTGCTGATCAGCGCGCGGTTGTATTGCACGAACTCGCCGACCAGGCCGTCAAAGAAGTTGCCGCTGCTGTCAACGACACCATCGTGAAAATACGTACCTTGATTAACCGCTCCGATGCCGATGTCCTGGGAATGGTTGTTGAGGAAACTGATCCCGTTGACCGAGCCAATGGAGCTGCCGTCGATGAAGCCCTCGATCGTGCCCGCCACCTGATCGAACACGAACGTCGCGATATAGGTGGTGTTGGCGGCGATCGCAGTATTCGCAAAACTCGGGCCCCAAGCCGTTTCTGCCAGGTTCCAACCGTTCAAATAGACATTGCCGTCGTCGATGTAGAAGTTGAGCCCACGGGTTAGGCCGCCCTGTTCGTAGAGCACCTGACGACTGGTGACGTCGTCGCTCGTGCGGAAGGCCATCATCAGGGTCTTGCCGCTGTAGGGGCCGCCTGTGTTGATGTCGGTGTCGTCGGCAATATCCAATCGGTCGAGGGCGCCGTCGAAGCCGATCGCGGTCCGGTTGTTAATGCCGTTGGCGACGATCAGCGGCTGACTGGTCGCCTGCGACTGGCTGGCATCGTTGCCTTGGCCGGATTTGTCGCCCCAGACGTCGACGTCGTTGTCGCCGCCGGTGTCGGTGATCGTCGCCGGGTCGTCGGCATCCAGCCATAAAACCAGATCAGCGACCGCGTTCGGTGCCGCGGCCGGCGTGCCGTTGGTAACGACGACGGTGGCCGTTGCCGTGTCGGTGCCGCCATTGCCGTCTGTCACCGTGTATTGGAAAGTATCCGTGGCGCTGGCGCCGCCGGCCAGGCTGTCGAAGGCGCCGTTCGGGTCGTAATTAAAAGTACCATCGCTGTTGTTGGTGACCAGGCCGGCAGTGCCCGACGTATCCAGGCCGGAGACGCTGAGCGTGTCGGAGGTATCCGGGTCGCTGTCGTTCGACAGCACATTGGCGGTGGTAAACGCCGTCGTGCGGTCGGTCGCGCCGCCGTCGTCATCGACAGCCGCCGGCAGGTCGTTGACACCAGAGACCGTGACGGTGACCGTCGCGGTGTCGGTGCCGCCTTGGCCGTCGGTGACGGTGTAGGTGAAACTATCGGTTGCGGTCTCGCCGACGGCTAGGTTCTCGAACTGGCCGTTCGGGTCGTAGTCCACATCGCTGCCGTTGTTGGTGACCAGGCCGATGGTGCCGGAGCTGTCAACCGCCAGCAGACCCACGGTGCCGCCATCGGCATCGGTGTCGTTGCCGAGGACGGCGATGGTGGTGGGGGTATCCTCATCGGTTGACGCGTTGTCGTCGCCGGCGACCGGCGGCAGCTGGCCGGTAATGGCGACGGTCACTGTCGCGGTGTCGGTGCCGCCATTGCCGTCGGTCACGGTATAGTTGAAGGTATCCGTGGCGCTGGCGCCGCCGGCCAGGCTGTCGAAGGCGCCGTTCGGGTCGTAGCCGAAAGTGCCGTCGCTGTTGTTGGTGACCAAGCCGGCCGTGCCCGACGTATCCAGGCCCGAGACGCTGAGCGTGTCGGAGGTATCCGGATCGCTGTCGTTGCTGAGCACATTGGCGGTGGTGAAGGCCGCGGTTTTGAATGTCGAATCGCTATCGTCGCCGACCGCGGTCGGGTCATCGTTGACGCCGGAGACCGTGACGGTGACCGTCGCGGTGTCGGTGCCGCCCTGGCCGTCGGTCACGGTGTAGGTGAAGCTGTCGGTCGCGGTCTCGCCGACGGCCAGGCTCTCGAACTGGCCGTTCGGGTCATAGTCGACGTCGCTGCCGTTGTTGGTGACCGCGCCGATGGTGCCGGAGGTATCAATCGTCTGCACGCCCAGCGTGCCGCCGTCGGCGTCGCTGTCGTTGTCGAGGACGCCGATGGTGGTGGGGGTATCTTCGTCGGTCGATGCAGTGTCGTCGCCGGCGACCGGCGGTGCGGTCGCCGCGCCCTGCCAGCGACCTTGCAGATAGTTTTCGATACCTTCCCGTTCGCCGCTGGTCAGCGCGCGGTTGTATTGCACGAACTCGCCGACCAGGCCGTCAAAGAAGTCACCGCTGCTACTCGAGGAGTTGTCGTGATAACGCGTGCTTTCGTTGACCGCGCCGATGCCGATGTTTTGGGAATGGCTGTTCAGGAAACTGATCCCATTGACCGAGCCAATGGAGCTGCCATCAATGAAGCCTTCGACCGTGCCCGCCACCTGATCGAACACGAACGTCGCGATATAGGTGGTGTTGGCGGCGATCGCCGTATTCGCAAAACTCGGGCCCCAAGCCGTTTCTGCCAGGTTCCAACCGTTCAAATAGACATTGCCGTCGTCGATGTAGAAGTTGAGCCCGCGGGTTAGGCCGCCCTGTTCGTAGAGCACCTGACGACTGGTGACGTCGTCGCTCGTGCGGAACGCCATCATCAGGGTCTTGCCGCTATAGGGGCCGCCGGTGTTCAGGCCCGCGTCATCGGCAATATCCAATCGGTCGAGGGCGCCGTCGAAGCCGATTGCCGTACGGTTGTTGATGCCGTTGGCAACGATTAGCGGCTGGCTGGTCGCCTGCGACTGGCTGGCGTCGTTGCCTTGGCCGGATTTGTCGCCCCAGACGTCGACGTCGTTGTCGCCGCCGGTGTCGGTGATCGTCGCCGGGTCGTCGGCATCCAGCCATAAAACCAGATCAGCGACCGCGTTCGGTGCCGCGG